>Ga0315904_10000384_pt1 | contig 69424 bp, 65 predicted proteins | sample LakEriMetagenome_6_FD_203529 | JGI IMG/M metagenome (GOLD analysis project Ga0315904, IMG submission 203529) | Freshwater fungal communities from buoy surface, Lake Erie, Ohio, United States - Buoy 12 MA120 | ecosystem: Environmental > Aquatic > Freshwater > Lake | place: USA: Lake Erie, Ohio...
TCTTTCGACAAGACCATCCGGCTGTGGGATCCGGCCACAGGCGCCTGCAAGGCGGTCTTCGAGGGGCATCAGGGCGGGGTGAACGCCCTGGCGGTGCTCGGCGATGGGCGCCTCGCCTCCGGCTCTTTCGACAAGACCATCCGGCTGTGGGATCCGGCCACAGGCGCCTGCAAGGCGGTCTTCGAGGGGCATCAGGGCGGGGTGAACGCCCTGGCGGTACTCGGCGATGGGCGCCTCGCCTCCGGCTCTTTCGACAAGACCATCCGGCTGTGGGATCCGGCCACAGGCGCCTGCAAGGCGGTCTTCGAGGGGCATCAGGGCGGGGTGAACGCCCTGGCGGTGCTCGGCGATGGGCGCCTCGCCTCCGGCTCTTCCGACACCACCATCCGGCTGTGGGATCCGGCCCGCCCCAATGGCGCCCCCCGCGTGCTCTTCGTCGCCGATGCCACCATCCTCGCCCTGGTGGCCCACCCCAGCCGCCCCCTGCTGGTGGCTGGCGACGCCAGCGGCCGGCTGCACTGGCTGGAGCTCCCCTCGGCGCGCTGACCCAAACCCACCCCCAAGGTCGAATCATCGAAGACGATCTTGAAAGCGTCATGGAGATTGGGAGGTCAAATCCCTTGGCGTTGCTCATGAACCTGAACGTCAGCGACCCTCATTTCCATCCACCTTCATGGCCGCATCCAGTGGGTGACCCGTCGAAAAATGAACGTGATCGCGAGCGTGCGAACAACAGCGCACGAGGAGCGAATCATGACGCGACTTTTGCGCCTGTGCCGCGCCTTATCATGGCTTCATGGCCTCTTTAGCCCCAAGTGCCTCACCAGCGGCTCCAGCCCTGGCTTCGCCCCAGCTGAGATCGGTTGAACTCTTCGCCGGCGGAGGTGGAATGGCCCTGGGTCTCCACGGGGCGGGTTTCGCTCATTCACTGCTGGTTGAATGCGATCCCAAAGCATGTGACACCTTGCGGCACAACGCCCGGTCCTGGAACAAGCCAGCGAACCCCTGGACACCCTGGAAAGAAGACGCCGTCGTCTGCCAAGACGTGCGTTCCTTGAATCTTGAATCCCCTGAGTGGCACTCCCTCGATCTGCTGGCCGGTGGCCCCCCTTGCCAGCCCTTTTCCCTGGGTGGGGTTCACGCCGGCATGGACGATCGCAGAAACATGTTCCCAGCCGCCCTGGAAATCGTTCGCCATTGCAGGCCCAAGTTGGTGTTCTTTGAGAATGTGGCCGGCCTGCTGAGAGCATCCTTCGCTCCCTACTTCAACTATGTGGTCATGCGCTTGCGTGATCCCTCATGCGTGGCAACCACGGATGAGACATGGCTGTCCCATGCCGCGCGACTGGCCAGCAGGCAAACCTCCACGACAAAGCTGGGGTATCACGTCACCAGACAGCTCATCAACGCGGCCGATTTTGGCGTTCCCCAGCGGCGCAAGCGGGTGATCCTCATGGCCGTGCGTTCCGATCTGGCCGATGGCCCCCTTCCCGAAATGGAGGCGACCCACTCGGAAGCGGCCCTCACCTATTCGCAAACCGTCTCCGGAGAGTATTGGGAACGGCATGGCATCGCGCCCCCGAAACACGGGCCACCCATCCAGGGCAAAACTCCCAACCCTCCAGGTGAGATCTCCCAGCGGCGGCCATGGCAAACCATTCGAGACGCGCTCGTTGGCCTCCCCATCCCCGTCGATGGCGTGAACCATCCCCACTTCAAAAACCACCTGGGTGTGCCGGGCGCCCGCGCCTATGCGGGGCACACCGGATCCGATGTCGATCGTCCCTCAAAAACAATCAAGGCCGGCGTTCATGGGGTCTGCGGAGGGGAAGCCATGATTCGCTTCGCGGATGGCTCCCTGCGCTACATGACGGTACGCGAAAGCGCGCGCCTGCAAACCTTTCCTGATGACTACGAGTTTCGCGGCGCCAGATCCCACGCCATGAGGCACATCGGCAACGCCGTGCCCGTCGAGTTGGCGAAAGCCATCGGCTCGCACATGCGCTTTCACGCGGGCATCTGACACCGCCCATGCCCAGAGATCCCGCCATCACCTCGCGCATGATGGCCCGGGTGAAAAACGCCAACACCAAACCTGAGATGGTCCTGAGAAAACATCTGCATCGAATGGGCGTTCGCTATCGCCTCCAGGCCAAGGACGTGTTTGGCAAGCCCGATCTGGCGATCGCCAAATACAAGCTCGCCGTGTTTGTCGATGGGGATCTTTGGCATGGAAATGAGCACAAGCTGCGGGGGCTCGCTTCCATCGAGGCTCTTTTCCCCACCAACACCTCCTTCTGGGCTGAAAAGATTCGCGCCAACATGGCCAGAGACTCGCTCGTGAATCAGCGGCTCACCAGCGAGGGATGGGTTGTGGTCCGGCTCTGGGCGTCGGAGATCTCTCGTGATCCCACGGGAGCCGCCCAGATGGTTCTGGATCGCCTGCGAAGCCTGAAGACCGCCCGCCTTTCTCCGCCGCCATCCGATCACTGAACCGTGGCACACTTGCTTGCGCCATTCACCGCGCCAGAGCGGCGGCCACGCTCAAGGCCGGCCCTCGCGCTGGACGGTGTCAATGTCAAGGGGGGCGCCAAGGCCAGCTCCAGGCCAACAATGGCCTCGTTCTTGAGGCGGCGGCGATGGCGCTTGGCGGAGGGGGCCAGCCGGGCATGGAGCGCTTCAGGGCTTGGTCCAGCGAACATCGTCGACACGCGCTCAGGCGGGAGAAGTGAGCCGCGAAATCTGGTGGGATAGCCGCCTTCCCCCCGCCCCCACCCGGCAAGATTGTGGCCACCTGAGATCCCCCCATGCCCCTGAGCTTTCAAGAGCTCCAACGCCAGCTGCGACCGGAATGGGGGCGGGAGCAAGGCGGTCACGGCGGCGACGTGGACCTGCTGGTGGTGCCCTCGCTGACGGTGGATCCGGCGGAGCTGGCGCTGATCACCGGGGCCCACCACTACGAGGAGCGCCAGCTCTTTTCCCTCATCCGGCTGCGGGATCCGGGGGTGCGCATGGTCTATGTCACCAGCAAGCCGCTGCCCGATCTGGTGGTGGACGCCGTGCTGGAGCTGCTGCCCGGCGTGCCCGCCGCCCATGCCCGCCGCCGCCTCCACCTCTTCGACACCGATGACGGCTCCCCCCGGCCGCTCACCGCGAAGTTGCTGGAGCGGCCCGCCTTGCTGGCCCGCATCGCCGAGTCGCTGCGCCCTGGGCGGAGTTTCCTCACCTGCTACGTGGTGACCGAACTCGAGAAGCGCCTCTCCGAACGGCTGCAAATCCCCCTGTTGGGCACCGATCCGGCCCTGCGCTGGTGGGGCGGCAAAGCCGGCGGCCGCCAACTCTTCGCCCGCGCCGGCCTCCCCCATCCCGATGGTGGCGAGCTGGTCCATGATCTCGATGGCCTGGCCGAATCGGTGGTGGAGCTGTGGGAACGGCAACCGGGGCTGCGCCGCTGCGTGGTGAAGCTCAACGAGGGCATCAGCGGCCAGGGCAACGCGCCCCTGGAGCTGGAGCCCTTGGCCCTGGCGGAACACGGGGGCGCCGAGCGGCGGCGGCTGGCCCGCCAGGCACTGGACACCCTGCCCATGCCGTCTCCTCAATGGCGGGAGCTGCTTGTCCAGCAGGGGGCCCTTGTGGAGGCCTGGCTGGAGGGGGGCGACGCCCTCACCTCCCCGAGCGTGCAGGGCATGATCCATCCCGGTGGGAGGGTGGAGGTGATCTCCACCCACGAGCAGATCCTGGGGGGTGTGAGCGGCCAAACCTACCTGGGCTGCGTCTTCCCCGCCGCCGACGTCTACCGCCTGGAGCTGATGCGCGTCGGCGAGGCGGTGGGCCGGGCCCTGGCCGCCGAGGGCGCCCTGGAGCGCTTTGGCGTCGACCTGCTAGCCCGCCGTTTCGGCGAGCGCTGGGATCTCCAGGCGATCGAGATCAACCTGCGTCAGGGGGGCACCACCCACCCGGCGATGGCCCTGCGGGCCATCACCAGCGGCGCCCTCGATCCAGCCACCGGCCTCTTCCTCTCCCCCACCGGCCAGCCGCTGCACTACCGCTCCACCGACAACCTCCACGATCCCGATCTGCGGGGCCTGCTGCCGATGGACCTGATCGACATCGTCGCCGAGGCGGGTCTGCACTACGACCCGGCCCGGCTGCGGGGCAGCGTCTTCCACCTGCTGGGCTGCCTCTCGGAATACGGCAAACTCGGCATGACCTGCGTCGGCGGCGACGACGCCGAGGCCCTGGCGGTGTATGAGGCCACGGCCTCCGAGCTGCTGCGGGGGGGCCGGTCGCGGCGGGCGGGGGCCTGAGCCAGCCTCCTCAAACCACTCCCTCGTCGGCCTCCAGCCCCGCGGCCCGGGCCGAGAGCTCCCAAAGCTCAGCCGCCAGGACATCGGAGCGGGCCTCGGCGCTGGGCTCTCCCTCCTCAAACCGCAACCGCCCCGGCCCCCGCACCCGGTTGCTCCAGTAGTGGAAGCCTGGCTCCAGGGGGGTGGTGGTGGCCAGGCCCGCCAGCAGGGCGCCCGCCCGCTCGGGCGATTCCGTGAGCCGCAGAAGATCCCGGGCGACAAAGGCGAACACCGCCTGTCCCAGCGGGTTGTGCCGCTGACTGTCGCGAAAAAAACCGCCCGGGCCGCGGGGGATCACCAGCCCCGGGCTCCAGGCGATCACCGGCACCGGCGTGCCTTTCCGCCGCAGGCGCCGCTCCACCTCCCGGGCCATCAGCACGTTGCAGAGCTTGCTGTCCTTGTAGGCCTTCTCGGCGTTGAACGGGCCCCCATCCACCATCGCCGCGCCAGGGCCCCGCCGCGCCCCCGCCAGATCCCCCAACCCCGCTGGTTGCCCCACCTTGCCCCCAGCCGTGGTGGGGTCGTGCACCTCCGAGGCCGTCACCACCAGCCGAGGCGCCCGGCCCTGGAGCAGCAAAGGCAGCAACCGCCGCAGCAGCGCCTGGTGCGCCAGGTGATTCACCGCGAAGGTGAGCTCAAAGCCCTGGGCCGACCAGCGGGGCTCCTTGGCGCCGCTGTACTGCAACCCGGCGTTGAGCACCAGGCTGTCGATCGGCTCGCCCGCCTTCCGCAACGCCGCCGCCGCCGCCTCCACGCTCTCCAGATCCGCCAGATCGGCGATCACCGTGGCGAGCGCGCCGCCCAGCCGCTCCCTCAGGCGCTCCGCCGTGGCGCCATCGCGGCAGACCACCGTGAGGCGATGGCCCGCCGCCAGGAGCTGGGCCGCCGCCTCCCGCCCGATGCCGGAGCCGCCGCCGGTGAGCACCACATGGCGCGAGATCTCGTCCATCCGCTCAACCCTCAAATGAAATACATCAGCTGCGACTGGGAAACGCTGTCGCGCTGATCGAGAAGATCCTGCAACGTCGTCTCCCGCAGCAGCCGCTGCCGCTCCTGTTCCAGCTGGTTCTCGAGGTTGGCCAGCACCTGGAATTCCGGTGATTGCCGCCCATTTCCCGCCGTTTCCGGCTCCCCCTCCAGGCAGGCCACCACCTCCGCCAGCCGCACCTGGGCCGGGGGCCGGGCCAGCTGGTAGCCCCCCTTGGGCCCCCGCTGGCTGCGAAGGATGTGGCAGCGCCGCAGGCTGGTGAGCATCTGCTCGAGGTAACGGTCGGGGATCGACTGGCGCTGGGCAATCTCCCCCACCTGCAGCACGCCGCCCTGGCCGTGCACCGCGGCCAGCTCGATCAGCGACACCAGGGCGTATTGCGTCTTGGCGCTGAACGTCAAAGCAATCCCCACCTCACTGGTGGGGATTGTGACAGCTCAGCGCCCCAACCGGGAGCGGTGAGCCAGGACAACAGATCACCTCGCGCCAGTGGTCTCCCTCCAACGGGTCCTGGTGGCCCCTCACCCCGGGCCTCAGGGCGTGGGCGAGGGGGGCGGGGGCACCGGGCGGCGGTCGTCGCTGGCGGTGTTGCCGCAAAGGTCGAGCACAATTCGCTGGCCCACTGAGCGCGGGGCCGGCACGCTCCAGGCCTCCCACGCCTCCTTCACCCGCCAGGTGTGGCGCAGGGTGGAGCAATCCACCCCGATGGCGGTGGCCTGCGCCCGGCCCTCCCCCACATCCCGGGCCGACGCCTGCACCAGGGTGAAGCGCACCCCGTCAGGCAACCGTTTCCAGCTGCCCCAATCCACCACCGTGTCGTCGTAGTAGCGCCAGCGGCCCCGGCTGGTGGGATCCCCCATCTCCGCCGGGGCCGGCGGTTGGGGGGTGGGCGGGGTGACCGTCGGCGCTGGCGGCTTGATCACCTCGGGGGCTGGGGGGGTGGGTTGGGGAGTGGAGCTCGCCGCTTTGGCGGGCGGACTCTGGGACGCGGGGGCGTGCTTTGCCGCCACGGGCTGCCCTCCGGCACTGGGCAAGCGCACGGTGCCGCCCACTTTGAGCTTCTCGGGCTGGATCCCCGGATTGGCCTTCAACAGCGCCGCCACGGAGGTGTTGTGGGCCTTGGCGATGGTCTCCAAGGTGTCGCCGCTCTTCACCACCACCCCGCTGGCTTTGCGAGGGGGCGCGGACAGCCGGAGCGTTTGGCCCACCTGCAGCAGATCGGCGTCCTTGAGGCCGTTGAGACGCTTCAGCTCAGCCACCGACACGCCCGTGCGCTGGCTGATCCCCTCCAAGGTGTCGCCCTGACGCACCGTCACCGTGCGCGGTGCCCCGCTGGACTGGGCGCCCGCGGGAGCGGGAGGAAGGGGCAGGCTGAGGAAGGCGGCCACCACCACCGGCAGGGGCCTGAGCCACCAGCAAGACACCCGCTTCGGCCCCGTCGATGGAACAGCCTTCATTGACAAACGTCTCCTCCGCTCCTGGCAAGACCTTACCCCCGCTGGGGCGCGCCACCCCCCGGGACGCCTGTCTGGTCGGGGGTGCGGATCGAGGGGGAGTGGATCCCCTTGACCGCAACCGCGCGCGCGACACTCGTCTCACTCCCCTCCGCGCCATCTCCCCCTCGGGGGCCTCACCACCGGGCGACGCCCGGCGGAAAACGCGCCAGCATGGCGAGGCGATCGGGCGTTGTCCGCATTGAGCCAAGCACCCTCCGCGCCCGCCCCGATCCCCACCCAGCCGGCCCTCCCGGACGCCAACCGGGAGGCCCTCCTGCTGGCCGCCCGCGACCACCCCGACACCCTCCTGGCCCGGCTGAACACCACCGCCGAAGGCCTCAGCTCCCTGCAATCGCGCCTCCGGCTGGAGAAGGTGGGCCCCAACGCGATCGCCCACGAACAACCGGTGCCGTGGCCCCGCCAACTGCTGCGCACCTTTCGCAATCCCCTGGTGATGCTGCTGGCCGCCCTGGCCGGGCTTTCGCTCCTCACCGGCGACACCAAAGCGGCGGCGATCATCCTCACCATGATCCTCTTCAGCGTGGCGCTGCGCTTCTCCCAGGAGGTGCGCTCCCTGCGGGCCGCCGAAGCGCTGCGCCGGCTGGTGCACACCACGGCCTCCGTGAAACGCCACGACGCCCACAAGGACATCTCCCCAGGGCTGGCCGCCGATCTGGGCTTGGAATTGGACAGCGAAGCCCCCGGAATCCAGGAGGTGCCCCTGGAGAGGCTCGTTCCCGGGGATGTGGTGCTCCTGGCCGCGGGCGACATGGTGCCCGCCGATGTGCGCCTGCTGCGCTCGAAGGATCTCTTTGTGTCGCAGGGGGCCCTGAGCGGCGAATCCCTGCCCGTGGAAAAGCACGCCACCCCGCCGCCCCAGCCCCAGGCCCAGGCCCAGAACGATCCCCTGGAGCAGCAAACCCTCTGCTTTCTCGGCACCACCGTGGTGAGCGGCACCGCCACCGCCTTGGTGCTGGCCACGGGGGATTCCACCGTCCTGGGCTCCATCGCCAACGCCGTCACGGGCGTGCGCAAAACCACCAGCTTCGAGCGGGGCATCAACCAGGTGAGCCTGCTCCTGCTGCGCTTCATGGCCGTGATGGCGCCGGCGGTGTTTGTGATCAACGGCCTCAGCAAGGGCGACTGGGGGGAAGCCTTCTTCTTCGCCCTCTCCGTGGCGGTGGGGCTCACGCCGGAAATGCTGCCGATGATCGTCACCGCCAATCTCTCCCGGGGGGCCATCGCCATGGCCCAAAACAAAGTGATCGTGAAAAATCTCGACGCGATCCAAAACTTTGGCGCCATGGATGTGCTCTGCACCGACAAGACCGGCACCCTCACCCAAGATCGCATCGTGTTGATGAAACACCTCGATTGGCGTGGACAAGAGAGCGACGAGGCGCTCGCGCTGGCCTTTCTCAACAGCACCTATCAAACCGGCCTCAAAAGCCTGCTGGATGTGGCCGTCCTGGAGCATGTCGAACTCAAAGAGGCCCTGCGACTGGAGGAGAGTTTCAAAAAGATCGATGAGATTCCCTTTGATTTTCAGCGGCGCCGTCTCTCGGTGGTGGTGGAGGAAGCCAGCCACCACCACGAGCTGATCTGCAAGGGCGCCGTGGAAGAAACCCTCGCCATCTGCGACCGCCTGCGGGATGGCGCCGCCGTGCGCCCCCTCGACGACGCCTCCCGCCAGGCGGTGGAGCGCCTCAACGCCGCCCTCAACAACGACGGCCTGCGGGTGATCGCCGTGGCCTACAAGGAAGTGCCCCTGCAGGAGGCGCCCTATTCCCTGGCGGATGAAACCGATCTGATCCTGGTGGGTCTGATCGCCTTCCTCGATCCGCCGAAGGATTCCGCCGCCCAGGCCCTGCGCCTCCTCCGCGAAAACCAGGTGACGGTGAAGGTGCTCACCGGAGACAACCCGGTGATCGCCGGCAAAACCTGCCGGGATGTGGGACTGGCGGTGGACGACGTGCTCCTGGGCGCCGAGGTGGAGGCCATGGATGACGACACCCTGGCCCGCCAGGTGGAGACCACCACCATCTTCGCCAAGCTCTCCCCCCTGGAGAAGGCGCGCATCATCCGCCTGCTGCGCCATCAAGGCCATGTGGTGGGCTTTCTGGGGGATGGCATCAACGACGCCGCCGCCTTGCGGGAGGCCGACATCGGCATTTCGGTGGACACGGCCGTCGACATCGCCAAGGAATCGGCCGACATCGTGTTGCTGGAGAAAAGCCTGCTGGTGTTGCTCGCTGGCGTGCGCGAGGGCCGTCGCACCTTCGGCAACATCAGCAAATACATCAAGATGGGAACAAGTTCAGCCTTCGGCAACATGTTCAGCATGCTCGGCGCGAGCATCCTGCTGCCGTTTCTTCCCATGCTGCCCCTGCAGATTCTGCTCAACAATCTTCTCTACGACTTCTCCCAAACTGGCATTCCCTTCGATCGGGTTGATCCAGACTACTTGGCCAAACCCCGCCAGTGGCGGCTGCCGCAACTGCGGCGCTTCATGCTCATTGTGGGCCCGGTGAGTTCATTGTTCGACTACGCCACCTTCGCGGTGTTGTGGTTTGTCTTTGGCGCCAATTCCCCAGCGGAGCAGAGCTTGTTTCAAAGCGGCTGGTTTGTGGAGAGCCTGCTCACGCAAACCTTGATTGTGTATATCATTCGCACCGCCCGCATCCCCTTCCTCCAAAGCAACCCCGAGCCCCTCATGGCCCTGATCACCCTGGTGGTGATGGGCATCGGCATCGCCATTCCCTTCTCGCCGATCGGTCCGGGGCTCGGCCTGGTGCCCCTGCCAGGGGCCTACTTCGGCTGGCTGGCCTTGATTTTGGTGGCCTACGCCTGCCTCACCCAGCTGGTGAAGGCGTGGTTTGTGCGCCGCTACGGCGACGACTGAAGCCGATCCAGGGCCAGCCGCGCCGCCCCGAGCCGTCCCGCTCCGTTGCCCAGGGCGCAGCGCTGGATCACCAATCCCTCCCGGCTGGGCGGAAGCACCCGCGTCTCGATTTCCCGCCAGGCCGCCGGCAGAAAATAGGGAAGCGCGCCACTCAGGCCTCCGCCGATCAGCACCCGCTCCGGGGTCAGCACATAGATCAACGAGCTCAATCCAACGCCTAACGCCCGCCCGTAGCGCTCCCACACCTCCAGGGCGCTGGCCTCTCCGGCCTCGGCCCGGAGGCGGAGCTCTTTGGGATCAAGGGAACTCAAACGGGCCAAGGCGCCGATGCCGCAGTACTGCTCCAGGGAGCCCCGGTTGCCGCTGCGGCAGGGTGGCCCCTCCGAATCCACCCCGATCAAGCCCAGTTCGCCGGCCGCCCCGCCCGGGCCGATGTACAGGGAGCCGTTGAGCCAGATGCCGCCCCCCACGCCCGTGCCAAGGGTGAGCAAGATCGCGTTGTCGCAGCCCCGGGCCGCCCCCAGCCAGGCTTCCCCCACCATGGCGCAGTTGGCGTCGTTCGCCAGGGTCACGGGCCGTTCCAGCTCCGGCTCCAACCAATCGGCCAGGGGCACCTCCCGCCAGCCCTCCAGGTTGATCGCCAGGCGCGCCACCCGTCCCGCCGCGTCCGTCGGCCCTGGCAGACCGATGCCCACCCGGTCGGCCTCTCGCCGCGGATCGATCCGCTCCACCGCCTCCCCGATGGCCACGGTCACCGCCCCCGGCACCGGTGGCCTCGGGGTGGACACCTCCAGCTCCGCCAGGGCCGTGCCCTCCTGATCAAAGCGGCCCAACTTGATGGCCGTGCCCCCCAGGTCGATCCCGATCAGCTGGGGGCCAGGGGCCTTCTCCTCTCGCGCGGAAGCGACAGCGCTCATCCCTGGCCCCGACACAAGCGACGCGGGCCATGGTCCCACGCCGGCCCGCCGCCTCAAAAGCGAATCAGGAGCCTCAGCTGGGTTCCCCAGGAGCCCAGGGTGTCGATGAAGGTTTCCAGGTTCAGCGCCTCGGAGGCCTTGTAGTTGAGGGTCACCTGGGGCGCCACATCGGATCGGTTGGGCGCCGCCAACACGGAAAGATTGACCCGATCGGTGAGGTCGACCCCCACTTCCGCCCCAAGCACCAGCTGGGGCGGCACACGACGCGACTGGCGCGCGGCGGCGTTGGCGATCTCCGGATTCACATAGGTGGGATACAGGGCCAGGCTTACCCGTTGCCCCAGGGCGTCGCTCAACCCGCTCAGCAAGGGGGAGAGCAGCGACTGGCCCACCACGGTGGCCAGGGCCGTGCCGGCCCCCCCCTGGCTCAATCCCGCCAGGGTGTTGCCACCGATCAACGCCACGAGCCGCTCCTGGGGGAGGGGCGGGTTGCTGGAGAGGCGAATGGAGTCGGCGATCCGATCCGCCGGACCGCTGATGCTCATGGTGACCAGGATCAAATTCAGCTGACGCAGGGAGGAAAAGCCGCTCTCAGGCGCGCCGGCGGCCAGGCCCGTCGCCAGGCTCCCCCCCGTCTGGACCTCGCCGAAACCACTGGGGGCCACCAGGCCGAGGTTGTCGGCGATGCGGGTGCGCAACGCGATGTCGAGGTAGGGCATGAGCCCCAGCGACGGCGTGAACACCGCCACGTTCGGGGCGTCCGGATCGAGGCTGAAGCTGGAGGTGAAGAGGTTCAAGCGGCCGGACAGAAGCCGCACCACCCCGCTCGCCCTCAGGGTGGGGTCCAACCGACCGCTGATCCTCAGGGAGCCCCCCGTGCTGAAGCTCGCCACGTTGGGCACCACCACGTTCAAATCGGGGCCAAAGCGCAGGCGCAGCCCCTGAAAACTCAGCCAGGGGAGGCGAGGGAGGGCCTCCTCCAAACTCAAGGCGCCCACCGATTCGATCTGGGGGCCCAGCAACACCAGGGGCTGCTGGAAATCCCATTTCCGCTCCAGCAACTGGGCCAACGTGCTCGGCTTGGGGGTGGCGTCGGCCACCGGTTGGGTGGGCGAGAGCTGGGCCGGCTGGGCGTTGATCTTGCCCCGGCTGATGGCCAGTTCCCCGCCCACCACGGGGGAGCCGAGGCTGCCCCCCAGGGTGAGCCGCCCGTCGCTGAGGGCCGTGACGCGACTCACGGAGAAGGGCACCTCCCTCACCCGCAGGGCCAGGCTGGGCTCGGCGCTCAGCTGACGCCTCAGGCCGATGCGTCCCTCCCCCTCGATGAGGCCCCGCCTCCCCACCCGGGCCCGCAACTCCTGCACCAACACCTGCTCGAAATCAAACAGCACCGTGGCCTCCACATCCGAGAGGGTTTGGCCCACCAGCTGATACTCCCCACCCCTCAGGCGGATGAAGCCGTTGGCGATGGGCGTTCCCAAGCTGCCGCGCACCAGCAACTGCAGGTCGGTGCTGCCTCGTTTCCACGCCACCGCCTCCCCGGCCAGCTGGGTGAGCACCCGCAAGCCATCCCCCCTTGAGGCCAGGCGAAGCTCCAGACCCTCGCGGCGGGGATCGAGGGGGATGATGCCAGCCAGGGTGACGGCGTTGGTGGAGCCCCCACCCCGGGCCGCCAGATCCACCGTCACCTTGCCGTCCCGCAGGATCGCCTCACCCCGCTCCAGGGTGAGGGGCGCCGGGCCGATGGCCCCGTCCACCAGGGCCAGGGAGATCTCCAGCTTGGGCTTGGCCCCCAGCTTGTAGCGCCCGCTCAGGGCCAGCTGGCCCCGCAGGGTTTCAGGCACCGGGGTGAGCAGGGCCAGCAGCCCCAGGGGGAGGCCCCCGAGCTGGAAGACGCCCCCCCCTCCCCTCAAAGGGCCCTCCAGCCGCACCGAAAAGGGGGTGCTGGTGAGGGCCTGATCCCGATCCGGCAGACCCACCCACAGATGGCCGCTCCCCTCCAGGTTCACCCGGGCCCGCTCCCAATCGGGCCCTTGCAAGGTGAGATCGGCGTCGACGTTGGTTTGCAGGGCGGCCAGCAGAGCCTCCAGGCCCACCGGGCGGTTGAGGGCCCGGTTGCGCTCCAGGGCCTCCTCCTGGGCGCGGCGCAGGGCCAGCAACTGGGCATCCACGCTGGTGCCGAAGATCTCAAACACGAGCGACCCCAGGTCGGCGGCGGTGCCCCAGGGGCGGGAGGGCGCGGCCCGGCCCTTGCCCAACGCCGCCAGCAGCTGGCGAAACAGGGGCCCATCCAATTGCCGGGCCTGCACCCGGGCGCGAAACGGACCTCGCCAGCGGCCCTCCACACTCACATCCACGCTGCCCGCCCCCAGGGGTTCGGCCACCCCGCGGAGCCGGTAGGCCTCGTTGGCGTAGCTCACCTGGGCTTGGACCCGACGCCCCGGCACCCCGAACAGCTGGGGCCGCTCCAGGGTCACGTCTCCCCGGAAAGCCAGGGGCTGGAACTCCAGCTCTCCTTGGCCTCCCAGCAGACCCCCCAGGGTCTCCAGCCGTTGGCCCAGGGCCAGCGCCAGCCCCCCCAAGGGCAGGCGGCTGGCCCGCCAGCTGTAGCGCCGTGGCGAGCCCACCAGGGTGAGCCGCCCCCCCTCGCGCTCCAGCTCGATCCGGGAGGGCTGCCAGCGGCGATCCAGCCAGGCCCGCAGCTGTCCCCGGGGGGCGGGGGAGCGGGCCTCCATGCGCAACAGGCCCCCACCCACCTGGCCCCCCAAGGGGTTCGTCGGGTCGAGCTCCGCCCGCAGCTGGCCGGTCCAAGTTTCGTCCAGCCGCAGCGGACCGGCCCGGGGCCGTTGGAGCCTGAGCGCCAGGTCGGGGCGCAGACGCCTCAAGGGCCCGCTCACCACTCCCCGGGCCTCGATCAGGCCATCCAGGTTGGCGCCAAGCAGGGGTTGGAGCCGGGCCAGGGGGTAGGGAGAGAGGGCCACCCGGGCGTCCAAATCGCCCACCACCCATCCCCGACCGGGCTTCGGGGCCAGGGGCAAGGTGCCACTGGCTTCGAGGTGTTCGGTCTGAAGACGACGCAGGGCCAGCAAGCCCTCGCTCCACTCCAGATCGGCCCGCCAAGGCCCCAGCATGGGATGGACCTTCTGACCGGTGCTCACCGCCAACCGGGGAGCCGACAGGCGGCCGTCCACCAGCAGGGTGCCGCTCAACGGGGCGGTGGTGAGCCAGGGGGGCAACGGCCGGGCTCCAGCGATATCAGCCAGGGCCAGATCCCAGGTGCCCGCCAGGTTGAGGGTGCCGGCCAGCCGACCCCGGGCCGTGAGGCTCGAGCGGCCCCGTCGGGCCGAGAGCCGCAGCTGTCGCAGGCCGCCCTCACCGATCAGGCCCTCCAGCCCCCCCTCCACGGGCGTGGGGCCCAGGCCGAGGGTGGCGGGGGGCCTGGCCGTGGCCCGAAGCCGCAGCCGCTGGCCCTGGAGATCCCCGCTCACCTGGCCCCCCCAGGGCCCCAGGCGCCATGTGCTCTTGGCGAGCGAGAGCGCCTCGCCCGCGCAGCGCAAGGGAGCCCTGGCCAGCCGCAACGGCGGCGCGCTGGGGTTGAGCCGCCAGCTCAGCCCCTCCCCCACCACCGTGCCTTGGCACCTGGCCTTGCCCTTCTCCAGGGTCAGCGCCACTTGGCCGGTGCCCGTTCCACTCACCTGGCCCCTGAGGGGAAAGAGCTCGGTGAGGGGCGCCACGTCCCAGCGGGTGGCGAGCACGTCGGTCGACCAGCGCTGGCTCTTCCAATTCCCGCCGCCCACCAACCTGGCCACCCCCCCCTTGCCGGGGGAAGTGGCCTTCGCCCGCCAGTCCACCGCTTGCTCATGGGTGATCACCCTGGCCTGGCCCACCACCTCCAGGCGCAGGGGTTGGCGGCTGGCCCCCAGGTTCCACAGACGCACCTGGGCTGGACGCAACAGCCGAAACGTCAGGAACAGACGGGGAGGCTCCCGGCCTGGCGCCAAGGCGCCAAAGGTCCAGATCTGGCCCTCCGCGTTGCGGCGCAGGTCGGCCTGGGCCCCCCGAAGCTCAATGTCCAGCCGGAGAGCGCGATCCCGCCAGCTGGCGAGGGGATCCAGACGCGCCACCAGGCTTGTCGCCTCCGCGGTGGAGCCATCCTTGGGCCCGGCGAGAAAGCGGCTGGGCCCGATGCTCACCCCCTCGGGAGTCCATCCCTGGTAGGGGCCCAGCCTCAAGGGTCGACCCATCGCCTTGCCCACCTGCCCCTCCAGCCAGGGGCGCCAATGGGTGTACAGCCGGCCCAGGATCAGATCCGACCGTTGCCAGGCCACCAACAGGCCCACCAGGAGGGCCGCGACGCCCAACAGCAGGAGCCAGCCGATCACCCGGGCCCCCAAGCGCGCCAGGCGCCATGGCAACGGGATCCGTCGGGGGGTCAGGGACCCTGGCGGCTCAGGCAGCTGATTCATCCGCCTGGGCCATCCCCCGTCCGGGCGGGCGCAATATAAGGAGCCTGTGTGCGCTGACCAGTCCCATGGCCGCTGATCCGATTCTTCTGGTGGCCGCCAAGTGGCTGGGGGTGGCGGCCCTGGGCCTGCTGGGGCTCACCGTGGCGGGGTTTGTGGCCCGCTGGGGCGTGCGCTTTCGCCTGGTGGGCGTCACGAGCTTCACGATCCTGTTGGCGATCTCCTGCGCCGCGTTCGCCGTGAGTTACACCCCCCGGGTCACCGTCCCTGGCGCCGTGGTGGTGCCGGTGGTGTTTGACAACGGATCCGACCTGGTGGTGGCCGCCGCCCCTCCCGACCTGCCCCCCGGGGCGGAGGAGCCCACCGCCGAGCAGGTGGCCCGCAACCTGCGCCGCGGCGGTCGCTCCCCGGCCGACGGGGTGGTGCGGGTGCGGTTGCGGCGCCTCGACCCCTCCGGGAAAGGGGAGGCCCGGCCGGTGGTGCTGGCCGAAGCCAGGCTGGATCTCAGAAGCGGGGAGATCAGCGTGGGGCGTCCCCCCGCTTGAGCGCCCCCCGAGGCGAGGGGCTCGAGAGCCTGCCGGCCCATTTCCACAGAGAGCGGGCGGTCCTGCGGGAAGCCGGTGTCTGCACCTGGCGGCGGCTGGCGGAGGTGTCTCCCGAACGGCTGCGGGAGCTGGCCCGGCCCGGCGCCGCCAGCGAGGCGCGGCTGCTCAGGCTCCGCGCCCAGGCCAGCCTGATGGTGGCGGCGGATCTGGCGCCAGAGCACGCCTCCTTGCTCCTCCACGCGGGCATCGCCGAGCCCAGGGCGCTCGCGGAGGCCGATCCCGAGCGTCTGCGGGTGCGGGTGAACCGTTTCTGGCACCGTCTCGTCGGCCCGCGCCAACCCCCCATCTCCCTGGCGGCCGTGCGGGGTTGGATCCAGGCGGCGAGTCGCTCGGGGAACTGACCCCTGTCGGGCAATCGCGATGGCCCGCGGTGAATGGAATGGAGATTCTTCTCGCGATGGGCATCGTCTTTTGGTGATCCCCATGCCCCCCCGAATGTTCCCTCGCAGGCCTCAGACTTTTTCCTTTGTCTTGCTCGCCAGCGGACTCACCCTCAGCTTGGGGCTCGCCACCCCCCTTGAGGCCGCCTCGGCGTTGCTGGAATCGGTGAAGCAAAATCCCGCCCTCGCCAAAAGCCTCTGCGCCCAGTTCAAACAACTGAACGCGTCGGGGCGTTCCGCCACCGATCCCGACTCGATCGCCATGGTGGCCAGCAGTCAAGGCCTCAGCCAGGTGGACGCCGAGGTGCTGGCCACCTATGTGATCGGCCTGCACTGCCCCGATGTGCGCTGAGTGAGCCGGGTCAGGCGAGCCTGGATGCGCTGCCCTGATGGGGTCCGTCTGGCCAGCCGGATCTGGAGTCCACCGGGCCGGGGTCGCTGGCCCGTGCTGTTGATGCGGCAGCCCTACGGCTCGGCCCTGGCCTCCACCGTCACCTACGCCCATCCGGAGTGGTACGCGTCTCACGGCTTTGTCGTGGTGGTGCAGGACGTGCGCGGACGGGGGGAATCGGAGGGCACCTTCCGGGGATTTGGCCAGGAGGCCGCCGATGGGGCCGCGGCGGTCCGTTGGGCCCGCCAGCTTCCCGATGCCAATGGGCGCCTGGGCACCTACGGCTTCTCCTACCAAGGGCTCAGCCAGTTGCTCAACGCCGGCGGCCTCGACGAGGAGGGAGCCGAAGCCTGGCCGGATTGTCTCGCCCCCGCGATGTGCGGCCTCGATGAGCGACTGGACTGGGCGAGCGAAGGCGGAGCCCACTGGTGGAGCCTTGGGTTGGGCTGGGCCCTGCAGCTGGCCGCCCAGGGCGCCCAACGGCGGGGCGACAGCCGGGGCTGGGCGGAGCTGCGCCGGAGTCTGGAGTCGGGGTCGTACCTGGAAGAGGGGCTCTCGCTCCTGGAGCGCCATGATCCCGAGGGCATGGGCCTGGGGTGGCTGCGGGCCGACCCGTCGCGGCCAGAGGGGTGGCGGGTCCATTCCATCCCCCCCGCCACGGCGCGCCGGCCCCTGTTGTTGATCGGGGGCTGGCACGATCCCCACCTGCGCGGGGTGTTGAACCTCTGGGAACGGGCCACCGCCGCCGGGGGCCAACCGAGCCTCCAGGTGGGCGCCTGGAGCCACCTGCGGTGGAACGGGGGCGTCGACCGGGAGCAGCTGGCCTTTTTCCAGCGCCATCTCCTCGGGGCCAGCCCATCGCCCGCCGAGCCTCGGGGAGGCGTCTCCGGGGAGGCCCCCGCCCGTTCGACGGCGCCAGGGGACATCTGGTTGCAAGACATGGGCACGGGGGTGTGGTTCGCCCACGACCCCACCGCGCCCGCGGTGACGCGGCGATGGCGGCTGGGCAGCGATGGCCTGGCCGCCGTGCGCTCCGATGAGGGGGTGCTGCTGGAGCGGGGAGAGGCCAGTCCCGGCCCGGTGGTGCTGGTGCACGATCCTTGGCGCCCCGTTCCCGCCCGGGGGGGACACCTGGGGGGGGAGGCCAGCCTCGTGGATCGGAGCGATCTCGACGCCCGAACGGATGTGGCCTGTTTCACCACGGCCCCCCTGGATGGGCCATCGCGCCTGGTGGGCCGGCCCACCCTGCGGCTTCGGGCCCAGGCGGATCAGCCGGGCTTCGATCTCTGCGCCGCCCTCGCCGTGGTGAGCGCCGACGGGGGCCGCGTCCGACAGCTCTGCACCGGGGTGATCCGGGTGCTTGGGGCGGAAGCCCGCCTCCCGCTGGAGCGACGTGTGGCCCTGCAGCCCCTGGCCGTCAGCCTGCGGGCGGGGGAGCGCTTGCGGCTCTCGCTGGCCGGGGCGGCTTGGCCCCACATCGCCGTCAATGCCGGAGACGGCCTCCAGCCCCGTGGTGGCCCTTCCGCCGGGCATCGGCCCATCACCCTCACCCTGCCGCTGGCCGGGGCCGAATTGGCGATTCACCCCCTGTTGGGCGCCGGGGCGGATGGCGAGGGGGCGACCCTTGCAGCAAACTGACGGCGCACGTTCCCGCACCCCATGCCCCGCACCCCCCTGCGCTCCGGAGTGGTTGTCGCCGCCCTGACGGCCATGGCCACCTGCGCGTGGGTCCCGCCTCTTTTGGCCCAGGGCGCGGCCGGCTCGCCGGTTCAGCGCAGCTCGGCGATGGTGGAACAGAAGGCCCGCCAGGCCGCCGAGCGGGTGTTGGAAGCCTTCCGCGCCGGCGACGCCGAAACCCGCTACGCCCAGTTCGCGCCGGAGCTGAAACGCATGACCAGCCCCTATCTGGTGGCCATGAACATGCGCAAACAGCCCAAGATCCTCAGCTGGACGATCACCACCGTGATCCCCGGAATCGATTCCAGCACCGTGGAGGCCCGGCTGCGCACCAGCGCTGGGGAGCGCACCTTGCTGATGGTGATTGATGAGAAGGGCCTCTTGGCCGGGTACCACATCGACATGGCGGATCAGCCGGCGGAGAAGGTGGCGGCCGAGTTCATGACCGCCCTCACCGAAGGCCGCTTTGTGGCGGCCAACAGTTTCCTGTCCCCCGAGCTGCAGGAGGAGATTCCTCCGGCCAGCCTGCAACGCAAATGGCAGCAGCTGCAGCGCCGCACCGGCAATTTCATCCGCGTGCGCCGGATCGCCCGCTCCGAGAGCGCGTCGGAATTGAAATTGGTGCTGGTCAACAGCCAGTTCACACGCACCACCGACAATCTGTTTGTGATTCTTGACAGCGGCAATCAAATTGTTGGTGTCGATTTCCCCATGGATCCAACGCTGGCCACTCCCGCGGTCCAGTCCCCTTGAGGCCTTGAGCGGCCAGGCGCCGTAAGCTCCCGACGCGCCCTTCGCGACTCCCGAGCCCATGACCCCCCTCGACTGGATGGTGGACGATGCCAACCGGCTTGCGGAATGCCGTCACGACCACCCTCTGGCCGTTCTGGGTCCCCAGCCCCTGGAGGGGGGCCGATGGGTGGTCAGGGCCTGGATGCCTGACGCCGAGGCTGTCGATCTGCTGCTGGAAGGGGCCGAACCCCTCCCCATGACCTGTCCCCACCATCCCTGGGCGCATGAGGTGGAGTTGGGCCATGACCCTGGCACCACCTACCGCTACCGGGTGCGGAGGGCGGGCATCGAGCACCTTCAGCACGATCCCTGGGCCTTCCGCCAGGAGTGGATGGGGGAACTCGACCGGCACCTCTTCGCGGAGGGGAACCATCACCACATCTGGAAGTTCATGGGCGCCCATGTGGGCGAGCGGGATGGGGTGGCGGGGGTGCAGTTCTGCCTGTGGGCCCCCAACGCCCGCAGCGTGGCGGTGCTGGGCGACTTCAACGCCTGGGATGGCCGCCATCACCCCATGCAATCCCGCCTCGGCGGGGTGTGGGAGCTCTTCATTCCCGGCCTGCACCCGGGGGCGATCTACAAATACGAGGTGCGTGCCCAGAACGGTCACTGCTACCAGAAGTCCGACCCCTACGGCTTCCGCCACGAGGTGCGGCCCAACCACGGCTCGATCGTGTCCCAACTGGGCCGCTACCACTGGAACGACGGCCACTGGATCGACCAGCGCGACAGCCGCAATCCCCTGGACCAACCGGTCGCGGTGTACGAGATGCACCTCGGCAGTTGGATCCACGCCGCCGCGGACGCGCCCTACATCGAGCCCGACGGCACCCCGAGGCCCCCGGTGCCCGCGGCGGATCTCAAGCCAGGGGCGCGGCTGCTCACCTATCTCGAACTCGCCGATCGTCTCATCCCCTACGTGAAGGAGCGGGGCTTCACCCACATCGAGATGCTGCCCATCTCCGAGCATCCCTTTGATGGCTCGTGGGGGTATCAGGTGACCGGCTGGTACGCGCCCACCAGTCGGCATGGCACACCGGATGAGTTTCGCGCCTTTGTCGATCGCTGCCATGCCGAGGGAATCGGCGTGATCCTCGATTGGGTGCCTGGCCACTTCCCGAAAGATGCCCATGGCTTGGCGTTCTTTGATGGCACCCACCTCTATGAGCACGGCGACCCGCGCATCGGCGAGCACAAAGAGTGGGGAACCCTGATCTTCAACTACAGCCGCAACGAAGTACGCAACTTCCTGGTGGCCAATCTCGTCTATTGGTTTGAGGAGTTTCATATTGATGGCATCCGCGTCGACGCGGTGGCCTCCATGCTGTACCGCGACTATCTGCGCCCCGAGGGAGAGTGGATCGCCAATGAGCATGGCGGCAGGGAAAACACGGAGGCTGTCCGCTTCCTGCAGCAGGCCAACCACGTTCTGTTTCAGCACTATCCTGGCGCCCTCTCGATCGCGGAGGAGTCCACCACCTGGCCCCTGGTGACCCAACCCACCGACATTGGTGGCCTGGGCTTCAACCTGAAGTGGAACATGGGCTGGATGCACGACATGCTCGACTATTTCGAGCTCGATCCCTGGTTCCGACAGTTTCATCAAAATAACGTCACCTTCTCGATCTGGTATGCCTTCACCGAAAACTTCATGCTGGCCTTAAGCCATGATGAGGTGGTGCACGGCAAGAGCAATCTGCTTCACAAGATGCCTGGGGATGACTGGCAGAAGTTCGCCAATGTACGTGCCCTTCTGGCCTACATGTGGACCCATCCGGGCAAGAAAACCATTTTCATGGGAATGGAATTTGGACAGCGGGCCGAGTGGAATGTCTGGGGAGACCTGCAGTGGGAACTGCTCAACTACGAACCCCACCAAGGGCTGCGACAGATGATTGACGATCTGAATCAATACTACAAAAGTGAACCCGCCCTCTGGCGAGATGATTTCAACCAATACGGCTTCCAATGGATCGATTGCAATGACAGCCGCAATTCCGTGATCAGCTTCATGCGGCGGGAGAGCATCACCGGACGCTGGCTGGTGGTGGTGGCGAATTTCACGCCGCAAACCCACTCCCACTACAGGGTGGGTGTGCCGCTCCCCGGGTTTTACGCGGAGGAGTTCAACAGCGACAGTGGCCGTTACGGAGGGAGCAACCTGGGCAATCTGGGCGGCAAGTTTACGGAGGACTGGGCCTTGCACAGTTATGAGCAATCCCTCGACCTTTGCTTGCCCCCCTTGAGTGTGTTGATCCTCCGCCGTGACGAGGTGAAAAGCCTTGAGCGCGCGGACAAGGCAGCCGACGCCTGAGCCCCAACCCGGCCCCTCAGGTGGCGGAGGGCCTGGAGCCCTGGTCGGTTCCCGGGGGCGTCGCCAACAACCCCTCCTCGTCAAATCGACGCCAGATCTCCAACCGCACCTCGGCGGTGATCGCGTCGGCCCTCAGGGGATCGGTGATCGAAAACGACAGCCGATAGCTGTGCGAGGTGGGGCTGAAACTCAGCAGCAGGCACCGAGGTTTCGGGTGGGCCAGCACCTGGGGATGGGTGGCCGCCAGTCGCTCCAGCTGGGCGATCATGCGGTCGGGCGTCCAGGAGCTCGGTGCCGACACCTCGATCTCGCAGCGGCGGGTGCGGTCGCTTCGGGTGTAGGTGGTGGTGGTGGTGGTGAAAAAGGTCTGGTTGGGCACCATCAACTCCGCGTTGTCTCTCGATCGCAACAGGGTGGTGGCTCGCGGATCCAGGGCGCGCACCTCACAGGCGTCCCCGTCATGGATCAGCACCTCCCCGGGCCGCACGGAACCCTCCACCAGCAGCCACAGGCCACTGATGAAGTTGGAGAACACCTCCTTGACGCCAAAGCCCAGGCCCACCGAAAGGCCACCCGCCACCGCCAGCACCCCCCTCTTGTCGATGCCCATCCGGTCGAGGGCCCACACCACCCCCAAGAGGATGATCCCGTAGCGGAGCAAGGTGGCGAGCGCTCTCTGGCTGCCCGGGGTCAACCGAAGCCCTTTGCCCGCCAGCCACCCCACCCCGTTGGCGGGGAGGGCGGAGGTGGCGATCAGGGTGTACATCACCACCACCACAAAAAAGAGGGCGCCCAGATCGATCTCCCCGCCAAGCCAGGTGCCCAGGGGCAGGGAGGCCAAGTCGTTCAGGGAGGCCACCGCGTCGAGCAGCACCAGAAACACTCCAAGAAAAAACGCGGGGCGCAGAAACCGACTCACCAAGGCAGCGAACACCTGGGGAGGAAGCAGGGGCTGAAGCATCCGCCGCTCCACCACCCGCAACCCCCAAAAGCCCGCCAGAAGTTCAGCGACGAGCAACAGAAGTCCGTAGTTGAATCGCAGGGCCACCGCCAGGAGCATCGCCAGCGCGGTGCCAATCGTGAGCGACACCAACCTGGAGAGGGCGCCAATGGCGCGAAACCGCCGTCGCAGAAGGGCCAGCAGAAGGAACGCCAGGCCAGCGCAGAGCAGTTGCCGCAACACCAGGGGGCGATGGAGAAAGCCGAGCCAGCCCAAGCCTTGAAGCACCAGGTCGTTCACCGGGCTGGCCTCCGCTGGCCCATGAGTCGCCGCGCCCCGTCCATGGGGGTGTCGATTCCCAGCATCACCTGTTGCGCCACCGTTTCCAGCTCTTTGGCCACGGTGGTGAGATGCTCCACGGTGAATGGATGGGTGTTGAGGCTTGATCTGGCGTCAAATTGCTCTTGGGCGATGGCCAGGGCGGCCAACACCCCCGAGCTGGCCACAGGGGTTTGCACGAATCGGTTGACGGGAAGCACCTCCTGAGTCTCCAGCACGTAACGCCGTTGCATCAGGGGATCGACGCTCAATTGGGCGAGGGCCACGGCGTTCTGGCGCTGTCTGGGGCTGGAATCCAAGCCGAAGGCCCACACCCTGAGGGTGCTGAAGGGACTGGGGGCCCCGCCGGGACCGCTCGGCAGGGGAGCCACGCCAAGCCGGTGGTTCATGCGGGCCCTCAGGAACGCCAAGGTGAGGCTGTAACAGGGAATCCAATCGAGCCTCCCCTGGATGAGGCCGTTGCTGAGCTCCTCCGGTCCACTGGCGATGTCCACATTGCTCTGGATGGCCAAACCCCTCAGCCAAGCCAGCCAGTCGGCGATCCGTCGCTCTTGGGTCGCCGCCGGCAAGTCGGTGGCTTCTCCCAACAGGATGGCCACCAGGGGGAGGTCGGCTTGCCGGGTGGCGGCCGTCCACCAGAGTCCGTAGGGATCGATAGAGAGGCCGATGGTTCGTCCGGAGGCGGCCAGGGTCGTCAGTTGATCCGTGGTGCGAGGCGGCGTGGGGATCTCGCGGCGGTTGTAACAGGAGAGGGTCACCTCCTCGAGCACGGGAAGCCCGGAGAGGCGCGCCCCGTATCTCACCCGGACCAAAAAGCGTGGATCCACCTGGGCGATGCTGCTCTCCATGGCTGGTGTGGTGGGAACCGGCGCGATCAGGCCTTTCTTGAGAAGGGTGTTCGCCATCGGGGCTCGGGCCAAGATGAGGTCGGGTCCCAAGCCCCGGGAGGAGCGCAAGCGGAGTTCTTGTTCCACATCCTCCTCACGGATGCTGAGGAGCCTCACCGGCACATTGGGATGGAGGCGCTGGAATTCCCCCAACAGCGGCCGCCAGATGCCATCTCGCTCCGCCGAACGCCTCAGCCACTCCAGCCGCGGCTGGGTCACCACCATGACGTCCAGCGTCTCCCCCTTGATGAGGGAGAGAGGGGCGCATCCCTGGAGTGCGGCCACGGCGAGCAAGCCAAGCCCCATGCACAGCCTTCTGAGCGGGGGCTTCCACATCTCAAGGGAAAAAACTGACAAAACGAGAGGCCTGGATAGACTGAACAAGTGTAGAGAATCTAAACATTCACAATGACCGCCCTCCTCCGGCCTTTCCTGTTTGCCAAGGCTCTCTACCTTGACAGGGTGCAACGGAAAAGGATAGAGGAGCTGGAGGAGGAAACGCTGCGGAAAGTGGAGGAACTTTTAAATGCCAATGTGCCCATCGTCCTTGAGCTTGGCCACCGCCATCTTCGCTCCGACGACTGGCTCACGCTAGATCAAAATATGTACGCCGATTTTTTCTGGGACTACCGCAATGGACTGCCTTTCCCCTCCGACTCGATCGAGGTGCTCTATGCGGGCAATCTGCTGCAGCGTCTTTCAGCGCCGCAATTAATGTACCTGCTGAAAGAGTGTCTCCGAACCTTGAAACCGGGAGGTCGTTTTTTCTTTTCTGTTCCCGACGCCGAACCGATCCTGCGTGCCTACGTGGAGAAGCGTCAATTTTTCGCCGCCGATGATCCAGCCGTCTGGAAGCCAGGATGGTTTGACACCGGCAGTCGCCTGGATCAGGTCACCTATCAGGCTTACAGCAACGGTCACGTGCATTTTCTGTTTGATCACGAAAACGTGGTGTGTTTGTGCCAGAAGGCAGGCTTTGCCCACACCGAATTTCGTGAGCCTGAGGCCAACATCGATGGCGCCCTGAGCAGACCTGACACTCTCTACGTGGTGGCCTCCAAATCGAGCTGACACCGGCCCAAGCGTGAAGAAACACGTCACGGGCAAGGCGGATCCTCCCCGATGGAAAGGGGCCCCGGGGCTCGCTCGGCTAGGTTTCCGACTTCTTCTGTGCCTGTCTCTCCGCTTCCATGGCCGAAACGCTTCCCCTCCTGCTGCGTGCCGCCCGCGGGGAACCGGTGGAGCGGCCACCGGTGTGGATGATGCGTCAGGCCGGCCGCTACATGAAGGTGTATCGCGACCTTCGGGATCGGCACCCAGGCTTCCGGGAGCGCTCCGAAAACCCCGATCTCTCCTACGAGATCTCCATGCAACCTTTCCACGCCTTCCACCCCGATGGCGTGATCCTCTTTTCCGACATCCTCACCCCCCTCCCCGGCCTGGGGATCGACTTCGACATCGTGGAGAGCAAGGGGCCGATCATCGAACCAGCGATCCGGAGCCAAGCCCAAGTGGCCGCCTTGCGCCCCCTGATTCCTGAGGCCTCCGTTCCCTTCGTGGGGGAGGTGCTCGGCCGGTTGCGGCGGGAGGTGGGGGGCCAGGCCACGGTTTTGGGTTTTGTGGGGGCTCCCTGGACCCTGGCCGCCTACGCCGTGGAGGGCAAAAGCAGCAAGACCTACGCGGTGATCAAGGCCATGGCCTTTCAGGAGCCCGACCTGCTCCACCAACTCCTTGGCCAACTGGCGGATTCCATCGCCACCTACGTGCGCTATCAGATTGATCACGGCGCCCAGGTGGTGCAGCTCTTCGATTCCTGGGCCGGCCAGCTGAGCCCCATCGACTACGACGTGTTCGCGGCGCCCTACCAAAAGCGGGTGATCGATCAGGTCAAGGCCACCCACCCCGACACCCCCTTGATCCTTTACATCTCCGGCGGCGCCGGGGTGCTGGAGCGCATGGCCCGCACGGGGATCGACATCATCTCCCTCGATTGGACGGTGGACATGGCCGATGGCTGCGCGCGCCTGCCGGCCCATCTGGGGGTGCAGGGCAATGTGGATCCGGGGCTGCTGTTTGGCACCCCGGAGGCGATCCGCGAGCGCATCCTCGACACCGTGCGCAAGGCCCGGGGCCGGCGCCACATCCTCAATCTGGGCCATGGCATCCTGCCTGGCACTCCGGAGGACAACGCCCGGGTGTTTTTTGAGACGGGCAAGGCCATTCCCGAGCTCCTAGGAGCCGCGGTGTGAGCGCGGGGCCACGCATCCTGATCACCGGCGCCAGCGGCTGTGTGGGTCAGTACATCGCGGAGGCCCTCTACCGGGGCGGCGAGGCCCATCTCCTGCTGCTGTTGCGAGATCCAGCCAAGCTCACGGCCGTCCCCCGCGACGATCCCCGCGTCACCCTTCTGGTGGGGGACTTGCGCGATTTGGATCCCCACGCCGAGGCCATCCGCTCCGCCCACAGGGTGATTCACACCGCCACCGCCTGGGGGGATCCGGAGCGGGCGTTGGCGGTGAATGTGGTCGCGGTGAAAAAACTCCTGGCTCTGCTGGATCCCCAACGGTTGGAGCAGGTGATCTATTTCTCCACCGCGAGCATTTTGGATCGGAATCTGCGGCTGTTGCCCGAGGCCGAGGCCTACGGCACGGAGTACATCCAAACCAAGGCCCAGTGCCTGGCGGATCTGGAGTCGCACCCTCTGGCCGCCCGGATCGTGGCTGTCTTCCCCACCCTGGTGTTTGGCGGCCGCCTGGAGGGCCCCGATCCCCATCCGACGAGCTACCTCACGGCCGGTGTCGGCGAGGCCTTGCGCTGGCTCTGGCTGGCCCGCTGGCTGCGGGCTGAGGCGAGTTTCCATTTCATCCACGCGGCCGACATCGCCACCGTTTGCGCCCACCTGGCCACCACGCCCCACCAGCGCAATCCAGAAGGGGGCCAGGGGCCGGTGCGTCGGTTGGTGCTGGGCCAGGCCCCTCTCACGGTGAACGCCGCCGTGGCCACCCTCTGCCGCTGGCGGGGGCTGATCTATCCACCGGTGGGCCTGGATCTGCGGGGGTGGCTGATCGAGGGGCTGATCCGGCTGCTGCGGCTGGAGGTGAATGCCTGGGACCGGTTTTCGATCCGCCAACGGCATTTTGTCCATCAGCCGGTGAGCCCCCCGGAGCGGTTTGGCCTGCGCAGTGTGGCGCCCACCCTGGAAGCGGTGCTCGAAACCTCCGGAGTGCCCCACCGGGGGGCGCCGCCGCGGGCTTGAGATGGATTTGTTGCAGATCTGTCAGGAAAGCCGGGTCCATGCCACGCAATCCGTAACATGAACCGGTTGCGTGTGCTGTTCGCACCTCCCATGCGTCGTCTTTTTTCTCTGCTCGCCCTGTGTCTGGCCCTGGTGCTGGGTGCCGCCCCGAGCTTCGCCGCCGATGTCGCCCATGGCGCCCAGGTGTTCTCCGCCAATTGCGCGGCCTGCCACATGGGCGGCGGCAACGTGGTGAACGCCGAGCGCACGCTCAAGGCGGATGCCCTCAAGGCCTATCTGGCCAACTACGCCGATGGCCCTGAGGCCGCCGTGGCTTATCAAGTCACCAACGGCAAAAACGCCATGCCCGCCTTTGGCGGCAAACTCAGCGATGCTGACATCGCCGATGTGGCGGCCTATGTGATCGACCAATCCGCCAAGGGTTGGGCCTGATCTGAGGCTTCCTCACCCCTCGATCACCGGCCTTCCCACTCCCGGGAAGGCTTTTTTTTCTCTAGATCGCGGGCCTCGATTCAGCGGGCAGGCTTGAGCCACAACCTCAAACCTGGCTCTTTCGCAGCGCCAGCACCGCGAGATACAGGGCCTCTGGCACCTCCCGGATGTCGTACTCCGAGGGCAGAACGCCATGGACATGGCGATGCACAGCCAGCCAGCAATTGCGCTCTGGATCCGGACCGGTCAGGTCAAACTCCCGAGACGCTTCCACCAACTGGCTCACCAAAGCGGGATCACTGGGGTCGAGGGATGGGATCGACATGGCTCGAGGGGCCTGGCCGGCGGGAGGCCAGTATGGCCTGGGGAAGGAAAACGGAGTCTCGAAGACTCATGCTCCCGCGTGATAGCTGCTGCGCACCAGCGGCCCACTGCGCACCTGATCAAACCCCATGGCCCGGGCGAGGGCTCCCAGCTCCTCAAACTCCCCGGGGCTCCAGTAGCGCGCCACCGGCAAGTGGGCCAGCGACGGCCGCAGATACTGGCCTAGGGTGACCCGCTGGCAGCCGACCGCCCGCAGATCCTCCAGGGCGGCCACCACCTCCTCACGGCATTCCCCCAGCCCCAGCATCAGGCCCGACTTGGTGGGGATCCGGGGCGCTAGCTCCCTGGCCGCCGCTAGCAGCCCCAGGGAGCGGGCGTACGTCGCGCCCCGGCGCACCTCCCGCTGGAGCCGTTCCACGGTCTCCAGGTTGTGGTTGAAACACACCGGCTCGGCGGCCAGCACCGCCCTCAGGCGTCGGCGCTGGGCCTCCACCGCTTCGGTTTCCACCCTCTGGCCCCCCCAGAAATCGGGCGTGAGCACCTCAATGGCCACCGTGGGATCCCGCCGTCGGATCGCCGCCATCGTGTCGGTAAACAACTGGGCGCCATGGTCGGGCAGATCATCGCGGGCCACCGCCGTGAGCACCACATAGCGCAGCCCCAAAACCTCCACGGCCGCCGCCACCCGCTCCGGCTCCAGCCGATCCAGCGGCGCTGGGGCCTGGCCCTTCTCCACCTGGCAAAAGGCGCAGGAGCGGGTGCAGATCGGCCCCCCCAACAAAAACGTGGCCGTCCCCGCCGCGTAGCACTCGGCCCGATTGGGGCAGCGCCCCTCCTCACAGATCGTGTGCAACCTCTCTCGTTTCACCACCTCTTGCACCGCCTCCAGCTCGGAGGCGGTGCCCACGGGCCGGCGCAACCACGGCGGCAGCCGTTCCGCTGGGGGGATGGCGCTGTGGCGGGTGGGGCGTTGGGCACTCATGGCGGTCTCATTCCATGCGACGCCGGCCCTCAAAGGCGCGGGCCAGGGTCACCTCGTCGGCGTATTCCAGCTCACTGCCCACCGGCAGCCCGTAAGCGATGCGACTCACCACCGTGAAGGGCTTCAACAGCCGAGCCACATACAAACTTGTCGTGTCGCCCTCCACGCTGGGGGTGAGGGCCAGAATCACCTCCGCCGTGTTTTCCCTGTCCACCCGCTCCACCAGCGGCTGGATGTGAAGCATCTCCGGTCCCACCCCTTCCATCGGCGAGATCAATCCGCCCAGCACGTGGTAGCCGCCCTGAAATTCACGGGTGCGCTCCATCGCCAGCAAGTCGCGGGAATCGGCCACCACGCAGATCTGGCCATTGCGGCGGGTCTCATTGCGGCAGATCTCGCACACCGGCTCCGCCGACAGGTGAAAACAGCTGCGGCACTGCCCCACCTGGCTGCGGGCCGCCAGCAGGGCGTCGGCGAAGGCACGGGTCTGCTCCTCGGGCTGGCGCAACAGATGCAGCGCCAGCCGTTGGGCCGTGCGGGGGCCGATGCCAGGCAGCCGCTCAAACTGATCGATCAGACGAGCCAGTGGTCGGGTGAAGCCGCTCAGCGCTTCATTGCGAGTGGACTGAATCTAGGGGGGCTGGGGTGTCAGGCCGGAGCGAGAATGCCGGGCAAGCCACGGGTGTCCCATCGAGGGGCCCCCTCTCCCGCGTGCCGCCCCCCATGGATTCCCAGCCCCCCGTCCCAGCTCCCGTCCGATCCGCCAGCCGCCCCCCCGGGGCGACGCCCCTGGCGCCGCTCCCGCTGCGCCTCGCCTTGGCGGTGGTGTTGGCACTCGGCCTGCTGGGCGGCCTGTCGGGCTGCAGCGCCGCCGCGGCTGGCTTGCAATCCTTTCAAAGCCCTGACGGCCGCTATGCCTTCCTCTACCCCACCGGATGGACTCGGGCCCAGGTGAGCGGCGGCCCCCAGGTGGTGTTTCACGATCTGATCAACAGTGATGAAACCCTCAGCCTCGTGATCTCCGATGTGAACAGCACCAACGATCTCACCGACCTGGGGAGCCCCCAGGCCGTGGGGGAAAAGCTCAGGCGGGTGGTGATCGCCCCTGAGGGCAGTGGCCGCCAGGCGGAATTGGTGGAGGCCAGGGAGCGGGAGCTGGGGGGCCGCACCTTCTACGACCTGGAGTACGCCGTGCACCTCACCGATCGCGACCGCCACGAGCTGGCCACCGTGGTGACCGACCGGGGACGGCTCTACACCTTCGCGGCCAGCACCAATGAGGCCCGCTGGCCAAAGGTGCGGGAGCTCTTCGAGAAGGTGATCACCTCCTTCAATCTCTTGGTTTGAACGCCCCGTCCCCCGGGCCCCCGACGATCACCGTGATCGGGGATGGCCTGGCCGGCACGGTGCTCGCCCTGGTGTTGGCCCAGCGGGGAGCGCGTGTGGAGTTGGTGGGCGGCCCGGACCCCAATGCCACCGCCCTCAGTTACGGCGCCCTACCCCGAGGTGGTCCTTCCCGGGCCTGGCGCCGTCTGGAACGGGTCCACGGCCCGCTGGGATGGCGTCCCAGCGGCCTGGTGCTCCATGAGGCCCGCGAGGGACTTCCCCGCCACCTGGCCGCCCTCAGCCAACGGCTGCCCCTCCCCCTGGCTCGAGTGGACATCGCCACGTGGAGGGCCGCCAGGCCCCGCGCCCTCGCGAGCCAAGGCGTGGGCCATCGCGGCGAACGGGTGCGGGGCCTCAAGCTCCAGCCCCAAGGCGGCTGGACGCTGGATGGGGTGCCTGGACTGGTGGCCGACACCGTGGTGCTCGCCGCGGGGGCCGGGTGCCGCGAGCTCTGGCCCTCCCTTCCGCCCCGGTTTCGCCACAGCTGGGCTGGGGTGCTTCTGTTGGAAGCGGGAGGCCCCCCCAACCCCTGGCTCGACCAGGCACGGCGCGGAAGGATCGTCCAACCTCGGCGCTGGCGGCGTCCAGCCCTGGAAGCCGCCGCGGCCACCAGCGAGGGGCCGTCCTGGATCGTGGACGCGGGGCTGGCCCCGTGGGGCCAAGGCGTGGTGGTGGGTCAGATCAGCCTCATCCCGCCGGCCGCGACTGGCCTTGAGCCCCCCGATCCCCGGTGGATGGAGGAGCGCCTGCGCGATGGCTTGGGCGCCCTCGATCCCGGATTGGCCCACCTCCAGGCGCCCTATCGGCAAGTGGCGGTGAGCTTTTGTGTCGATGGTCAGCCCCTGGTCGGTCCCGTGCCCGGCGCGCCAGGGCTGTGGGCCTTCACCGGGTTCAGCGCCGCCTTCTCCAGGGTCCCCGCCCTGGCCGAAGCGCTCGCCACCCGCCTGCTGGCCAAACCGGAGGGCACCCACTCCAACTGACCCCCCCAATGCCCGGAGCGGCCGCCCCTGGGGCTTGGGGCCTCGGCCGCCGCCGTCAGAACAGGAAAAAGGATCGGCGTCGCTCGGGTGGAGGTTCAGCTCGGACTCCTGGATCCGCTTGGTTGGGCCACTCGATCTCGAGATAGCTCACCCCCCCCTGGTCAAAGGGCCGCCCATCGAGGTGGTGGATTTTCAGGTCGGTGGTGCTCATGGCCGTGATGAGCCCGCCTAGCTCCATCGGCCCCATGTCAGTCTGGAGTTCTTTGCCGGAGAGCATGAGCAGGGCCGGGAGCCGCACCAACTGATCGGGACGGATCAATTTGCGAAAGAGGGCTTGAACCGCCAACTGTTGGCGTTCCATCCGACCAATGTCGCCAGTTTCATCATGGCGAAAACGAAGAAATCCTTCCAGATCTCTGCCTTTAAGCGTTTGCGGACCAGGCTGGAGATCAATGTACAACCCCTGAGTGTTGTCGGTATAGAACATTCGTTTGGGCACATTCACCTCGATGCCACCCATCATGTCGGCGATGCGGCGTATCGAACCAACATTCACGATGAGGTGATGCTGAATCGGACGTCCCATGCGATCTGAGAGCTCACGCTTCAAGGCGTCGATCCCTCCAGCGCTGTAGAGAGCGTTGATCTTCATGGGGCCATATTGCTCAGTTTCGATGTAGCTATCACGCGGGATTTGGGTGATGGATGTTTGGCCGCCCTCCACCCTCATGGCGGCAATCACGTCGGTGTTGCCGCCGCCGAGATCCGTTCCCAACACCAAGACATCGTTTTGGCCGTGGTTGACCCAAGCGCTGAAGGGATTGCTCCAACCCACCTTGGCGGTGCTCGCGGCATCGGAGCCGCTCACCAACTCGGCGAGGGGGGCGGAGAGGGCCAAGCCCGCCACCAGGCCCGTGGAAGTGGCCAGGATCACGGGCCAGAGGGAGCGCCGACGACGGGGCCGGTGGGGAGTGGAGCGGCGGGGCATCTATCGAGCCTGCGGACTAGAGACGTAGGGGTTCGTCAGCCCGCAGGCCCGCCTGAACCCTCCAGAGATTGGCGTAGGCGCCTCCAGCGGCGAGGAGATCTTCATGGCGACCAGTTTCGACAATTCTGCCCTGTTCCATCACCACGATGCGAGCGGCGTGGCGCACGGTGCTCAGGCGGTGGGCAATCACCAGGGTGGTGCGATTGGCGGTGATGCTCTCCAGGGAACGTTGGATGGCCGCTTCTGTTTCGTTGTCCACGGCGGCGGTGGCCTCATCCAGAATCAACACTGGCGGGTCTTTCAACAGGGCCCGGGCCAAGGCCAAGCGCTGGCGCTGGCCGCCGGAGAGGCGCTGGCCCCGTTCCCCCACCACGGTGTCGTATCCCTGGGGAAGAGCCTCAATGAAGGGGGAGGCCTCCGCCAGGGTGGCGGCGCGCCGGATGGCGGCGGAGGGGGCCGTGAAGGTGCCGTAGGCGATGTTCTCGGCGACGGTTCCCTGAAACAGGAACACCTCTTGGCTCACCAGCCCGATGGCTCGTCGCAGATCCTCCAGCCGCAGGCTGGCGATGGGCACCCCATCCAAGCGAATCTCTCCCGCCTGAATCTCGTGGAGCCGCAGCAGGAGCTTGACGATGGTGCTCTTGCCTGAGCCCGTGGCCCCCACGATTCCCAAGGTGCTTCCGGCGGGCACCTCCAGGTGGAAATCCCGCAGCAGCGGTGGCCGTCCAGGGTAGGCGAAGTCCACCCCTTGAAACGCCAGATGACCGCGAACCCGGTGGACGGGGAGGGCACGCTCACCGGAGGGAATCGCGATCGGAGTGTCGAGCAAATTGAGCACCCGATCGGTGGAGGCCATGGCCCGCTCGTAATCATCCAAGGTGCGGCCCAAGGTGGTGAGAGGCCAGAGCAATCGCTGGGTGATGAACACCAGGAAGCTGTAGGTGCCCACGGCGATGACGCCCTTCCAGGCCCGCAACCCTCCGATCACCAAAATGGCGAGGAAGGCGAAGAGGATCGCGAAACGGATCAGGGGCACAAAGGCCGCGGACAAGCGAATCGCCCGCTGGTTGCTCAGGCGATAGGCCTCACTGGCCGCGGCCATCCTGGCCAGCTCCCAGGGTTCGGCGGCGTAGCTCTTGATCGTGAGCATGCCCCCCAAGTTGTTGGAAAGTTGGCTCGCCAGATCGGACGCGCGCGCCCGCACCTCCGCGTAAAGGGGGGCCAGACGGCGTTGATAGCGGAGGGAGCCCCAAAGGATGAGAGGGATCGGCAAAAAAGACACCCCCGCCACCGTTGGCGAGAGCACCACCATCGCCGTGCCAATGGCGACCACGGTGGTGATCAGCTGCAGCACCTCATTGGCGCCGTGGTCGAGGAAGCGCTCCAGCTGGTTGATGTCGTCATTGAGGATGGTCATCAGCTGGCCGCTGCTGCCCGCCTCAAAAAATCCCATCTCCAGCCGTTGCAGGTGGTCGTACCCCTCAACGCGCAACTCATGCTGCACGGTTTGGGCCAGATTGCGCCAAAGCAGGGCGTAGAGATATTCAAAGAGCGACTCGGCGCTCCAGATCACGAACGACACCACCGCCAACAGCGTCAGCTGGCTGGGCACCGAGGAAAACCCGAGGGAGGCCAGCCAGGAGATGTTTTGCCGCACCACCACATCCACCGCCAGGCCGATGAGCACTGGAGGGGCGAGATCAAACAGCTTGTTGAGAACCGAACACAGGGACGCCAGCACCACCGCGCGACGGTGGGGCCGGAGCTGACGAATCAGCCGAGCCAGCCCCGAAGGTCGTCCGCGAGGTCGCGGGGCGGCGCTCAACGGGCGGGGCCACCGACACGGGCCGAGCGATCGCCGTAGCCGCCACCGCGGCCGGTGCGCTGGCGAGGCGCGCCGCCCCCACCGCCACCCTCACGGGGAGTGGCTTTGTTGACCCGAATCATGCGGCCCATCCACTCCACATCCTGCAGGTCATCGATGGCCCGTTGCTCCGAATCGGAATCGGCCAGCTCGACAAAAGCAAAACCCCGCTTGCGTCCGGTTTCCCGATCGAGGGGGAGGCTGCATTGGCGGACTGAGCCGTATTGACCGAAGAGGTCAACGAGATCCTCACGCTCGGCATCAAACGAGAGGTTGCCAACGTAAATGGTCATTCGAAAAGAGGTCCTGGAACAGATTCGGTTGGTGCTGGTGTCCCAGGAAAGGTCAGTGAACCGTGGAGACCGAACGTGGAAGCCAAGGAACCGGGTCCGAGGGGGCTTCCAGCTGGATCAAGGTCGGCTGAGCGTGCCGAAGGAAGCCTGAACACTGCGGAATCTTGGAAACCTTACAACCCCGCCGCCCACAATCATTGAGGAGTGTGAAGGGAGATGGAAGGAAATTGGAAGGCCCAGGGAAGAGTCGGCAAACTGGCTCCATTGTCAGCAAACGCTGATTTGAGTGCTCCCCGATGATCCTTCCACTCACTCCGCCTCCCGTGCCCTGGAGCCTCTCCTGGAGAGAGGACGGGGAGTTGACTCCCCAGGATCGCTTTGATCTTCTTCAAACCCTGATGGTGTCGGAAGCTCCCGAGGCACAACTCTCTCTCGTGGTGGCCATGGAACGCCTTCCCATGACGGAGATCACCTCGCTGTCCAACACGGGGGTCACGGGGCTGTGCGCCTGAGGCCCCAGCCCGGGACTCAGAGGGAATACCGACGCGCGGTGGAAGCGCGGCAAAACGAGCGGGCGGAAGACAGGCTCGTGCCTTCCGTGAGGCGATCCACCACGCAGCGGCAAGCGTAGGCCGCCATTCCCTCCGGGGGCACCTTCCCCGCCTGCGACATCTCCTCTTGGAAGGCGGCCAGGCAATAAGTCTGCACAATCGATCCAAGACCTGAGGCCTGGCCAGGGGTGAAGGCCTGGCCAGCCAGGGCGAACGCCAGAAGCGCCGCGCGGGAGAAGGGGAAGCGAAACGAGCTCATAGACGAGAGAGTTGCAGTTCCTTGTTCATCACCCGCAACCTTTGGAGATTGGCCACCACCTCCTCTGAGATGCCCCTGGGCAAATCCACGGTGGTGTGGCTGTCATAAATGCGGATCCTTCCGATCGAGCGGCCCGTGAGTCCGCCTTCATTGGCGATGGCACCGACGATATTGCCGGGCCGAACCCGATCCCGCCAGCCCACCTCCAAACGGAACCGTTCCATGTGGGCTTCTGGACCCGTGTCGCTCTCCACCGGGCGGCTGTCCCGGGGGCGTCGCTTGGGCGTGGCTTCAGCGATGGGCTCCCGCCGCTCGTCTTTCAAGAGCAGGGGCTTGCCCCCTAGGGCGAGCCCAAGGGCCGCCTCCGCCAAGCGCTCGGGCTCCACCCCCTGTTCCCTGGCCAACCGCCGCAACAACTCACTCACCAACACCCGCTCTTCCTCGGTGAAGGGCGGCTGGGCGAGCAGGTCGGAGAGATTGGTTTCCAGGCGATTCAAACGGCCCTGGTTGATGCTGGCGTTGGTGGGCACCTCCATCGGGGCGATCGTCTCCCCCACGGCTCGCTCCAGATCCCCCAGGAAACGCCGTTCCCGAGGGGTGAGAAACACAATGGCCTTCCCGGAGCGTCCCGCCCGGCCCGTGCGGCCGATCCGGTGAACGTAGGCCTCGCCATCAAAAGGCATGTCGTAGTTGATCACCAACCCCACCCGATCCACATCGAGGCCGCGGGCCGCCACATCCGTGGCCACGAGCACGTCGAGCTGGCCATCCCTCAGGCGCTGAATCGTGCGCTCCCGTTGGCTTTGGGCCACATCCCCGTTGAGCAGGCCCACGTTGTGGCCCTGGCCTTCCAGGGCTTCCGCCAGGGACAGGCTGACAGCCTTGGTGCGGGCGAAAATGATCACGCCTCCGGTGCCCTCCGCCTCCAGAACCCTCTGCAGCACGGTGGGCTTCATTTGGGGCTGAACCACCAGAAAGCGCTGTTGTATGCGACTCCCCTCACCCTTGCGGGAGTGAATGGTGATCTCCGCCGGAGATTGGAGATAGCGATTGGAGAGTCGGCGGATTTCGCTGGGCATGGTGGCCGAAAGGAGCACCACCTGGCGCCGCTCCGGCAACTGATCCAGCACCCATTCCACCGACTCAATGAAGCCCATCCGCAGCATTTCGTCGGCCTCATCCAGCACCAGGGTGCGCAATCCGGAGAGATCGAAGCTGCCCTGACGGATGTGATCCATCACCCGGCCGGGCGTTCCCACCACCACTTGAACACCGCGGCGCAGATGTTGCAGCTGGTCGCGGAAGTCGGCTCCGCCGTAGACGGGGAGCACGCGGATCTGGGGCAGATGGGCGGCGTAGCCACTGATCGCGTCCGCCACCTGGAGCGCGAGTTCCCGTGTGGGGGTGAGCACCAACGCCTGGGGCCGTCGCTCCTCCGGATCCAGCCGTTGCAGCAAAGGAAGGCCGAAAGCGGCTGTTTTGCCCGTGCCCGTGCGGGCCTGACCGACCAGGTCACGACCCAGAAGCAGCTCGGGAATCGCGCCCTTCTGAATCGGTGAGGGGGTCTCGTAGCCCAATGCTTCCAGGGCGGAGAGCAGTTCGGGGCGGAGACCGAAGCGTGAAAATCCCTCCGAGACCGGCTGGGACGTCACGGGAGTGTCAGCCTCGATGGACGGGCTGACGGCGAGACAATCAGACAAGGGACAACCTCAGGCTTGAAGGCCAGAAAATCCTTCAAAAGAGACCTGCAGCCGGCCCAAAAGAGGGGATCCGGGAGGAACCCACCAAAACAACATTCGCCGCTTCACGAATCGTCCCCTGGTGATGGGGGCGACACAAGGTGGAACGACAAGCTTTGGTCGAACATCCGCGAATGGGACAGCGCCAACACTGTGTTGGCTGAGGTCAACGTCGACTTGGGGATGGACGACAACCTGAGAACAAAAGCTTGTCTGGGGCAGGAGGTTTGGAGCTGCGTCCGCTCGATCAAAGGGTGAAGTTTAAATTTAACACGGAAGGCACCGCCTCCCCCTCAGAGTCGCCCGAAGTCATCCTCGAAACGCTCGATGTCGGCTTCGCTGAGGGGATCGCCCCGCTGCACCTCCACGATCTCCAGGGCCACGTCTCCGGCCTCCGCCCGATGGCGGGCGCCCTCAGGAACAAACAGCGTGGTGCCGCTCTGGGCCCTCACGGTGGTGTCCTCCAAGGTCAGGAGCCCCTCCCCATTCACCACCACCCAGTGCTCCGAGCGATGGCGGTGACGCTGGAGGCTGATGCGGCGGCCAGGGGACAACCAGAGCCGTTTCACCAAGTAGCCAGGTCCCGCCGTGATCGTTTCGTACCACCCCCAGGGACGCTCAACGCGTGCCGCGGCAATGGTTTCCATCGGCAATCAAAAGAAATTAAAGATAGGCAAGCATCTCTTTTTGATGGCGACTCCACATTTGTGGAACTCATCACCTGGGCTTCTCTGGGGTCAGGAGCCAGGCCTCCCCCCGGGCGCGGGTGAGGGCGGTGTACAGGAGTCTGGGATCGGCCGCGTCCGGCTCGGGAAGCAACACCATCACAGTCTCCGCCTCGCTCCCCTGGGCTTTGTGCACGGTGAGGGCCAGGGCCGGCTCCAGGGCGCCTATGAGCTGGGAGAGATGCAACCAGATGGGCCGTTCCTGGCCAAACACAAGCCAGGGCTCCCCCCCGGCCACCAGCACCCCCAGATCCCCGTTGCTCAAGCCGAGGGCATGGAGATTGCGCGTGCAGAGCACGGGGGTTCCGCTGGGCCAGAGGGCAGGGGCCTTGGCTGAGGCCTGCCCCAGCAGCTCCCGGTGGATGGCTTCCACCCCCCAGGGGCCCCGATTCCTGGGGGTCAACACAAGCAGCTGGTCGCGAAGGGCCACCAAGTCGGCCCAGCCTTGCTCCGTGCCGGGAGCGCAGGCCCGGGCCGCCTCCTCCAGCCGCCCGCGGTGGCTCTGGAGCCGCTCCAGCACCGGGGAAGGGAGGGGGCCTGCCTGGACCTCCCGCCAGCGCAGGTTGGCGTTGGATCCCAACCGCCCCAACGTCGGCCGCAGCGCCTCGATGGGGCCAAGGGACCCATCCTCTTCGGCCTCAATGTGGCTTCTCAGGGTGGAGGCCACCCGGGCGATGGCTCCGGCGTTGCGATAGGTGGTCCGAAGGGTCACCACGGCGTCCCCGAGGAGCCGCCGGGTATCCGCCCGCAGCAGCTCCCGCAAGGGGGCCCCCGGAGCCACCGGCGCCAATTGGGCGGGATCTCCCACCAGCACCAACCTCGCCCCATCGGGCAGGGCCGCCAACAGGGCCTCCATCAACGCCAGATCCACCATCGACACCTCATCCACCACGAGCAGGTCGAGCGCCAGGGGACGCTCCCGATCGCGGCGAAACTCTCCCTCGCCCCGACTTTCCAACAGCTGATGCAAGGTGGTGCAGGGCCAGCGCCCCAGGGTGGCGGCGCGCAACCGGGCGGCGGCCTTGCCCGTCGGGGCCGCCAGGTGGACCCGGGCCCCAGCTCGCCGTTGGACGACCGCCTCCAACAGGCGCGCCACCGTGCTGGTCTTGCCGGTGCCCGGTCCACCGGCCAGCACCAGCAGATCCCGCTCCAAGGCGGTGCGCACGGCCAGGCGCTGCTGGCCATCCAGAGATCCGTCCTCCTCTTCCCAGACGTCGAGGGGGGTATGGCGCGACGCTCGGGCAACCAATGCCCTGATCACCCGTTGGCGCAGCTCCCGCCAACGCCGCCAGCCCACCCGCCGTCCCTCCAGGGCCAGGGGACCGCGGGGAGCGTGGCCCAAGGGGGAAGACTCCAGTTCCCGGAGGTGGGCGTCAGGCCATCCCTCCGAGGTGATCCCCGGGGGAGCGGGGCCCCGCAGGTCGAGGTCCAGTTCGCCCCGCTCCAAAGCCAGGAGCAGGGCCTCCATCAGCTCGGTGAGCCAAGGGTTGGGGGGTTGGCCGTAGAGCCTTGGCAGGGCCTCGCCCAAGGCGGCGCTCAGGGGGAGGAGCCAGGGGGGCGGATCGCGGCGCTGGATCGGCGTCATGGGTGGGTGCCTGGCTCCCATCCAGGGGGGCTGGAGCCCAGGGCCTGATCCAGGGCCAACAGCCGGCCCAGGGGGGGGCGCTCCACCAGCATGCCGGGCACGGGGCCCGGCAGGGCGTCCTGTCCAGCCTCTCCCGGGGTGCCGCGGGCGAACACGTACACGTAGCCCCCCAGGTGCCGCTCCGGGGCGTAGCCCGGAAGTCGCCAGCCCAGGTAGCGATGCAAGGCCACCAGGTACAGGTGAGCCTGCAGCGGGTAGTGGTGGCTGGCCATGAGAGCGTTCAGCGCCTCCGGTCCGTAATCGCCGGGCCCGCAGCTCAAGACCCGCCCCTCCAGATCCTTGCGCCCCAACCAGTTGCTTTTCCAATCGAGCACCCACCATTGATCCTCCCCCTCCGAAGGGGCGGGGAACACCAGATCGATGGAGCCGGTGAGGAATCCCCGTTGGTTCACGGGCAACCGCGCCAGGGCCGAGGCGTAGGCCTCACCAAAGGGGCCACCAGGATGCTCGCGAAAGGCCCGCGCCAGATCCGCGGCCCGCGCCCGGCGCAAACTGAGGTCAAAATTCAGCTCATTCAGGCGCCGATCCGGCCGCAGATCCGCCGGGCGCAGGGCACCCAACGCCCCGCCAAAGGGGGTGCGCAGCATCTGTTGAAGGGCCTGAACGAGAGGAGGGGCCAAGCTGTCGGAGAGGCCCGCCCGCCGCAGCTCGCCCCCCACCAGGGGCTCCATCCCCAGGGCCCCCGCCTCCGAGCCGTAGTCGATCCGCTCCAGCACGCGATGGAGGCACTCGCCGAAGCCCGCCCCGCCCGGCAGATCAGCCCAGAGGCCCCGTTCCGGCCACCGGGCGGACCCGGCTCCCGGCTCAGGCGACGCGATGGGGAGCGTGGGCGGGCTCGGATCGTTGGTGTCTCGTCCTTCCTCCAGGGCTTGGGAGGGCTGGGACGGGCCGCCAGCGTCCGCCGCCTGTCGGTCTTGGGTCCAGCTGGAGTAGCTGCCCCGGGCCCAGCCCGTGTGGAGGGGGTTCGGCGGCACGGGGCCCAGGGTGAGGGGAGACTCCCCCGGTCCTCCAGCGACACGCTCCTCCAGCTTCCGCGGGGCGGGGGGCTCCCGCAGGCGCAGGGACAACCCTCGCCGGCTGATCTCCTCGATGAGCCGCTCCCGCCACCGCTCCGGAGGATCCCCGGGGTGGGGCCAGCCGTCCTCCGGAGTCGGCACGGCCTCCCTGTCGAACAACCAGGGGAACAGCGGATTGCAGTGCCGTCCCTTCGCGGGCACCCAGGCCAACACCAGCCGATGCATGGCCCGGGTGAGGGCCACATAGGCCAGCCGCTCCCGCTCCGCCTCCAGGTCCAGTCGGTTGTCGCGATCCGCCCTGTAGCCCACCCCCCAGCGCCTGTCGCGATGGAGATCCAGCCGGGGGGCGGCCCCCGGCCTCGGGTGCCACCGCTTGCCCTCCCCCTTGCTCTGGCCCCCATCCAGCCAGAGGTAGGGGCAGATCACCAGCGGATACTCCAGCCCCTTGCTGCGATGCACCGTCACCACGGCCACCGCCCGGCGCACCTTGTCGCTGTGGCTCTGCTCGGCCTCGGGCACCGGGTCGAGCTCTTGCCGCCGTCGGCGCCGCAGCCAGCGGGCGGCGGCATGGGGACCGAGCTGGTGGCTGTGGAGTCGGCGCTGCACCAGCTCAGCCACCTGCTGAAGATCCGCCAGGAAGCGTCCACCTTGAGCGAGGAGCGCCATTTGCTCCGCTCCCAACACCCCGGCCAGGGGGCCGAGCGGACCCTGCCACGGCCACAGCTCCACCATCCGTCGCAAGCGAGCGGCCAGCTCGCTCCAACGCCGGGGCGGGGCCTCCGCGATGGTTTCCGCGCTCCAGCCCAAGAGGGGAGAGGCGGCGAGGAGTCGCAGTCGCCTCGGGTCGGCGGGATCGGCCAAGGCATCCAGCAGCCGTTGCAGCGCCATCGCCGCCGGCGTGGCGAAGGCGTCGGCCTGGCTCACCAGGCGGGAGGCGATGCCCAGCTCGCGCAGGGCCTGGCGAAGGCGTTCGGCCTGGCCATGGGTGCTCACCAACAGACAGACGTCATCGGGCTCCAGGGGCCGGGCCCCCTCCGGCTCCCGCAACACAGGGGGGCGCCGCAGGACGTCGGCCACATAGGCCGCCACCTGGACAGGAAGGAGGGCCTCCACCTCGGTGGCGCTGGGCAAGGCGGAGGAGCGCTCCCGGGAGGACGATCCAGCCGAGGGCGCCTGATCCGATCCCAGCCAGAGCAGCTCCACAGGCGCCCCCCCATCTCCCATGCGCCCGGCCTTCGCCTCCAGGACCGGCATGTCCAACCCCGAGCGCGGCAGCCCCCGCTCGCAGAGTTGATTGAGGGCCTGGATCAAGTCGGGGGTGGAGCGGCGGTTGTCGCGCATCGCGTAGCGGCTTTCCGCGGCGGAGCGGGCCGCCAGATAGGTGGCCAGGTCGCCGCCGCGAAACCGGTAAATCGCCTGCTTGGGATCCCCCACCATCACCAACAGATGGTCGCCCCCGCCGAAGGCCAGCTTGAGGATGCGCCATTGGATGGGATCGGTGTCCTGAAATTCGTCGATCAGGGCGGCGCTGTAGCGCTCGGCCACCACCCGGAGCAGCCGGGTGGGCCCGGTGGCCTCCGGGCCGGGATCCAGATCGCTCAGCAGATCGCCGAAGGAGCAGAGCCCCAGCCGTTGGCGCCGGCGGGCCAGCTCAACCCGGCCCCAGTGGCAGGCGTGGAGCAAGGCCAGCTCGGCGGGCCCATCCACCAGCTCGGCCACGGCCTCCATCAGGGGCCGCTGGGGAAGAGCGATCGCGAGGGAAGGCTCCCCCTCCGCGGCGCGGACGGCTTGGTGGAACGTGCCCGGGTGGAGAAAGCCCGTCAACATCTCCTCCGCCAACACCGCGTCGTAGGGGGCCCCGTCCTCGGTCTGCCCATGGGCGGCGACGAAAGCGTCGATCACCCCCCGATTCCACTTCTTGGTTTCTTGGAGGGTGTAGGGCTTGTAAGGGAGCTTGGCCCCGTTCCACTGGCGGGCTTGGGCGAACAGGTCGTCCATCAGATCCTGGCCCCGCCGCCGCCATTCCTCCCCGAAGCGTCGCCACCTCCCGCGCCACTCCTCCGGGAGCTCCGCGGCGAGGGAGGTGTGGACCCCCCAACCCTCCGGCAAGGGATCCAGCTCCAGGCCAGGATCGCCATCGAGGGTGCGCAGCAAGGACAGCAGGGTGGCGGGCTTGAGGCCCTTGCGGCTCAGGCCTTTGATCAACGACGTGGGCAGGGGCAACACCTGCTCTTGCCAATAGGTGTGCACCACCTGCTCCAGCAGGGTTTCTCCCTCCTTGTCGACGGTGAGATCCGGAGGCCGCCGGGCTTCGAGAGCGTGGCGCCGCAGGCTGCGTTGGCAAAAGCCGTGGATGGTGGTGATGTCGGCCCCATCCAGCTCCTCCAAGGCCAGCAGCAGGCGCACCTCCAGCTCCTCCGCCTGGTCGCGCCACCCCTCCAGCCACTCGGCGAGCACCGCGTCGGGCGGGTCGCGGGCGGGATCTCGCAACCCACTGAGGGCCTGCTGCAGCCGCCGCCCGATCCGCTCCCGCAGTTCAGCGGCCGCGGCCTCGGTGAAGGTGACCACCAGGAGCCGCCGCGGGGACATGGCCCTCTCGGTCACCAGCCGCAGGGCGAGATGGGCCAGGGCGAAGGTCTTGCCGGTGCCCGCGCTGGCCTCCAGCAAGCGCACCCCCGGCTCCAACGGGAAGGTGTTGGGCTGGAAATCGGCGTGGACCTCAGGGCCGGCCCGCGGGGTGGAGGGGGCGCCCATCAGCGGCCACCACCCTTTTGGGAGCGGGCGGGGATCATCGCTGAGACGATGGGAGCCAGCAGGGTGCTGGCCCACTCCTCAAAGGGGAGCTCCGCCCGCAGGGACGCCAGGGTGCGCTCGCTTCCGAAGCACACTTGCATCTCCTCCCTCTTTGCTTCCCCCCCGCCGAAAAAACTGTGGCCCTCCCAGGTGTCAACCACCTTGGCGAAAGCCGCCGTTCCAGGGGTGGGGCGGCCCTGTTCCACCCAGCTCCAGCCGGTTTCGGGGGGCACGGGCCAGCAGGCCTGGCGCCAGGCTTGCCGCAGGCTCCAAAGCCTGAGGAGTTCGCGGCGCCCGTCCTCGGGGTCGGGCCCCTGGAAACTCGCCTGGATGGAAAAAGTGTCCTTCTCTTTGTCCGCTCCACGGGCGATGAGAACGCCCCGCTGAGGGGCCGCCTCCCCCAGGGCCGCCGCCGCCAGTTGCAGTCGCAACCAGAGGTCGAGCCGATGGGCCGCCCGATCCCGGCCGGGATGGACGAGCACCACCGCCTCCCCCCGCATGGAGACGGCCCCGCTCCAGGAGTCCCACGTGAGCGCCATCGGGCGCTCCTCCCCCAGGGGCTCCAAGGCGGCCCGCAAGCTGCTCCAGCGCCGCTCCAGCGTTTCGGCCTCCAGCGCCGCCCCCCGCGCAGGGGGAAAGCGCCCCTCCCCCCGATGGCGTCGCAGCCAGTCGCCCTCGGGCTCCTCGGGCCGGAGGGCAAGGGCCTCCCGCAACAGCGCCCCCCGCTCCCGCTCATCCAGCTCCAGGGCCTCCAGGTCGTCCACGTCGTCCCACCGTTCCCCGGGCGCCATCCCCAAACTCCGCAACCATTCCTTTTGGGGTGCCATCAACCAGGCCCGCAGATCGTCGTAGGGATCAACCGGCTCGGGGAGAGGCTCATCCAGGGGACCCTGGCCGGGCGCCGCCAGCCCTTGGGGAGGGGCGGGGTGGCCCTCCTCCAGGCGGCGGCAGGCCTCCAGCAGCCGGCGATCGCAGCTGGGCGCGGGCCGCGACCCCCGGGGGAGAAAGTTGTCCCTGGCCAGGGGGTTGGGATCATGCCGCACCAGAAGGGCCTGGGCTTCCTCCGGGGACAAGGTGGACTCCAGCCACCGCAGCCACTGCCGCACCGGCGCCGCGGGCGGCCGTTCCACCCCGGTGCGATCGTCCCTGCAGTTCCAGGTGATCAGAAGGTGATCTCTGGCGGAGAGCAGGGCCTCCAACAGGCTGTAGCGATCTTGATCGGCGGGATCGGGATCCCCCAGCTGGCGGCCGGTTTCCATCAGGTGAAACCCCGGGCGCTGGCGTTGGCGGGGAAACACCCCGTCGTCGAGCCCCATGAGGATCAGCACCCGATGGGGGATGGCGCGCATGGGTTCAAGGGCGCTGATGGTGAGCGCGCCGCTGCGATGGCCGAATCGGCCGCTCTCCAGCGAGAGCCGCTCGTTCAAGATCAGAAGGACCACGGCGGGCTCCAGCAGAAGGTCGCTCTCCCCGGCGCTCAGCCGCCAGTCCTCCAAGGCGGCGTGCAGGGAGGCGAGTTCGGATTCCGTCTGGGGCCCGCTCTCAAACAGGTCGGCCAGGGCCTCCGCGAGCCGTCGCGCCCATTCGGAGCAGGGGGCCGGCTCGGCCAACACCACCAGCCAGTGCCGCAGCCGCAGCAACAGGTGCAGGGCGCGGCCGGCCAGCTCCAGGGGAGCGGGGGGACGGGCGGGGGCCGTGTCGGTGTCCCATTCGCCGTCGGGTTCCGGCAGCACCAGGCCCAGCAGGAGCCGATCAATGGCCCAGCTGAGGCTGTGGGTGGGGTCGCCTCGCCGTTCCCCCGCCCCCAAGCCCCAGCGAAACCCGAGACGTTGCAGCAGGTCGGTCACGCTCCCGGCCTCATCGTCGCTCAGGCCAAAGCGCTCCCGCAGGGGGGCGCATTCCAGCACCCGCTCCAGACCGCTCGCCGTGAGCCGATCCCCCGCCAGGGCGAGGAGGTCCAGCAGGGCCCGTCCCACGCCGCCCTCCCGTTCCTGGCTGCGGTCGGTGAGCCGCCAGGGGAGATCCACCCCGGTGGCGTCCCGATCGCCAAACACCGTGGCCACAAGGGGCGCGAAGGTCTCCACCGCCGGGGTCATCACCAGAATGTGGCGAGGTTCCAAGGTGGGATCGGCGGCCAGCAACCGCAGGATCTGGTCGCGCACGATCTGCACCTGCCGAAACGGGCCCGGACAGGCGTGGAACTCCAGGGAGTGGTCCCCCGGGGCGCCGTGGAGCTCGGGCTGAAGTTCCTCGCTGAGCACGCGCTCCTGAAGCTGGCGCAACAGGGTCGGTCCCGACCCGCTGGAGGGGCCGACGGCCCCCATCCGGGTGGGACGCACAAAGAGCGACTCCTCCCGTTCCTCACTGAGCTGGGCGTCGCCGGTGCCCTCAAGGAGCTGCTGAAACTCCGCGCCCAGTCGGCCAAAGCGGGCCTCCAGGGGGGGAGCCGTGCGCATCCATTCCCCCTCGAGGGGCTGGCGTAGGGCCAGGGCCTCGCTCAGGGCTCGGCGGCGCTCGACGCAGCGGTGCCACAATCCTGGGCAGGGTGTGAGCAAGTAGAGATCCACAGGAACTTGAGCGGCGAGGGCCTGCAGCAGCCGCACCTGGATCGGCGCCATGCTGCTGGGCCCAAACAGCCGCACCCGCTCGCCCAAATGGCTTCTGAGCCGGGAGGGATCCCCTTCCCCGGCCCGCAAGCGGCGCACCACCTCCAGCACCCGCAATCCGAAGGGATCGACCCCGAGCCGCCGCCGCAAGCGCCGGTAGAGCTCGGGTTGCCAGAGCCACTGGGGCGCCAGGGGCTGATCCCATCCCCCAAGGTCCCGCCCCGCGCCCCAGTGGCCCAAGGTCTCCGGGCGGTAGAGGGCGTAATCGTCAAAGGCGTCGGCGATGGCCCGCGCCAGCTGCCAGAGGGAGAGGTCCACCTTCCCCTCCACCGAGCGGCTCCGCAGCCACAGGCGCAAGCTCTCCCCTTGGGAAGTGGCCGCCAGGGCGGGAAGTTCTTCCAGCACGGGCCACACCAGGTGGATGGCTCGCCAGGGATCCGCGTCCGCCTCCCGTTCGCCGCCCTGGCCGCCGCCCTCCATCAACAGCACCACGCGCCGCAGGTGGCTACCGGGGAAGGGGAAGCGCAGATGGGCGGCGATGCCGCCGAGGTGGAGCGCCAGCGCTTCGCCAAGCCACCGGCTGGTGGGCCAGGTGTTCACCATCACCTGCACGGGTTCCAGGGGCGCCGGTGGTGGGTGGGACAGGTGGGCGGCCAGCAGCTGGGCGAGCACCTCCGCGCGGTTGCCGCGGTAAATCGTCAGCACGGCGCGTCCCCCAAACCCGCTCAGGCCCTCGGGGCGAGACCCTCGCGCGCCCCGACGGTCTGAGCGGCCAGGGCGGATCCGGGAACGCTCATGAACTCCCCTGATTCGGGGCAGTAGGCGGTGAGTCGTCCTCCGTAGCAGGCCCCCGTGTCAATCAACAGGATGCGATCCAAGCGCCGGACGTGTTCGGCGGGGGTGTGCCCCACGATCACCTCGCCATAACGGCCGTCATAGGCCTGCCAGAAGGGGAGCCGAATGTGCAGGTCAGGCACCCAGTTGAGGGGATCGAATCCGGCGTGGGTGGCCACCCAGCCATCCCCCCAATAGGCCGTGGGCAGGCGCTGGAGCCGCTGGATCCACACCTGACAGCGGCGGTGGCCCAACTGCCGGTAGGTGTCACAACCGGCCAGGCGGCTGAACACCTCCCCCCCCCGGGAACGAAAGGCCTCCAGCAATTTTTTTTCGTGGTTGCCCATCAGCCAAACCGCCCGACCGTTCTCCACCAGCGTCCAGGCCAAATCCATGGCCTCCTCGATCGCCGGTCCCCGGTTGATCACATCTCCCAGCAACACCAACTTGTCGGTGGGGGGGAGCAAGTGGAGCAGCCGCCGCAAGGCCTCCCCGCATCCATGGACATCCCCGATGACCCAATGGCGGGGGGAAGAGTGTGGCGAGGGCATGCAACAACCGTTGTCCTCGACAGTCTTGCCTCTGGGGGGTTGTCCTGTCACCTACCGTTCCCCGATCGCCAGTCGGGGCAAGGGGGACACCATGAATGATTCGCCGCAATCCGAGGCCACCTCGGGCTCAAACGTGGCCCGCGACCTGACCAGGGTCCAGCGGGTGGGCCTGCTGGTGAAGGCGTTGAATGGAGCCAAGCGCACCAACGAGGCCTTGGCCCGCTGCTCCGACGGGGAAGCCATGCTGGATGTGTTGGTGGACGCGTCCCAACGGCTCGGGCTGGGCCTCAGCCGCCAGGATCTGCGCGACACCCCGCCGATCCGGGATTGGATCTGGTGGAAAAACAAGGAAGCCGTCTTCACGATCGGAGACGCGAAACCGCGCTACCAGCAGGATGGGGGTCAAGGTCGCGTGGGCGGCGAGGCCCCTGGGCAGGCGGAGGGAGACGCGCCGCGAAAGAAGTTTCTCGGCCTGTTCTAGAGCTCAACCTGTTCGAGAGCTCAAGGGGTCGCCGAGGCGACCAGGCTCGCCAAGGGATCGGGGATGGTGGCGCTGGGTGCCTCGAATTCACCCCGCCGCACAAACTCCAGCCGCAATTTCATGAAGGTGATGAAGGTGGGATCGGTGGAGACCACCGCCGCGGCGGGGCGGGGCACAGAGGTCGCGACCATGGCCAAGGCGGGGGTCTCCAAAAAAGCGGGGCGGCGCACCAGCCAGAAGTCGATCGGCTTGCCGGCGGCCTGGTAGTGGAGGGTGCGCTCCCTGAGCACCTCCTCCAGGGGTTCTTCTTCCGTGAGAAAGGCTTCGCTGGCGGCGATGAAGTGGTAAGTGCTCATGGCTGGCGGCTGCCAAAGAGGGGTTCGATCCTTGGATTGTGGATCAAGGTCCGCATTTCCCGCACGGCCTGGCTGAGTCCCACGGCCAGGGCACGGGCCACGATCGAATGGCCAATGTTGAGTTCCTCCATCCCTGGAATGGCCGCGATCGGCTCCACGTTGTGGTAAGTGAGCCCATGGCCAGCATTCACCCTCAGTCCCATGTGGCGCGCGAGGGCGCAGGCCTCCTCAAGGCGACGCAGTTCCCCTGGCTGGGCGTCCCAATCCGCTTCGGCATAGCGGCCCGTGTGCAGCTCCACCCAGCGGGCACCGGTGGCGCAGCATCCATCGAGCTGGGCTTGCTCCGGATCCACAAACAGGCTGACGCCGATGCCCGCCCCTTGGAGCCGCTCCACAATCCCTCCCAGCTGGCCCACCTGACCCACCACATCCAGGCCCCCCTCGGTGGTCACCTCAAGCCGCCGCTCGGGCACGAGGGTGACCATGGCGGGTCGAACGCGGAGGGCCACGGCCTCCATCTCCGCGGTGGCGGCCATCTCCAGGTTGAGACGGGTGCGCACCGTGGCCCGCAACAACTCCACATCCCGGTCCTGGATGTGGCGTCGGTCTTCCCGCAGATGCACGGTGATGCCATCGGCCCCCCCCAGTTCGGCCAGCAGGGCGTAGGTGACGGGATCGGGCTCCGCGGCGCGCCGGGCCTGGCGCACATTGGCCACGTGGTCGATGTTTACCCCAAGACTGGCCATGCTGCGCGGCGTGTGAATGCCGATGGTATGCACCGGTTCGGCCGCGGGAGCAACTGCCTGTGGACACCACCCCCTCGCGCCCCTGGCCCTTACCGTTGAACACAGGATCCCACCGCCAGTATTGAGGCTTGGCCGCTCTTTCCAAGGTTTGGCAGCGACAGCGAGTGGAATCCGCGGACGGGTCCACCCCTCCCCTGGCCGCCCCGGAAGCGACGACGGACGGTCGCTCGGCGTTGATGGGTCCCTTGAGCAGCCGGGAGAGCGGCCTGTGCAATGGCATCAGTCCCTGGTTGGCGCCCCTGGCCATGGTGCTCACCCAGGATCTGGTGTTGCGGTCGTTTTTCAAAGACGTCACGGTGCTGGGGCGGGAGCATCTGCCCACCCGGGGCCCGGTGCTGCTGGCGCCCACCCATCGGGCCCGCTGGGACGCCCTCCTGCTTCCTTTCGCCGCCGGTCGTCGGGTGTCGGGGAGGGATTGCCGCTTCATGGTGACCATTGACGAGATGGCCGGCCTGCAGGGGTGGTTTCTTCACCGTCTGGGCTGTTTTCCGGTCAATCAGGGCCGACCCACCATGGCCAGTCTGCGGCTGGTGATTGATCTGCTGTCCCGGGGCCAACAGCTGGTGGTGTTTCCAGAGGGCCGCATCCAAAGGATGGACGGGCCCATTCACTTGCACCAGGGGTTGGCCCGGATGGCCCAGTTGGCCGAGGGACAGCGGATCCCCGTGGCGGTGGTGCCCGTTGGCATTGGCTACTCCGGGGCGATGCCGTGGCCGGGGGATCAGGCGGCCCTCTGCTTTGGCCCACCCCTTCGCGCCATCGGCCAGGGTCGGGAGGCGGCCCGAGGGTTCACCCATCAGCTGGCGGAGGCGATGCGGTCGGCCGAGCAAGCGGCCCGAGACGCCGTGGGCCGCCCCATCCCACCCCCGTAAAGTTTCTCCAGTTTTGTCAACGTCGCCCGTGAAGAGGCTCCTGTCGATGCCACGCCTCCGTCGGGCGGGCTATGCGAGCGCCTTGTCGCTGGCGATGGTGATGGCTCCCTGGACTGGACCGGCCCAGGCCCAGCCGTCGCCGGGCTCCGCTCCCGCCGTCAGCGCTTTTGATGTGCGGTCGGTGCAAGCGCTGTTGGCACGGGGGGATTCGGCGGCCGCCGCGGGCAATCTCAGCGAGGCTCGGCGCTTCTACGATCAGGCGCGGGAAGCCAGCAAGCAGCTCTTGGGGTTCTACCGCGACCTGAGTGGGGCGTTCCGAGGCCTGGATGCCCGGATCCCTCGCGAGATGGATGACAAGGGCCGTCAGGTGCTTGATGCCCTGGTGCAAGCCAACCTGAGGCTGGCGGCGCTGTTTCGCCGCCAAAACCAGCCGGAGGTGGCCGTCCCCCTGCTGGTGGAGGTGGTGAAAACCATGACTCCCGCCAATGAGGCGGGCCGCAAGGCCTACCAGCAATTGCTGGAGATCGGGTTTGCCTCCACTCCTTACACGGCACCGAGCGCCAACCCCAACTAGATTTCTTTGGTTTCATCGCCCCAGCCATGGTTCATCCAGACGACGTGCGATCCGCCATCCAACAGGCCCTGCCTGACGCCTGCGTGGAGGTGGAGGATCTCACCGGCGGGGGGGATCATCTGCAAGTGAAGGTGGTGTCTGGAGCCTTCGCTGGCTTGCCCCGGGTGAAGCAACACCAGCTGGTGTACGGCGCGCTCCGCGGCGAATTGGCCAGTGAGGCGATCCATGCCCTGGCGGTGCAAACGGCTCTGCCCTCCTGAAATCCCTTTTCTCTCCCCATTCTTCTCATTTTTCGCCCATGAACGCGCCACTCAAGCAACGCATCGAGGATCTGATCGCCAGCAGCCCGGTCTTTGTGTTCATGAAAGGCAACAAGTTGATGCCCCAATGTGGTTTCTCCAACAATGTCGTGCAGATTCTCATGAATCTGGGTGTGCCGTTTGAAACCTTTGATGTGCTCTCCGATCAGGAGATCCGCGAAGGAATCAAAGAATATTCCGAGTGGCCAACGATTCCCCAGGTGTATGTGAAAGGTGAATTTATTGGTGGCTCCGATATTTTGATCGAGATGTACAACAGCGGTGAGCTGCGCGAAAAACTGGAAGTGGCCATTGCCTCTTGAAGGGCCGAACGGGGGAGGGCTTGAGCGGCCGAGGGGTGGTCTTCCCTGATCGCCCACCGCATGGGATGGGGTTCTGGCCCTCAGACCCGTCCAACTCTCACCTGATCTCCCGCTCCAGCAAGGTGCGGGGTTGGCCGTCGGGTCCGAGAAAACCGGAGGGGTCCTGGATCCAGCGATCAATCAGCTCCTCCAGCCGGCGTTGGGAGTGATGGTCGAGCACGGCTGTGCGCCGCAGGGCATGCAAGTAGCCGTCGGCATAGAGACGCAGCTCCGAGGGGCTGTGGTGGCGATGGGCCAGCTCCTGGCAGGCATCGCACAGCGATTGAAAGTGGCGGATGGCGTCGGGATGTTGAAGCGCGGTCATGAACAGGGCTGGCCCTCCATTCATTCTGTCGTCCCCGCAAGGGCTTTGTGTGGTTTGCCCCACCTGGAGAACCGCCCCCCCCTTGGCGGGATCCCTGTCTTGGGAGAAAAAATAGTGTTATTCTGTTAAGAACTTGTCTCATCAGGTCTCATATTTAGATCCCCATGGCACAGCCAAATGAAAACGATCATGGCGGCCATGCCCGACGGGTTCTCGTCGTCGACCCCCATTCCACCCTCCGCACGGTGCTGGCTCAGCGGCTACGCCAAGATGGCCACCTGGCCGCCGCGGTGGGCACCGCCCGGGAAGCGGTGGAAATTTGCCAGGGCCAGGCGCCCCATCTTCTCGTGAGCGCCGAGCTGCTGGAGGAAACCTCCGCCCTCCGGTTGGCGGCCCAGCTCCACTGCCCTGTGATGGTGCTCACGGCCCGTTCCGGATCCGAGCCCGTGGTGTCTCTCCTCGACGCGGGAGCGGACGATGTGTTACGCAAGCCTTTTGGCCTGGAGGAGTTGGCGGCCCGCTGCCGCACCCTGCTGCGGCGCAGTGGCTCCGGCCTGCAAGAGAGGGTCTGCGTCGGTCCCTTGGAGGTGCACCTGTTGTTGAGGCAAGTGACCCTGCGCGATCAACCGGTGGAGCTCAGCCCGCGGGAATTCGCCCTGCTCTGCGCCCTGCTCATGCCCCCCGGCGTGGTGCGCACCCGGCAAGAGCTGCTGCGCATGGCCTGGCCACCCTTCAGTGGCGGCCCCCGATCGGTCGACACCCAGGTGCTCACCCTTCGGCGCAAGCTGGAACAAGCTGGCTTGGGCGAGGGGGGAGGCATCGAAACCATGCGTCAGCAGGGCTATCGCTTCAGTCTCGACACCCTCCCGGAGACCGAGGACAGCGGGATCAAATCCCCCGTGATCTTCCAACAGAGCAACGTGCCCCGTCTGGCCTGACGCCTGGTGGTTCGAACTGGCTTGCTCATAGGCCAGACGCCTCTCAGGGAAGTCGGAATCCCATCCGCGCCAACGTCACCCCTTCGCCGACGAGCAGCGCCACGCTCATGAGGGCCAACAGCTGGTAGGTCCAGGGCGGAGTGATTCGAGCCACCGACGCTGTGGAAACCCCGCTGCGTGCCGTGAAGGCGGAGAGGAACTCCTCAAAGCGCTCCACCCGCTGGGGCAGGAGAAACGCTTGCCGTGCACCGCCCTCGCCGGAGGCGGACCCGCCGCTCGAGCGGACATAGAACACCCGCCCCCCCTGGCTGGTGGCCACCGCCGAGAGACCCTCCACTCGCGACCAGGGCAGCTGCCAACCGCGCTTCAGCCACCAGCCACACCAGGCCGGATGGCCCACGCGCAAGCCGTCCTGGTTGAGGATCACCTGTTCACTGGTGATTGCCACCACCAGAACCCAGCCCAGAGCCACAGCTCCCCATAAAAAAGCACCCAGCCCCGCCGGAGCGAGGAGGGGCAAGGGCAACACCAGGGCGCCATAGAGCGCCAGCAAGGTGAAGCGGATCAGGGGCGCCATGCCGTACACGGAGCGCTCAGGCACCGCCGCGCTCATCGGTCGTCGATGGAGCCGGGGATCGGTTCGATCACCGACGAGGGGACATGGACACCGCCAAACACCTCATTCTCCCGCCCTTTCCAGTACTCCCCCAGCCGCATCAAATCGGTGTGGGCGTCCCGCAGGTTCCGCTCGTATTCGATTGGAGACATGGTGTCTTTGCTTTCCCGGAGCTTGGTGACGCGGAGCAACTGCCATAACCAGGGTTTGCCAAGGTCTCCCCGGGCTTCCAGGTAGCGGGCCAGATCTTCGGAGCTGGGGAGGGGAGCGGCGCTCATGTCTTTCGGCTCGAATCTGAAGGGAGTCACCCTATGGGCTCGGGGCGCCAGGTGTGAGGGTGGTGTCCGTGCGTGGCCCGGGTACGGGTGTAGATCAAGGAGATGACCAGCGACAGCCCAGCTCAGGGTTCCGACGCCCGCCTGCCGGCTGATTTGCCGTGCGACAGCCTTCCGGAAGCGGGGATGCGGGGCGACGCCGCTTACGAGCTCATCCACAGCCATCTGCTGTTGGATGGCAGCGCCCGCCTCAACCTGGCCACCTTTGTGGGCACCTGGATGGAACCGGAGGCGCGCCGATTGATGGAAGAGTGCGCCGACAAGAACCTCATCGACAAGGACGAATATCCCCAAACAACCGACCTGGAGCGGCGCTGCCTGCGGATGCTGGCCGATCTTTGGAACGCGCCGGATGCGACGGACACGGTGGGGGCCTCCACCACCGGATCCAGCGAGGGCTGCATGCTGGCCGGGCTGGTGATGCGTTGGCATTGGCGGCGGCGCCAAGGGGCGACCCAGGGCGGAGGCTCCCGCCCCAACATCGTGATGGGCGCGAACCGCCAGGTGTGTTGGGACAAATTTTGCGCCTACTTTGATGTGACGCCCCGCTTCATGCCCCTGGCGCCAGGGCGGCTCCATCTGACGCCAGACGAGGCGGTGGCCCTGTGCGACGAAAACACGATCGGGGTGGTGGCCGTGCTCGGCAGTGTGGTGGATGGGAGCTACGAACCTGTCGCCGAGATCTCCGCCGCCCTTGACGACCTGGAGGATCGCACCGGGCTCTCCATCCCCCTCCATGTGGATGCCGCCTCTGGCGGCTTCGTGGCGCCGTTCCTCACCCCCGGGCTGGTGTGGGATTTCCGTCTGCCACGGGTGCAATCGATCAATGCCAGCGGGCACAAGTACGGCGGCGTGTTGCCCGGGGTGGGATGGGTGCTCTGGCGGGCGGATGCCTTGCTCCCGAGGGAGCTTCGCTTTGATGTCAACTACCTGGGTGGGACCACGCCGACGATCGGCATGAATTTCTCCCGTCCTGGCGCCCAGGTGGTGGCGCAGTATTTCAACTTCCTGCACCTCGGGCGCCGGGGCTACGCCAAGCGGATGGCGGCTTTGGAGGCCATCGCCCAGCATCTGGCCGATGGCCTGGCCGCCATGCCCGCCCTGCGGTTGGTGAGCCATCCCCGGGGGCAGCTCCCCGTGTTTTGCGTGGAGCTGGATCCGGCCCTCCAGGGGTGGACGGTGTTTCACCTCTCCGACAAATTGCGAGAGCGGGGCTGGCTGGTGCCCGCCTACACCTTGCCGGAGGGCCAAGCCGAACGGTCGGTGCTTCGCTTCGTGGTGCGCGCCGGCTTCTCCCGCCACCTGGCGGAGGAACTGCTCGACGATGTGGGGCGGGCGCTGGAGTGGTTCGCGAGCCTGGAGGCCCCGATGCCCGAGAGCCAGGGCAAGCCGGCCCTGTTTCATCACTAGGGGGACATCCCGTGAGAGGTTTCCAGTCAGAATGGCCCCCACCCCCAAGAGTCCCCCCATGCCAGCCAAGATTTCCCTCGCTCCGCACCTTCCCCGGCCGCCCCGGTCCCTGGGGCTCGGGCTGGAGTCCCGTCGATCCGCTGTCCTGGGCGGAGAGGCCCTTCCCCCTCCCTGCCAGGAGGCGATGGCTCTCACTGGTAGCGAGGCCACCGCTCCCTCGGCTCCCGGCTGGGCCCGTCAGGCCCTGCGGGAAAGCCTGCTCGCCACCCTCGTCACCACCCTGCTCACCTCCGCCGTGTGGGCCGCGCCCGAGGCGTTCCGTCAATCCCCGGCCCGCACCTGGGCCCAGATGATCACCCCAGCGTTGGCGGCGGGCCAGGGATCAGCCCCGGGGGTGCTCATCGATTGCCCCTGAGGGTGGGGGAGCCCAGGCTTCGGGTGCTTGGCGGGCGGCGGTTCAACTCTCTTCATCAAGAGAAATGTCAGCGGATCAAGACCCGTGACAGATCCTTCGCCGCCGATTGCCTCCCTGGCTGGGTGGTTTCAAGATGAGCACATCCGATCCGGAGGCGCCTTTGGACGACACTCCACCCAATCAGGTTCCAGGAGTTCGCTGACGTTTGGACCCTGCTCCAACACTCTCAAGCAAACTCTGGTTTCCCGGGTCCAACCTTCCCCCAGTCCTCGTCTGAGGCGAAACGGACCGTTCCATGCACCGTCGCGAGAACCTCGTTCCCCAATCGGTTCCAGGTGCCCCGGAAGAAGGGAAACCCCGCTAGACCCATGGCCCCAGGTGGCCGACGTCAGCGACTCCGCCCCACAACTGAAGACCTGGATCGCCCCAAGCGATCGACCCTCTGACGATCCAACGACCGCGCGACCACGCCCCTTTCGAACGAAGGGCCCCATGGTTGAGCAGACAACAGCCCGAGCCCCGCGGTTCGGGCTTTGTTTTGTCTGCCCGCGGCGCTCCCCAATCCCGCCGGACTCTCTCCAAGATGGGTTGACTGATGGGCCCGCGATGTCTGTTCCCTTCGCGCCAACGCTCTCCAGCGCCGACCGCCGCAAGCTCGATGAAAGCGACGATGCCCTGTTTTACGCCGAGCCCCGGTTTGTGCAGCATCTGGACGACGGTTTCCGGGCCCGTCTCACCGACCTGTACCGCCAGACCATCCCGGCGGGGTCCGTGGTGCTCGATCTGATGAGCAGCTGGGTGAGCCACCTGCCCGAGGACGTGCCCTACCAAGAGGTGATCGGCCATGGTCTCAACGCCCGGGAACTCCGGGCCAATCCGCGGCTCAACCGCTTTTGGACGCAAAACCTCAACACGGATCCGGCCCTGCCGCTGGGGGATGACAGCGTGGATCAGGCGCTCATTGTGGCCGGGTGGCAATACCTGCAGTACCCGGAAGCCATCGCCGCCGAGCTCAAGCGGATCGTTCGGCCCGGAGGGCGGCTGATCGTGGCCTTCAGCAACCGCCTTTTCGCGCAAAAAGCACCCCAAATTTGGCTGAATGGCGATGATCGCGAGCGGCTCACCAGCGTGGCCACCGTGTTGATGGCCCAGGGTTGGCCCCAGCCGCGGTTGCTCGCGGAGCCCACCCGGGCGCGGGGACCACTGGGCTGGATCGGCGGCCATGGCGATCCATTTTTCGCCGTGATCGCCACGGTTCCAGCGGACGATTCGCGAGCCAACACGTCAACGAGCGATGAATAAGATTGAGAGCGGGGGCTAACACGCATGAACGATTCCAGCCTGCTTCTTGACAGCCTGGACCAGGAGTCGCGCGATCAACTCCTGGAGGGTCACAGAGTGATCAACATTCCAGCGCAACATCAACTTCTCTTTCAGTCAGATTGGGGTGAGGAAGTTTATTTCGTCTCCAGTGGGTTGCTCAAGGTTCGCTGCCTCACCAGCAACGGAGATGAGATTGTGATCGCCATCCAAGGACCTGGAGCGGTGATTGGCGACTTGGCTGTTTTATCCCCCCGGCCTCTGCGGAGCGCCGATGTGGTGTCCCTGACCCCCGCGACGTTGTTGAAGCTTCGCCAGCGGGCCTTTCAAGAGGTGATGGGACAGAGTGCCCCCTTCACGCGCGCCGTCGCCCATGTGCAGGCCCAGCGGCTTTCGTCTCTTGGCGAGCGTCTGATCCTGATGCACGAAGACGCCACCACACGCTTGTTGGCCACCTTGTCACTCCTGGCACGGCTCAATGGTCCCGCGGATGATCCGCGTCAAGTGATCCCCCCGATCTCGCAACAAGACATCGCCGTGATCGCGGGCCTCTCCAGGGGAACCACCTCCACCCTGATCACGAAGCTGCGCAACAACCAGACCCTGGAGCAAACCCCCCAGGGGTTGCGCTTCGTCCAACTCTCGGCGCTGGAGCGGCGCGGGCTGTTGCCCAAGGGTGGGGAGAGGTGAGGCTTGGGGGCTCTGTTCGCGCGCGCGCTCGCCGGGGTGGCCCATGCATGAACTCAGCGTGATGCAAGCCCTCGGGGAGCGGGTGCTGGAGGTGGCGGCGGAGCAAGGCGCCGAGCGGGTGCTGGCCATTCGGCTGCGGATCGGCAGCCTGGCGGGGGTGGATCCCGATGCCCTGCGCTTTGCCGCGGGGGTGGTGTTGGCGGGCACCCCCGCGGAGGCCGCGACCCTCGCCATCGAGGAGATCCCCGCCGCCTACTGGTGCGATCCCTGCGGGGAGGAGTTCGGGGCCCCCTCGGGCTCGTGTGAGTGTCCCCGGTGCGCCACCCTGAGTGGCCGCCTGCTGCGGGGGCGGGAGCTGGCGTTGGCGGCGATGGAGGTGTTTCCCTAACCGCTGGCGACCTCCTCCCGACACGAACCGCGCCGTCTCCTTTTGGCGGGCTTCAGGCGGACGAGGAGCGGTTTGGGGCCCTTAGCATGACGATCCGCTCTTCTTTAGCGCCTGTTGGGGAAGAGAATCGCTTCCACGAGCATGTGCGGCCATTGTTCCTGCGGTGAACCCGCCGCTCCTGAACCTCCCCTCACCCCCCACAGCCAGAGCCACAGCCGCCAGGTGACCCTGGAGGAGGGGTTGCTAGCCCGCAACAACCAGCTGGCGGCCCACAACCGGGAGCACTTCCGCGAGGCCGGCGTGCGGGTGGTGAATCTTCTCTCTTCCCCGGGATCCGGCAAGACCGCGTTGCTGGAGACACTGGCCGCCCTCGCTCCCCCCAGCCTGCGCCTGGCCGCCCTGGTGGGGGATCTGGCCACCGACAACGACGCCCGCCGGCTGCGGGAGGCGGGCCTGCCGGCCGTGCAGATCACCACGGGCCAGGCCTGCCATCTGGAGGCCGCCATGGTGCACCGAGGCCTCGACGCCCTGGCGGCCGCCGGCCATCCCCTGGAGGCCCTGGATCTGCTGTGGATTGAAAATGTGGGCAACCTCGTCTGTCCCGCCGCCTTTGATCTGGGCGAGGACCAGCGGTTGGTGCTCCTCTCGGTGACCGAAGGAGAAGACAAGCCCCTCAAATACCCCGCCATGTTCCAGAGCGCTGATCTGGTGGTGATCAGCAAGATCGATCTGGCGGAGGCCGTGGGCTTCGATCGCGCCCTGGCCCTGCGCCATGTGCGCCAGGTGGCGCCGGCGGCCCGGGTGTTGGAGGTGTCGGCCCGCTCTGGAGCGGGCCTGGAGGGCCTGCTTGAGACCCTGCTGGAGACCCTGCTGGAGGCCCCGCCGCAAGCGCCTGTGGCCGCCCGTTGAACGGTTTGCCCGCTCCCGAGGCCCGACTCCAGCTCACCTGCCGCGGCGTGGTGCAGGGGGTGGGAGCCCGGCCGGCCCTGCGGCACCTGGCCGCTCGCTTGGGTCTGAGGGGGCAACTGCGCAATCACTTGGGCGTGTTGGGGATCGATCTCCGCGGCCCGAGGCTCGCCCTGGAGGAGTTTCTGGCGGCGCTTCCAGGCGCCCTTCCGGAAGCCGCCCGCCTGGATCGCCTGGAGGCCCGCTGGCTGGAGGCGCCCGCCGAGCCCTGGCCGGAGGAGTTGGCCATCGCGGCCGAGAGCGCGACGCCCCTGGGAGGGAGCCCGCTGGCGCCCGGGCTCTCCGCCGACCGGGCGCCCTGCCCCCGATGCCTGGAGGAGCTGGCCGATCCGGCCTCCCGCCGCTATCGGTACCCGTTCATCAGTTGCTGCGCCTGCGGCCCCCGCTACAGCGTGGCCACCGCCCTGCCCTTTTGCCGCGCCCACACCACCTACGCGGCCTTCCCGCCCTGTCCGGCCTGCGAGCGGGAGTTCAGGGATCCAGCGGATCGACGCTTCCACGCCGAAACGATCAGCTGCCCAACCTGCGGGCCCCGTTTGCGGCTGAGGGATGGGGCTGGCCGGGGCCTGGCGGAGGGTGAGGAGGCCCTCCTGGCCGCCTGCCGCCTGCTGCTGGAAGGGGGGATTGTGGCCCTGCAGGGGGTGGGGGGCTTCCAATTGCTGGTGGACGCCAGCCAGAGCCAGGCCGTGGCGCGGCTGCGGGAGCGGAAGCGGCGTCCGGCGAAGCCCTTCGCCCTGCTGGTGGCTGAGCCCGGTCAACTGGAGTCGGTGGTGCGAATGTCGGCCGCCGAGGAACGGGCCCTGCGCCATCCGGCCGCGCCGATCGTCTTGCTGCGGCGGCGCTTCCCCCACCCCGACGCCTCCTGGGAGGCGGTGGCTCCCGGCGGCCCGGCGTTGGGGGTGATGTTGCCGGCCTCCGGGCTTCACCATCTGCTGGCGCGGGAGGTGGCCCGCCCCCTGGTGGCCACCAGCGGCAACCGGAGCGGCGAACCCCTCTGCGTCGCGCCCGAGGAAGCGATCGAGCGGCTGGCGGGGATCGCCGATGCCTTTCTGGCGCACACCCTGCCCATCGCCCGGCCCCTGGATGATTCGATCTTGCGGGTGATCGATGGTCGGCCGGCCCTGGTGCGGCGGGCCCGGGGTCTTGCGCCCGAACCGCTGCCCTGGCGGGGCCCCGATCGCCCCTCGCCAGCCGGCGGCGTGGAGGGCGGCGCCCTGCTGGCCCTGGGGGGGGATGGGAAGGCGGCTCCGGCCCTGGTGACGGGAGATCAGCTCTGGCTGGCCCCCCACTTCGGCGATCTCAGCGACGCCGCCGTGGCCAGCCGTTGGCAGGGGGCCATGGACGAGCAGCTGATCTCCCCCTCCGTGGCGGTGCGGGCCCTGGCCTGTGACGCCCACCCGGGCTACCGGAGCCATCACTGGGCCCAGGGCGTGGCCTGGGGCGAGCGGCTTCCCCTGACCGCCGTGCCGCACCACCTGGCCCATGGCCTGGCCGTGCTGGCGGAATGGGGTCTGCGCCCCCCCCTGCTAGTGGTGGCCTGGGACGGCCTGGGCCTGGCCGATCCCGCCCTCCCGGAGGCGGTGGAGCGGCTCTGGGGTGGAGAACTGTTGCTGGTGCGCGAGGTGGGGGCTGAAGGATTGGGCTGGGAGCGGCTGGCGGCCTCGCGGCCCTTTCCCTTGCCGGGAGGGGAGCGGGCCATGGGCGAACCGCGTCGCTGCGCCTTGGGCCTGCTATCCGCCGCGGGCCCTTGGGCCCTGGCCCATCCCGGGGCCCGTCAAGCCCTAGAAGCGTTCAGTGCGCGGGAGCTCCAGTGGTTGGGGCGGGCGATCGAGAGCGGCTGCAACGCGCCCCTCACCAGCTCCCTGGGGCGCTTGGTGGATGGGGTGGCTTCCCTGCTGGGGTTGGCGCGGACCCTGAGCTTCGAGGGCGAGGGGGGGATGCGTTGGGAACGGGCCGCCGCGGAGGCGGCGGCGGCGGCGGCGGAGATGGCGCTTGTGGAGACGGCGGCGGAGGCCTGGCTCTGGCCTTTGCGTCCCTCCCCATCAGAGCCCAGTGCCCCGCCCCTCGGCCGCTGGGACTGGGAGCCCTTGCTGCGGGCCCTGCTGGAGGATCAGGCCGCTGGCGGATGCCCCAAGCGGGCCGCCTGGCGAGTGGAGCGGGCGCTGGTGGAGGGAATGGCTCGGGGAGTGGAGCAGGCCGCGAGCTGGAGTGGCTGCGCCCAGGTGGCGTTGACGGGGGGGTGTTTTCAGAACCGGGCGTTGCTGGAGGGCAGCGTCCAGGAGTTGCGCCGAAGGGGCCTGGAGCCCCTTTGGGGGGAGCGGGTGCCCTGCAACGACGGCGGCCTGGCGTTGGGTCAGGCGTGGGCGGCCCAGGCTGGGGGATTGGGTCTATAACAAAGACAGACCGCTCAACCCGCCGTGTGTCTGGCCGTTCCCGGGCGGATTCTCACGATCAGCTCCAGCCAGCCCGCGGCCGAGGCCGCCGCTGACGACGGCCTGTGGCGGGTGGCCGAGGTGGATTTCGGCGGCGTGCGCCAGCGGGTGAGTTTGGCCTGTTTGCCCGAGGCCCGGGTCGGGGATCAGGTGCTGGTGCATGTGGGCTTCGCCCTGAGTTTGGTGGAGGAGTCGGATTGGCCATGAGCGACACGCACTGCATGGATGGCAACGAGGCGGTGGCCCGGGTGGCCTATCGCCTCAACGAGGTGATCGCGATCTACCCGATCACCCCGGCCTCGCCCATGGGCGAGTGGGCCGATGGCTGGAGCGCGGAAGGAAAGCCCAACCTCTGGGGCAGCGTCCCCAGCGTGGTGGAGCTGCAAAGCGAGGGGGGCGCGGCGGGCACGGTGCACGGGGCGCTGCAGGTGGGCGCCCTCACCACCACGTTCACGGCGTCGCAGGGGTTGCTGCTGATGATCCCCAACCTCTACCGCTGGGCGGGGGAGCTGACGCCGGTGGTGGTGCATGTGGCGGGGCGGGCGTTGGCGGCCCACGGGTTGTCGATCTTTGGCGACCACTCCGATGCCATGGCCTGTCGGGCCACGGGCTGCGCGATTCTCACCTCCGCCTCAGTGCAGGAGGCGGGCGATTTCGCGGCGATCGCCACCGTGGCCACGCTCAACGGACGGGTGCCGTTTCTGCACCTGTTTGATGGCTTCCGCACCTCCCATGAAATCCAAAAGGTGGAGGGACTGAGCGATGACGCGCTGCGGGCCTTGATGCCCGCGGAAGCCATCCACGCCCACCGGGGGCGGGCCCTCACGCCAGAGCGGCCGGTGTTGCGGGGCACGGCCCAAAACCCCGATGTGTATTTCCAGGGCCGGGAGGCGGCCAATCCCTTCCATGACGCCCTCAGCGGCCATCTGCTGCGGGCCATGGAGCGCTTCGCGGCGCTCACCGGGCGGGCGTACCAGCCCTATGAGTATGTGGGCCCCCCCAACGCGGAACGGGTGGTGGTGCTGATGGGCTCGGCCTGTGAAACCGCCGTGGCGACGGCCCGCCGGCTGATGGAGGAGGGGGAGGCGGTGGGAGTGCTGAAGGTGCGCCTGTTCCGTCCGCTGGAGGCGTCGTGGCTGGTGGCGGCCCTGCCACCGAGCACCCGGGCGATCGCGGTGTTGGATCGCTGCAAGGAGCCTGGCTCCTTGGGGGAGCCCCTCTACTTGGATGTGGTCACCGCTCTGGCCGAGCGGTGGAGGGCCCGCCACGGGGAGGCGCCGTTGCCGCGGGTGGTGGGCGGTCGGTACGGGCTGGGCTCGAAGGAATTCACCCCGGCGATGGCGCGGGCGGTGTTTGACAATCTGGCGGCTCCGGAGCCCCTCAACCATTTCACCGTGGGCATCGACGACGATCTCACCCATCGCTCCCTGCCCGTTGCCCACGACTTCCAGATCGACGCCAGCGATGAGGTGCGGGCGGTGTTTTACGGGCTGGGCAGCGATGGCACGGTGGGCGCCAACAAAAACACGATCAAGATCATCGGCGAGAGCACACCGCTGTTTGCCCAGGGGTATTTCGTCTACGACTCGAAGAAATCGGGCTCGCTCACGGTGTCGCACCTGCGTTTCGGGCCCAGGCCGATCCAGGCGCCCTATCTGATCGAGCACCCCACGCTGGTGGCGGTGCACCAGTGGGATTTTCTGGCCCAGTTGGAGGTGCTGAAAGGGCTGGTGCCGGGCGGCACCCTGCTGTTGAACAGTCCCCACGAGCCGGAGGCCAGCTGGCGGGCGTTTCCATCCGAAACGCGGGAGCGGGTGCGGGAACTGGGGTTGCGGGTGTGGCAGATCAACGCGGATCGGGTGGCCCGCGAGGCGGGCATGGGCGGGCGGGTCAACACGGTGATGCAGGCGGCGTTTTTTGCCGTGAGCGATGTGCTACCGAGGGAGGAGGCGCTTGAACGGATCCGCGAGGCGATCCGCCAGAGCTACGGGCGCAAGGGGGAGGCGGTGGTGAGCATGAATCTGCGGGCCCTGGAGGCCAGCCTGGCGGCGCTCCAACCCCTGGACTGGGCGTCGTTGGACGCCGCCACAGCCGCCGCCACAGCCGCCTCGCCCGATGGGCTTGCCGTTTCCACGCGGGCCGCCGAGGACGCCGTGGGTGATCGGCTGAAAGCGGCGCCAGCGTTTGTGCGGGAGGTGATCGCGCCGATGCTCGCCCACCGGGGGGATGGGTTGCCGGTGAGCGCCCTGCCCTGCGATGGCACCTGGCCCACGGGCACGGCCCGCTGGGAGAAGCGCAACATCGCCGCGGCGGTGCCGGTGTGGGAGAGCGATTTGTGCGTGCAATGCGGCAAATGCCTGCTGGTGTGCCCCCACGCGGTGATCCGGGCCAAGGTGGCGGCGCCGGAGGCCTTGGAGGGGGCACCGGAGGGCTTTCGCCAGGTGGCGGCGCGGGATCCGGCGTTTGAGGGCCAACGGTTCACGATCCAAGTGGGGGTGGAGGACTGCACCGGCTGTCAGCTATGCGTGGAGATGTGTCCGGCGCGGGATCGGCGAGAGCCGAGGCGCAAGGCGCTGAACATGGCCCCCCAGCGCCCGCTACGGGAGGAGGGGAGGGTGCATTGGGAGTATTTCCTGGGGCTGCCCGAGGTGCCCCGCGCCGGGCTCAACCTCCACAAGATCGGCCAGCAGCAGCTGCAACAACCCCTGTTTGAGTTTTCCGGCGCCTGCGCGGGCTGCGGCGAAACGCCTTATCTCAAGCTGCTCAGCCAGCTGTTCGGCGATCGGCTGCTGATCGCCAATGCCACGGGCTGCAGCTCGATCTATGGCGGCAATCTGCCCACCACGCCCTGGAGCGCCAATGGCGAGGGGCGGGGGCCGGCCTGGAGCAATTCGCTGTTTGAAGACAACGCGGAATTCGGCTACGGCATGCGGGTGGCGCTGGATCAACGGCGGGCCATGGCCCTGGATGCCCTGGGCCAGGGGGCACAGGGCGCGCCGGGGATGGTGTGGAGTGATCCCCCGCCGGCCGCGTTGGTGGAGGCCATCGCCGCGGCGGCGGGAGAGCAGGCGGATGAAGCCGGGATTTACGCCCAGCGGGAGCGGGTGGCCGAGCTCAAGCGACACCTCCAGCTCGCACTGGAGCGGCTTCCGGTGGAGGAGCGTGGGGCGTCAGCGGAAGCCCGGCTGCTGGATCTGGCGGACGCCCTGGTGAAGACGAGCGTGTGGCTGGTGGGCGGCGATGGCTGGGCGTACGACATTGGCTATGGCGGGCTGGATCATGTGTTGGCTTCCGGCCGTGATCTCAACGCCCTGGTGCTCGACACCGAGGTGTACTCGAACACGGGAGGCCAGGCGTCCAAGTCGACTCCCCTAGGGGCGGTGGCCAAGTACGCGAGTGGCGGCAAGGGGGCGCCGAAAAAAGATCTGGGCTTGATGGCCATGGCCACCGGCAGCGTGTATGTGGCGAGCGTGGCGATGGGCGCCAAAGATGAGCACACGATCCGGGCCTTTCTGGAGGCGGAGAGCTATCCCGGCCCGTCGTTGATTTTGGCCTACTCCCATTGCATCGCCCACGGCATCGACATGGCGAAGGGAATGGGGCAGCAGAGGTTGGCGGTGGAGTCGGGGCGGTGGTTGCTCTACCGCTACGACCCGCGCCGCCTGGAGCGGGGCCAATCCCCCCTGCAGATCGACAGCCCCCGGCCCAGCAGGGGACTGGCGGAAGTGATGGCCACGGAAAACCGCTTCCGCATGCTGCGCTACAGCGACCCGGAGCGGGCCCGAAGCCTGGAGGCCCAAGCCCAAGCCCAGATCGAGCGCCACTGGGCGATCTACCAGGCCCTGGCCCAAGCCTGCGAACCGGAGGAGACACCCGCGAGTTGAGCTCTTTCATGGCAGGCCGCGGGTGGACGTGGAGGGTTTTGGAAACGGCTCCTTGCTTGGAGCACCCCGAGTTGCCCTGGCGTGAAGAGTCGGCTCAGGCCGAATCGTTTCGTTTGGAGGGGCCGCCCCCCGCCATCACTCACCGCGCTGGAAGATCGTCTTGCCTTCCTTGATGGTGGCCATCACCTTGACCTCCTTGATCGACATCGGATCGATGATCGTCATCGCCTTCGAAGCCGGTATGGCCAAACCCCACTCATTCCTCCAGCCCCTTGAACACCGCATCCTCCGGATCCTTGTGGAACTCAATCGAAATCTTGGTCCAGAGATCATCGGGCAGATCGTTGAGCCCGCGGCGGGCGGAGACGGGCATCAGCAGCACCTTGGCCTGCTTTTCCACGGCCAATTCAGCGATGGCGATGGCATTGGGGATCATCTCGATGGAGCCGCCCAGGTTGAGGGAGCCGACGATGATCGTGCTGCCGCGGGTGTTGCGATCGAGGAGGACGCCCACCAGGGCTACCATCACGGGCAGGCCAAGGCCGGCGCCGCCGCGGTCGTTGTCCATGGCGCGCAGCTGGATGGAGAACTCATGGCCGCGGGGGTCGCGGTCGCCCACAAGGCTCTTGGCGCGGGCATAGACGTTTTGCTCGCCCACCTTGGTGCTCTCACGGAAGGCAGGCGGCACAGGCTGGTTGAGAATCTTGACGCCGCTGCCGGGGCCCACTGCTATCTCGATTCGGTAGAGGCTGGGGCCGGTTTCACCGGTGCCGGGGCTGATGGCCCACACCTGGCCAGGCGGCAGGGGATCGCCGTCAATGGCATCATCGCTGTGGAGCTCGGGGGTGGCCACGAACTTCTCGACCCCATCAAGGCCGAGGGTGTAGCTGAAGTGGGTGTTGCGGAACTCACTTTTCAGGCAGCGTTTCTGCTGCACCTTCACCCGCCGGTGTGATTCCCAGGCCAGACGCACGATCCATTCGAGATCCTCGTCGGGGATCGCCATGGCGGAATCGGGGAACAGCAGCTTGATCAGAGCGCTCACCGCTTTGTTGACGCCCTCGATGTCGCGGCCGCTGAGGGCACCGCCGAGCTGGATGCGGTTCTGCATCGCCGCCAGGCGGCTGCCATCGCGCAGACGACTCCAGCATTCGCTAAGGAAATCGCTCACCAGGCCGAAGTGGCTGGTGAGGTGCTCATTGGGGTTGAGCTTGGGGAAATCCCAACCCGGGGCATAGGCGTGGATGCGGTCCTGGAAGGCCGTGTCGTCGCGCATTTCGCGCGGCAGGGGGCTGAGCAAGTGGCCGATGCGCTGCTGCTGTTCCACTTCGACATCGAAGTTGCCGTCCATCACGATCCCGCCCTCGGCGCGGATGCTCTCCTTGCCTCGGCTGAACTCGCCGGAAGCCATGTAGCCCTTGAGGATGTTGACGCCGTCCTTCTGATCGAACGACACGCCGGCCACCTCGTCGAAGCAGACCACGTCGTATTGGCAGACAAGGCCGCGCTGGCCGTTGCTGTTGTTGACAAACATCTTGGCGACGGTGGCCTTGCCGCCTGAGATCAGGTGCGAGTAGGGCGAGATCTGCTGGAACAGGTGGCTCTTGCCTGTGCCGCGTGGGCCCAGCTCCACCAGATTGAAGTTGCGCTCCACAAAGGGAGCCATGCGCAGCAGCACCACCATCTTGGCCCGCTCATCGAGAGCGGTTGGCCCCAAGCCGATAGAGCGGATCAGGAAGTCACGCCACTCCTCGGTGGTGAAAGCAGCTCGACCCTTGGCCAGGATCCCCAGCACGTTGGGGTTGGACATCTGGATCGGCCGGAGCCCGGCGATGCGGAACGGCCTCCCGTTGCGCTCCTGGGCGATGACCGAGTCGTACTCCAGTGAAACCTCGGCGTAGAAGCCATCGGTGAGCATGCGCTCGTTGGCGCGAACGAGCTCGTCGTCGATCTGGGCGTCCTTGATGGCGAGGCTGGGCACCTCTGCCGCGTAGGAATCGCCGCGGGTGTCGAGCCGGGCCCGCACGATGTCGATGATCTTGACGCTGCCCTGATCACGAGAGCGGGCCTTGAAGAGCTCCTCCTCGCCAGTGCGCACCGTGCGCCCCTGGAGCTGTTTCTCGACGATCCGCAGACCTTCTTCGATCTCGGCGGGATCGGTGCTGGCGCAGTAGCGGCCCAGCAGGAACTCCACCACGTAGGTGGGCACCGGGTACTGGCGAGAGTATTTGCGCACCAGGTCTTTGCGGACCAGGAAGCCATCGAAAGCCTTGGCCCCGAGCTGATCAAGATGGTCCATCTCGCCGGTGACAGCTGGTGTGGTGGTCATGGCAACACCTCTAGCCGCAGCAGCGATGCTGCTTGCTTGAGTCTGCGATCAAAACAGGCGAAGGTCAGCGGTTGTTCCGTGCTCTGGTCGAGCTCATGGGCCGCTGCCAGTTGCACGCTGTCGAAGCCACGGAGAGCGAAAACATCGGCGAATCGGCCAGCCGTTTCAACGAGCCGCTGACTGACCTCGACAATCGTGCACTGATGCCAGCGATGGATCAGATGCTGACGGGCCTGTTCAATGTCATCTCCACTGATCGGATCTTCTCTCTGACGGCGGGCCATACCCGCCATGGCCTCTGCCCAGGTGATCCGACAGACCGCAATGGCTTGAGCATGCGAGCTGCTCTCCGCCATTTGATCTGAGCCGGGCTCCCTGATCAGCAACTTGATCAAGGCACTGGTGTCGCAGAACAGGATCACCAGTTCAACCACGATCTTCCATCACGATTTCGCTGACGAGTTTGCCCTGGCCACGCAGCTTCACAGGTGGAGGGAACTCTGGCTTTTGTCCATTCCAGCTGACGATCCCTGCGTCAATGGCTTTCTGCAGGGGGTTCGCATCCGTGGACTCTGGCTGCTTGATGCCGGTGATGCGGGCGATCGGCTTGCGATGGGAGGTGACCTCCACCACCTCACCGGCCTGCACCCGGCCGAGCCATTCGGAGAGGTGGGTTTTGAGATCCCGCACCGAAACCTGGCTTGCGACTACTTCAGACACGCCTGATCCTCCATTTGCGACCACTTTAGCCGCCTCCCACCACGGTGCGGCGTTGGGCGATCACCCGCCCCTCAGGGCTCAACAGCACCGCCACCACCGCTGCTCCTTCGAGCTCGTCATCTTCCACCAGCAGGCGGGCGCCGCCAGGGTCGACCGGTTTGGCGGTGGTGGCCACCGAGGGGCCGCCAGCGGCTTCTCGGCGCAGGTCGACCGTCATGCCGGCCGTGCCGCCGCTCACTTCCAGGTTGCAGCGCAGGCCCTTCCAGCTGATCTCGGTGATGGCCACCTTGGGCATAGGAGGTGCTGCCCCCTGTGTTGAAACAGGCGGCGCCGTTGGGGGTGGCGAACTGCTCGCTGGGGTTCCAGCTCCAGGCGGCGGTGGGAACGGGCACCTGGGATCCACCCTTGATGGCGGCGCAGCGGGCCCACTTTCTCGCGATGAGGTGCTTGGGCAGCTCGGCGCTGGGTAGCCCTCCTGGGCAGAACAGCCAGCCGTGGTCGGTGACGACCTTCACGGAGCGCCAACCGGCATCAAGCAGCTTCTGGATGCGGAGAGCCAGCCGTTCGATCTCGTCCTGAATGATCCGCGGCAGGTCGTTCCGCAGTTGATGGCCGCGGTGATCCAGGTCGCCGATCTCCAGCCACCCGCGTGCATCTGGACCAGCAGGGATGTTCAAATCGTGATCCTCCAGAACGGTGTAGCCCTGGGCGGTGAGCGCCTTGCGCAACTCGACGGCACTGGTGGGCTTGCCGGACCCGAGGGATGGAGCGAAGTCTTCCGGCAGGGCCTGGCCCTGAATCTCACCGATCAGGGGTGTGATGGCGGGCTTGGCCGTGGCGGTGACCGTGGGCAGACCCGCCCAGCGGGTGGTGAGGTGAGGCTGCCCGTGATGCCCATTGTCTCCATCTGCTTCTGGAGCTGGCGGGCCACGTCGTAGCGGTGGCCATCGGCAAAGAGCAACACCTCACCGGGCTCAGCCGAGATGGCCCCCTGATCTGTGGGAGTTGGCAGGCCGCTCCTGGCGACAGCTTTGTGGAAGCGGCTGGCGGTCTCATCCAGCCAGGGGCGCAACAACGCTGCCATGACCCGGCGCATCACGTCTTCCCGGGCTGTACTCGCCATGGCCAGGGCCTGCCAGGCGGAGAGGTCGGCCTCCCAGCCATCGGTGGTGTAAGGCGTGATGAACGCCTCAGGGGTGGACCCCACCAGGGGCTGATCGGCGCGTTGGGCCAGCAGGCCGAGCGCTTCGAGCAGCCTGGCCATGAGTGAGCACCGGTGCCCCTGGTCAGCCGCTCGGCAGCGGAGAGTTCACCATCTTTGCCAGGATCGAACTTGAGTTCTTTTTTCCAGGTGGAGGAATGGACTTCCCACTGTTCTTGACTGCAACGCTGTTGGAAAGCAGATGGATAGGCCATCCACTGCAGGAGGTCGCGGATGGCAAGTAGGCGCCAGGGATGGCCTCGGTGCGCTCGATCAGGTGCTCCGGCAGGGGCACGCCGCCTGCCTGATCAAAGGGCTGCTGGAGCAGGTGGCGCAGCAGGGTGAAGACGCGCTTGAACACCGGCCCGTCGCCCATGGGCGGGAAGCCACCATTCACCCCACCGGGCCAGGGGCCTGTGGCGGGTGGCTCAGGCTGGGGCGGCGCCAGCTGGATCGGTGCCAGGGCGGGCTCAGCGCTGCAGAAGCCGTTGGCCTCCAGCCAGGCCAGATCTCCCCGGATCGCCTCGGCATCGCCGTAACACTCGCCATGCAGCCGCCGCAGGTAGGCCGCCGCCTGATCCGCCAGGTCGCCCTCGGGCAGGGGCGACACGATCGCCTCCAGCTCGGCGCGGGTGGCGGGATCGGCGGCGGAGAGATCGGGATAGCAGGTGAGCAGGCGTAGCAGATGCAGCAGCCGCTCCAGATCAAGCAGCCGCGAGTACCCGTGCAGCTGGAAGCGCTTCTCGCGGTTGCGGGCCGAGCGGATGCGGTGATCCAGGCGCGCCAGCTCATCGCGCAGCAGCGGCTGAAGTTCCCGCTGGTGGGTGGGCACCACCGCCACCACTGCAGCAAAGCCGTCAGCCCGGGAGGGTCCAAAGGCCGGATCAGCGAGAGCGGCAGCCATCTCGCGAATCACTGGCTCGGGCACCAGGCGCTTGCGGGTCTGGTTCCACTGCAGGCAGGTGGAGAGCGGCGTGTAGAGCCACCAGCCGATCCACTCCACCGGTGCGGGGAGGCTCAGGGGCTGGGTGATCGCCAGCCGCC
>Ga0315904_10000385_pt1 | contig 69379 bp, 45 predicted proteins | sample LakEriMetagenome_6_FD_203529 | JGI IMG/M metagenome (GOLD analysis project Ga0315904, IMG submission 203529) | Freshwater fungal communities from buoy surface, Lake Erie, Ohio, United States - Buoy 12 MA120 | ecosystem: Environmental > Aquatic > Freshwater > Lake | place: USA: Lake Erie, Ohio...
CGGAAGAGGGGTCGGAAGCGTTGGTTCTGGAGCACTTCGAGAAAGGGCTGATCGAACGCGGCCGGCACACCCCGACCGATCTGCGGGACCACCTCGCAGAAGTCCGTCGCCTGCTCCGCATCGCCCACCAGATCGAAGCCCCCTGAGCGGTTCTCAGCACGCGTTGAGTTCGCCATCACGCCCAGGATGCGCGCGCGTCCGTAGAATAGGTTTTTTACCTGTTCACCTCCCAAGTGTGATCCCGCGTTGCCGACAGCACGGCGTGGCCCAGCGTCATTGCCCACCGGCCCACGTACGCAACGGGAGCTTGCCGGGGATTCGGGGCGCGTTCCGTTCGATCGTCCACGTCAACTCACGGACAGGTTGAAAACCGATCCTACGACAGGCCGTGGCGACGAACTTCCAGTTTGTCGAACCCCCCGAATGTCCCCCGACAGCCCGACGCGGCCCAGCGTCTCGTCCACCACAGTCCGGCCCAACCACGCCGATTCACGGACAGGTTGAAAATCGATCCTACGACCGGCCGTGGCGACGAACTTCCAGTTTGTCGAACCCCCCGAATGTCCCCCGACGCCGGCTCCCAGCACGACGAGGTCCCGCATCCGTCCGCAGCAAGGAATTCTTGAGAAAATCCCAAGCAGCCTGCGGCGAATCGCCATCTTGCAGGCGACCGTTCCGGGGCCCGGGGAAATCTGGGGAGAACAATTGGGGAATTGAGAATTCTGGGTCGTCGTCGAGCCGCCGAGTCGCCTCCTGCGAGCCGCACAAAAACCGCGAATCGCTGTTGACCTCATTCGCGAGGATGCGGTATTCCCCCATTCCCTCCCGTTGATTCTTCCAGAATCGACATCGGTCGGCCTTCCGGGTCGACATCCCGACTCGCGTCTCTCCTCCCCTCCTGCCTGGCCGTTCCCGACTCGTGGCTTCCGCGCCGCTTTGTGGCAATGTGCTGGTCTGCTCCTGCCCCTGTTCCCAACATGAATTCAACACTGTCGACCCAGGAACCGTCGCGTCGCAGGTCCCGGCTGGGAACCATGGGATCGGGACGGAAGGCGTTGGAATTTCTGGCTGGGGGGGTGTTCGGCCTGTTGGCACTGGCCACCCCCGGACGAGGGGACGAAGGGGCCGGTATCCAGGCCCGCATCGGCCACATTGAGGGTCAGGGGATTCCCCAGGTTCAGCCCGTCACCCCGATCGAACTGCTCCCCTACTACGAATTCGACCAGCAGTTGCTGTTCAATGACCTGCGGTTTGTGATCACCAACAGTGGGGGATTGGCCGGCAACGTGGGGTTTGGCTACCGGTTCTTCGAACCGGAGACCGACCGCATCTACGGCGGCAGCCTCTGGTACGATATTGACGACACGCGCAGCCTGTTGTTCCAGCAGATTGGGCTCAGTCTCGAAACCTACGGCACCGACTTCGATGTCCGGGGCAATGCCTATCTCCCCGTCGGCCCCGAAACCCGCCAGGATTCGCTGGCCATGGTTCCGGGAAGCCTGGCCTTCTCAGGACAGAATCTCGTCTACACCCAGAATCGGTCCTGGTATGCCGCGATGAAGGGGGTCGACCTGGAAGCGGGCATTCCCGTTCCCGGTTCCATTGCCGAGTCGATCGACCTGCGGGTCTATGGCGGCGGATACTTCTACCACAACGCCTACCACGACATTCCGGGGGTCTCAAGCCGGGCCCGCGCCAGCGTGCTGCCGGGTCTCGATGTGGAATTGCAGGTGACCTACGACTCATTCTTCGAGACCCGGGCATTCGCGGGGATCTCGTGGACCTTGGGCCCCCTGCATTATTCGAAGTTCCAGCCGGGAGACACACTCGGCCGTTTGGGAGAGCACACCACCCGCAATTACACGGTGGTCGCCACCCATCAGCGGCAGAATGAACTGGTGGTGGCCCGCAATCCCACCACCCAGCAGGCCTGGCGGTTCGCCCATGTGGCCAGCGCCGGTGGACCGGGGGGCAATGGTTCCGTGGAATCTCCCTTTCACAATCTCGCCAATGCCCAGGCACTGGGAACCGACGTGGTCTTCGTCCACTCGGGAACGGTGCTGACCGGCACAGATGCCCAGTTGGTGATGTCGCCGGGTCAACGGATCCTCGGCGAAGGGGCGGGCCTGCAGCACCTGGTCTCTGTGCCTGAGCTGGGCTGGATGGCCATGCCGACGGCAGCGGGAGCCTGGGGGAACCTCCCCATCCTGCAGAACGCCCCGGGCGATGCGATTGTGCTCGCCAGCGGCTCGGAACTCAGCGGCTTTCGGGTGCTCAACGCAGCGGGCAACGGCCTGCGGGCCAATGGCGTCAGCGACGCGACGGTCCGCAACGTGAGTATCGATGGAGCGGGCGCCTACGGCGTGAATGTCTCCAACACCACCGGGCGGGTGGACTTCCAGAACCTGGCGGTTCGCGGGGGGGCCGCCGGAGGCCTGCTGGTCCAGGGAGGATCGGGCATCACCAGCTTCTCAGGGCTGACCAGGGTTTCCCAATCGGGAGGCAACTCGGTCTCGCTGCTGGGTCTCGATGCTCCCGCCCAGGTGCTGTTTGATGATCTCTCGATCTCGGAACGGGGAGCCGGTGGGCTCGCGATCGCCAACTTCAAGGGTTCGGCGAACTTCCGCGGCACCACGGGCATCAGCAATGAGCTCGTCTCTCTGCAGTCGGCCGTCGACATCCGCGACTCGTCGGGCCAGGTGCAGTTCAACAGCCTGTTCGCCTCCGACACGCGCGGTGCGGCGGGGGTCAACCTGCAGAACAACACCGGCACCACGACCTTTCAGACCATCAATGTGACCGCTCAGCAGAACACCGCCCTGCGGGCCTCCAATGCCGGGACGGTGCGGGTCAACCCGGCCACCAGCAATGGGGTCGATCTCTCCAAGGGAGGAACTCTGACCTCGGTCAACGGGGCTGCGGTTGACATCGAAAACACGGCCCTCGAGCTGAACCTGCAGGGGGTCAACAGCAGTGGATCGGCACAGGGTGTCCGGTTGGTGAACAACACCGGCAGCTTCGTGGTGTGGGGCAATGGCCAGCAGAACTCGGGCGGGGTCATCACCAACAGCGGGACCGGCATCTTCATCGATGGAATGGAGACCGTCAGTCTCAACTCGCTGCGGTTCGACGGCAACACGATGGCCATCGACGCCGAAGATGTGACCATGCTGGTCCTGCATGATGTGCAGGTCCAGAACTCCACCAGTACCGCGGCCGAGCTGACGAACGTGCAGGGGCTCGTGGTGGTCAACTCACTCTTCCAGGACAACGCCGGTCAGAACATCCGGGCCGAGTTCGGGGCCCTGCAGTCGTATACCTACACGCTGCAGAACAGTTTCTTCCTCAGCAAGACCACCGACAGCGTCACGCTGACGAGCACCGCGGGCGGGGCTGGATCAAGCCTCAGCCTGACCTCGCGGAACAACGAGTTCAATACCACGCAGGCGGGCACGACCGGACTCCGGGTCGCCTGGAACGGCAGTCTCTCGGGAACCCTCGATTCCAACTACATCCAGGGAAGTGGCGGAGGGAACACCGGTTTTTCGTATATGAACACGGGTACGGCCCCGTCCAACCTGGCGCTGACCAACAACGAATTCGTGTTGTTGGGGGGCAACGGCACGGGAGCCTACCTCAACACCGCCGCCTCCACCCAGGCCTCGGCAATTGGCAACACCTTCGTGCTGACCGGCAGCGGTGGCGCGGGACTGAGGGCGACGGCGGTCGCCCCCGCTTTTACCCTGACCTCCAACGTGGTCAAGGACAACACCGGCGGAGTGACCGGGTTCCTGTTCGACTCGCTGACCGGGCCCGGCACGATGACCTTCAACAACAACCAGGTCGTGCTGGCGAATTCCGCCCTCGTCGAGCGGGGTGTTGTCTTCTCGTCGATCAACAACACCCTGCAGCTGTTCGGGAACCAGAACAACGTGATCTCCGGGGCCGATTCGGGAATGTTCTTCTCGGTCCCGCAGAACTCCACCACCGGACGGGTGCTGGTCAACGGTCAGTATCTCCCCTGAGCCTGAAGCCCGAGGACGCGGCCCGGGTCTGAACGTCCTCAGATCAGTTCCGGCAGATCGAAGAAGGCCAGCCCCAGGATGGCGTAGACTCCGACCAGCAGGACCCCTTCCATCCAGTTGCACTGCCCATCGGCCGTGATCTTGTTGGTCACCACGACCGCCAGGGCCACGGTAATGACCTCGAAGGGACTGAAGACGAGATCCATGGGGGTTCCCATGAACTGGCTGACCACCACCAGCAACGGGGCCACCATCAGAGCGACCTGGGTACCAGCCCCCACGGCGATACTGAACGAGACATCCATCTGATCGTCACGGGCAAACCGGACGGCATTGAGAATCTCACCGGCGTTCCCCACGATCGCCAGCAGGATCACCCCGCTGAAGGTCTCGGTCAGTCCCAGGGCGTGCGAAGCCGGTTCGAGCTGCGAGGTGAGCACCTCGCTGATCAAAGCGAGAGTGAACGTGGCGGCCGCCAGAATGGACAACGCCCTCCGCTGCGACCAGGGGTGAGCGTGGGATGCCGTCGCCGGAGCCTGACGGGCTTTCTCCCGAGACTCTTCGTCGCCGAAGTGCTGCTGTCCTCCCCGGATGGTGAACCAGACACTCAATGCATAAACCGCCAGCAGAACCACCGATGTTTCCAGGCTGAACCGCTGTTCGTGAATCGTGGTAATGTGGTGAAAGACCGCCGGTACGATGAGTCCGATGGAAGCCAGCATCAGCAGTCCGGCATTGAGACTGGCGTGCAGCTTGTCGAAATGCTGAAAACCATGCCGACGGCCTCCCAGGATCATCGAGAGTCCGAGCCCCAACAGCAGGTTGGCGATGATCGAACCGGTGATTGACGCCTTGACCACATTGTGCAGACCGTTCCGCAGGCCGAGGATGCAGATGATGACCTCGGGGGCGATTCCCAGGGTGGCGTTGAGCAGCCCGCCGACGTTGGGACCCAGGCGGGCGGCGAAGACCTCGGTCGCCTCTCCCATCAACTCGGCGAGGGGAATGACCGCCAGAGCCGAAATGGCGAACACCACCAGCGGGGGAAACTCCAGCCAGCGCAGCAGCAACGCCAGAGGCACACTCACAAGCAGAGCGCGGAGGAACATACGGCAACCGGAGGGGCAAGAACCAGATGCGGAAGGTCAGCCACCGCCGCAGGTTGCTGAGGTCCCCATCCGCAGAGAAGAATCCTAGTTGTCTCCCGGATCGACTTTCAGCCAGAGAGGGGCCCCCAGCAGGCAGATGACCGCCGCGACGGCGAGGCTGCCGCGCCAACCGATGTGGTCACTGAAGAGGGGCGTGACAATGGGGGCAACCAGACCGCCGGCATTCCCCACGGTGTTGAGAATGGCTCCCGAGAGCCCGCCACGGCGGCGGCCGAGAGCCACACCGTTGACCCAAAAGGGAGATTCACAGGTCGCCAGCGCCGCCATCGACAGGGTGAAGCAGCCCAGGACGGCGTTCGCGTTGCTCACAGTCACCCCCAGCAACAGAAACAGTCCACTGGCCACCATACCCGCCAGGGGCAGCAGGGATTTTCCGGGAAACCGGCCGATGCGTTGCGGGACCAGGTCGGCCAGCCAGCCTCCCGCCACCATGCCGGCCGCCATCCCCAACAGCGTGATGGTGGAATTGCGGCGGCCGATTTCGGTTCCGAGCTGCAGCACCTCATTGAAATAGTGCTGATTCCAGGCGAAGAAGAGGTATTGCGAGTAGCTGTAAGCGGCATAGGCGATGGCCAGGTACACCAGACTGCCCGGGCGAGCCGGGGAAACGATCGGGGGCGTGGGGGGAACGGCCGCCGGAGGGTCGACCGGAGTTTCCCAAGGGCCGTTCGGCGGGGAATTGACGGCAGGAACAGACTCACGGACCGGATGTCCGCGCGACAGGACTCCCCAGGCGAGCGTGACCAGGGCGGTGAGAATCCCGGCGGCGAAGAACGCCCCGGGCCAGGTCAGACGGTCCATCAGCCAGCCGAACAAGAGGGGGGTGGAGGCCGCCCCCAGCACGGCGGCGCAGGTGACCAGGCCATTGGCCAGTCCCCGTTCCTGAAGGGGCAGGCACAGGGAAATCGACCGCGCGGCCCCCGGGTGCATGGGGACGCAGAAGGCTCCGAGCAGACCGCGGACGCAGCACAGCGCCACGAACAGGCTGGTGACCGGAAGCCAGGCGGTCGCTCCGGTCAACGGGATGATCGCCGTGCAACCAATCCCCATCCCCAGCAGGGCCCACCGGGGTCCGAAGCGGTCGATGCACCATCCGCCGGGAATCATCATGAGGGTGTAGACGATCAGCAGGGCCGAATAGATCCAACCCATTTCGGTTTCCGAGAGCAGCTCATTCTTGATGAGGTGCTCGGTCCCCGCGGCGGCGATCGCTCCCCGATTGAAATGCAACAGGGCCGCCTGGGCCATCAGCAGGCCAACGATCAGCCAGCGCTGGGGGGCCTCGCTCCGCAGACCTTCCCCCGCGGGAATGAGGGGGGCACGGGAATCGGGGGTGGGCATGGGGCGTTCCGGAATGGGAGCGTGGGAGCCGCAGTGTCGGGAGCATATCGCCCCCCCCACTCGCGGTCCAACACGCCCCGCGCCGGACCGCTGACTTTCTGGCGACGGATCGCTTCCCCCAAAGGATCCCTCGTGATCTGGAAAATTCCCGCCCCCCGCGAGCTATGTCTCAACCGTTCCCGGTTCTAGAATCAGGTTTGGCTGGCTGCGGTGTGGTGGGTCTGGTGTTCTCTCTGTCTCGCGGACGCAATGTCTTTCCTGAACAATCTGTCGATTCAGTCGAAGCTGATCCTGTTCCTGCTGCTGGTGGCATTGGCAGCGGGAATTCCCCTGGCATGGATTGGCCACCAGAGCGGCAAGAACGCCCTGGAAAAGAACATCGTCAGTGCCATGGAAGGGCAGCGGAACATCCGCCGGACCCAGGCTCTGTCGATGCTCGAACACACGCGGAAGCAGGTGGTGACCCTGTCGGCCGCGCCGGGAGGCATTGCCGCTCTCGACAAGTTCACAGAGGCCTTCCAGGCCCTCAGGCAGTCAGCCGACGTCCGGCTCTCCGATGAGGAAGAGTCGGAGCTGACGAAATTCTATCAGGAGGTCTTCCTCCCGAAGTTGGCCGAACAGTCTGAGACTCCTCCCGTGGATGAAGCTCTCATCCCCCAGGACCGGGAAACCCGCCTGCTGCAGTACCACTACATCGCCAAGTTTCCCGGGCTGAAGTATCCCGAGGAAAAATCCAAAACGGAAAAAGCGAATTTCGACCAGCCCTACGACCAGGTGCATGCCCGCTTTCACGAGAACCTTTCGGCGTTCGCCAGCTCATTTGGCTTCGAAGACCTGATGTTGGTGGATCTGGAAGGGAATCTGGTCTACAGCGTAGCGAAGACCGTGGAATTCGGGACCAATCTGGTCAACGGCCCCTATGCCGATACCCACCTCGGCGAGCTGTTCCGGTCGACGCGACGCCTGCGCGAGCGGGATGCCTACCGCTTCGCGGATTTTGAACGCTTTATTCCCACGCTCAATCAACCGGCCGCCTTCATCGCCAGCCCGGTCTATTCCGACAACCGGATGGCGGGAGTGCTGATCCTGCAGTTCCCGATCGATGAACTCACCCGGATCCTGACAGGCAACTTCGACTGGCAGCGGGAGGGATTGGGGCAGTCGGGCGAGGTCTATGTGGTCGGCAAAGACCGCTTGCTGCGGACACGTTCCAGGTTCTTCACAGAGGCCAGGCTGCGTGCGGACGAGATGCAATCGAGCCAGCCGGTGGATGACTTCTTGTCTGAACTCCGCGCCAGCGGAGTGGCCGAACTGGTTCTCAAGCGAATGAAGCGGCAGGGAAATGCCCTGCTGGCCCTGCCGGTCGACACGGTGGCGGTCAGCCGGGCCTTGGGGGGCCAGGAAGGAACCGACCGGTATCTCGACTATCGCGGTCAACCCGTGGTGGGTTCCTACGCCCCTCTCGACTTCGAAGAGTCCCGTTGGGCCATTGTGGCGGAAATGGATGAAGCCGAGGCGTTTGCGCCGGTCAGGGATTTCACCAGAAAAGTGGTCACGATGTCGGCTGCCATCGCGGTCGCCATTCCGCTGCTGGGACTCTTGCTGTCGAACCTGTTTCTGGCTCCGGTCCGGTCGCTGACCGCGGCCGCTCAAAGCATCTCCCGGGGGGAAATGGGAACGCTGGCCAGTGTGTCGACCCGCGATGAATTCCGCGAATTGGCCGACGCCTTCAATGAAATGTCGGCGGGACTCAAAGACAAAACCGAGGAATTGGAGCTCAAGGTCCGCGAGAACGAAGAGCTGCTCTTGAACATTCTGCCCGCACCGGCCGCGGCCAAACTGCGGGGGGGAGACGCGGCGGCCACCCAGAACTTTGGCGATGTCACAGTGCTCTTCGCGGAAATCCAGGGTCTGACGGAATACTCGGCCGTCGAGGGGGAAGAACGAGGACTCGCGTTGCTCAACGACCTCGTCGTGGCCTTCGATGACGCCGCCGAGCAGATCGGAGTCGAAAAAGTGAAGACCTCGGGAGCCACCTATCTCGCTGTCTGCGGGCTTTCGGTGCAGCGTCCCGACCATACGAGCCGGGTGGTCGAATTCGCCCAGGAACTGGTCCGCATCGTCGAACGGGTCAATCGGGACCGGAGTGCGAGGCTCCGGCTGCAGGTGGGGGTCAATGCGGGCCCGGTCACCGGGGGCGTGGTCGGCCGCAACAAGTTCATCTATGACCTCTGGGGAGAAACCGTTTCGGTGGCCCGGCGTCTGGGAGAACGGCCGGAATCGCTGTCGTCCGTGCGGCTGACCCGGGCAGTCCGCGAGCGGATCCAGGAGCAGTATCCGCTCGGCGAGCCGCATTCGGTTGAGCTTCCGGGACGCGGTGCGGTCGAGACCTGGCAATTGGTCACGAAGTCGGCGGAGGGCCAGTGACATGTGGTCGATCGCCTGGTCCGTCCTGTCTGATTTCGTGCAGCATTCGCCCCGCTGGGCATTCACGCTGATTTTGGGGTTACCGCTGCTGTTGCTGGTGTTGACGGAAGTCATCACCCGGCTGCGGCGCCGCGAACATCCCCTCGCCCGGGGCCTGACCCTGATCCGGAATCTGGTGATTCCTTCAGCGGCCCTCTGGATCTTTCTGTCACAGGTGGCCGGACATGCGGATGACCATCTGCTGGTCCGTCTGAGCCAGACCCTGGCCTGGCTCACCGGCCTGATCGCCGTACTGAGGATTGTCAACGACCTGTTGTTCGAGTCCGATGCTGTCTCCGCCACCTGGAGAGCCAATGTCCCGTCACTCTTCCGCGACCTCGTGCGGGTCTTCCTCGTCGCGATTGGAGCGGCCATCATCTACTCACAGGTGTGGGGACAGTCGATCGAGGGGGCCGTGACGGCGCTCGGTGTCACCTCGATCGTGATCGGTCTCGCCCTGCAGGAACCGCTGAGCAACATCGTTTCCGGGGTGATGCTGATGTTCGAGCGGCCGATCAATCTGGGCGACTGGGTGAGTGCCGACGGAGTGACCGGGAAAGTCCAGGAAATCAACTGGCGTTCAATCCACATCGCAGTCCCCACCCAGGGGCTCCGGATCATTCCCAACTCGCAGCTCTACAAGGGTTCGTTCAACAATCTTTCCCGCCCGAACCGCATCCGGACCGAGGCGATCGAGTTGGGATTCTCGTACAACGATCCCCCCAACAAGGTCAAAGAGATGCTGCTGGGGCTGCTGCGGGAGACTCCCGGGGTGCTGGATGACCCCGCCCCCGCGGTCAGGACGGTGAACTATGCGGACTTTGCCATTCTGTACCGGGTGATTTTCTCGGTCCCCAGTTCGGAACAGTTGCCCGTCGTTCGGGATGACTTCATGTCTCGGATCTGGTACGCGATTCGCCGGGAGGGGATCTCGATTCCCTTCCCGACCCAGACCGAGATCACCCAGTCCCAGCAGGAAGTGGATCTTGCGGCGACTCCCGATCCGGTGGCCCTGCTCTCGCAATTCCCCCCCTTCAAGACCGTGGGAGAAACTCCCCGGGATGAGCAGCTCGAAGCCGGGCTGCGGGTGCGGGATTTCGGTGCCGGCGAGTTGGTGGTGCAGGAAGGAGAGCGGATCGACGGACTGCACGTCGTGGTGCGGGGGGAAGCCCGATTGACCGTCAAAGACGCCCGGGGCTACCCGCTGGAGGTGGCACGCGTGGGGCGTGGAGAGTTCTTTGGCGAAGGCTCGGTCCTCGCGGAATTGCCCAGCGAAGTGACCGTGACAGCCTCCTCCGACTTGCAACTGGTGGTCGCCAGCCCCTCCGCCATGTACCGCATGATCGGCCGAAGCCCCGCACTGAGCCGGCAGTTGGGGCACGTCATGGACAGTCGACGCAAGGCCGCTCTCAGCGCCCGTCGCGTCGCCTCCCGCTAAGTCGCCGGAGTCCGAGCGGGGGGGCCAAGACCTTGACCCCGGTCGCGAATCGACCTGGGCCGGGAAAACGCGCCGCTTCTGGAAAGTTGAGGGGGGACGGCGACGGTCGGGAGGAGCGCCCGGAGGGCTGTTTCCGTGTAGAATCAGGGATTGTCGGCGGAGTCTTCGCCGGCTTGATGCTGGACTCTGCCACCGAACCTCCGCAGCCCGTTCCCGCCCCATGAATCGCGGTCACCTCTCTCCTGTCGTCCACGGCATTCCCCCCTGGTCGCGGCGCACGATGCTGTCGCACTGCGGTCTGGGTTGGGGCAGTCTGGCCTTGGCCGACCTCCTGGCTCACTCCGCACCCGAGGCCCGTGCCGAGACCGGTTCGGGTCGCATCGATCCGATGAGCCCCCGGCAACCGCACTTCCCCGGTCGGGCCAGGCACCTGATCCACATTTTCTTGAACGGTGGCTGCTCCCACCTCGATACGTTCGATCCGAAGCCCGCCCTGCAACGCCACGCCGGCCAGAATCTGCCGGTCGAGAATCTCAGGACGGAACGCAAGACGGGGGCCGCCTTTCCCTCGCCGTTTCAATTCCAGAAGCACGGCGAATCGGGGCTGGAGATCAGCGAGCTCTTCGCCCACACCGCCCGGTGTGCCGACGATCTGCTGGTCGTGCGTTCGATGCATGCCAACGTTCCCAACCATGAGCCGTCACTGATGCTCTGGAACTGCGGCGACCAGACCCAGGTGCGGCCCAGCATGGGCTCGTGGGTCACTTACGGGTTGGGAACCGAGAACCAGAACCTGCCCGGGTTCATCGTGATGTGCCCCGGCGGATATCCGATCAAGGATGCCGAAAACTGGCAGTCGGCGTTTCTGCCAGGAGCCTACCAGGGGACTTACCTCGACACGAAACACCGTGAGGTCGACAGGCTGATTGCCAATGTGCGGAATCCCCAACTCTCCCTGAGCCAGCAGCGGCGGCAACTCGACCTGGTCCAGGCACTCAATCGGGAGCATTCCCAGCGCCGACAGCAGGAGGCGCCTCTGGAAGCCCGGATTCATTCGCTGGAACTGGCCTACCGGATGCAGATTGCCGCCACCGACGCATTTGATGTGCAGCAGGAACCGAAGCACATCCAGGAGATGTACGGCCCCGGAACGCAGGCCCAGCAGATTCTGATGGCCCGTCGCCTGGTCGAACGGGGTGTGCGCTACGTGCAGGTCTGGCATGGTGCCGGTCAGCCGTGGGACAATCACGACGACATCGAGGTCAATCATCGCCGGCTGGCGAAGGAGTGCGACCAGGCGATTGGCGCGCTGCTGACCGATCTCAGACAACGGGGTCTGCTCGACGAAACAATCGTAATGATCGGCGGCGAGTTTGGCCGTACGCCGACCGTTGAACTGCCTCAGCCGGGGGCCAACGCCGGAAAGATCAACGGGCGTGACCACAACCATTGGGGTTTCACCACCGTGCTGGCCGGCGGCGGCCTGAAGCGGGGGCATGTGCACGGGGCGACCGACGAATTCGGATTCGCCGCCGTCGAGAACAAAGTGCACGTGCACGACTTGCAGGCGACACTGCTGCACCTGCTGGGGTTCGACCACACCCGATTGACCTATCGGTTTGCCGGACGCGACTTCCGGCTCACCGACGTCCATGGCTCAGTCATCCACGATCTTATCGCCTGAACGGGTCTACAAGTCGAGTCGTGCGCCGGTCCTGCCTGGGCAGGCCTGAAAAGTCTGCAGACGCCTGATGGGGATCAGGGGAGGGACAGGGCAGGATCCCCCGCCCGGTTCCCCATGAGACGGGGACTTCAGCGGTCGCCGGCGGTGGGAATCCGGCCAAAGATCAGTCGCCCGGCACTCTGCTGGAGCACGCTCTTCACGATGATTTCGGTGTCTTTGCCGATCATTGCGCCGCCATCCTCGCAAACCACCATCGTCCCATCATCGAGGTAACCGACCCCCTGCCCCGCCGCCTCACCCGCCTTGACGATCCGCAGCTTGATCCGTTCTCCGGGGAGATGCCGGGGACGCAGGCAGTTGGCGAGGTCGTTCAGGTTGATCACATCGACACCATGAACGCTGGCCACCTTGTTGAGATTGAAGTCATTGGTGACGACGGCTCCCCCGAGGTCCTTGGCGACGTCCACAAGCCGCTGGTCCGTCGACTGCCCCTTCTCCTTGTCGTCTTTGACCTCCTCAATGCGCACTTCAATGTGGGTGTTCGACTGCAGACGCGAGACCATGTCGAGCCCACGACGGCCCCGACCGCGACGGATCTTGTCGTTGCTGTCGGCAATATCCTGCAGTTCCTGCAACACAAACGACGGGATCACAATCGGGGCGTCGATGATCTTGGTATCGAGCACGTCGGCGATCCGGCCGTCGATGAGCGAGCTGGCGTCGAGCACATACGGCCGTCCGCCACGAACCTCCTTGGCGAACTCGATGTAGGGGATGATGAACCGGAACTTGTCGCGGGTCTGCAGCAGCAATGTCACGCAGAGATACGGCAGGATCAGATTCGACAGCATCAGCGTCACGGGTCGGTAGTTCCCAAGGATCACTGGTGCCAGGGCCAGATTGGTCAGCCAGCTCAGCAAAAACCCGATCAACAGCCCGAAATAGATCGCCGAGATCACATCAATCCGTTTCTGGGGAATCAGAATGTCCAGAAAGGTCACGATCTGTGAGGCCAGCATCAGCAGGATAAAGCTGGTCACCCGGTGGCTGCCGAACGGCTCGGGCGGATTGTCGAGCGTGACGAACGAGGCGATCGTTCCCACGCAGACCATCGCGTAGAGCACCCGGATGACAAACAGCAGCATGGGAACACTCGTTTCCTGATCTCAACAGCATGTGCCAGACGGCGGTGGGATGGAAGCGGCTCAGGCCCAGCTCACCCTTCCGTCAGGTTCCTGATCCAAACGCCTGAAACGCATTCCACAACACCATTGTTCTGCAAACCCGATTCCATAGCAAGCGTTTGCAGCGACCGGCGGTTTTCCGGCCTCAGGTCCAGCCGCGGTGTGCACCGCCCCGGGGTGCTGCTCGGGACGGAATTCCCACCCCGCCGCGAGCCGTCGACCGGGCGGGCGAACCACCTCTGCTCATCGCAGCCCCACGGGCTGCAGCGGAGCTTTCTGCGACAGGAAACTTCGCTCGGAGCCGTCGGGAAACCGCACCACAACGGTCTGCCGTTTCCCCTCTCCACTGGCTTCGATGATCTCTCCCACCCCCAACTGGGGATGGCGGACCGACATCCCCACCCGCAGCCCACCGCCACTGGCGGCATTGGTCTCGGACAACAGAGAGGCTCCGGTGGTCAGATGTGGAATTCCCCCCAGTTTCGATTGGCGGCGGCGCTTCGCTTCGAGCGCCTCGGCTTCACGACGGCTGAGGGCCGCCTGACTGCGGGCCAGATCCTCGGCACTGCGAGGAGTGGGCTGGGGAGGGGCAAGAGGATTGACCGCGGTCACAGTGCGTTCCGACAATTCAAGCGCTTCGAGAGCCGGTTCGAGCGCCCGGGGGGGACTGCCGAATTCTTGTGTCCCGGCTTCCTTGGCGGCACTGGAGCTTTTTTCAGGATGGGGGAGGCGCCCACCTTGATCGAGCCGGGAGGCCCCGCCAGAGCGTGGGCCCGATTTTTCAACCGGATCCGCGGGGACACGTGCCGCCTGGGAACGCCGGGCCGAGCTGCGATCCGACAGGGAGAGTTCCTCCAGAAATCGACTGGGGGCCGAGAGCATGCGCTGACCACGCATGTCGCGGCTCCAGGTGCGGGTCAACAGCAGCCGCTCCCGGGCGCGGGTCACTCCCACGAACATCAGCCGGCGTTCCTCCTCGATTTCATTGGGAGACTCGCTGCGCAGACTGCGGTCGTGCGGGAGCAGGCCCTCTTCCACAGCCGCGATAAAGACGACGGGAAACTCGAGCCCCTTGGCCGCATGGAGCGTCATCAGCGTGACCTTGCCCGACGACTCGTCCACACTGTCGAGATCGGCCATGAGGCTGCTGTTCTCAAGAAATCCCTGCAGCGTGGGATCCGCTGCATGTTCCTGATCATACTGGGCCGCCGCATTCCGCAATTCCTCGATGTTCGCCAGCCGCTGGAGATCGGCTTCATCATGCTTGTCGAGCCCGGCGGCATATCCCGTCTGCTTGAGCAGCTCATCGAACAGGGGAGAGACCCCGGCGAAGGGGGTCTTCGACAACCGGTCGATGATCTCCACAAACCGTCCCAGGGCGAGCGTGGCCCGCCGGGTGAGCCCGGGAAACTGATCGGCCTGGCGGGCCGCCTCGAGGGGAGCGATCCCCTGCTGATCAGCCCAATCGAGCAGGCGGGCAATGGTGGTTTTGCCGATTCCCCTGACCGGGGTGTTGACCACCCGCTGGAAGGCCAACCGGTCAGCGGGATTGGCAATGAGCCGGAAGTAGGCCAGCAGATCCTTGATCTCAGCCCGCTCGTAGAAAGCCAGCCCGGCAGCCACCTGGTAGGGGATCCGGTGGCGTCCCAGTGCGAGTTCGATGGGACGGGAGAGGGCATTCACCCGGTAGAAAATGGCGAAGTCGGACCACGCTCGCCCCTCGTGCTGGGCAACTTGCCGGATCAGCGTGGCGATTCCCTCGGCCTCGAGGTGCTGGTCATCAAAAAAGAGCGACTCGATCTGGTGCCCCTCGTCATTGTCGGTGAAGAGGGTCTTGGGCTTGCGCCGGACGTTGTTGGCGATCAGCGCGTCGGCCGCCCGGCAGATCACCTTCGTGCTGCGGTAATTCATCTCGAGTCGTACGACCTGGGTCTCAGGAAAGTCCTGCTCGAACTGCAGAATGTTCCCCAGTTCCGCCCCCCTCCAGCCATAGATCGATTGATCGGGATCCCCGGTGACGCACAGATTGCGATGCTGCGAGGCCAGCATGCGCACGATCTGATACTGCGCAAAGTTCGTATCCTGATACTCATCCACCAGGATGTAGCGGTACCGCTCGCCAAGGTCCTGGCGGATCACCTCGCTCTCTGCCAGCAGTCGGCCCACATGGCACAACAGGTCGTCAAAGTCGACCGAATTCGCCCGCAGCAGCAGGTCCTGGTAATTCTGATAGACGCGGGCCGCCACCTGGTCGAAGTAGTTGGCCTGTCCTCCCTCGCTTACCTCGCGGGAGAATTCCTCGGCCGACTGCAGACGGGACTTCGCACGGCTGATTCGTCCCAACAACTTGCCGGGACTGAAATGGGACGAGTCGATGTTCTGTTCGGAGAGAACCTCGCGCATCAGGGCGCCCTGATCGCCCGAGTCGAGGATCGTGAAGTTCGGCTGCAAACCAACCGCCGCTCCATACCGCCGGAGAAGTTGCGCACAGAAGCGGTGGAAGGTGCTGACCCAGACGCGACTTCCCGGAACGAGCCGTGTGACCCGCTCTTCCATTTCCCGCGCCGCCTTGTTGGTGAAGGTGAGGGCGAGAATGCGCGAGGCGTACACCCCCGACTCCATCAGTCGGGCAATTCGCTTTGTGATCACCCTGGTCTTCCCCGACCCAGGTCCGGCCAGCACCAGCAGAGGGCCATCGCGATGCTCGACCGCCGCCCGTTGGGCGGGATTCAAATCGGGACTGGCAGACATGCGGGAACTCCCTTTCGAAAAACCGCTGACTGCGCGGCAAAATCGATGATACTTGGCAGGCTGCGGAGCGTACAGCCGCCCGGTGCGAACGCCGGGAGTGAATCGGACAAGCCGCGTCGAGACGTCCTTTCCCGACCTGCCCCCCAATCAGAAAATCCTGCGGTTGCCGGTGATCCCCCTCCGTCTGTCCGACGTTGTCCGGGATGGACCGGGGGCCTCAGCCAGATCAACTCAGTCAGCCCAACACAGGGGGCAGACTGAAGGGGAAAACCAACCGCGGCTGGGCCAGGCGCAGGTAGTCCGACATCGCCAGAATCACCGAGTCGGTTAACGAGCCGGCATTGAAGGCAATTCGTTCATTCGCGACGAGGAGCTCATCGACATGCAGCGGAAAGGTCAGGATCGGTGGACCAAACGGGGGCACGCTGCCAGGCACCAGTCCTCCGGTCAGGGCCCCCAGTTCCTCCGGTGTCGCGAAGCGGGTCTTGCGGCAGGGAAGCCTCGCCTTCACAGCGGCCGAATCGAGACGACAGTCGGCCCGCAGGACGAACAGCTGGTATTCCGCGTCGCACTTCAGCAACAGCGCCTTCCCGCCATTCGACAGCGGTTCTCCCCGGGCCGCAGCCGACTGCTCGGAGGTCAGTGTCGGCCCATGGTGCACCTCCCGAAAGGAGACCTCCTCGCACCGCAGCCACTCCAGAATCCGCGCATGGACCATGCTCATGCTTCCCGCTCCCAAGGGGGGTTCCAGAACCCGAAGAACCTACCCGGGTTGGCCAACTCATTTCACCGGCAGCAGACGCACCTGCCGCAGGTCCATGACCGCCACACCGGGCTTACGCGTGGGGACCACCTGCAGGGTCTGGCGCCCCGGTTCCGTGAGCTGAAACTCTCCGATGATCCTTGGTTTGAAGTCCTGGAAGTGTTTCGTTTCCTCGACCGTGAACGTGACCACCTGCCCTGCGAGCCGCAACTCCACGGTGCTCCCCCCGCTGCCCGGGCCACACCCCTGCAGGATTTCCACCTGGTACCGGCCTGGCTCGCGCAGTGTGAAATCCCATTCCGCCCAATCGCGTTCCTGCACCCAAAAACCGAGTGTTTCCTTGTGGGGAAGTGGTTCGTACCGCAGCATGATCCCGTGGACGGTGGCCGACTTGGCCGGCAACATCACCACCCGATCCTCTCCCTGGGGATTCGGGACAAAAGCGGGATTGGGATTCATCCGCGCCGCTCCGACCGACTGCCGCCAGGCCACCAAATCCGCCCCCAGAGCCTCCACAAGGTCGGGTCGCTCAGCCGCCAGATTGCGGCTCTCGGACCGGTCCTGCACCACGTCGAACAGTTCCCGCCGTCCCGTTTCGTAGAACTCGATGAGTTTGTGGTTCCCCTTGCGGATCGCGCCCCCTGGTCGGGCCCGCTGATTGCTGTAGTGAGGGTAGTGCCAGTACAGAGTCCGTTCAGCGACCACTCCGCTGTCTCGCCACGCGGGGGCCGTGTTGACACCATCGACCTGGTCAACGGCTCCCAGACTGCACAAATCGGCCAGGGTCGGGACGAGGTCATAGCTGCTGATCGGGATCTCGACCACCCGCCCCCCGCCAGCCACACCCGGACCGCAGGCGAGCAGTGGAATGCGGATTCCCCCTTCGTAGAGAAAACCTTTCCCTTCACGCAGCGGAGCGTTCGAAGTCGAGGGGGTGCGGGGCCCCTCTGCCGTTGCCAGCCCTCCATTGTCAGAGGTGAAGATGACAAGGGTCTTCTCAGTCAGCCCCAGTTCGGCCAGCGTCTGGCGGATCCGGCCGACACTCTCATCAACGCTCTCCAGCATGGCAGCATAGATCGCGTTGGCCTGGGCCCCGGGATTCTGCGGGCGTTCGCGCGCGTGCCACTTCTGTTCGAGGTCAGGCCGCGCGGTCAGCGGCGTGTGCGGGGCGTAGTGAGCCAGGTAGAGGAAGAAGCGAGAGTCCTTTTTGTCGGTGATGAACCGCACCGCTTCGGACGTAAGCCGATCGGTCAGGTACTCACCCGGCTCGGCCTGTTCGAGTCCGGGCATCAGGCGCCCTTCACGGCCGAAGGGGGCGATATAACTGAGCGGGGTTCCCGTCTCGTCTCCCGCAATGTTCCGCCCGAATCCTTGTTCGAGCGGCCCGAACCCAGTTCCTCCGAGGTGCCACTTCCCGACGTGCGCCGTTGCGTAACCCGCCTTTTGAAAACGTTCGGCAAGAGTGATCTCCTCGAGCGGCAATTGCTGCGGCAGCGCAGGCCTCAACAGAGGTTGATCGTTGCGATCTGGCCGCCCCGGCAACCAATCGGTCAACCGGAGTCGGGCGGGAAACTTGCCGGTCATCAAGGCGGCCCGGGTGGGGGAGCAGACCGGTGCAGCGGCGTAGGCCTGGGCAAACCGGATTCCGTCCGCCGCCAGTTTGTCGAGGTGCGGTGTCTGGTGATACCGGCTGCCATAACAGCCAAGATCAGCACCTCCGAGATCATCGGCGACAATCAAGACCACGTTCGGGTGGTCCGCCGCCTCAACCGCAGGGCCGCAACAGAACATCAGGAGGATCGAAATCCCCAGCAGCAGACGATGGCAATTCCAGCTTCGCAGACAATCTTGATCTGGCATCATGCGCTTTCTCGAAAGACGTTTCGATCTGCCATGGCGGCAAGCGGGGTCGGAAACAGGGGGAAACAGCGGCAAAAAATCGCACAGCGACACGTCGACTCCCAGTGTGCGGTGTCCCAGGGCAACCGTGTGGGCCAAAACTCATCAGCCCGATCGGATCGGACGCAGTTTCACCTCGACAATGCTGCAGCCCTCGACGATTGGCAACCCCAGCACTTGGGCCCGCCGGAGAAGTTGGGGACTCTCGGTTCCCGGATTCAGCCACACTTCTTCGGGGTTCAGTCGCTGGATCTGCTCCAACAAGCCGACGCCGATCGCGGGGGGAACATACAGGCTGACCCGCTGGATGGGGCGGTCGGTGATTTCGGACAGGGAGTGCACCGCGGGAAGACCCTCGATCGAACCCCCGGCGGGATTCACGGGGATGACGTGGTAGCCCGCAGCGCGATGGGCCTGCAGCGAGATGTTGCCGTATTTGCCACGATCACGGCTGGCTCCCACAATCACAGCAATTGGCGCAGACATTCTCGGTCCTGGTTGGAGCCCAATGGCCGGAGTTCAGCCGATCCGGTCTTTGCCCACCCACTTCCGCAGCACTTCGGGAATCACGATGCTGCCATCGGGCTGCTGGTAGTTCTCGAGAATCGCGATGAGAGCCCTGGTGCAGGCGATGGCCGTACCGTTGAGAGTGTGCGCAAAGTGCGTTCCCTTCGCATCGGCCTGGCGATAGCGAATCCCCAGACGACGAGCCTGGTAATCGGTGCAGTTGGAAGCGGAGGTCACCTCACCAAATTCGCCCGCAGTTCCCCGCCCCGGCATCCAGGCCTCGAGGTCAAACTTGCGATAGGCTGGCCCCCCCAGGTCTCCCGAGCAGATATCCACCACCTGATAGGGAATGCCCAATCCCTGGAACAACTCCTCCTCAATCCGGACGATCTTCTGGTGGGCCTCCTCGGATTGATCGATCCGGGTGAATGCGAACATCTCGACCTTCGTGAATTGATGCACGCGATAAATGCCGCGGGTCGCCTTGCCATGGGCGCCCGCCTCGGTGCGAAAACAGTGCGAGATCCCTCCCACAAACATCGGGAGTCGGGCCGCGTCCAGCAGCTGGTCTTTCAGGATTCCCCCCAGCGTGATCTCGGCGGTGGCCACCAGAGAAAGATCGGTCCCCTGCACCGAGTAGATCTGCGTTTCCGGACCGCGTGGGTTGTAGCCTGTCCCTTCCAGAACTTCATCGCGGGCGAGGTCGGGAGTCGAGTGCAGCACAAATCCCTCGCGCACCAGTTTCTCGCACGCGTATTGCACGAGCGCCAATTCCAGCAGCACGGCCTCGTTCTTGAGGAAGTAGAAGCCATGCCCCGCGACCCGGGCTCCCCCCTCGAGATCAATCAAATCGTGTTTTTCGGCGAGCGCGACGTGGTCGAGAGCCGGAAACGGCAGCGGCCGGGCCTCACCCCACCGGCGCACCACCCGGCTGTCGGTCTCCTGGGCACCAACGGGAGCCTCGGGATGAGTCATGTTGGGAATGCGTTTCTGCAGTCCCAACAGTTGCTCTTCGACTTCTTTGAGACGGGCCTCAACATCCCCCACCGACTGCCGCAGTTCCTTCCCCCGGGCAATGAGTTGCTGCTTCTGGGCCGCGTCTTTCTCCTTGGGGATGCGGCTGGAGATTTCGTTCTGCTCGCGCCGGACCGCCTCAACCTGGGCGATGAGTTCACTCCGCAGCTTGCGGCCGCTGATCAGACTGTGGAGGTCGACTTCGACACCGCGATTGCGGAGGTTCTCGGCCACAAGTTCCGGGTTGTCGCAGATGAATTGGAGATCGAGCATGGTCGCGGGCGGGAGGAGATTCGAAGAGAAGACGAAATGCGGAGTGCGAGTTGGCCGGTGATTGCCGTTGGAACGTCGGGAAACTCAGAATGGCAAGCGGGACAATTCGTGCCAGAGATGCGCACTGGCCCGGATTCCGCGATGGAAATCCTGCAGTGCGAAGTGCTCGTTGGGCCCATGCAGGTTATCGGTGTTCTGTCCCCATCCGAGCAGCAGCGTATCCAGCCCCAGAATCCGCCGGAAACTCTCGACGACGGGAATCGTGCCCCCTTCCCGGATAAACACGGGGGGGACTTCAAACGCGGTGGTGATGGCCCGACAGGCGGCCTGCATGAAACGGTTGTCGGTGTCAAACACATACCCCGGGCACCCATGCCACGACTGGAACTCAAGGCGCAGACCGGGAAGCAGTCCCCTTCGCAGATAAGCCTCAAGCGATTGCACCAGACGCTCGGGGTCCTGACCGGGAACCAGGCGGCAGGTGATTTTGGCCCTGGCCCACGAGGGAATGATGGTCTTGGGGCCTTCCCCCTGATAGCCGCTGGTCAATCCATTCACATCACAGGTGGGCCGCACCCACCGCCGCTCCAGCGTGGTGTAGCCCGGCTCCCCCTGGGAGGCCGCCACCCCAATCTCAGCCAGATACGCCCCCTCGTCAAAACCCAGGTCCCGCAGACGCTGCCGCTCCGCGGCAGTCAGCGGGGGAATGCCGTCGTAGAACCCGGGGATCTGGATACGCCCCGCGTCATCGTGCAGGCTGGCGATCAGCCGCGCCAGACCATTCGCCGGATTGGCGATGGAACCACCGAAGATGCCACTGTGCAGGTCCTGCCGCGGACCGTGGACTGTCACCTCACAGGCGATGATCCCCCGCAGGCCATGCGTCACGGCCGGACGCCCCGGACCGAACTGGCTGGTGTCGCTGATCACCGCCACATCGGCTGCCAGTCGCGATTTCCATTCGGCGAGGAAGAGTTCGAGATGATTGCTGCCGACCTCTTCCTCCCCTTCGATCACGTACTTGAGATTGACCGGGACCTTGCCAGCGGCGCGGACCCAGGCTTCGGCCGACTTGATGTGGGTGAACATCTGCCCCTTGTCATCTGTCGCTCCCCGGGCATAGACCATTCCGTCCCGAATCGACGGCTCAAAGGGAGGTGTTTTCCAGAGGTCGAGCGGATCGGCGGGCTGTACGTCATAATGGCCATACACGAGCACCGTGGGGGCGCCGGGAACGGCCGGGGACTCTGCGTAGACAATCGGATGACCCGGGGTCTCGACCAGTTCCGCCGCAAAACCCAGATCCTGCAGTTGCATCCGGACGAATTCGGCGGCTCGCCGCACATCGCCCGCATGTCGCGTTTCGGCGCTCACACTTGGAATCCGCAGCAGGTCGAGCAACTCTCCCTCGAACCGGGGGGCGGCTTTCTGCAAAAAGTGATCGACGGCGGCGATCGACATCAGAGGGGCTCTCGAAGTCTCAGGACGGGGAGAAAATCACATGATAACCAATCAGGAAAATCCCGGCATCCACGATGGCATGGGAGATCCAGGGGGCCCACAGGTTGCCCGACCAACGATACAACCACGCCCACAGTACTCCGCCGATCGAGATCGAAAGCGACAGCAGCCAGGTCAGCCACGAACCGGATCCCAGATAGAACGCCAGGACCACCACGTGGTGCGCCATGAAGGCCAACCCCGACCAGACCGCCGCCCGCCAAAAACCAAGTCGACTCTCCAGACGGGCATGTAGAAACCAGCGAAAGTAGAACTCTTCGAGGAATGAATGGATCAGGCAGTAGAAGCCCGAAACCAACAGCATGCGGCGTGGAGTCGCGATTTCGAGGGAGGCGACCTTGGCGCGAATCGCCTCCTCAGCCTCCGTAAACAACCCTCGCGGTGCCAACACAACGTGATAGAACAGCAGCATCGCCCCCGTCACGAGGAGCCCGATAAGCACTCCCCCTCCCAGGCCCTGGCCCCCCGACCAGCGCCAGGCAAGTGCGGAACGATCATGCCTCAAACACCACACGAGAGGCCAACCGAACTGGATCCCCTTCCCCACCGCGAAGGCGAACTGCTGCCAGCTGGCCGATTCCCCGGCCAGCAAGACGAAGTAGACCAATGTGAGGGCCGTGGGAAACACCGTTGCGAACCACAACTCTCCCCAACCAGGTTGGGGCGGAGCGGTTGGAGTCCGAGCGGAGAAACTAGCGTTTGTGGACATCAGCGGGGTGCGTTCGATTGCGAAACCGTGCCAGGAGTTCCGCTGGTTCCGGGGGCGAGGCAATTGTGACCTTGTCTCTGGACACAATTCGGCCGGAAGGACTGGCTTCGGCCAGCGCATGCCAACACTGTGTTTAACGGTTTCGCTGTCTGCCGCACAGCCCCCCACCCCCAATCAATTCACATCTTCCGTCAGACGATTGGGGGGTCAATAAGCGCCCCCGTCGTCACACTCAAATGGAGAACACTTGTGAGCCGTATGAGTCGCCTGTTGTGGATGTTGATGATGTGGAGCCTGATCTCCCTGGAGTCACCGGTGGCGGGCCAGCCCCCCGAGTTGTCGAAGTCCCGGCCTCCAAAAGCCCCCCCCACGGTCACTCTCAAGCGACTGCCTCGGGCCCATGCGCACAACGACTACCTGCACAAAAAACCCCTTCTTGAAGCCCTGGAGCTGGGTTTTGGCAGTATCGAGGCGGATGTCTTCCTGCGGGACAACGATCTGCTGGTGGCCCATACCGTCTTCGGACTGCGAAAAGAGCGCACCTTGAAGACACTCTACCTCGATCCATTGAGAACCTGGATCCGCGACAATGGGGGACAAATTTACCCTGATGGGTCGGGAATCTGGCTGTTGATCGATATCAAATCGGACGCCGAAGAAACTTATCAGCAGATTCACGCTCAACTGGAGGAGTTCGCCGAAATCATCTCTTCCGTCCGGGATGGGGAATTGACAGCGCGACCAGTGACCGTGGTGATCAGCGGAAATCGACCGGTGGAACGCATGCGGCAACAGCGTTTTCGACTGGCTGGCATCGATGGACGCCCCGGGGATTTGGAAAGCCGCGACCCCACGCATCTGATTCCCTGGATCAGCACCGATTGGAAATCACACTTCCGGTGGCGGGGTGTCGGACCGCTGCCTGAGGACGAACAGCGGCGGCTGGCGGAGTTCGTAACCCGTTGCGAAGGCCAGGGGAGACAACTTCGGTTCTGGGGGACACCCGACCAGCCCGTGGTCTGGCAGCAACTGTGGAATGCACGAGTCTCCCTGTTGGGGACCGACGACCTGCTGGGCTTGGCACGTTTTCAAAGGGAACAAACCCCCACCAGGCCCTGACGGTATCGACCCACTCTCGAAATCGAAGCCAAACTCTCAATCCGTTGAGCCGCACCAGCCTCCCTGCACAACCCCAAGACACCACCGCCCAACACATCACCATACCCCACTCCATCAACTCGGTGGCGAAGGCAGAAACCAAGGCCAACTGTCCCCACAAATACTGAACACCCCCGCAAATCAATACGACACGCCAAATCTCCAGGCACTATTGCCGCATTTTTGAACCCACGGTGCCATGCCCGGTTTTGTAGCACACCCCTGGCTGTGATCAATCTGCAGGGCCAACCACCAACCCCACAACGAAGCCCAGCAGTGACTTTTCCCAGAGAGGAACAGCAGAGGATCAGTGCTTGTTTACCAATCTTTTGCAGCAACAAGACAAGTCCCGCCAAGACACTGCAAGAAACACAGCGCGTTCACCGAAACACCAGAACACATTCCCGATTTGTGCGAAGTGACGCTTTTCTGCGACTTCGTCTGTACACAAATGGACAACGTCGTCAGAATGGAGACGTTCTTCAGAGAAGAACTCTTCCCCCCGGGAAGATTCAGGCTACGTGAGGCCCACCAAAGGAGTGAAAGTCATGCTCGTCCTGTCGCGTAAATCCGGCGAACGAATTCTGATCGGCGACGACATCAAGATCACCATTGTGAGGATCGGCCCGAACAGTGTCCGCATTGGCGTGGATGCCCCTGGGCAGTACACGATCGTGCGGGAGGAACTGTGCCAGGAGCCCAGCCACTCGAACGTTGGGCTCGGCGATTCACCCGAGTCGATTGTGAATCCCCCAACACTGCCGCGCTAACCGGTGTGGAACGGGCTTTATCCGAAGGGCTCGGAATGAGCCCCCGCGAAGTTCTTTGCAACAAATTCCGATTCCATCCCTGTGCTCTCTCCGCGTGGTTTCTACTCGATCACTTCGGGTGCCCATCTTTCGTGATTTCGATTGCGGGGCCGTAGCGCTCGAACCGAATTGGCCCGATGATCGGCCGATGGTCGTCCGCGGCTCCCGGTTCCCCGTGTTCTTCCAGCGACAGAACTGCTGATGCGCTCCCAAACGCCCGACAACGGAGAAACGCCTCCCCTGCAACGCCGTCATCTCAGGCTTTTTGACTGCACGATGATTGTGATGGGTTCGATGATCGGGTCGGGGATCTTCATTGTTTCGGCCGACATGGCGCGGCTGCTGGGGAGTCCTGGCTGGCTGTTGGCCGCATGGGTTCTGACTGGGCTGTTGACCGTCTGCGGCGCCTTGGTCTATGGGGAGTTGGCCGGGATGTTTCCTCATGCCGGTGGGCAGTATGTCTTCCTGCGCGAAGCCTGGTCACCCCTGACCGGGTTTCTCTATGGCTGGACGCTGTTCACGGTGATTCAGACGGGAACCATCGCGGCGGTCGCGGTTGCTTTTGCAAAATTCGCGGGAGTCCTGATCCCCTGGTTCAGTGAGTCGAATTATCTGGTGGCCCCGGTCCACCTCAACTCCCGGTACGCCCTCTCGCTGTCGACTGCCCAGGCGACCGCCATCGTGCTGATCGCGGCACTGACACTGATCAACATGCGGGGGCTGCAGTACGGGAAACTGGTCCAGAATGTGTTCACCCTTGCCAAAACGGGAGGGCTGATCGGACTGATCCTTGTCGGTTGCCTGGCTGCCTGGAACCCGGAGGGGGTCCGCCATCATTGGCAACACTTCTGGGAACGCCACCCACTGGCCGAGGTCGCGCCGGGGCTGACCGCCGAATCGGCCTGGGGGTTGGTGGTGGCACTGGGAGTGGCGCAGGTGGGCTCACTGTTCTCGGCAGACTCCTGGCATGTGATTTCATTCGCAGCTGAAGAGGTCGAAAAGCCACACCGCAATCTACCGCTGTCGATGGCCCTCGGTACGCTGGCGGTGACGGGGCTGTACCTGTTGGCGAACATCGCCTATCTGGGGGGGCTGAGCGTGGTGGAGATTGCCAAGGCCCCTTCTGACCGCGTGGGAACAGAACTGCTCAGCCGGGTTTTCCCCACCTGGGGTGCCCGACTGATGTCTCTGGTGATCCTGGTGTCCACCCTTGGTTGCAACAATGGCCTGATTCTGTCCGGAGCCCGGGCCTATTTCGCCATGGCCCGCGATGGATTGTTCTTCCGCGGCGCAGCCCGGCTCAATGCCGAGGGAACTCCAACCTATGGCCTGCTGCTGCAGGGCCTCTGGTCGTCCCTGCTGGTTTTGCCACGCACATTTGATGGGACCCGGCAAACCTACGGAAATCTGTACGGAGATCTGCTGGATTATGTTGTCAGCGCCGCGTTGATGTTTTACATGCTGACGATCGCAGGGTTGTTTCGCCTGCGGCGCAGTCGCCCTGGCATTCCACGACCGGTGAGGGCCTGGGGTTTCCCCTGGTTGCCGGCGGGTTACCTCCTGGGGGCCGGGGCGATTTTGTTCATCCTCATCGTCTACCGACCCGCCAGCACGTGGCCGGGACTGTTTCTGGTGGCCAGCGGTCTGCCTGTGTTCGTGCTTTGGAGGCCCCGTCCGTCGAATCCGAGGTTGCCCAAATCCCCCACTACTTGAGATGAGCCCGCTTCCGCTTCGGACAGCGATCGAAGGGAAAACCAGCCTCCGACTGAAAACCTCAGGAGAAGCTCTGGCATGCCCGAGGCGGTACTGGTCAAGTCATCAGTGACCGGGTATCCTCGACCATCAGCCATGTTTTCGAAAACCCTCTGCACCTCTGCTTTTTGAGAAGTCCGTCATGGAACTGGCGATTTGTCCCACCTGCAAACAGTCGGTGCTCGACGACGATGCAGTGGAATGCCCATTTTGCGGTTCCCCCATGAAGTCTGGAACGGCCCCGCCCCGTCCGACTTCGAGCGCGACTGGCAAAACTTCACCCGCGGGTTCCAGCAAAGGGAACAAGGGGGGGGTAGTCCCGGCCAAACCAGCCGAAGATGATCCATTTGGCGTTGACCCAGCGACCACAGCCAAGGCCGTCCCCTTGTCTCTCCGGCCAGTCGCGGGCAAGTCGTTCGAAGTGCGCTGTCCGATGTGTGAGACGGTGGGTTACGCCTCCACCAAAGTGCAGGGGCATGCCGTACGGTGCTGCAACCCCCAGTGCCTGGTTCCGGTCTTCACCGTCAAGGCCCCCAAACGCGAAGAACCACCTCCCCCACCACCCGTTCCCCCCAAGTCCCCGCTGCCGGTGTATCTGGGGTGTGGGCTGGCTCTTGCGGGCTTGGCAGGTGGCTTGTTGTATTACCTCAACAGCATCAAGGCCCCCGAGCAACTCCCGCCCCTGCCCCCCGTCGCCCGCTCCGAGCGTTCAGGCACCACGGAAACTGAGGATCCGGGGACGGAGATTGCCGGACAACCGGCACCGGAACAGACACCGGCGGATCCCGTCGCGGAGCGGGCCGTCGACCTGAAAGACTCGGTGAACCGGGCGATCGAGGCGTCGCTGAAGGCTCCAGCGGCGAAAAAGTCTTTCGCCCGCCGACTGGCCGCACTGGCGATGGTTCATGCGGGAGACCGACCTGCGGCCGAAGATCAACTGAACCAGCTGCGCCGGGTCAGTGCCCAGAGCCCCTACGAGGTGATCCCTCCGTTGGCCCTGGCCACCTGGCGGTTTCATCAGGAGGGGTCTCCCGAACGGGCGGCCGCCCTGGAGGAATTGAAACGCCACGCCCCACAACTTCCGAAACGGGGCCGATTCGCGATCGAATCGGGTTTGGCAACGGCGACGCTCCAGGCTTCGGCGGGAGATGCGGCGGGGGCGCGGGACACCCTTGCGGCGCACCGGGCAGCACCGCGAGTTGAACAACTCGCGGCGCTGTTGCAGCTCGTGAACCTCGACGGGACCTTCGACCTCGACGCACGTCAGCCTGGCCGACTCGCGGGTGACTGGCAGGCACCGCTGGAGACCGGGCTCACCCTTCAGCTGTGCCAGCAAGGGCGATGGGAGGCGGCCGAAGCCTGGGCACGACAGCTGTCTGACCCGCTGGCCCGGGATGAGTCGTTGTTGGCATTTGCCGAACTGGGTGCCCGCCGTGTGTTGTCGCAACAGACGCCGGGTGACTTGGCTTCGATTCAGGCAGTGGGGGAATCACTGTCACCAATCGGCAAGATTCGGTTGGCGACGCGGCTGGCAGCGGTTCAGTCAAGTGTGGGACAGGACCCGGAAACGCAAAAACTGCTCGCGACGGCCAAAATCCTTCTGGGCGGTTTGTCGGTAGCCCCCCCTCCCCGCCTGCCCACGCTGAAATCGGTGTTCGACAGCAAGACACCCGATGCGATCCAGCCTCAGCAAGTGGGCCGTGCCTGCCAGGAACAGGCCCGTGTGCAACTGGATCTCAAGCAACCCGAGGAGGCCTGGAAGACGCTCAAAATCGGGCTGACCCACTTGCGCGGGGCGGGCCCGGGATTGCTGGCCATCCGCAAGCTGCGGTCCCGTGCGGAAGGGACTGAAGTCGAGGGACTGCGGCGGGAACTGAAGAGAATTCTCGCACTGGCGAATGATGACCAGGTGCAGCGGGAACTGACCCGCTTCCGGCAAAAAACAGAGGAACTCGAACGGGCGGCCCAGGTTCGGTTTCGGGGACAGATCGATCTGCTGGCGGCGGCTCTGGAGATGGGGCTGGCCGAACCGGCATGGAAAGAAATCCTGGAGATGGACGGCCAACAGGGGGATGACGATCGGGATCCCGTCCTGAGTAGCGCACTCCCGCCACTCGCGGCACTCGCGTTCGAGCGAGCCGGAAAACAGGAGCAGGCGCAGTCCATTCGCCGCGATTTCGCGAATCGCGCCGCCGAGGCGGAACCCCAGGAGGCCTCCCGTATCATTCCGCACCTGCTGGCCCAGGCTTGTGACGATGGGGAGGTGCCGCGGGGATTGGAGCTTCTCAAGACCTATCTCACCGAGAGTGGGGACTTGCAGGCCGAGGCGCTGCGTCTGCTCTGTCAATTGGTCAACCGCGGCAAACTGGAGACCGCGTACCAGTTGGCGAATGGAATTCCCATGGAATCGTTGCGGGACGACGCCCTGTTTCTGCTGGCCGCCCGGGCCGCCAGACTGGATCAGGGAACCCCCTTCAAGCGGATGTTGCCCAAGGGGCTGTCCGTCATCGATTCCGGCTCGTTGTACTCGGGATTAGCCTCCGGTTGGGGAGAATTGTCTCGGTCCCAGTCAGCGGTTGGTCCATGAAGCCATGACGTCGGTGAAAAGAAACGAGGCCGGCCCCACATCGCGGCCCGGTCGGTAAACCGGTCGCGATCGCCGCAGGGCGCGGTCAGCCCCGCTCTTCGCTTTGAAGCTTCATGTCAAGACTTGCGTCACAGGCTTCAATCGCTACCCTAGGGTCGCAGACTTTACCTCCTGGGAGGCCACACCCCGATGCGTGACTTTGACTACTCCGCCCCCACTTCGGTCGCCGAAGCGGTTCGACTGTTGAACCAAGGTCCCGGTGCTGGGCGCCCCCTCGCTGGCGGAACGGACTTGATCGACCAGATTCGGCTGGGAAGGCATCAGCCGGAATTGGTCGTGGACATCAAGCGGATCCCGGAGCTCAACGTTCTGGAACTGAGCAGCCGGGGCTTGCGGTTGGGGGCGGCGGTTCCGTGCAGTCGGATTTATTCCGATGCCGGAATCGCGCAGGAGTACGCGGCATTGGTTGACAGCGCACGGATCATCGGCGGCGTGCAGATTCAGAATCGCGCGAGCGTCGGGGGAAACCTGTGCAACTCGGGCCCCGCCGCCGATTCGACCCCCTCGCTGATCGCACTGGGGGCGCGGGCTGTGATTGCAGGTCCTCAGGGAACCCGCGAGGTGCCCGTGGAGGAGTTCTGCCTCGGGCCGGGCAAGAACGTCCTGCAACGGGGCGAAGTTCTGGTCGAACTGAGGTTCCCTCCCCGCCTCGCCAACAGCGGCTCGCACTATCGACGGTTTATACCCCGTAATGAAATGGACATTGCGGTCGTGAGTGTGGGGGCACTGGTGGAATTGGATGCGTCGGGCGAAACGATCAAGTCAGCCCGCATCGCCCTGGGGGCAGTTGGCCCCACTCCGTTGTTCGCCCGCGAGGCGAGTTCCGGATTGGCAGGCCAGGCTCCAACCGCAGAGACGTTCGACAAGGCGGCCCAAGCAGCCCAGGCGATCGCTACGCCCATCGACGACATGCGGGGCACCAAGGAATTCCGACGGCATGTGACGGGCGTTCTGGTTCGTCGTGTACTCGAAGAGTGTGTGCAGCGAGCTCGCCATCCCGGCTGAAATGGTCATGGGTACATCCCCGGCCCGTTTCGGTCCGCGGCTCGCCCGACAGACTCTTCCCCCCCGCCCAACTTTCAAGCGACTCTTGAACCATGGCCAAAAAACGAGTTGTTTCGACCACCATCAACGGTAAAAGTGTCGAGTTGTTGTGCGAACCCCGGCAGACACTGCTGGAGGTCCTGCGTGACAATCTGGACCTCACCGGCACCAAAGAAGGTTGCTCGAATGGCAATTGCGGGGCCTGTACCGTCCTGATGAACGGTCGCCCGGTTGTCAGCTGCCTGGTGTTGGCGATGGAGGCGGAGGGAGCCACTCTGGAAACCATTGAAGGGGTGGCCAAGGGGGGTGATCTTGATCCGATCCAGCAGGCGTTCCTTGAGAACGCCGCATTGCAGTGTGGCATCTGCACACCTGGTTTCATCATGTCGACCAAGGCCCTGTTGGCCGAAAATCCCAACCCGACCGAGCAGGAGGCCCGCTTCTACCTCGCGGGGAATCTTTGCCGGTGCACTGGTTACGACAAAATCATTCGGGCCGTGTTGGATTCCGCCCAACGACGTCAGGCGGCGCTGGCGGCCGAACGGCAGCCTTCCTGATTTCTCCCGATCCGACCCTTTCCTTAGACCGGACGGCCCGCGACTCTGGCCATCCCCCCCTGGAACCCGACCATGGCGACTGCGAACAACGATCTGCGGCACACGAATGGGCACGCCAAATACAAGGTGATCGGAACCCGCCCCATCCGTCATGATGGGGTCGACAAGGTCACGGGCCGGGCTCGCTATGGGGCTGACATTCATCCCAGCGGAATGCTCTTCGGCGTCGTTCTGCGCAGTCCCCACGCACATGCTCGCATCCGCTCGATCGATACGTCGAAGGCTGCCAGCATACCCGGTGTCCGGGCCATTATAACCAACAAGGACCTGCTCGATCCCGGGAACCGCATGGTGGAGTTGGGCGAGGGAGCGGTCAACCTGCGTCACCTGAACCACAATGTATTGGCGTCGGACAAGGTCTATTACCGCGGTCATGCGGTTGCTGCGGTGGCTGCTGACTCGATTCACATCGCCGAACAGGCGGCTGCGCTCATTTGCGTTGATTATGAGGTCCTGCCCTGCGTTACCGACGTGCAGGCGGCCATGGACCCGAAGGCCCCCCTGCTGCATGCCGATCTCTTCACGGATGAGTTGGGCAAGACTGGAACCAAACCCAGCAATATCGCGAAGCACTTCCGCTTTGAAAAGGGAGATCTGGCGGCGGGATTTGCCAAGGCCAAGGTGGTGGTGGAGCGGGAGTTCAAGACCTCGACCGTGCATCAGGGCTATATTGAACCGCACAATGCCACCGCGATGTGGAATGCCGACGGACATATCACCGTCTGGTGCAGTACACAGGGATCGTTTACCGTGCGGCAGCAGGTTGCCGAACTCGTCGGAGTGCCCATCTCGCACGTGAAGGTCGTCCCGATGGAAATCGGCGGGGGCTTTGGCGGAAAGATCCGGGTTTACCTCGAGCCGATTGCCGCGATTCTGTCTCGGGAGACCGGTGCCCCGGTGAAGGTGGTGATGTCACGGGCCGATGTGTTTGAGGCGACTGGTCCCACCCCCGGCTCCTATATGAAGGTCAAGTTGGGGGTGGATGCCGGGGGATTGATTACCGCGGGGGAGGCTCTGATCGCCTTCGAGGCGGGAGGCTTTCCGGGATCCCCGGTGGGTGCCGCTGCGATGTGTGTATTCGCCTGCTATGAAGTTCCCAACGGGAAAATCGATGGCTACGACGTAGTGGTCAATCGACCGCAGATGTCGGCCTATCGGGCCCCGGGAGCTACTCAGGCGGCATTCGCTCTCGAAACCGTGATTGACGAGGTGTGTGACCAACTGCGGATTGATCCCCTCGAATTCCGGCTCAAGAACTCCGCCAAGGAAGGGACCCGTCGGGTCGATGGGCCGGTGTTCCCGAAGATTGGCATGTATGAGTCAGTGGTCGCCGCTCGCGACAGCGCCCACTACCAAACGCCGCTGACTGGCAAGCATCGGGGCCGCGGAGTCGCCAGCGGGTTCTGGTTCAACATCGGGCTGAAGAGCTGCTGTACCGCCACCGTCAATGCCGACGGCTCGGTGTCGCTGGTGGAGGGATCCACGGATATTGGCGGCTCCCGCACTTCGATTGCGATGCAGCTCGCCGAGACCCTGGGCATACGGGCGGAGGATGTGGTCCCCGCCGTGGTCGACACCGACAGTGTCGGTTACACCGACGTCACCGGAGGGAGCCGGGTGACTTTTGCCACCGGTTGGGCGGCCTATGAAGCGGCTCGCGACATCCAACGGCAGTTGATCAATCGCGCTGCTCAGATCTGGGAGCGGAAACCCGAGGAACTGTCCTACCGGGATGGAGGTGTCAATGGCCCCAATGGTCTGCGAATGACCTTCCAGGAACTGGCTGCCGAAGTTCAAAAACACGGAGAACCGGTCGTGGGCCGGGGAGCCGTCGATCCTGAAGGATGTGGCGGAGCCTTTGCGACTCATGTGGTTGATGTCGAAGTTGATGCCGACACCGGGAAAGTCGAGATTCTGCGTTATACGGCAACGCAGGACGTGGGAACCGCCATTCACCCGAGTTACGTCGAAGGGCAAATTCAAGGGGGTGCTGTTCAGGGAATCGGTTGGGCCTTGAATGAAGAGTATTTCTACGATCCCCAGGGAGTGATGAGGAATTCCACGTTCCTCGACTACCGCATGCCGACGGCCCTGGACTTGCCAATGATTGATCCTGTGATTGTTGAGGTTCCCAATCCGGGCCATCCCTATGGGGTTCGGGGAGTAGGCGAGGTGCCGATCGTGCCTCCACCCGCTGCGATTGCGAACGCGATTTACCGGGCGGTCGGTGTCCGGATGCAGGAATTGCCAATGTCTCCCCCGCGGGTACTCAAACAGATTTTGGCGGCGAATCATTCCGTCAGTGCACGGCACTGAGTGACCTCCTGCAGTTCTGATTGGTCGGTCTGAAGCGGATTTCTGGGGCGACGCAAACTGTTGTCCCCAGGAGCCCGCAGTAGGGGTTTATTTGACCACCACTCCAGACCAACGTAAAATCAATAAAGAGTGGTGTTCGCCAGAGGTGATCAGGTTCGCCCGTGAACCCCGAATTCGCGAACACGACAAGGGTAGAATGGTGTTCCATTCGACCTGCAGACAAGACATTTCCCCCCCAACGGGAATCCGATAGATGATGGACTTTTCGAGTCTCTCAAACGATCACTACGTCAACGTCAATCTCAATACCGAGATGGCACTCCCTTCGTCCCGGGAGACGATTTTGGGGTTCTTTGAGAGGATCCAGAAAACGTATCCGTCCATGCGCAATTTTTATACGCGTGAGTCGGGGGACTTTGTTCTGGAGGAAGACAAGGAGCAGGGACACTACCGCTGGGTTTCCGTAGAACCCCGCCGTGTCTGTACTGGATATGTGAATCCACCCCACATCGACGCGGCGTTTGAACAGCATCGATTGGTGATGGAACTGATCCCTTACATGCTGTCAGTCAGCCCATTGGATTGCGAAGCGATCGATTACCTGATGGGCTTTGACTATTCGTATCGGGGGAATCACGACGCGCTGGTGGCGGAAGCCTTGGGAATCACTCCGGCCTTCGAAGGTTTGCTGAGCATGCCAGGTGTGCAGCCGATCAACATTGAGCCTTCAATGACGATCGCCCTCGACGAGACGTGTCGATTGCAGGCCCGATTGCTGGTCGAGACCCGCACCACGGCGGCACAGGTGCGACGCGGAGAATTTCCCGAAGAGCAGATCAGTGTCTACTTCACAATCCGCCAATACGGCAGCTTGCCAGCGGGAATCACTTACGAAGAGATTATCGCCCAGTTGCGGGAGCACAGTGAACGGTTGTTGAAGCGGCAAATCGTCGACAATGTTCTCAAACCATTGGCACAAGCAATTTCTACCAAGTAAGCAACAGTCAGCGAGACTGGCTTGGCGACGGTTTAAACAGTCGAAACGCTCCCGCGAGCTGTCGAAACCACAACGTACAGTTCCACTCCCACCAAAGGGAATCAACCCACAGACTAAAATTGTCGCATTCGGAACGGATTGCCGCTGTGAATAGGAAAGAGTCTGAAATATTCCCTGGAATGTACGGAACGGCGAGGCCTGGAATCAGGAAACAATCGCAGCCTCCGCCGGTCGCCTGAGCGACCGGCGGAGGCTGCACGTGGAGGCACTCTTCAACAACTAGCGGGGACCGCCTTGAGGTCCACCACCCGGCGGACCAGCGGGGAAGCCACTCCCTCCGCCGGCCGGCGGAGATCCTGAATTCGGCCCGCCAGGCAGACCTCCTCCAGGCTGGCCGAAGCTCTCTTCACTCTCTTCCGTGAACGTCCCCTCCGGGGTATCTCCGCCACCAAAGGGATTGCCTGCCCCAAATGGATTCCCTCCAGGCATGCCTCCTCCAAGTCCCTTGATGAGGTCCATCGGGTTCATGCCCGGCATGCCCCCCTGGCCCTGACCCAGCGTCTTCACAAACTCGCTCTTCATGAAGTTCTCGATCGCCGGCTTGATTGCCCCGGGAACTCGCAGTGAGGTGGTCAAAACCTGGTTGTTCCGATTGACCTTCAGGCTCTCGACGATTTGATCGACGATCGGTACGAATTCGCCCAGGCTGAACAAGACGGCCATGGTCTGCAACTGCCCCTTCGACTCGGCGAACTGCTGCTTCGCTTGCTGCAATCCCTGCAAGGACTGTGCGGACACCTGCTCGGCGGTCGCACCATCCGCGCAATTCAGATTCACCGACAGATCGACATCCTGCGTGACCTGCATCGACAGGGACATCCCCTTGATCTTGCCTGCAAACGAGTTCACAGCTCCTGCGGGGGCCTGCCCTGCGGCCGCCGCCCCGGCCGCCGAAGCGTTCATCAGCTGCTCCAGCCGCGACGGATCTTTGGGCAAATATGCGACCACAACCTGCTGGTTGGTATCAAGAAAATCCAGATCCTCCCGGCGTTTGAGATTCTTGCCTGCCTCCAACAGACGCTGCATTTCAGACTCTTGAGCCAAAACCAATCGATTTTTGTCCGCAAGATACATCGAAGGGACCTTTTGAGGATCCTTCGAACGGTAATAGCTTCGTCCCTTGATTCGAGCCCGTTCGAATCCCGAGTCACTCGACAAACCGGATTCGGACAAAGGGACCCGCGATTGAACGACGATTGTGACTTTGTCGCTCCCGCCACCCCCCGGGGCTCCAGCACCAGGCATTCCATTCGCCGAACCACCTGGCATACCCCCCATCGGCATCCCACCTGGCATCCCCCCCGGAGGCCCCCCCATCGGCATCCCCCCAGGCATTCCACCCGCAGGCCCTCCCATGGGCATCCCGTTAGGAGCCCCACCCGGTGCGGAGGCTTCAATCGGTCCCCAGTAGCCGAATGTGATCGTCTCCAAATCGGCGACAGTAACGCCCAGTGTCCGCTGAACCTCGCCCAGTGTCTTATCGACCTGGGTCTTGACTGGCGGAAGCGACAAGACGGATTGAGCCAATGGGCTCTGCCACATCTCCACCATCCGGATCCGTCCGAACACCTCAGTGTCAGGGTGGAGAAAGACAGTATCAACCCGATTGTCGGGCTCGGGACCACCGTCATTCGGTCCCGACAAAAATGACCAACCGAGGTAACCCACCCCGCCCAGCCCCCCGAGCAGCAGCAGCGAGAGCAGACCAATGAGGGCAGGCTTCTGCCACTCCACAGGCCGGGACTTGGCCTTCTTCACCCCACCGGCCCGACTCCGGACCGATCGGTTTGCCCCCCGACTCGCCCGGGGAGATTCATCCACATCTTCTTCTTCCGCCGGCTCTTCGTTCTCCCACGACTCTTCCGGCTCCGCCACACTGAGGAAAGACAGTTCGTCTTCCTCTTCCGGAGGGGGCTTGATCACAAATGCAAACTGGCATTTCGGGCACGGCACCTTCTTTCCAGCCGCAGCCCGTGATTTGATTTTCAGTTTGGCCTTGCACTTAGGACACTGAACCTGAAATGGCTCGCTCATCCCGAATCTCGATGGGGCAGACTGTCTTCTGTGGGAGTCCGAGCATCAGGTGGATTTGATGGCCGGCACATTCCGGAATTCTAGACGTACGGACGTCACGACTCCACTCCAAAAGGCAGCCTTGCTCACCGCTTGCGGCGGGCAATCAAAGGTCGACAGACTTACCCGATGGCCCGGTTCGAATCCGTCCAACAGACGAATCAAAGTACTTCCGCCGTCGGGATTGGGTCGCCGTGCCGTCGTGACTCGAACACCGCAGGTCGTCGAGATTGGCTTGGCAGACCCGGCACCCGATCGTCTCGAGGTGGAAATGGATGTACTGTCCCAAATCCTCCTCCAGCCCACCCAAAAGATAACTCCCCAGTTCATGCCGAGTGGGGCAAGTCAGTCGATAGCTCCGCCAGATATCCCTAACGGAATGCCCTCCCGAATCTCGCTCATGCAGTACGACCACCAGTCGCTCTCGAAGGATTGGGTCCGATCTCAGCCGCTCTTCGATGCTCATCATCACTTCTGCGGACAGCGCCTCCTCGAGGTAGGCCGCCAGTTCCCCATCAGTAAACTCCGTGGAATCGGCACTCATCGGCTCGCACTCCCAATTCTTCAATCCCAACAGTTCCACAGCGACCATCGCTGTCGATATCGCGAAGGATCATTGGACCGCCCAGCGTTCCACAATCCGGGGAATCAGACGCGAGAGCCGCTCTCCTCCTTCAGATGCAACAGCCAGAATCTTCTTGATGTCGACCGGCTCCAGTGCATCTGGCAGACACAGGTCGGTCACGATCGAGAATCCCACAACCCGCAGTCCTGCATGAGCCGCCACGATGACTTCGGGCACCGTCGACATCGAAACCACATCCGCACCCAACGAGCGCAGCATCCGGTATTCGGCCCGCGTCTCCAAATTGGGCCCCGAGACGGCGACGAGCACACCGGTGTGCGCTGGGATACCAAGTTCTAGGGCGGTTTTTTTGGCCACATCGATCAATTTCCGATCATAGGGCTCGGCCATATCGGGGAAACGCGGCCCGAGACGTTCGTCGTTGCGGCCACGTAGTGGATTGTCGGAGATCAGGTTGATGTGATCTTCGAGAATCACCACATCGGCCAAGTCATATTGGTGGTTCATGCCTCCTGCCGCATTCGTGATGACCAGCAGTTCCACCCCCATCGCCTTCATGACCCGCACGGGAAAGGTGACCTGCTGCAGCGAGTAACCCTCGTAGTAATGAAATCGCCCCTCCATCGCCAGCACCGGGACACCCTTGAGGCGTCCGCAGACCAACTGCCCGGTGTGTGACTCGACCGTCGATTCAGGAAAGTGCGGAATCTCTCCGTAGGGAATCACAACGGCCCCTTCAACCTGGGCCGCCAAACCTCCCAAACCCGTCCCCAGGATGATTCCCACGCGGGGGGAAACGTGGAACCGTGAGCGGATCGCCCCACATGCCGCCTCAACCTGAACAAACAAATCCTTCATCATTCCGCCCTGCATGAAACAGCCAAAAACCTCAACGAGGCCGCCCGGGGCTTCCTTCGCAATGAAGGCAAGTCCGCGGATCACGAGTGCAGGATAACTCAGAAACCCAACCATCGACCAGCCGTAGATTGGTGCCGATCGGAGGCCTGTGAGGGCGAACGCACGGAGATGGCACTCCACGAGTGCAGTTCGGCTCCGTAGCTGCCCCCAACCTCGATACCGCTCTCCCCCGCTGGGTCCCCATTTTTAACGCATTACCCAGAGCGGCTCCTGTACGAGACCGCGAGTGGTGGGGTTCTTTGTTGGCAGCCGTTTGGATTTTGCCGGGATGTCAGCGATAATCCAGGAGTCCGGGGGTGACCGAGGCGCGTTTCCCCCCATTCTCACCAGGAACTCTCATTGTGGCACGCGAACAACTCGTACTGGCGTACAGCGGCGGCTTGGACACCTCGGTTATCTTGGGATGGCTGATTGATGAAGGGTACGACGTTCATGCAGTCTACGTCGACCTCGGGCAGCCCTGTGAAGATCGGGAGGCAATCCTCGAGAAAGCCCGGAAAATTGGGGCAAAGTCTTCCCAGATTGTCGATGCCCGGCTGGAATTGTGCCGTGATTTCGCCTTCCCCGTCATGCAATGGCAGGCGAAGTACGAGGGGCTCTACCTCTTGGGAACATCCATCGCCCGCCCCTTGATCTCCAAGGTCTGTCTGCAGGTCGCCCGCGATCTGGGTGCCACAGTCTATGCCCATGGGGCGACAGGCAAGGGGAATGACCAATGCCGTTTCCAACTGGCCGCTGAGGCACTCAATCCCGCTGTCCGGATCCTGGCACCCTGGCGTCTCGAACGATTCCGCAAGATGTTCCCGGGGAGAACAGAGATGATCGCTTACTGCGATCAGCGCCAGATCCCGGTGAAGGCCTCCGTCAGCAAGCCGTACAGTTCAGATGAGAACTGCCTGCACATCAGTTATGAGGCGGGCAAGCTCGAAGATCCGATGGTCAATGGGGTCGACACGGTCGAATTCGGCATGACGGTCTCTCCCCAGTCTGCCCCCGACAAGGTCGAGCAGGTCCGCATCGGTTTTGACGCCGGAATTCCCGTCCGGTTGAACGGCAAGCCGATGAACGCCCTCGAGATGGTGACTGAACTCAATCATCTCGCGGGACGCAACGGCATTGGCCAGATCGACATGATCGAGAATCGGTTCGTGGGGATGAAAAGCCGCGGCGTCTACGAGGCCCCCGGCATGACCACGCTGTACTTCGCCCACCGCGTTCTGGAGCAATTGACCCTCGACCGCGATCTGGTGCACCTGCGTGACCGACTGGCCCCCGAAATCGCCGAGATGGTCTATTACGGCTTCTGGTACTGCGCGAAGATGGATGCCCTGCTGGCCTTCATCCGCGAGAGTCAGAAACCTGTGAACGGCGAGGTGACCCTCGGGCTCTACAAGGGGAATCTCATCGTGCAGGGTCGCAGCAGCCCCAACAGCCTGTACGACGAAGCCATCGCCACGATGGAGGCCGGCGGATCGTACAACCAGACCGATGCCGAAGGGTTCCTGCGCATCATGGGACTTCCCGGGCGTGTGCAGGGGCGGGTGACCCCCCGCAACTACTGAGGTTCCCTTCCGTGACCCCATGGCCCGACACCGGACTCCCTCCGGCGGTCGGGCCATCAGTCTCTTGTTGGACGTCGTTTCGGTTCCATGCCATCCCGGACACTCGCGATTGGTGACATCCACGGCTGTGACTTTTCCCTGCTGCGATTGCTCGAACATGTCGCCCCCCAGGCCGACGACACGTTGATCGTGCTGGGGGACATTGTCGACCGGGGGGCTGGAACCAAGGAGGTGGTGACAGCCCTGTTGGAGCTGGCTGGGCGGTGCCACCTGGTGTTCATCCGGGGCAATCACGAAGAGATGCTGCTGAGCGCGGTTGAGAATCGCGCCACCCGCGAAGCCTGGCTGCATTACGGGGGAACCCAGACGCTCTTCTCGTATGGCGGTGCACTGGATCTCATCCCCCAAAGTCATTGGGACTTTCTCCGCTCGTCGATCGATCTGCACGAGACGGCCACGCACATCTTCACGCATGCCAATCTCGAAGCGGGGGTGCCCCTGACGGAGCAGTCCAAGGAATGGCTGCGGTGGACCCACCTTGATGGCGAGGAACAGCCTTGGCCCACCGGTCAGACGGTGGTGGTGGGGCACACCCCTCAGCGCAGTGGTGTTCCCCTCGTCCGTCCGGGATGGATCGGTCTCGACACCTTCGCGTGGGGGGGACAGTGGTTGACGCTGCTCGACGTCGACTCCGGACGCGTCTTCCAGGCCAATGAACGGCGGCAAATCCGCGAGTCGCACCTCTCGGATCATCCCCCCCCGCCCGAGCCCCCCTCCACCGCCCAGCCGTCTACCACCTGAGTCCGGACCACTGGACTCCGGGATCCCCGAGTTTAGTACCGCGCATGAGCCGCTGGTCCACCCGCCAAGTCACACCCCGTTTCCCGGTGCAGCATGGCCCCGTTTGGTCTCGCATGGATCGATCTCTTCGTGATCGGCGGCTACTTTCTCGTGGTGATGCTCGTCGGTTTCTGGGCCTCGCGGAAAGTGCATGACGAAGAGGACTTTTTCCTCGGCGGACGAAAGTTTGGGCCCGGCCTGCTGTTAATGCACTGGCTCTGCACTGGCACCCACAGCGACATGGCGGTCCAGACTGCCGGTGCCTGCGCGCGGGTGGGCTTGGGAGGCATCTGGTATCAGTGGATGTACCTTTTCTCGACCCCCTTCTATTGGCTGATCGCCCCATTGATCCGCCGCCTGCGCGTCGTCTCCACCGGGGACGTCTACCGGATCCGCTATGGACTGTCGCTGGAGTTGTTCGCCTCGGGGGTGGCGCTCGTGTACCTGGTGTTGGGCATTGCCCTGCTGCTTCGGGGTGCCGGCGAACTGATTGCCGGTGTGACGGGGGGAGCCTTGGTCACCGACACCGCCGTGGTGGGGCTGGCGATTTTGTTTTCGACCTACGTGATGACCGGGGGCCTCATGGCGGCCGCCTACACCGATTTCCTGCAGGGGATCATGCTCATTGTGCTGTCGGTTCTGCTGGTCCCGGCAGGGCTGCAGGCTCTGGGGGGAGCCGCGGCGTTGGGCTCCCAGGGGGCCGAACGGTTGGCGGTCACGGCCCCCGCCGGTGCCCGGGAGGGAGACCCTTGGTTTGTATTTTCACTCTCGGTCCTGGGACTGGTGGGCATCGTCGCCCAACCGCATGTCATCACGGCCAATGGATCGGGAAAGACCGAGAGCGAATCGCGCATTGGCATGTGCTATGGGAACCTGGTCAAGCGATTGTTGACCATCGCCTGGGCCGTCACGGGACTCATCGCCTTTCAACTGTTCCCCGAGTTTCTGGCCAACCTCGATCCCTCCAGTGCCGAGGCGCGGGTCGCGGGAGACAAGCTCTACGGGCTCGCCATTCGCCAACTGCTGGGCGAGGGGTGGCGGGGTTTGATGATCGCCTGCATCATCGCCGGTGTGACCAGCGGCGAAGCATTGATGGTGGTGGGCTCGGCACTCTTCACCCGGAATTTCTTCCAGCATCTCGCGCCTCACGCTTCCGCCGACCGGCGACTGCTGGTGGGGCGTCTCGCCGCTGCGGGAATTCTGGTGTGCGGCATTCTCACGGCACTGCGGGCCCCCCACGTCACCGCGTTGTACCTGTTTTCGGTCAAACTGATCGCCTTGCTGGGACCGGTCTTTTGGATGGGGGTCCTGTGGCGACGGGCCACCCCGGCGGGGGCCTGGGCCAGCCTCGCTGCCGGTCTGCTGCTGTGGGCCGCGACCGCCACTCCCGCCGACCAACTGGCCTCACTGCCAGCAGTCGGATCAATCTCCCGGGTTTATGCCGAATGGAACGAGCCCATTCAGATTCTGGTCCAACTCGTGGTGCAGTTCGGAATGCTGATGCTGGTCAGCCTGGTGTCGCCCCCCCCCGAGCGCAGCCGGCTGGATTCCTTTTTTGCCCGCCTGCTGACCCCCGTTGGGAAGGAGGCCGAAGTGGCCCTGGAATCGCCCCCACCCCGCCATGCCGAAGAAGCCGCGCTGGGACTGCACCTGCCGGGGCTCGATTATGCTCGCGCCGCGTCGTGGGGATACGCCTGGCCCCGCCGATTCGGGTTCGAGATTCCCCGTTTGGGAAGGTCCGAATGGGGGGGATTCCTGCTGGCCTGGGGAGTGGTGGCAGGGCTGCTGCTGTTTCTGATCGCACTCAGCCGGGGGCTTCAGGGCGTCTGATGTTCCAGTCCAACGCTGGAATGGACGTGAACCCACAAATCTGGCAAACTTTTGCAGGGCAATAACGACTCTTGAATCTTGTGATCCGTTCCACGGAACCGAGTGCCACGGGAGTGAACCATGCGGATGTCTTGGCGATTGGGAATGATGTTTCTTGCGGGGACTGGGTTCCTTGTGAACCCGACCCGAGGAGAAGATCGTTCGTCGATCTCCCCCACTGGGGGGCGCGAGGTCGAATACTGCCCGCTTGCTCCGCACGGGAAGGTCGCATTTCAGCCCGCCGAAAATGAAGCCGAGGTGCCCACCCACTTCCAACTCGAGGCGCATGAGTTCGACTTCGCGACCAAGCCGCTGCGGAAAGCCAACCGGGTCCGCGCCTGCCAGGTGACATTCCCCTCCCCCGTCACGACCCCCATCACCGAGAACAACACGGTGCATGGGGTGTATTTCCAACCGGCCGGAGATGGTCCCTTCCCGGCCTGCGTGGTGCTGCACATTCTGGGAGGCGATTTCCTGCTGGCCGAGGCGGTCGCCAACCACCTGGCCTCGAGTGGGGTGGCGGCCCTATTCATGAAAATGCCGTACTACGGCGAGCGACGCGCCCCCGGGTCGCGACGCCGCATGATCTCGGAAGATCCGCACGAGACGGCCGACGGCATGACTCAGGCGGTCCTCGACATTCGCCGCGCCTCCGCCTGGCTGGCCAGTCGCAAGGAGGTGGACGCCGAACGTCTGGGAATCACCGGGATCAGCTTGGGGGGCATCATGTCGGCGCTGGGTGCCGCGGGAGAACCCAGGCTGCGCAACGTCGGCATCGTGCTGGGGGGAGGGAACTTTGCTGACGTCATCTGGAACAACGACGCGCTGCAGGCGAAGGGGTTCCGCGAGAAATGGCTGGCCATGGGCGGAACCAGAGAGACCTTCACAGAAGCGCTGCGGAAGGTTGATCCCGTCACCTATGGAGGCCTGCTCAAGGGGCGGCGGGTTCTGATGATCGCCGCCAGCAAAGACGAGATTGTGTTGCCGGAATGTGCCCGGGCCCTGCATGACAGCATTGGCGGCGAGCCAGAGCTCGTCTGGCTTGACGCCGGCCACTACACCGCGGCCCAGTACCTGCCGCGGGAACTGACACGTCTCTCACGCTTCTTCACCACGACCGAGAGCCGATCGAAACCGAGCCCGGCTCCCTAAGCCCGAACCGATCATCCACAGGCGACCGCTTCCGGGTGGCCCGGCTAGACGCGTCCTTCTGCGGTGTCGAACTCGCTCAGTTCCACCATGCGGTGTTCCCGGGCCGAGCGGAAGACCGCCTCGACCAGTGCGAGGGTGTGCAGATTGTCGGTCCCGGAAATTGCGGGGGAAGTCCCCTGTTTCAGGGCAATCAGCAGTTCTCCCATGGTTCCCTGGAAGGCTTCCGGGAACCATGCCTCATTCCACCGGGGCTGGAACCAGTAGTCGCCCCGCAACGCGGTGGTGAAGTCGAGCGTGCTGGGGGTGTGTGCGGGATAAGACGGCCAACCAATCGTGCCGGTGGCCAGTCCCTGGGTCCCCTCGACGCGCCAGCGGATCCCAATCTCCCCCTGGCTTCCCTCGCGCACCGGTCCCGTCCAGACATCGTCCCAGGCACTGGCCCGCGCGCCGCCCGGAAACTCCAGGATGTAGAGATTGATTCCATCGGTATGCGAAAACTTCGTGCGAGGATCGGGCCTCGTGCTGGCCATCACCCGCTCGGGATTCCCCAGCCAATACCGAAAACAGTCGAGGTGGTGGATCGACATGATGAAGGTCGACAGCGACCCCAGTCTCTGGCTCCAGGGCATCCAATGGGGAATTGCCCGCATGTCAATCGTCGCCAACACGGGTTGACCCAACCAGCCGCGCCGCAGCAGGTCGGCACATGCCCGGACCGAATGATCGTGCCGCATATTTTGGTTCACTGCCAGGGTAATCCCCTGCGCGGCACAGGTCCGCACGAGATCACGTCCCTCGGCGAGACTCATCGCCAGTGGCTTTTGGGCCAGAATACCCCGCACATGCCGTCCCGTCCGGCAAATCTCCCGGATGATCTCGGGTTGGTCCTGGGGGGGCACTCCAATATCCACCACCTGCACCTGATAGTCCCGCAGCATCTCGGCCAGTGAACGATACACCCGGGGAATTCCCCGCAGACGGGCGACTTCCTCGGCCTTGGAGGCCGTTCGGGAGGTGATGCCCACCAGCCGAAACCCCGCCTGCTGATAGGCCACGAGGTGACAGTCCCGGACGATGAACCCCGCCCCCACCACGCCAATCCCAAGCGCGTCGAGTCCTGCGGGAATCGACAACTGATGATCCAGCGTCAGGTCCTGAATCTGCTGAAGTCCGTTCACTTCTCAACCTTGGTGAGTTTCGCGCTCTTGGCGGCGGGCTCGGGTTCTTCGAAGGGAAGCGCCTTCAGGAACTGCACCAGGTCCGCAATCTGGTCCGGATTGAGATGGCTGGTTTTGCCATGTTTGTCGTCGTGATTGAACCTGGTCAGCACCTCTTCCAGCGTGGCCGCTTTGCCATGATGCAGATACGGAGCCGAGCGGTAGATGCCCAACAGACTGGGGGTGTCGTACTTCGGCCCCAGCTTTTCGGTCGCGTCTTCGGTCCCCGTGCCGACATCATGGAGCCGGAACGGCTTCTCGGGGCGGGAATCGGTGAAGAAGGGGCCAGAGTGACACTCGGCGCACCGGGTCTCGGCCGACTGGAACAACTCCCGTCCCCGTTGGGCTGCGGCACTCAAACCATCCCGGGCGTGCGGACTGAGGGTGAATTTGTGTGAATTGGAATAGACCGCCAGCGCGTCGAGATCGGCCGAGCGTCCCGAGTTCGGGGTTCCCAGTGAATCGTGCACCGCGCCGCGGACCAGCCCCTGTCCCTGCATCAGGGGACCCCGGATAGTGTGTTCGAAATCCTGTACCTCGTCGCGGTCGGCCGACCAGTGAATGGGGTGCGTCCAGGCCATACCGAAAAGGGTCATGGTGTTCCGCAGTCCTTCGGGGTTCTGCCAGGTGCGGCCATCGGGATCGCCATCGGGATGGCAACTGGCGCAGGAGATCCAGCGTCGTCCCACCATCGGCTCCAAGGCTGAGTAGAACAGCCGCTTCCCGAGCAGTTGCTCTTCCGACAGCGGGCTCTCGCAGACCCGCACCTGCCCCCGCCGATTGAAACTCTCGGTGTCGTAGATGACCAGATCGAAATCGAGGGCGTTGTAGATATAGCACTCGGAGCCATCGGGCGAAAACTTCACAGCCCGCGGATTGTGCCCAAGCCGCAGCACGCGCCGGAACGAGAGTTCACGGTAATTGTCGTCGAGGACCTCGGCCACGAACCCGTCGTCGGTGCCGGCGAATACCGAAACGAGGGTCTTGCCATCCGGAGAAATGGCCGACTCCCACGGGTTCGCCACGACAAACGCCCCCACGAACGAGTCCATGGGCAGAGTCTTCCGGCGACGCTCTTCTTTCGAATCGAGGTCGGCCACCGAGACGAAGGGAAGGACCGATCCCTCCCCCTGATGCACATTGACCCGCGAGCGGATGTGCGGAACGTAGGCCTTCGGGCGGGTGGGATGCAGCACCAGTTGTCGGGCGAGATTCTCGCTGCTTGGCCCCTGCCAGCGATCGACCACCTTTCCGGATTCCAGGTCCACTGCCACAATCGCGGCGGTCAGATATTCGGTGACGTACAGCCGATGGTGAGCTTCATCCAGCGCGATTCCCCTCGGCATGGAGCCGGCGGGAATCTCCCGCATGACCTGCCGTGTCTGGGCGTCGATTTCCGCGACGGTGCCCGGATACTCCTGCGTGACATACAGCCGCGTCCCCGCCGCGTTGCAGACAACGCCATACGGTTCATCAAACAGGGGGGTCTCCGCCAGCCGGGTTCCCTGGTCGGCGTCGAGCCAGACGACCCGATCGTCGGCATAGACCGCGACCGCCAGTTGGTGGGATTGACCGAGGAAACTGATCCCCTCGGGTTTCGCCCCGACCGGGATCTCGTGCAGCACCTTGCGGCCACTGCGTTCAATAATCGTGACTGTGCCGTTGTCTCGATTGGAGCAGGCGATGAGGGTGCCATCGGCCGAGACATCCAGCAGGCTGTTGGAAACTCCAGCCGATGTTTCGCTCAGGTTCCCCAGCAAGCCGAACAGCAGGGCCGCCCCCAGCAGAATCCGTCCACGCATCACACGCTCCTTGGTTCCGAGGTTCCTTGGCACAGACTGATCTCCCTCTTCAACCCGAGTGTTCCGGCGAACCAAGATCATGGCTCTCACCGCTCAACGAATCGGATTCCAACACCGTTTCGCTTGGAACGGCGTCGGAGACCAGCGGCGTTCCGAGAGCCAGCCTGTCCCGATCGAGCGGTTCCGGTTTGTCCAGCGTCTGCAATTGCCGCCAGATCTCGGCCACGAGTTGGGGCAAGCCCCGTCCCGTGACCCCAGAGATCACCATCACTGGGCGATTCAGTTCGCGCGACAACTGATCGGCAACTTCTGCGGAGGCGGGTAGTTCCGACTTCGAGACGCAGACGATTTCGGGGCGTGCAGCCAACTGCGGGTCATACAGATTCAGCTCCTCGCGAATCTGTTGGTAGTTCCGCAGCGGGCTGGTCTGATCGAGGGGTTCCGGTTCCACCAGGTGAACCAGCAGCCGACACCGCTCGACATGGCGCAGGAATTCGTGTCCCAAACCAGCACCGGAGTGCGCGCCTTCGATCAGTCCGGGAATGTCCGCCATGGCGAACGCGTGTTCGTCACCGACCTGAACCATCCCCAGGTTGGGGTACTTGGTGGTGAAGGGGTAGTCGGCGATTTCGGGCTGGGCGCGGGAGAGGCGGCTCAGCAGAGTCGATTTGCCGGCATTGGGCTTGCCGATGACGCCGACGTCGGCAATTACCTTCAATTCAAGGGAGATTCGCCGTTCCTCCCCCTTTTCTCCGGGTTCGAATTCGCGCGGGGCGCGGTTCGTGGGGGTCTTGAAATGGTCATTTCCCCGTCCCCCACGACCACCGCGGGCGACCACGACACTGTCTCCCACCACCGAAAGGTCGCGAAGCACATGCCCTTTCTCGCAATCGCGGACAAGTGTACCAGGAGGAACCAGAATGATGAGATCCTCAGCAGACCGCCCATGACGGTAGCTACCTTCTCCCGGACGCCCGCTGTCGGCTCTCCAGTGTTTATGGCCTGCCAGGGCGGCCAAGCTGTCAACATTTCCGGCGGCTTCAACGATGATACTGCCTCCACGTCCACCATCACCACCGCTGGGGCCCCCCTTGGCGATTTTGTATTCCCGGCGGAAACTGACGCAACCGTCCCCTCCATCCCCCCCCTTGACGTAAATCGTGATGCGGTCGAGAAACATGTTCAGTGCCTGGGGGGGGAGAAATCGAAGACAATCTCCAGCATAGAGTTCTGGCGTGGGGGGAACAAGAATCTCTCATCCCGGCAGTGAGATCCTGAATGTTCTGCAGCGCGGTCTTCAGCGCACGAAAAAAGCCGCTTCGCGGATCCCCGCGAAACGGCAGTGACACACAAGCTGAAACTAGGGAGTGACCAACGGCGTCTCGTTGGCTCCCTCGGATGAGAGTTCGAAATTGAACTCATTGGTGCCCTTGTTCACGTCTTTTTCGAACTGCGGCTCCATGAAGTACTTCCTTGGCAACTTTGAGAAGTGGATACCCTTCTCAGGCTGCATGGGCTGATCGAACTTCACTTTGCACTTTCCGACAGGAGCCCCCTTCAAATCTTTGGCGTAGAAGAGGGTGAACTTCCCTTCCTTGTCGGTCTCACCAATGGCACTACGTGCAGAGACCTGCGATTCGAAGAAGACTTTGATCCCCTCTTCCGGTTTGCCATCCAACAAGACCTTTCCGGTCACCTCGCCCAGAGGTGGGAGATCGGAGGCCCCGCCCCCGCAGCCGCTGAACGCCACCAAACCAGGCAGCAGCAACAACGCAAATCGCGAACGCAATCCTCGCATGGGTAAATCCTGGTTGTGAAACACAGTCCGCACACCAGATCTGAAGTGCCCGGTGTGCGGTTTTTTGGACAAAGATTTGCGGGGCAGACAGGAATCCTAGAACTCACCCAGAACTTCACGGCCGTAGATTGTGGCCATACCGTTCAGAGTGTTGCGGTTGATATTGTCGCTGATGAACTTCACAGAGCCGTCCCCAAGCAAAACATGGCAACCGCCGGTATGGACACTCCCAGGCCCCCAGGCGTAGGTGTGTCCCTGACCGTCATAGTTCATGTTGACTCCCCAGTCGCGAGGCAAAATGACGTGGGTATGGGTGTAGGTATGGATGAACGGACCAAAGCATGCACAGTAGGCTTTTTGAAACGGCGTTTCGATCATGAGCATCGTATTCGATACTCCATCACGAAAATCCTGCAAACGCGCCGCACCATTGATTCCGAAGGCACACTTCAAGTCCTGAGAATAGGATGTGTACATGGGGAGTCCCCAGTACTCATTGAAATCATGCACAAACCCGTAACTGGAACGCCAACCATTGGTAATGAGGTACATCGGCCCCCAGGATGCCGTCTGGTTGTAGGGCTCGTTGTAAGGGGGATCCGAAGGGCACCGATAGACCGACAACGGCTTCGAGATATTGGCCGAGTTGTCGACATACGGAGGAGAAATGCCCAGGTTGTTCCAGTCGGTCTGGCCAGTTGCCAGGTTGAAATTGATCTGGTTGTACAACGGAGTCTGGTCCAACTGCGGCAGCAACAGCAGATAGCCCGTCGTGTTACGGACGGAACCAGGTTGCATCCCATAAGTGTTACCATTGGCCCCGGCCATGTAACTGCCGGGATTAATCACTGAGGGAGGCATGACACCATGGGTGTCGTGGTAGTTATGAAGCGCCAGACCCAACTGCTTCATATTGTTTCGGCACGCAGTCCGCCGAGCCGCCTCTCGAGCCTGTTGAACAGCAGGAAGCAACAAGGCAACCAGAATGCCGATGATGGCGATCACCACCAACAATTCGATCAGGGTGAACCCCACGCGTGGGGTTCTTTTAGAACGTGAAGACATCATACGCCGACTCCCTAAAGAAAACGGGAAACAGAAAAGAACCAAAGACGACTTAAACTCGACGCGGCAGGAGCAGTCCTTGCACCAACCACGGGAAGCGACTAGGCAACGTCGAAAGTTCAAGCTTGGCAGGAAGGTCGCCAGAACAGCAACAAGATTCCCCGTCAAGAGGTCCAAGTCGGACTCTCGACACTTCAACAAATCCAAATCCGTTATGCAAGAAGAAAAAGGCGAAAATTTCCCACTTTCCGGGAAGGAACTTGCCGCTCAGTTCAAGCAGCAATTGGTAAGTCGGGAAACCGCTTGGAGGGCAACCATTGACCTCCATAGGATGGTTAGCACCACCCAATCAACCTCCCCCTTAGCAATTCAGATGCCAGAAATCTCCTGCAGAAATGAGACACAAAGAACTGTCTCGAAAAGGGGTTAATTGAGCCGCTACCAACCCCAGAACGCCCTCTTGAGATACAAAGCAGTGGATCACGACGCTCAACAGCACGACAATCTGTGCACAACCAAAGCGCAAGTCCGGGATCCTCCCTGAGATCCAAGTCGACCTTACTGGTTGTCAAATCTTCACCCGGATGGCTTGACTGAAGGAACATTGCCAGTTCCCTGATCTCGCGTTGAACGATCGGTGAGTGTTTCTTGCTTTCGACCAAGCCTGCTCAACTCGGCCAGTTGATCGTATTGGCTGATTCCCGTCGGTCGCCCGTGATGTGCTTTTGCACATATTCCAGCGCCTCTTCGACCTGATCGGCTTGAACCAAAATCAGGTCCCGTGGCTTCAACATGCGCAAGCCAGCTTCGATGGCTCGAAACTCACCTCGCGTTTCAAAAATCTCAGTGACACGAGTTGATTGAGCCAAGCCCCTCCGCATCAATGCGACGACCTCCCCATCGGCACGCCCACGCGTACACTTGTCCTCATAAATAATCACATGATCAAAGGCGTTCCCAAGGATCTCCGCCTGCTTGACGATGTCCACGTCCCGACGATCACCGGCAGCCGTGTAAACAACCAACCGGCGTTCGTGGGGCAGTTGACCGATCGCATCGATTAGGGCCAGCAGAGCATCGACGTTGTGGCCGTAGTCGACAATCAGGGTCGCCCCAGCAACCTGAAACAGATTGAAGCGGGCGGGCGCTTGGCGAGGATCTCCCACGAATTCCCGAAGTGTCTGACGAATGGCCGGCAACGGGACCCCACATGCCCACGCCGCCCCCACCGAGGCCAGAACATTTTCTACCTGAAACCCCAAGATCCCTCCCTGGGACAGCGGGATTTCGGCCAAGGGAGCCACTTCTTGCTCCCAACCCGCCTCCGCCAAAACCACAACCCCATTCCGAACACACACAGCCCGCCCCCCGCGAGCTCGATGAGCAATGATGAGGGAGTGTTCACTGCTCCGGGCGAAGAAGATTACTCCTCCCGGACAGTAAGGAGCCATCGCGACCGTCATTGGATCGGACGCGTTGAGCACAGCGAAGCCCGTGGGGGCCACGTTTTCGACGATCACGCGTTTGACTGCGGCCAACTGCTCGGACGTATCGATCCCCCCCAACCCGAGGTGGTCTCCCTCGCCGATATTGGTCACAACGGCAGCGTCGCAGAGATCGAATCCAAGCCCCTCGCGCAAAATCCCCCCCCTGGCCGTCTCCAGAACAGCTGCCTCGACCCGCGGATTCAGAAGGACAGAACGGGCGCTCTTGGGACCACTGCAGTCTCCGGTGTCGATCCGGCGGCCATCCAAAAAGATGCCATCTGTGCAGGTCATTCCCACTCGCATACCCTGGTGCCGGAACATTTGAGCGATCAGCCGAACCGTGGTGGTCTTGCCGTTTGTCCCAGTGACGGCGACCGTGGGAACCCTGCCATTTTCCGGGGTGGGAAACATCGTCTCCATGATAGCTTCCCCCACGGGGCGAGGAGTTCCCTCGGATGGTTCGAGATGCATGCGCAGCCCCGGCGCGGCATTCACCTCCACCACGACCCCCTTCTGCTCATCAAGAGGACGACCGACATCCAGACAGACGACGTCGATGCCAGCGATATCGAGCCCAATCACGCGTGCTGCGTCGACCGCACGCGCCGCCATGTCAGGATGGAGTTGATCCGTCACATCGATCGCGGAACCCCCAGTGCTGAGATTCGCATTCCGTCGCAAAACGACCACTTGTCCAAGGCCAGGAATGGAGGCGGGAGTCATTCCCTGTTCGGACAGAACCGCCAAACCGATCGAATCCAACCGCAGCTTACTCAGAGAGGTCGCATGATCCTCCCCCCGCCGGGGATCCTGATTCACCAGTTCCACGAGTTTCTCAATGGAATGGACCCCATCTCCCACAACCTGCGGAGGGACCCGGCGGGCGGCCGCCACCACCTGATCGCCGATCACCAGCAACCGGTGATCGAATCCCGGCGCGAACCTCTCCACGAGAATCGAGGAACCTTCTTCACGTGCCGCCGCATAGGCCGCCACGACCTGTTCACGGGTGGTGAGATTCACCGCCACGCCGCGTCCCTGGTTGCCATACTGCGGTTTGACAACGACCGGTGGGCCGATCTCACAGGCCGCCTCCCACGCTTCTTCAGCATCCTTGACGGGACGACCTTCGGGGACGGGCACTCCCACAGCGCGCAGCAGAGACTTGGTCAGCTCCTTGTCCTGGGCGATTGATTCCCCGATGGCGCTGGTGCGATCGGTTTCGGCAGCCAGAATACGGTGCTGCTTGACCCCCCACCCAAACTGAACCAGACTCCCTTCGTTCAATCGACGGAAGGGGATGTTGCGGCGGACCGCCGCCTTGACGATCGATCCCGTGCTGGGTCCGAGACGAATATGCTCATCATGTGAGCGGAGGTGGCGGATAAGCCCGCCGAGATCGCACTCGGCATCATGGATGGCGGCATGCAGCACTCGCCGGGCCAGGTCGACGGCCAGTCGACCAGTCTCTTCCTCCCGGTATTCGAAAATTGCCTTCCATTGCCCGGGCTCAGACAGCGCCACGGTCTTTCCAAAACTGACAGGAACCCCCGCCTGCTGCTGCAATTCAAGAGATACTCGTTCCACGGCATGGGCCAGGTTCAAGCTTCCCAGGGGTGTCTCCGCGTGCCCCGCCGCCGGGGGGGCGAAGAGTCGCGGAAACCACTGCTTCAGTCGGGCTTCAAACCCAGGAATCTCCCGCAATGGAAAGTCCATTTCCCGGAGGGCGATCACCACCTCCAACACGGTCAAACGTGTCCAGATATTGGGGCCCCGGAGGGCACGGATCTGGCGAATTTCCATGGTCTGTTCCTGACAATCTCTCGTTTTCTGTCGGCTGGGATTCTGTCTGCTGAACGAAGGCTCTGGCACGCTACCCGTCGGTCGGTTCCGGGACGGGCATTCCATTCGCCACACTACCCGGTCCGCAAGGTGCTGCCCGACGACGCGCCCCGAACCACACCCGGGCCCAGAACGTTGCCGGAAACTCCCAGCCGCTCACTCACCCATCGAACTGCGCTCTCGACCTCGTCATCTTCGGTCTGAACCAGCACGACCTCTCCCGCCTGGCTGCTCGCCAAAGCCGTCTGGAACGCCTGCTGGACGTCGGGAATGTCCACCCACTCCTGGCAGCGGGCCGACCCTTCCTGGCGGGCCCCCGCCCGAAACAACTCCGCTGTCTCGGCTGGCGAGCGATCGTTGCAGGAGGAATCGTGATAGATGAAGACCCGGTCAAAATTCCGGGCCAGCAAACGCCCCTGATCGATCAGGTCCGAGGCGCGACGGCGACGGCCGGCGGAATAGATCGCGGTGCTGCGGGGGGACGGCTCGTTGGCCAGCGCCTGGCAGACCGCCTCCAACGAATCCACGTTGTGACAGTCGTCGACAATCACCGCCACTCCACCCGCTTCAAACCGCTGAAACCGTCCGGGCAAAGCGGGGTCATCGCGGCCAAACGTCTGCAGCCCCTCCCGAATCTGCTCGAACGTCAGTCCGAGGTGCCATGCCGCTCCCACCGCGGCCAGAACATTCGCCGTCTGAAACGGCACCCGTCCTTCTCGCGTCAGCGGGATCTGGCTCAATGGCAACAGCATCGTCTCGACCCCGCCCGAAGCCACCACCAACTGCTGCCCCTCCACAAACACGCAGCGCCCCCCCGACTTCACGTGCGCCAGCAACACTTCGTGTTCACAATCCAGGCTGAAAAACGTGACCCCTCCCGCCGACAGCTCGGCCATCGAAGCCACCTGCGGATCTTCGGCGTTCAAGACCGCCATGCCTGTGGGCAGGACGACATCGACCCCACACCGTTTGACCGTCCACATCTGCTCGGGGGTGTCGATGTAAGCTTGGCCGAGATGGTCGCACCGCCCCAGGTTGGTTACGACCGCGACATCACATCGGTCGAAGCCCAGTCCCTCGCGCAGAATGCCCCCCCGCCCCGACTCAAAAACCGCGGCTTCCACCAACGGGTTGAGCAACACCTTCCGGGCGCTGCGGGGGCCGCTGCAGTCACCTCCTTCAATCAACCGTCCCGCGACTCGGATGCCGTCGGTTGACGTCTCCCCGACCACCACCCCCTGGCTGGTCAGCAAATGATTGATTAACCGGACCACCGTCGATTTGCCGTTGGTTCCCGTTACGCTGACAATCGGAATGCGGCCCGATTGGCCCGGAGAAAACAGCATCCCGACGATCGCCTCGCCGACCGGGCGCGGTTGTCCGACCGAGGGCTTCAAGTGCATCACCAGGCCAGGCCCTGCATTCACCTCCACCACCACCGCGCCCTGCTCTTCCAGGGGCCGTGAGATGTCTTTGGCCACAATGTCGAGGCCGGCGATATCAAGACCCACGGTCTTGGCCGCCAGCACCGCGTGCTCGGCCACGGTGGGATGCACCTCGTCGGTTACGTCGATTGAAAGGTTGTCGTTCCGCTGGACCAACACAACCTGGCCCGCAGGGGGCACAGACTCGGGAGTGAAGCCCTGACGCTCGAGCTGCAGCAGGGTCACTGCGTCGTACTCGATCAGGCTGAGCGGAAACGTCTCGTCGTCACCCCGACGGGGATCACTGTTCAATTGATCATCAATTAATTGCCGCAGCGTGCTGCGTCCATCAGCGGTGACAGTCACCGCCTCCCCTTTCACCGCGGCGACCAGTCGGTCTCCCACTACGAGCAAGCGATGCTCCTCCCCACGGGCGAATCGTTCGACGATGACCCCCGAGCCCTCCTTGGACGCGGCCTGAAACGCCTTCTCGATCTCGTCGCGCGACGTGAGGTTGGTCGATACGCCGCGGGCATGATTCGCATCCCGCGGCTTCACCACCACTGGCAAACCAATTTCCTGGGCCGCCTCCCACGCATCCTCGGGAGTATCCACACCACGGCCTTCGGGAACGGGAACCCCCACCGCCCGGAGCAGCGATTTGGTCAGCTCTTTGTCTTGGGCAATCGACTCGGCGATGGCGCTGGTGCGGTCGGTCTCGGCGGTCCAGATGCGACGCTGTCTGGCACCATGCCCCAACTGCACCAGGCTTCCGGCATTGAGTCGCCGGGCCGGAATTCCCCGCGCCTCGGCCGCCGAGACAATCGCCAGTGTGCTGGGCCCCAGGCAAACCCGGTCGACCAACGCCTTCAACTTCTTGACTTCGGCAGCCACATCGTAAGGGCGGTCGTAGATGGCACTGAGGAGCAGTTCGCGGCCCGCCATCAGACAGGCCCGGGCGACCTGCTCGTCCCGAAACCGCATGACCACCTTGTAGACCCCCTCTTCCGAGGTCTCCCGGGCCTTTCCAAACCCCACGGGGGTCCCCGCCAGAGTCTGCAGTTCAATCGATACATGTTCCAGGATGTGGGCGGGATACGTTCCGTCGCGCAGACGCTGGAAAAATCCCCCCCGTTCACCATAGCTGCAACGATGTTCGATCATCGTTGGCAACAGATTCATCAGCCGATCGTTGAACCCGGGAATTGATGTGGAGGGGGAATCCTTCAATTCCTGCAGATCCACCCAAGCCTCCAGGACCGGATGACGGGACCAGACATTCGGCCCACGCAAGACCAAGATCTTCCGAATCTCCACGACTTCTCCCTCGGGAAAACCGGTGTCGCGGGTGCCCCCTCCATGAGGACCCCCAGATTCCGCCCGCTCTGGCGAACTCCACCCGGCGATTCACGCCCGGCAAGTCACACCTCGCGAACGACACCAGACGCCTGGCCAAAATCGCTCTTTAACAACGGGACCGTCTTGAGTCGAGCGACCTTGGTCGTGCGCAGAGCGTTCCACAGATCGGAGACGGAGTCTGTCGGGAAAAACGCAGGTCCCTCCCGGCCCCCCCTTCTCAGCGATTGATGGGACACCTATTCTATCGGCCACCGCGGTGAATGTATACCACCCCGCCCTGGACCGCCCGAGGCCTGATTGTGAGCGATTCGTTCGACGACTGGTTCCGCCTGACTCCCGAACTTCGGAGTGCCATCCAGTCGCAACTCGGTCCGCGGGAACAGGTGGCTGCCGTTCTCCGACACGACCTGGGACCCGACCAGAACTACATGCCGGGCCTGCTCGTGCTGACCAATGAGCGGCTGCTCGGCTGTCTCCTCCCTCGGGATGCCGCATTGCCCCGGCCCGCAGAGTGGGTGCCCATTCCGCTCGACCAGGTCGAACAGCTCTCCCTCCGTGACCGGGGCGGGTTGGGCACCCTCGAAGTCCTGTCCCAGGATCGGCGACTGGGCGTCTGGTACTACACCATCGCCTGTGCCGAGTCAGCCAAGGAACTGGTGGATGCCTGGGGTGAGGGGCGGACCGGCAGCCCCCGGGTGCTGCCGGCCGCTCCGGATCAGGGAGTGGAGGAGGGCTTCGAACCGACCGGTGACGCCTCACTGGGATCGCTGTTGCGATTGCTGGGGTTTGTGCGGCATCGGTTTGGACACGCCCTGCTGGGGGCGGTGTTGACCATCCTGACGACCATCGCCGGGATGGTGGCCCCGATCTACCAGAAGTCGCTGATCGACGACTTCATCGCGTACGACACCCAAACCCAGTCACAAACCGCCGCCGACGCCCCCTCCGGTCAGGGGGACCCGTCACCGACCCAGACCGCGCTGACCAAACCCGAACTGCGCAGTCGAGTGATCCATTACCTCACGGTGATGGTCGTGGCTGGGTTGGCCGCATGGGCCTTCGCCTGGGCCCAGGGCTGGGTTCTGGCCTGCCTGTCGGAACGCATCTCAGCCGATCTGCGCAACCGCACCTACGAGCACCTCCAACGGCTGTCGCTCGATTTTTTCAGTGCGAAGCGGACGGGCGACCTTGTGGCCCGCATCAGCTCGGACACCGACCGCATCTGCAGCTTCCTTTCCGACAACCTGATGGATTTCGTTACCGATCTGCTGACGATCATCTGGACCATCGCCGTGCTCTTCTGGATGGATCCCATCCTCGCCACTGCGACGCTCTGCACCTTTCCGCTGGTGGCCTGGCTGACCTTCAGCATCCGCAGCCGTCTCACCCACGGTTTCTCCACCGGCTACCGCGCCTGGGGGGAAATGACCAGCGTACTGGCCGACACGATTCCCGGGATCCGGGTGGTCAAAGCCTTCGCCCAGGAACAGCGGGAGGTCGACCGCTTTCGTGATGCCAACCAGCGCATCGTCGAGGCGAACGATCGTGTGAACGTGGTCTGGACCTTCTTCTGGCCCATGGTCTCGTTCCTGAACCGGATCGGACTGATCGTCGTTCTGGCGGTCGGTTCGTGGCTTATTCTGGGGGACAGTGCCACGGTGACGATCGGCACGCTGTTCGCCTTCAACAGCTATATCGGCGCGTTCTATACCCGCCTCGAGTCGATGAGCCGCATGGCCACGAGCACCCAGAGGGCCGCGGCGAGCGCCCAGCGGATCTTTGAAATCCTCGACCGGGTCCCCAGTGTGCCGGAACCGCAGCATCCCCAGCCCGTGGGCGATTTGCGGGGGCGCATCGAAGCCCGGAACATCAGTTTCCGCTATGGCAACCGCCAGGTGATGGACGGCGTGACCCTGACCATCGAACCGGGGGAGATGATCGGCCTCGTGGGTACGACCGGTGCCGGCAAGAGCACCTTCGTGAATCTCGTCTGCCGGTTTCATGATGTTTCCTCGGGCGAAATTCTCATCGATGGCCGCGATGTCCGTTCGTTCTCCATCTCGGAATATCGGCGCAACATCGGAATGGTGCTGCAGGAACCGTTCCTGTTTTTTGGGACGATTTCCGAGAACATCGCGTACGGCCGCCCGGAGGCGACCCGGGCCGAGATCATCGCCGCCGCCAAGGCGGCCAGAGCTCATGAATTCATTCTGCGGTTGCCCGACGGGTACGACTCGATTGTGGGGGAACGGGGCCAGACCCTCTCCGGGGGAGAGCGGCAACGCGTCTCAATCGCGCGGGCCCTGTTGATCGATCCCAGGATCCTCATTCTGGACGAGGCGACGTCGGCGGTCGATACGACCACCGAACAGCAGATCCAGGAAGCACTCGACAATCTCACCCGGGGACGGACGACCATCGCCATCGCCCACCGCCTGAGCACGCTGCGGCAGGCGAATCGCGTGGTCGTGCTGGAACAGGGGCGCATCGTCGAGGTCGGCAGCCATGAGGAACTGCTCTCCCGCCGGGGGAAATACGCCCAGCTTTACGAAGCCCAAATGCGTCACGGGCAGATGCAAAACCCCGAGGCCGCCAGTGAAACGGTTCCGGTCGAACTCCCCAAGAGCATCAAGTCGCAGCGCGAGGAGTTGGGTTAACAACAGCAGCCCCGTGCGCCAGACTGTCCGCGTCCGGCACCACCACCCGGAAGGCGCATAGCCTCCGGCGCTCAGTTTGAGTGTCGCGGCTCTGGTCCCGGCTCTGCAGCGCAAGCCGCTCCTTGCCGATTCCACCGGCCCGCGCCCCCGTGGAGGTGCTCGTGCCAATAAATCGCCGGGTCACGTCTCCGGGGGCGGTTCAACCGGTTTGGTGTAGTACTGCGAGAGATCAAGGGTCCCGCGGGTTTCCGCCTCCAACAGCTGGATCCGTTTTTCCAGTTGCGACAGCTTGGCCTGCAACGCGGGCACCTGCTGCTCCAGCCCCATTTCCCGACGAGGCCGGGGAACGCTGGGGTAGCCCAATTGCCGTTGCAGCGCCGCAAACATGTAGAGCGGTTCCTTCCCCAGGTTGGCCTTCGCAATGCGACCCTCGCGGGGGCCGAACAGAACCGGGTGGGGGCTGGTCCAGGTGGGATCGCCCTGCATGCGGCGGCGATCTTCGACGAACTGCTGGGACGATCGGTAGATCAATTCCCCAAAGTCGGTCGCCCCCAATTGCAGCCGGGCCCGCAGGATCCATTCCCTCCAGGGAGTTCCCGCGAAATGCGGATCGGCCGCCATGGCCGCCATGCCCCGGTCATAGCCCAGGCGATTGCGGCTGATCGACTCGAACTGATACACGAATAACCCGGCCGGGGTGGCCCCCTGAGCCTTGTAACCCGCCTCATGCTGCAGGATTTCCAGGGCCGTCAACTGGTCGAACTTCGAGCGATCTTCTTCGGCCCGCTGGAAGACAAACGTCTGGAACTCCGTGAAGTAGTGCGGCAACCGCGACATTCCCTGACTGAGGCGCCCGTGCATCCCGACTTCACCCCGCAGGAACTCGATGACAGTGGGAAGCCGGGTGGTCGTCAACACCTCTTCATGAATCGTCGACAAGACCTCCTGGGCTGGCAGGTTTTCGAGCAATCGTTCCCGAAACACGCGAAAAAAGTACGTCTGTTCGATGTACTCTTCCCGGTCCAGGGAGGCGTGCGTAGTGGTTTTTTGGTCCGAGGTCATGGAGCGGCCGCCTCGATCTGGATCAGTTTTTTCCGTTCACGGGCCGCCTCCTTCGTCTGCCCCGCCTCCTCCAGGAATTTCACCAGGTCCCGACGCAGGGGAACCAGCGCGGGGGCCAACTCCAACCCCTGCCGCGCCGCTTCAATCGCAGTGGGCAGATCCTGAAAGACCGCCGCCATCACCGCATAGCGGGCATACACCTCGGCATTCCAGGGATTCACCTCAATTGCCCGCTGCAGATACTTCAGTCCGTTCGCGAAGTCGCCGGTCCGGTAACAGGCGATCCCCAGCATCTTCAGGGTCTCTTCATCCCGGGGAGCGTAGGGGAGCGCCTTCTCAAACCACTCCCGCGACTCGGCGTCTCGCCCGGCGAGGTAGTGCACCGCCCCCAGCGCCTGCAGAACCCGATGGTCGGCCGGCTGCTCGGCGTGAGCCCGTTTCAGAACCTCAACGGTTCCCAGCAGCTTGCGGGGATCCTGCGCGATGAATGTGTAGGCCTCTTCGGCGGAGGCCAAACCCTGGGCCCGCAGCGCCTCCCAAGACTCCAGTCCCTGTCCCATGTGTGCAAAAAACACCAGGGGAGATTCATCGGGGCGATCACTGGGAGGGGGCCCCGGGCGACGCCTGACACGGTGATCCGTCTGCGAGGTGTGCGCGATGTCCCCCGCGGCCCGACGCGGCATGTGACACTGTACGCACGAGCCACGAAATGGCTCGGCCAGCTGGTCGGACCGGGGTGCGGCACACCCCTCCGACCCGTGGCACTCGGCACAGCGCCGGTTGAAAAACACCTCGTTCTCGCCCGATTCGGGCACACCGTGCGGGTCATGGCAGCTGATGCAGCTGAACTTCCCTTCACTCTCCTGGAAGCAGCGACTGGAATACATCTCCTGCACGTGACTGACCGCCTTGTCGGGGGTCCCTTCCGAGGTGTCGTCGGGATGGACCAAAATGGTCAGCACCTCATCCAAACCCTGTCCGGGACGAAAGTCGAACACACTGCGCCCATACCTCGGAACGCGCCGCGCCAAAAGGTGACACTGAAAGCAGACGCTGTCCCGTTTCCAGGGTTCGAGCTTGTCCGGATTGACGATCTTGAGATCGGTGCCGGGGGCCGGCCTGACCCCACCCTCCAACATCTCGATGTGGGCACGGCCGGGACCATGGCAGCGCTCACAGCCAATTCCGAACTCCAGAAAGTGGGGAGCCCGATAGACATCAGGCGTATTGGCATCGGCGACCTGCATCCGCCCCGCATGACACGAGAGACAGTCGTCGGTCACACGCCGTTCGAAACGTGTGGCCGATACGTCGAGAGAGTATCCGGGGGACAGATCCCACTTCTCCCCCTGGCGATACCACGAGATGGGGGATTGATAGAACCGCCCGCCTCGGTCGATCAGAAACGACTTTCCACGGACACCCGACCCCAGCGTGTAGGGGACCTCAACCGTCTGCTCCACCACCACCCGGCGACGTTCGTCGCGCAGAATCTCGCGATGAACCACCGTGTCCACCGCACAGTCGACCGCATACTCAAAGGGACCGGTCTGAAAGTGAACAGGGCTGTCGGGCGAGACCCGCGGTACATCCTGGGGATGGTTGACCGACGCGGCCTGAAACATGGGGTGCCGTTCATATCGTTGGGCAATCTCAGCATGGCAGACCGTGCAGGCCGCCGAGCCCACGAACTGATCCGCATCGGCAGGTGCCGCCGGTTTGGGAGGAGCGGGCAGCAGTGCGACCGCTGCACCAGTTCTCGCGCCGCCCGGTTCCCAATTCCACCACGAACCCACCGCCAACGCCCCCAGCACGGCCAGGGCCAGGCCAACAATCCAGAGGGTCCGAGAGCGTTTCAACCGAGCCATGCGCGGGCGAGAGCCAGAGGTGCCGTCGAAGAATCCTGTACGATGTTAACACTCGGGCCGAGCCACCGTCGCCCGATTTCCGCTGAATTTCGGCAGGGAAGCCACCAGGCCGCAATCACGACCGTGTTTCCCGCAGGAGGCATCGAGAATCCCAGCCTTGGGCGGTCGGGGCAGGCTCTGTCGGTCAGGTCGGGGCTACGGTACCATAAATCCGTAGTAATAGACGAGCAATCCCGTCACGGCGGTCCCCGTGATGTCGATCGCCGACAGCCAACCCAGAATCTTGTGCAGGCGACTGTGCGCCGCCGGTCGGGCCGGGGTCGGGAACCGCCGCCAGGCCAGAAGCACCGTCGCCGTCCACAGAAACACGGTCGAGATCGCAAAGAACAGGTGCACGAACAACAGCGAACGGAAGCTGGCCAGTTCCTGGGGATCGAGTGGGCGCGACCGCTTGGCAAGGATTGCGTTCACCCCTCCCTGCCACTGCATGTCGACCTCGAACAGTCCCACCGCCAGCAGCAGCACCGCGGCCAGCAGCAACTGCAGCCGCTTATGCAGCTGATAATTGCCCCCCCAGCGCACGACACCAATGTTGAAGATCAGTAGAGGGACCACCACGAGCAGCGCACAAACCACCACATCCAGCATCAAAGAGGCCGGATAGCCCAGAAAACCGTTCGACATGAAATGAGCCGGGAAGAAGGTTGACGGTCGAGTCCACACGTGCCGCGAGATGCCCGAAACCGCCACGGCGTGATCGATCGGGCCGCGGGAACCGCACGCATCGGTATCGGCCGAGGCATGGTCTGGCGAATCGCACCCATCGTTCTTAATATAGGCTTTCCGTCCAGTCTTCCCCAGCCACACCAGCCACGCAACATGGTTGCGCTGAAGATTTGGCATTTGACTTCCCCGCCTCATCACGAGACCGCCCCATGCGCCTGTCGCGACTCGATCGTTTCCTGGCAATCCCACTTGCGATCGGCCTTCTGGCTGGTCTCTCGGTCGTCTCGTTCGGGGCGGATGCTCCCGAGAAGCCGGCTCGGATGCTGATGGTGACCACCTCCAAGACGTTCACTCACGATCCGGTCCGCCGTAAAGATCAGCAGTTGGCTCCCGCGGAAGTCGCGGTGACGCAGATCGGCCAGCAGACCAAGCTGTTCACCGTCGATTGCACTCAGGATCCGGTCGCCGACTTCACTCCCGAGAATCTGAAGAAGTATGACCTTGTGTTCTTCTACACCCAGGGGCCGAGCCTCGAGATTCCCGAGCCAGCGCTCGATTTCTTCTTCAACACCTGGCTGAAGCAGAAGGGGCACGGCTTCATCGCCACTCACTCGTCCACCGACACCTACGGCGGCTACAAGCCGTACTGGGACATGATTGGCGGAACCTTCGACGGGCATCCCTGGAATGCCGGCGACACCGTCACCATCACCGTGCACGACAAGAACCACCCCGCGACAAAGGTCTGGGGAGATGAGTTCCAGATCCGGGACGAAATCTACCAGTACAAAAACTGGCAGCCCGAGAAGGTCCGCGTGCTGATGAGTCTGAACATGGCCAAGACCGGCACCAAGAAACCCTACCACGTCCCCGTGGCGTGGGTGAAGAACTATGGTGACGGCCGGGTCTTCTACACCAACTTGGGTCACAATGCTGAAACCTGGGCCAATCCCAGGTTCCGCGACTCACTGATCGGCGGGATCCGCTGGGTGATGGGTCTGGAGATGGGGGATGCCACCCCGAATCCCGAAGTCTCGAAGGCGTGGCACGAGAAGTCGGTCTCCGACGCCGCCGGCAAGTAACACGACCTGGTCTTGAGCAGCCTGTCGCAGCGGGAAAAGGCTTCGACAGGCTGCCGACATTTTGCAAAGGATGGCCCCCACCGTGACGACCGTATCCGCACCGATGCTGCTGGACGGCGTTGAGATCGTCGACACCTTCGCCGAGGCGTTTCCCATCACCGGGACGCGGTTGATCATCACCGCCTGCTCGCGCAAATGGGCCTGGACGGCGGCCACGGTTATGACGGGAAATGCCACCAGCGTCATCGCCTGTGATTGCGAAGCGGGAATCGAGCGATTTCTATCGGAGTCCGAAACTCCCGACGGCCGCCCCGGTGTCAGCGTGCTGGCGTTCGCGTTCAGCCGAGACGCCCTGGCAAAAGCACTGGTCCATCGCGTCGGCCAGAGCGTGCTTACCTGCCCGACCACCGCCTGCTTCAATGGCATCACTGAGTGTGCACCTGATCGGCAGATCTCGGTAGGAGGACAACTGCGATTTTTCGGAGACACGTGGCAAACCTCCAAGAAACTGGGCGATCGGCGTTTTTGGCGGGTTCCCGTTATGGATGGCGAATTTGTCTGCGAAGAGAAGCTCGGCACGGTGAAGGGAGTGGCCGGTGGCAACCTGTTGCTTCTGGCGAGCGATCCAGCCGCAGGCCTTGCGGCGGCCGAATGGGCGACCCGGGCGATCCGCCGGGTCTCCGACTGCATTCTGCCATTCCCCGGTGGGGTCGTCCGGTCGGGAAGCAAGGTTGGCTCCAAGTACAAGACACTCAAGGCCAGCACCAACGAAGCTTATTGCCCCACGTTGCGCGGGGTTGTGAATTCTGAATTACCTCCGGAGATTACAGCCGTCTACGAGATTGTGATCGATGGGCTTTCCGAATCGGCGGTCGCCAATGCCATGCGGGCCGGATTGCATGCGGCCTGCCGCCACCCCGGCCTGCTCCGGGTTACCGCGGGCAACTATGGTGGCAAGCTGGGTCCCTTTCACTTTTCGTTGCGCGACCTGCTGACCTGACCTTACCTTCAGGTCGGTCTGGCTGTCGCTCGACCAGCCATTCATGAGCGACACACCCGATATCGAGTCTCGCCCTTCTGCATCCAGGTTGCCAGAGCCCTGGCGCTGGGGGCTGTACCTCGCCATCATTGCCTTCGCAGCGGGTCAGGGCTGGGCCCAGATCCGCATGGCCACCGTCAAGTACAGCCCAGACCGCTGGCAGGAAGCCCGCCCTCCACACACTCCTTTCTTCAGTGCCAATGATCGCTCTCGCTGGTGTACGGTCTGGTCCCTCGCTGAACGGGGAACCTGGCAAATTGATGAGATCATCACCCGCCCCGGGTGGGACACCATCGACAAGGTCCACGTCGATGGGCATTTTTATTCGTCCAAGCCCCCCTTTGTCGCTCTGCTGGCCACACCCGTCTATCTGACGGTCCGGCGAATAACCGGCAATACGCTCGACTCACAACTGCATGATTCGGCCCATGCCGTCCTGCTGTTATTCAACCTGCTTCCCTGGGTCCTGGCCCTCGTGGTACTGGCCGGACTGCTCGAGCGCTTCGCACAGTCCGAGTTCGCCCGCATCTTTGCCCTGCTGTTGGCCGCAACCGGCACCTTCCTCACTCCGTTTCTCATCACGCTCAACAATCATACCCCGGCCGCGATCTGTCTGATCTTCTCGCTGGCCCCACTGTGCCGGTTGATGACGGGCCCGGTCCATCCGCTGCACTTTGCGATTGCGGGCTTTTTCGCCGCCAGTTGTACGTGCTGCGAACTTCCCGCCGCCCCTTGGGGTGTCGTCGCGTTCGCAGTCGCCTGCCGCGCGGGTTGGAGGCCAACCCTGACATGCTTTGTGCCAGCAGCGCTAATTCCTCTGGGCATTTTTCTTGCCAGCAACTGGCAGGCCACGGGCAGTCTGGTTCCCACCTATGCATCGTTTGGAGCCGCTGAGAACAATCCCTATCACTACATTGTTGGGGGTATTCCCAGTTACTGGCTCAATCCCTCCGCCATCGATCGGGGAGAATCGTCGCCTTGGGTGTACCTGTTTCATTGCACATTCGGACACCACGGAATCTTTTCCCTGACGCCGATCTTTCTTTTGTCCCTCCTCGCGTGGATGACACGGTCCAACTATCGGGACCCCATCAGCAAATTCGTTCTGACAAGTGGCCTGGGGCTGACGATCTGGGTCCTGGTGTTCTATGTATCGCGCACACAGAGCCTCAATTACGGTGGCGTCACCAGCGGATTGCGCTGGGCGTTCTGGCTGATTCCCCTGTGGGTTCTGGCCATCGTCCCCGTGCTCGACCGCTGGCAAGATTCCCGGATTCTGCATGTCGTCGCCGCCACACTGCTGGGAGTCTCGGTCTTCTCGATCACAGTCCCGCGTGACAATCCCTGGCAAGCTCCCTGGTTGGTTCCACTCTGGGCCCAGTGGTTCCCACCAGCCAGACAGAACTCGCCGCCCATCGAGGCCTCACCCTCTTGGATCCTCAGTCCTCCCCAACTGGACGAGCCCCAGCGTCCATTGGTCGCCCGGTATGCCGCGCTCGGAACGTCCGGCGGCGTCCGGGAATTCACCCTGACATTCGCGCGTTCCACTGCCACTGGCCCCCTGCTCTGTCGGGTTGAGCCCCTCGCCGCGCTGCTGCCGGGTGTCGAACTTCCCCCTGCGGCGACACTCGAATTCGCGTTTCCAGCCCCCTTTCCCAGCGGCCCAAGGGAAACCAATTCAACCTCGGCTCAACTCAATCCCCCCGAATCGAACCAGGCCGAGGGAGCCGCCGACGAACTTGTCCAGAAGTTTTTCAACGGGCTGCCGTCAAACGTGACATACCGTATCGATCCCCGTCCCCGTTACATCAAAACTCGCCTCCGGGACGACGCGTTCGAATGTCGGCTTGTTTCGGCATCGGTCCTGCATCAGGCGGCCCCCCATCTTCCCCAAGCCCGCTACCGCCGCCAGGTCTGGTGGTGCACCGAACTTCCCTGGGGAGCGGTGCAGATCGAAGACACAGTGGCCGATGCCGTCGACAATTCCGTCATCGCCCGTTCACGTTGGCGGCTCTCCGCCTGGCCAACCCAGGACGAAGGGCCTCCCTCGCGGTAGCTGCCAATTGGTCGTGGGGACTCAACGTAGCCAGTCAGCCAAAAACAGTTGACTGCTTCCGTCCGCCGCCCGGGTCGAAGTCCACATCAGTTGCTTTCCGTCCGGACTGAATACCGGCAACACATCCATCTTCTCGTGATCGGTGACTTGGGTCACAACGCCCCCTTTGGGCCGCTCCCTGCTCCAATCAATTTCCATGGTGAACAGGTGGAAGGTGCCCCGGCCAGTGGTGTAGTCGGCACCCGACCAAATCAGATACTTTCCCGACGGATGGAAATACGGGCACCAGTTCACGTGCTTGAGGTTGTTGGTCAACTGCACCTCGACCTGCCCGTCGACGGAAATCAGGTACAGCTGCAGCATGTCCTTTTCTTCCCGATCACTCCGGAAAACAATCCACTTCCCGTCCGGTGAGAAAAACGGACCACCGTCGTAGCCCGGCGCGTTGGTGATCTGCCGCACCTCGGTGCCGTCGGAATTCATGATGTAAATATCGGGGTCACCATCCCGGGTCGACGTGAACACGATTTGCCGACCGTCGGGAGAGAAGCTTCCCTCCGCATCGTAACCAGCGGCATCAGTCAAACGGTGCAGTCCCGTGCCATCGAACTTCACCGTGTAGAGATCCATGTGAGGATCGAAATCCCACTGATACCGCCGACGCCCTCCCTTGGCCGCCTCTTCCCGGGCCTTCAATTCGGTCACGTCAATCTGGGGATCGGTGTGGCTGGAGGCGAAGAGTATTGTCTGCCCATCCGGAGAGAAGTAGGCACATGTTGTGCGCCCGCGTCCAGTAGAGACCAGCCGCGGTTGTTGCGAATCCTTCGGCTGCGTATAGATCTGATAAAACGGGTAGCCGATCGGGTACGCCTGATACACAAGCTGCTTTCCGTCGGCAGAGAAGTAACCCTCCCCGGCCCGCGGCAGTCCCTGGGTGACCTGCCGCAGATTCGCCAGGTATTTCGATTCTCCGGCCGTCAAAGCTGGAGCGGGCCCGGACTGAGCCCTCGACACTGAACCGGAAAGCACAGCAACCAATCCCAGGGCCAGACGTACAGCGGTGTGCATCGCAGCAACTCCTCGTTGAGAACAGTTCCGATGTGACGGTTCATTCTAGAAGGCAACCCGCCGTGTGTCGCATCCCCTCGAATGACGAAAACTCTGGCGGGAAGGGTAAACTTTGTCGGTCGGGAAGTTTCCGGAAGCGTTGTCGGTTGTAATTGGGGGCGGGGCGCGTTCAGGGGAAGGCCCCAGGTTGGTGGGATTTGTACTCGCGAGGTCTTTCCCCGGTATTCGATACGAGAAGGGTCCATTGTGCCCCTCCGCCCGCCCGCTCGATCGCGTGTCGGCAGACCTGCCCCCCAGACGGCATGCTGTCCCGATTTTACAAGAACTCCAGCCGCACCATCCTATGGCTGCTCGCCCTGTCGTTCCCGTTCATCCACTGGCAAGCCCAGTCGATCCGGTCGAACAACGACATTGAGACATGGCTCCCCGTGGAGTCCCCTGTCCGGGCCGCGTACGAGCAGTTCAAACGCGACTTCGGTGTCGAGGAACTGGTCATGATCGGCCTCGAGACACAGCGTGTCTCCGAGCGTCAGATTGAAGCCCTGTGCGGCCGACTTGACCGGCTGCCCGGCGTTCGCCAGTGTTGGTCTCCGGGTCGGCTGCGGGGCACCATGACCGAGATGGGTGTTCCCGAAGAGCAGATTGCACAGCGTCTGCGCGGCCTTGCCGAATCGGACGATGGCCATCTTGCCGGCGTCGCCGTGCTGCTCTCGGCTGCCGGTTTGAAAGATCGTGCGGGAACAGTCCGCGATGTCGAGGCCGAACTGAAGTACGCGGGTCTTTACGGACCTCATACGGCACTGTCCGGCGGGCCGGTGGTCATCACTGAGATGGATCGCCTCGGTGGGAAGAAAGAAAACACCAAGTTCTTCCTCATCACGCTTGTCATCTGCCTGCTCCTTCTGCGGTACTGGGTGAACGACTGGAAGCTCGCTTTTTCGGTCCTGGCCCTCACGATCTGGACCATTGACTTCACCCTGGCGGTGTTCAAGTGGTGCGGCGGTGAAATGAACTTCATCCTCGGCGCCCTGTCGGTGATGGTGATGGTCTTCACCCTCGAAGCGTCGATTCACGTCATCCACTACTTCCGCGAGTCGCAGCACTCCGCTGACACCCTGGGATCCGCCCTCACGCTCTGCTGGCGGCCCTGCCTCATCTCGCTGATGACCACAGCCGTGGGCCTGTTTTCGGTCAGTGTCACCGACATCGTCCCCGTCACCCAGTTTGGCTACGCTGCCGCCCTCGGAGCCGTCATCGCCATGGCCGGCGGGCTGACGATCACCCCGGCCATCCTGGCTGTGCTGCCGCAGAAACCAGGGGAGGATCATGCTGAAGAGGGTCTGGTCTTCGCCCGACTGGCCCATTGGCTCCTCCCTCGTCACCGTCAGGTCACGGTCGCCTTCCTTCTCGCTGGCGCGGTTGGTCTGGTGGGGCTGAACTGGCTGGAAACGAAGATCGAGCCTCTTGATTTCCTGCCGCAAAACAGCCAGGTCGTTACCGATGTGAACCGCATCCGCGAACACCTCACCAGCCTCGACTCGATCGAAGGGGTTGTCGAATTCAGCGACCCCGCCCAGCCCTTCACCGAGCGGCTGGAAGTTGTGCGGCGGCTGGAACGGAAACTGTCCGGGCATTCCGCAGTCCGGCATGTGATGTCGGCGGCGATGTTCTTCCCCGACCCTCTCCCGGACAATCCGATGAAGCTGCTTCCCATCCTGCAGAAAGCGCAGGCCCAGAGCAGCACCTCCGATTTCGTCGTCGATGGACAACGGTCTTGGCGGATCTCGGCCCGCATTGAGTGCCCCGCAGGCCAGAATCTCTCGCAGGTCTATGACGAACTCAACGCACTCGTCGCCGGTGAACCTCTGCGGCTGACCGGTTTGGCCCCTCTGATCGAACAGGCCCAGCACGAGATGCTGAATGGTTTCTGGAAGAGTTTCACATCCGCCTTCCTCGTCATTGGGCTGGTGATGACAATTGCTCTCCGCTCGGTTCGCATCACACTCCTCGCGATGCTGCCCAACGTGCTGCCCATGGGAATCATTTTCGGATTGCTCGGCTGGATACGGTTCCCGGTCGACATCGGGATGATGATGACCGGCAGCATCGCTCTGGGGATCTCCATCGACGGCACGTTCCATCTGCTGGTGCGTTACCGCGATCAACTCCGGACCGGGATGAGCAACCTCGAGTCGGTGCGGGTCGCCCTGGTCGCGACCGGAGGTCCGATCTTCGAATCGATCGTCGTCTCCAGCATCGGCATGCTGGCTCTGGCCATGAGCAGTTTCGCCCCCACCTACCGTTTCGGCTTGCTGATGGCTGTGCTGTTGTTGGCCACCCTGGTCGGCGATCTGCTGCTGCTTCCCGCCCTGCTCTGCTTCGGCGGTGACTCGTCCCGCACCAAAACCGACGTGCCTCCTCCAGTGTTCCTCGAAAAAAACCGGAAGGTTCCCGTGTCGGTCGCAACTCGAGACAAGGTTGCCTGAACGTCTGCTCAAGGCTTGCTTCTGAACCATGGCCTCGGTCCGGCGGGCAATTGACCCCCCGGACTTGGCCCCTAAAATGGGAGTTTCCATTGGTTTTCCTCCCGGGTTTTCCTCCCGGGTTTTCGGAAAACTCTCCGCGAGGGATGTGAGTGAACCGCGGAGTCGCCTCGAACCTGTGTGAAGCCAAGGTCGGCTTG
>Ga0315904_10000386_pt1 | contig 69236 bp, 52 predicted proteins | sample LakEriMetagenome_6_FD_203529 | JGI IMG/M metagenome (GOLD analysis project Ga0315904, IMG submission 203529) | Freshwater fungal communities from buoy surface, Lake Erie, Ohio, United States - Buoy 12 MA120 | ecosystem: Environmental > Aquatic > Freshwater > Lake | place: USA: Lake Erie, Ohio...
AACCGCCCATCGGGTTGTAGTCGTGTTTCCGCCACAGGTCCTGCGTGGCCCGTGTCCGCTTCTCGGGCTCGTTCTTGTATTTTTCGGCGATCGCCTTCATCTCGGGCTGAAGGACTTGCATCTTCTGTGACGAGATCGCCTGCTTGCGGCTGACCGGGAACATCGCCCCGCGGACGATCACCGTGAGCAGGATGATCGCGATGCCGTAGTTGCGGACGACCGCGTGGAGCGCGTGGAGCACGGCGATCATTGGCCGGGCCACCCAGCCGAACCAGCCGTAGTAGACGAGGTCGTCCATGCCGGAGCCGGCTGCGCCGAACGACCGCAGCAGGTCGGGCTGCTTGGGGCCGGCGAAGATCTCGTAGCGATGCACGAGCGGCGTGTCGGCCGTCACAGTCACCTCGCGGGAGACGAGCCGGCTCGTCACGTCCACGAGCCGCTTGCGGGCGGCCTCGGGCACGTCACCGACCGTGAGCGGCCGCACCTCCGCCAGTTCCGGCACGCCCGCGCCCGCTGCCGCGGGGATCACGGCCGAGGCGAAATAGAGCGAGTCCACGCCGGCGAACGAGAGCGGCTTCCCCTCGCGGACGGCCGAGGCCGGATGATCGAGTTTGCCGTCGGCGATCTTGAGGCCGCTGACGATCGTGCTTGGCTCACCCGCAAACCGCATCGCAACGTCGCGAACCGCGAGCGACCCCCAGTCGCGGGCGACCCGCTGGGCATACCACCAGCCCTCGGTCGGCAGTCCGGTGGGGCCGTCGAGCGCGTATGCGACGATCGTCTCGCCGTCGGCTGCCCGCACTTCCACGGTGAGATCGAGGCGGTAGCCGTCGGGACGATTCGGATCGCCACCGGCCGTCAGCCGATACTCCTTCACCGCCGTGAGGTTGCGGGGCAGCGGCCGGGTGAATCGCACGCCCCGGCCGTCGGCCGTCGGCTCGACCTGCCAATCGACGTCGGCAAGCTCGTGCCCCGGCAGTTCGCCGAGCGGCTCGCCCCGCTTCCGGCCGTCGCGAGATTCGAGCGACAGTCGGAACGAGAGCGGATCGTGTGGGTCACTGTCGGGATCGACCGTCGGTTCGGCCCGATGCTCGGGCCGCACGACTTCGAGTGGCCGCCGTTCGAGCACCACCTCGCAGGAGGCGGACTGGCCGCCGCGGAGATAGTGGATCGTGACCCGCTGCCGCGGACGCGTGGCGGCGAGCACGGCATGCAGCGACCGCGGGTCCGGCGTCGTCAGCGAGTTCACACGCACGATCACGTCGTCTGCCCGCAGGCCGCCCTTGGCCGCCGGCGTGCCGGGGCCGACCACACTGATGCGACAGCCCTCGGGCACCGCCGCGCAGGCGAGATGGCCGAGGTAGCCGGAGCGATCGTCCTGATCATGAAACCGCTCGTCGGCCAACTCGATCCGCTCCACCGCGGCGCCGCGGCTCGTGAGCGTGACGAGCATCTTGGCCGGGTCGGCGGGGTCGAGCGAGCCGAGCGTCCGCCGTTCCCGTCGGGCATCGCCGGCCACCGCCGCATCGCCATCGTCGGCAGCCGCGGCTGCCGACGACTCAGCGGATCGTTCGGTCTTCCCGGCATCGACGGCCGCGGACTCCGCGTCGGCGATCTCAACCGGTGGCTTCGGAACGGGGGGGAAAAACCAGGCCTGCAGCGCCTGGCCGGCGAGGACGATCGCCAGCGAAATGGCGATGAACGAAAGGTGTCGGCGTTCCACGAAAACTCCAGGAAAGGTGGGCCCGCGGAGTATATCAGCCGAGCGTGACGGAGGCTGGAGATCCCCTCACTGCAGGCCATGGACTCCGGAGGGGCTGCCCATGCCCTGTCGCCGGCGTTTGCCGCCGAGCGCAGGCAGGATGCCGAAGCGAAGGCGGCATCGAGCGAGCGAAGAACGGGATGTTCGTAGCGAGCGTCCGGCGACAGGGCATGGGCAGCCCCGACGCCCGCCACAGGAGGTCGTCCCGCTGCGGAATACAAGGGCCTGCGGTGCTCAGGCCGCTGGCCGCACACGGAGCGTGCGGCCAGCGGGGGGACGGGCGTGCGGCAATGCTAACGGCCTTGGCCGAGGCGGTCGCCGAGAAAGTTGTCGAGGTCGGCGATGGCGTGGATCTTGCGGCAGGTTTCGGCGAACGGATAGTCGACCCGCCGGAATCGGACTCGCTCGTCGTCCTCGAGGATCGTGTAGCAGGCACGCGAGTCCCCGTCGCGGGGCTGGCCGACCGACCCCACGTTCACCATGGCCTTCTCGCGCGGCAGCGGCATCGGCACCTCGGCCTCCCCCTTCGGCACGGAGGGAGAGAGGAACTCCGGCGACGTCGTGAAGATCCCGGGGATGTGGGTGTGGCCCTGAAAGCAGTAGCGGCCCACCAGTTCGAAGATGTGCTGCATCTTGAGCTGGTTGTAGATGTCTTCCGGGAAGACGTATTCCTCGAGCGGCCGCCGGGCCGAGCCGTGCACGAACAGGAGGTCACCCTCGGTGTGGGTGCGGGGCAGTTCGCCGAGGAAGTCGGTGAGCCGGTCGGCCGAGTGCTTCGGCATGCGGTCATGCAGTTCGAGTTGCGTGCGGGTCCAGCGGATCGCCCGTTCCGCGCCGACGTTGAATCCATCGGGGTCGAAGAGGGCCCCCTGGTCATGGTTGCCGAGGAGCACCATGCTGCAGCGGTCTCGGACGAGCTTCACGCATTCGCACGGATTCGGCCCGTAGCCGACGACGTCGCCGAGGCAGAAGATGGCGTCGACCCGCTGGCGGTCGATATCCTCAAGCACGGCCTTGAGGGCCTCGAGGTTGCCGTGGATGTCGCTGATGATGGCCCGCTTCACGCTTCTGTCAGACCTTGGCGGGCACCCGCTCCGAATCCGGATATCGTTTCAGCAGCCCGCCCTTCGCGGCGGAACCTTTGAAGGTACGGACGACCCGATGGGCGGTCAAGAAAGGCCCCGTTCCCAGCCAGCATGAAGACGCTCGCGATCGATACCAGCCTGGCGGCCGGTTCCGTGGCCGCCCTGCACGACGGCCGCGTGGCCGAACGCCGGCTCGACGTGCCGGGGGAACATGCCCGCCTGCTCGTGGCCGCGGTGGCGGAGGCAGCGGCCGAACTGGGCTGGCAGCCGCACGACGCCGACCTGATCGCCGTGATCCGGGGCCCCGGGTCGTTCACCGGCCTGCGAGTGGGCGTGGCGACCGCCAAGGCGTTGGCCTGGGCGACCGGCGGGCGGCTCGTGGGCGCCTCCGGCTTCGAGGTGATCGCGGCCCTCACGGCTCGGCTCACGGGCCGCCGCGACCAGTCGCTCGCGATCGGCTTCAACGCCGGCCGCGGCGATGCCTACGTCGCCACGGCGATGCCGTCGTCGGCGAGTGTCACAGGCTGGGAGATCGGCCCCGCCGCGATCTATCCTGTCGCAGAATGGATCGCCGCGCTGCCGAGCGGCACGGTCGTCTCCGGCCCGGCTCTCGAGTCCGCATCGCCGGCCCTTGCGGCCCGCCTGGATCTCGTCGTTGCCCCGCCCGAATCCTGGCAGACGTCGGCCGTGGAGGCGGGCCGGCTGGCCCTGCTCCGGGCCGCGGTGGGCACCGTGGACGACGCGTTCACGCTCGTGCCCGAATATCTGCGGCCAAGCTACGCCGATGAGCGGCGAGCCGGTACGCTGGGCCCCTGAAAACCGGCCGCGGTGTGCCGCCGCCGGTTCGTGCTCCCTCCTCGTTTCGTCGTTCGGAACCTTCCGTCATGCGCCCCATCAAGAAGCTGCTCGTCGCCAATCGCAGCGAGATCGCGATCCGCGTCTTCCGCTCCGCCCACGAGCTCGGCATCCGCACCGTCGCCATCTACGCCCACGAAGATCGGTTCGCGCTCCACCGCTTCAAGGCCGACGAGGCCTACCTCGTGGGCAAGCCCGGCGAGCCCTTGCGAAGCTACCTCGACATCGAGTCGATCGTGGCGCTCGCGAAGGAATACGACGTCGACGCGATCCACCCGGGCTACGGCTTCCTGTCGGAGAATCCCGAGTTCGCGGCCGCCTGCGCGAAGGCCGGCATCACGTTCGTGGGACCGCGAGTCGAGCTCCTGAAGATGCTCGGCGACAAGACGGCCGCCCGCGATTTGGCCAAGCGGGCAGGCGTGCCGATCCTCGCCGGCAGCCCAAAGCCGGTCACGAGCCAGGCCGACGCGCTGGCGATCGCGAAGGAGCTCGGCTGGCCGGTGATCTTGAAGGCCGCGCACGGCGGCGGCGGCCGCGGCATGCGGGTGGTGCATGGCGAGGACGAGCTGGCCGTGGCGCTCGAGAGCGCCCAGCGGGAGAGCAAGACGGCCTTCGGCTCGGCCAGCGTGTTTGTGGAGAAATTCATCCAGCGGGCCCGGCACATCGAGGTGCAGCTGCTCGGCGACCTCCACGGCAACCTCGTGCATCTCTTCGAGCGCGACTGCTCGGTGCAGCGGCGGCACCAGAAGGTGGTGGAGATTGCCCCCGCCCCGAACCTGCCGCAGAAGACCCGCGACGCGATCTGCGAGGCGGCACTGGCGATCGGCCGCACGTCGAAGTACGAGAACGCCGGGACGGTCGAGTTCCTCGTCGATGCCGACACCGGGAAGTTCTTCTTCATCGAGGTGAACCCGCGGATCCAGGTGGAACACACCGTCACCGAGGAGATCACCGGCATCGACATCGTCCGGCGGCAGCTCCGCGTGGCCGAGGGCTGGAAGCTCTCCGACCCGCAGATCGGCCTCGGCGACCAAGCGGCGATCAAGTCGATGGGCACGGCGGTGCAGTGCCGCGTCACCACCGAGGATCCGGAGAACCGGTTCCTTCCCGACTACGGCCGGATCACGGCCTACCGCTCGGCGAGCGGCATGGGCATCCGGCTCGACGCAGGCTCCGCCTTCTCGGGCGCCGTCGTCACGCCCTACTTCGACTCGCTCCTCGTGAAGGTGACGGCCCGCGGCCTGAATCTCGAGGAGGCGGCCGGCCACGTGGAGCGGTGCCTGCAGGAGTTCCGCGTCCGCGGCGTGAAGACCAACATCCCGTTCCTCGTGAACCTGGTCACGCACCCGGAGTTCCTCGCCGGCAAGTGCACCACGCGGTTCATCGACGAGACGCCTTCGCTCTTCGACTTCCCGCTCCGCAAGGATCGGGCGACGAAGGTGCTCGAATACCTCGCCGACGTGATCGTCAACGGCAACCCCCTTGTGAAGGGCAGGCCTGCCGCCGTCCGCCGCGAACCGGCGCCGCTCCCTGAGTATGACCGGTTCGCCCCGCCCCCGGCCGGCACGCGAAACAGGCTCCAGGAGCTCGGGCCGACGAAGTTCGCCGCCTGGGTCCGCGGGCAGAATCGCCTGCTCGTCACCGACACGACGATGCGTGACGCCCACCAGTCGCTGCTCGCGACGCGAATGCGGAGCTACGACATGCTCGCCGCGGCCGACGCCTATGCCCGGCTGGCCTCCGGCTTCTTCTCCCTGGAGATGTGGGGAGGCGCCACGTTCGACACGTCGATGCGGTTCCTCAAGGAGTGCCCATGGGACCGGCTCCTCCAGCTCCGCGAGCGAATCCCGAACGTGCTCTTCCAGATGCTGTTGCGCGCCAGCAACGCCGTCGGCTACACCAACTACCCCGACAACGTCGTGCAGGCGTTCGTGAAGGAATCGGCGGCCGCAGGCATCGACGTGTTCCGCGTGTTCGACCCGCTCAACTGGGTGCCGAACATGAAGGTGGCAATCGACGCCGTCGTGGAGAGCGGCGCCATCTGCGAGGCGGCGATCTGCTACACGGGCGACGTGCTCGACCCGAAGCGGACGAAGTATTCGCTCGACTACTATGTGAAGCTCGGCAAGGAGTTGGAGAAGCTCGGCGCGCACATGCTCGCCATCAAGGACATGGCGGGCCTCTGCAAGCCGTTCGCGGCCGGGAAGCTGGTGTCGGCACTGCGTGCTGAAATCGGCATCCCGATCCACTTCCACACCCACGACACGTCGGGCGCCCAGATGGCCACGCTGCTGGAGGCCGCGCGGAACGGCGCCAGCGTCGTCGATGCCGCCTTCGCCCCCTTCGCCGGGCTCACCAGCCAGCCGAACCTCAACGCGCTGGTCGATGCCGCCCGCCACACGCCGCTCGACACCGGCCTCGACCCCGAGCCGCTGCGGCACCTCGCCCACTACTGGGCCGCTGTTCGCGATCACTACACCGCGTTCGAGTGCGGCATGAAGGCCCCCGACGCCGATCTCTACCTCCACGAGATGCCGGGCGGCCAGTTCACGAACCTGCTCGAGCAGGCCAAGGCCCTCGGCCTCGGCGATCGCTGGGAGGAGGTCTGCAAGGCCTACGCCGAGTGCAACCAGTTACTCGGCGACATCGTGAAGGTGACGCCCACGAGCAAGTCGGTGGGCGACCTCGCGCTGATGCTCGTCACCAACGGCCTCCAGGCCTCGGATCTGCTCTCCGACTCCCGCGAACTGGCGTTCCCCGAGTCGGTGCTCGACCTCGTGGCCGGCAGGATGGGCCAGCCGCCCGGGGGCTTCCCGCCCGCGGTCGTGAAACGGATCGTCCGCGACGGCAAGGTGGTGACGGGCCGGCCGGGCGAGTCGCTGGCACCAGCCGACTTCGCGGCCGCGGCCAAGCAAACGTCCGAGATCGTCGGCCGCACCGCCTCGCCCCGCGAGGTGCTCTCGTGGCTCCTTTATCCACGGGTGTTCCAGGACTACGCGCAGCACGTCGCCAAATATGCCGACGTGAGCGTACTCCCCACGCCGGCGTTCCTCGAAGGACTCAAGCCGGGCGAGGAACTCGCCATCGACATCGAGCCGGGCAAGACGCTTCTGATCCGCCTGCTCACGGTGGGCGAGCCGCATGCCGACGGCACCCGGACGGTGTTTTTCGAGCTGAACGGCCAGCCGCGGAGCGTGTCGATCGCCGACAAGAGCCTGGAGGCGAAGGTGCAACGGCGGCCGAAGGCGGTGCCGGGCGATGCCCGAGAAGTCGGCGCGCCGATGCCGGGCCTGGTGGTGACGGTGGCCGTTTGCCCCGGCGACGTCGTAACGAAGGGGCAGAAGCTGCTCTCGCTCGAGGCGATGAAGATGGAGACGACCGTCTACGCCGAGCGGGACGGCAAGCTCGCGGAGGTGCTCGTCACCCCGGGCACGCCGGTGGAAGCCCAAGAGTTGCTCGCCCGCTACGCCGACGCGTAGCGACCTTTAGGTGCAGATGTTGTCCTGCGGATGCACTCCCTCACCGCCCCAAGGGCTTGATCCACACGTTGCGATACCGCGTCGGACTGCCGTGGTCCTGGAGAAACAGCGGCCCCTCGCCGGTTGCGAGCAGCCGCCGCTCGATGGCCCGGAGGTGATCGGTCACGCCACGCCTGTAGGGCACGTAGGGCGACCGTGGCTCGGTGAATGTCAGGCCGTTCTGCACCATGAAGCCGTTGAGCCAGGCCGTCACGCGGCCGGGCCTGACGATCGTGCCGGCCGGATCGCGCCGCGGGGCGATGAACCGGATGTCGTAGACCTGCCACTTGTCCGCCGGCAACGCGGCGTTCACGATCGGCTTGGCGAAGCGGTAGAGGCTCCCCTCGTCCTGCTCTGTGACCGGTGCGACCCCGAACGAATCGAAGATCTGCATCTCGTAGTGGCCGTGCAGATAGAGGCCGCTGTTTCCCTTCTGCCGCGGCGAAATCATGAACTCGGCATGGATGTCGGCATCGCGAAACAGCTGTTTCGACACGAGGTGGTTGGTATTGTGGCCGGAGGGGACGACCACGAGTTCGTCTTGCTCTCCCCGCCAGTCGATCGCACCGCCCGCCATGCTCGTGAAGGCCATGCCCGCGGTGGCGGCGGCATCGCCGCCGATCAGCACGACCGCGCCGGGGGGCGGCGCTACCGGCAGCGGCGTCTGCACGGGATCGAACGCGGGGTAGCCGTCGGACTCGGGCGGCGACAGGCCGCGGAGATGACGGTCGGCATGATCGGCGAACTGCTCCCAATCGGAGGGGAGCAGGTCATGACGGCCGCTGCGGACGTGACGACCGATCGTGTCGCCGACGGCGCCGGCGACATCCAGCCGCCGCGGCGCGTTCAGCGCCAGGAGCGCGTGCTGGTCGCAGGGCAATTCCGTCTTCTGCCCCGCCTCCTTCGACACCACCATCGCAAACCGCTCGTCGAGAGCGCCGGCGCACAACGCCGCCCCGCCCAGTCGTGAATGCCCAACGACGGCCACCTTCGTGTCGTCGATCTCCGGAAGTGTCACGAGCCAGTCGAGGATTCGAGAGAGCTGCCAGGCCCATGTGGCGATGGCGCCGGGCTTATCGGCGGGCAATTCACCGGCGACAGGCCGATCAGGAAACGTGTCGCCGCAGGAGGCCGTGGCCATGCAATAACCGCGGCCAAGCATCGTCTCCACCGGCCAACGGTGGGCCAGCGTGCCACGGGAGGCCTCGGTGGCCCGATTGCCGGTGATCCGCGCCGCGGCGTCGTCCGGGATCCAGCCGCGCGCCAGGTGAATACCGGGATCAGGATGCTGTGCCTGGTTGCCACGGAAATTGAGGCAGAGGAAACAGACCGCGGCCCGCGCTCCACGCGGCAGGAAGAGGAGCACGTCGGTCGTGGGCGACCGTTCATCGGCCCCCAGCCGCAGCCGGGCCTGGATTCGCGTGGCCGCCACGTCGCCGGCGAGCGTCACGTCGACCCGCTCCACATCCCCCACCACGCTCACCGGCCCGGCCGGCTGCCGGCGAACCTTCGCCTCGTCACCGTTGACGACCTCATCGGCCGCGTGTGCGGCTGCCCCGGCGGATATGAGGAGCGCCATGATCGCGGCGGTCACCCATGCCAGTGAGCGGGGAACTGGGGCATCGTGAACCATACGTCGCTCCTGTTCCGTGCCTCGTCATCACATCATCCCAGGACGTCCGTCCGGGTCGTATCTTCAGCGAGATCAATCCGTGAGCGTGGCCTTGATCGCGAGCAGCTCGGCCTGCGGCTCGTCTTCCATGTGGGCCATCTGGCCGGCGCAGCGATACCAATATCGCGCATTGCCCGCATCCCCCTCGATCTTGTGCAGCACGGCATGAATCCAGGCGCTCGTGGCCTCGCACTCGTGCCGCTGCACGATCTCGTGGGCCTGCTCCCAGCGGCCGGCCAAGGCATGCTCGATCGCCTCGAGCAGTTCGTCCCTCACGGCTGCTCCTTCACCAAATCCTTGAACACCTTCCGCACCTTGGCCACCTTCGGGCCGGCCACGGCCTGGCAGTAGGGCTGGAACGGATTGTTGGCGAAGTAGTCCTGGTGATAGTCCTCGGCCGGATAGAAGGTCGAGGCTTCCGTCACCTCCGTCACGATCTTGCCGGGAAACACGCCGGCCTCGTCGAGCTTCGCGATCACCTCTTGGGCGATCCGCTTCTGCTCGGCGTCGTGATAGAAGACTCCCGAGCGATACTGTGTGCCGACGTCGGCCCCCTGCCGATTGAGCGTGGTGGGATCGTGCGTCGCGAAGAACACCTCGAGCAGCTGTTCGAACGACACCGTCCGTGGATCGTATTCGATGTCGATCGCCTCGGCATGGCCGGTCTGGCCGGTGCACACCTGCTTGTAGGTGGGATTCGGCACCTGGCCGGCGATGTAGCCGCTCGTCACGCTCTTCACGCCCTTGAGTTCGGCATACACGGCCTCAGTGCACCAGAAGCAGCCCCCCGCGAACGTCGCCTTGGCGAGCCCGTCGCCATCCGCCGCCGTTCCGTGTCCACCACCGAAGCCTGTCATGATCGCCACTCCTGCCAGAATGATCGCTCGCCGCCGCATGGATCGCGCCTCCTCGCTCGAAATACACGTCGCATTGTAGGAACTTTCACCGGCTTCACGACGGGTCACGACTGAAAAACGAACCGCAGCGGCTTCGCAGCCCATTCGCTGGCATAGGCCACGCCGATCCGGGGCGTGCGGCTGATCCGCCGCGGCGGGATCGGCTCGCCGGCCTCGAGCCAGAGGCCGGTCGGCCGGGCGGCAGCCAGCCCGTCGAATGCCTTGTCGATGCCCAGCCCCCGGGTCACCCGCCCCGGCCCCACGAATTCACCGGCGCCGCGGATGAGCACGGCCGCCGGCACTCCCTCGGCGCCGGTCACGATATTGAGCATCCAATGCATGCCGTAGCAGAGATAGACATACCAGTGGCCGGCAGGGCCGAACATCACGGCATTCCGCTTGGTCATCCCTCTCGAGCCGTGACAGGCCAGATCGTGGGCTCCGAGATACGCCTCCGTCTCGCAGACGACGTGCCGCGACAGCCTCCCGTCGGCCGCCCGCACGACGAGCCACGCCCCGAGCAACTCGCGAGCCACCCGATCCGCGGGCCGGTCGAAGAAGGCTGCGGCGAGGGGCTGGGATGAACGTGCCATATCGGGCATTATGATGCCTCGTTCATTGGAACCGGAATCGCGGAGCAGAGCAGAGTCTCATGGAAGCAGGCATCGTTGGACTACCGAACGTGGGCAAGAGCACCCTTTTCAACGCCCTCACCCAGTCGAAGGCCGCCCAGAGCGCGAATTACCCGTTCTGCACGATCGAGCCCAACGAGGGGATGGTGAGCGTGCCCGACGGCCGGCTCCATCGGATCACGACATACATCCCGCCACAGAAGGTGATCCCGGCCGCCCTCAAGCTGGTGGACATCGCCGGGATCGTGAAGGGAGCGAGTGAGGGCGAGGGCCTCGGCAACAAATTTCTCTCCCACATCCGCGAAGTGGACGCGATCCTGCAGGTGGTGCGGTGCTTCGAGGATCCCGACGTGATCCACGTGGCGGGCAAGGTCGATCCCGTGTCCGACATGGAGACGATCGAGATCGAGCTCATGCTCGCCGACATCCAGCACCTCGACAACCTGCTGCCCAAGGCGGAGCGGGCGGCGAAGAGCGCCGACAAGGATGCCAAGCTCAAGGTCGAGGCGATGAAGAAGTGCCTCGCACACCTCGGCGAACAGAAGCCACTCCGCACGCTGGCCCTCGACGAGTTCGAGAAGAAGGCCGTGAAGGAGTTCGGCCTGCTCACGGCGAAGCCGATTCTCTACGTGGCCAACGTCGACGAGACCGATCTGGAGGGCAAGAACCCGCTCGTGCAACGGGTTCGCGAGGCGGCGGCGAAGGCCGGGGCGGAAGTGGTGCCCGTCTGCGCGAAGCTCGAGGCGGAGATCGCCGAGCTTGACGAGGCCGACCGGGCCGAGATGCTCTCCGGGGCCGGCCTCACGGAGCCGGCGCTCGCCGTGCTGGCCCGGGCCGCCTACAGGACGCTCGGCCTACAGAGCTACTTCACGGCGGGCGAAAAAGAGGTGCGGGCCTGGACAATCCCCGTCGGCGCCACGGCCCCCGAGGCGGCCGGCGTGATCCACACCGACTTCGAGAAGGGCTTCATCCGCGCCGAGATCTATTCGCTCGACGACCTGGAGCACTACAAGACGGAGAAGGACATCCGCGCCGCCGGCAAGCTCCGCGTCGAGGGCAAGGACTACGTGATGCGCGACGGCGACATCTGCCACTTCCTCGTCAATCGGTAGCCCGTGATGTTCGGCTGGCTTCGTCGCCCGCAGACACGGGCCGCCCAGGTCGCCGCTGCGGATCGCCGCGCCGCGGCGGCATGCGCCGGGCGGCGGTTTTCCACGGGAAACCGCCCCGTGATTCGCTGGATCAAGGGGGATGGGCTCGACGACGCCGTCACCCGGGCCGCCATCGGGCAGGCGACGCGGCTCTTCGGCTCGACGGTCGACTACTGCCTCTGCACACAAGGGCTGTCGGCCGCACGTGCCCGTGACGTGCTGGCGTGGGCCTCGCAGCCCGTGGAATGGTGGCCGGTGACGGACCGCGACAATCCCACGTTGGCACGCCTGCTGACGGTGGCGGGCTGTCCTCCCGAGCGGTTCGGCTACTGGTGGAAGTGGTTCCCGGAACGCGTGCGGCCCAACGGCCCCGAATGGATTCTCGACGGCGACATGGTCGTGACGGCAGCCCCCTCATGGTTCGACCGCTGGCGGTCAGGGCACGACGGAGTACGGGTGACGCAGGACGACCGCGCCGCCCCGCCGATCTATGGCCGATATGCGGCGCTCGTCGACACGAGCCGCCAGCTCTATTCGGGACTCATCTCGCTGCCCCCCGGCCTCCGGTACATGCAGCATCTCGCCACGGTCCTGCGGCGACAGCCTCTGGCCCGTCCTCACGACGGACGAACCGACATGTGCGAGCAGGGTGTGGTGGCCGCCACCTTCCAGCAGCTCGATGCGGAGCCGATTCCGCTCCACGAGTTTCCATTTGCCAGGGCGTTCGAGGACTTCATCGACTATGGCGTCCAGGGCGACCAGGGGCATGGCTGGGGCTTCCACTTCGGCCACGCCTTCATCCGCGACAATCCGCACGTTCACCGGCTCACAGCGGAGGGGCGAATCTTCTCGCAGCCCACCCCCGATCTGCACGACCGTTTCACCTGGCTGGGCGGCCAAGGGCAATGGGGCGTTCCGGGCTGGACGATGCCCCCCGACAACGCCCGCAACGTGCTCGCAAAAGCAGCCCCCTTTGCGGGCCGCGAGGTCCTCGAACTCGGCACGTCGCGGGGCCGCGTGACGGCGATGCTGGCCAGCATGGGCTGTCGGATGACCACCGTCGACCATCAGGATCGGGGCGCGACGGCCAATCTCGCCGGCCTTGGAGTCGACGTCGTGATCGACGATGCCGTGCATTTCCTGCGGACGACCAGCCGCCAGTTCGACCTCGTGGTCTGCGACCTGCACGGCAACTCGCCGGCCGAGTGGCGGCGGTATGCCGAGCCCCTTCGCGACCGCGTCGCGCCGGGAGGCACCATGATCATCAGCAACGCCGCCCTGAGCGACATCCCGGAGTGGCACGAGGAGACCGGCGTACGCTGGTTCCTCGACTCCCTCCCGCCCGGCTGGACCTCCCAGTTGGACACGGGCACCGTCCCCGGGCTTGCGGTCGTTCGCCGCCCCTGATACCAACCCCGGCGCCGTTTCGCCCTCCCCGGGACCGTCGTCATGCGCGGCGTCGAGCGCCATACCCTCTCCGGCCACGCCGACCACCGCGGGATGCTGCACGTGCTCGAGCAGGACGGGCCGCTTCCTTTTGCGATCGCGCGGGTGTTCTGGATTCAGGGGTGCCCGTCCGGTGCCAGTCGGGCGAGCCATGCCGTCACGGCGCAGCAAGCCCTCGTCGCGATCGCGGGCACCGTCACCGTTGATCTCGACAACGGGAACGAACGCCTCCAGATGAGGCTCACGGACGCCGATGAGCTCCTGGTCGTGCAGGCCGGTGTCTGGGTGCGGCTGCACGATTTCTCCACGGATGCCGTCGTGATGGTGGCATCGTCACAGCGGTTCGCAGACGTGCGTTACTTCGACGCACCGCAGCCCAGCCTGATAGAGCCGCCCCTGGCTCGGGGGGCGGCATGATCCCGCAGGCCGATCCATCCCGCCGGATCGCCCGGCATCGCGATGCCGTCCTTCGAGCGATGACAGCCGTCTTGGACGGCGGCGACTACATCCTGGGCAGCCATGTCGAGCGTTTCGAACGGGCGTTCGCATCGTTCACCGGCGCCGCCCACTGCGTCGGGGTGAACTCGGGCACCGATGCGATCGAACTGGCGCTCAGGTCCGTCGACATCGGCTCCGGCGCCGAGGTGATCATTCCGGCACTCACCGCGGCAGGCACTGCCGCTGCCGTGGTTCGGGCGGGGGCCAGGCCCCGGTTCGTCGACGTCGACGATGCGAGCCGCTGTCTCGATCCAGCCGCCGTCGAGGCCGCGATCGGACCGCGGACTGCGGCGATTGTGGCGGTGCATCTCCACGGGCACCCTGCCGACATGCCACGGCTGCTCGCGGCTGCCCGGCCACGCGGCATCGTCGTCATCGAGGATTGCGCGCAGGCCCACGGCGCGACGATCGCAGGCCGGTCGGTCGGAACCTTCGGCGCCGCCGGGGCGTTCTCCTTTTACCCCACGAAGAACCTCGGCGGCATCGGCGACGGGGGTGCCGTCGTCACGTCCGACCTCGCCATTGCAGACCGCGTACGGGCGCTGCGGAATTACGGCTGGCGAGATGGCGAGCGAATCAGCCGGGTCGCCGGCGGCAACTCCCGGCTCGACGAGCTACAGGCCGCCATCCTGCTCGCTCTCTTACCGAGCCTTGAATCGAGCAACTCAGAGCGCCGCTGGATTGCCCGCCGATACCACAAGGCGCTGGCCGGAATCTGCGTCGGGCTGCCGGCCGCGCATCCGGGCGCCGTCTACCATCAGTTCGCCATCACCACCGGGAGCCGCGATACGGTTCGCCGACTCCTGCTGGAGCGGCACGGCATCGGCACCGGCGTCCACTACGACTGCCCGCTCCACCGGCAGCCCGCGTTCGCCGCGTTCGTTAGCGATTCCCTCACCGTGAGCGAGCGGCTGGCCGCCGAGATGATCAGCCTGCCGATTCAGCCCGAGGTCGCCGCCGATGCCGTCGATACGATCGCGTCTGCCGTGCGGTCGCTGGTCGGTGTGCAGCGGCGGCTGGCTGCCTAGCCGATTGCAGCCGGTCGCTCTCCGCAGGCCCGTCACTCCGTGACGGGCAGCCCGTTGCGGAGCAACGGGCCTACGGTTCCGGCACAGCCCGTTGCGGAGCAACGGGCCTCCAGTGTCACTTCACCGCGGGCTCGCGGAGGTGCTCGGGGAGCCAGTCCTGCTCGGCCGCGTCGGGATCCACGCTGCCGCCGCCGACGGCGGGGGCGAACCCCTCGGCGTATTCGTCCTCGTGCTCCTCGCGGGCACTCGTCCCGAAGAACGAGTACATCACCGGCACCAGGATCAGCACGAGCAGCGTCGTCGTCGCTAGGCCGAACGCGAGCGCCGTGGCCATCGGGATCAGGAACTGGGCCTGGAAGCTCTTCTCCAGGAGCAGCGGTAGCAAGCCCCCGATCGTGGTCACGCTCGTGAGCATCACCGGCCGAAACCGCAGGCAGCCCGACTCCCGCAGGGCGGCCCGCAGCGGATGCCCGGCGCGCACACGATGGTTGATGAAGTCGATGAGGCAGATCGAGTCGTTCACCACGACGCCCGCCAGAGCGACCAGACCGAACATGCTGAAGAGCGTGAGCGGCATGCCCATCAGGGCGTGGCCAAAAACGGCGCCGGCGATTCCGAACGGGATGGCCGCGAGAATCAGGAATGGCTGAAAATACGACTTGAACTCCATCGTGAGCAGCACGAACATCGCGAACAGCGCCACCACGAAGCCCGTGCCCAGGCTCCGGAGTGACTCGTTCGTCTGCTCCTTCTGACCCTCCCAGCGGACGCGGACGAGCGGGTGATCGGCGAGCAGCCCCGGCATGAGCCGCTTCTCCATGTCGGCCGTGATCTGGGAACTGGTGAGCGAGCTCGTGGCCACGTCGATGTCGGCCGTGACCGTGATCGATCGCTTCTGGCCGAGCCGGTTGATCTCCGAGTAGCCCCGCACGACCGACACGTCGGCCAGCTCGCGGATCGGCCGCTTCACGCCGTCGGGACCGGCCACGCGGACGTCGGCCAGCGTCGCCAGCGTTCGCCGCTCGTCCTGCGGGTAGCGGACCATGAGCTTCACCTCGTGCCGCCCCCGCTGGAGCCGCATCACCTCCTCGCCGTAGTAGCTGGCCCGAATCGTGCCGGCGAGGTCGGCGAGCGACACACCCATCGCCTCGGCCCGCGGCTTCACCTTGATCTGGTATTCCCACTTGCCCGGCCGCGAGTCGTCGTCGATGTCGATCACGCCCGGATACTGGGCCAGCCACTCCTTGCATCGCTCGACGGCGTCCTCGAGCTGAGCCACGGCCTCCGCGTTTGCCGCCGCGAGCAGCTTGAATTCGATCGTCTTCCCGCCCGGCCCGATGTTTTCCGTGCCGAAGAGGAGCGACTCGTTGCCGGGAAAGTCGCCCGCCAGCCGCCGCCACTCACTGATGAACTGCTCGCTCGTGACGTCGCGAAACTCCCCCTCGACCAGTTCGACCGCCACCGCGCCGACATGACTGCCGCTCATCCGGGCGTCGGGCCCGACCTCCCCCTGGGCCGCCACCTGCCCGACCGCCCGGTGGACGAGCGTGACGATGGGCTCACCAGCGGGCGACAGCTTCTGCGAGGCCTGGGAGGCGGCCTGCTCCAGCCGCGTTGTAGCCTCGTCGGTCACGGTCGCCGGCGTGCCGTCGGGAAACACGACCTTCGCGACCAGCCGGCTGGCGTCGATCTTGGGAAAGAGCTGGAACGGCGTGATCCCGCTGCGGACGATCCCGAAGGCGGCGAGCAGGATCGCCAGCGCCGCGGCCAGCGTCGAGAGCCGGTTGTCGAGGCAGAGATCGAGGAACGGTGAGTAGACCGATTTCACGAACCATTTCAGGCCGCGGTCGCAGGCCCGCTGCAGCCAGGCCACCACGGCCAAGAGCGGCCGCAGCGGATAAAGCAGGAGGCCGATGATCGTGAACACGAGGTTCTTCTCGTGTGCCAGGTGCCCTGGCAGCACCAGCGTCGATTCCGCCAGCGACATCAGCAGCGTGGAGATGAAGGCGAAGGGCATCACGGCGATGAACTTCCCCATGACGCCCGACACGAAGCAGAGCGGCAGGAACGTGATCACCGTCGTGAGCACGCTCGAGATCACGCTGGGGATCACCTCGACCGTGCCGTCGATCGCGGCGGCCGTCAGGCTCTTTCCCATCCGTCGATGACGATCGACGTTGTCGCTCACCACGATCGCGTCGTCCACGACGATCCCGATCGCCATCAGGAAGGCGAACATCGAGAGCATGTTGAGCGTCTGGTCGGTGCCATACATGAGGGCGCCGGTGCCGAGCATCGAGAATGGGATCCCCATCGCCACCCAGAAGGCGATCTTGAGGTCGAGGAACAAGGCCAGCATCACGAACACGATCACGAGCCCCTGGAGGCCGTTCTCGATCAGCATCCGCAGCCGGTCCTGCACGTCGATCGACTGATCGGCCCAGACCGTGAGCTCGTAGCCCGAGGGCAGCCTTGCGTCGGCGACGTACTGCTTCACGGCGGCCACCATCGCCAGCAGGTCCTCGCCCGAACTGCGATCGATCGACACCACCATGCCCGCCCGGCCGTTGATGCGATTCGTGGAGGCGACGTCGGCGAACTCGTCGCGAACGGTGCCCAGATCCCCCACCGTGAGCACGAGCCCGTCGGGGAGCGTGACGAGCGGGAGTTTCGCGATCTCGGCTCCCACGTACCGCTTGTTCTTGCCGCGGAGCAGGATCTCGCCGCTCTCGCTGCGGATCGTGCCTCCGGGCAGCTCGAGATTCTCCCGCCGCACGATCTCCGCCACCTTCTGCAGCGAGAGCCCGTATTTCCGCAGCGTCTTCTCGGAGATCTCGATGTCGATCTGATAGTCCTTCGCCCCCTGCAGGTTGGCGGCCGACACGGCAGGGAGCGCCAGGAGATCGTCGCGGACGAGCTCCGCCACGTCGCGCAGCTCGAGCTCCGACACCTCCTCGCCATCGCCCGCCGCGGGCGCGAGAATCCCCACCTTGATCGCCGGCGTGCGGAGCGTGACCTGCTCCACCTTGGGATCCTCGGCCAATTCCGGCATGCTCGGAATCCGCTCCACCTCCGAGCGAATCTCTCCGAGCGTCTTCTGCACATCCTTGATGCCGTCCTGCAGCTCGAACACGCAAAAGCCCATCCCCTCCTGGGCCACGCTCGTGATCTTCTTGATGCCCGCGACGCTCCGGCAGGCCTCCTCGATCTTCTGGCAGATGCCCTCCTCGACCTCGTCCGGCGTGGCCCCCGGGTAGGGCACCGTGACGAGCACGATCTCCAGGTCGAATTCCGGAAACACCTCCCGCCGCATCGACGCGAACGCGAGCGCCCCCACGAGGAGGATCGAGATCACCAGCGTGTTCATCGCCGGCATGTTGCGGACGGTCCAGGAGACGATCGTCCTCACGTCGCATCCCTCCCGTCCGCGGTCGCCGCCGACTTCGTCTCGCCGGTCCCGGGCTCGACGATCGCCATGCCGGCCCGCGGATTCGAGAGCTGGCTCGTCACCACCCGGTCGCCCGGAAGCAGGCCGGATGTGGCCGACTCGAACACGATCCGTCCCCCGCTGGACTGCACCGGCTGCGGCCGGACTACCACGAGCCTGCCGTCACGCATCACCCACACGTCGCCGCTGGGCCGCTGGGCATCCTCCGGGATCGAGACCAGATCGCCCAGCGAATCGACATGCACCCGCACCTGGACGAACATGCCGCGGAGCAGCGATCGCGGCGCCCCTGGGGGCAGCTGCGGCATCCGGGCGCCGTAACGGTCGATGGCCTTCACCCCGCGCGGCTCCTGCACGAGCACGCGACACGGGAGCGTGCGGGTCTTCTCGTCGAGGCCGCGGCCCTCCTGGCGGGAGAGCGTGCCGTCCCACTCGTACTCCGCATCACCAATCGCGTAGACGACAGTCACCGGCGTATCGAGCTCCGCGTGGGCCGACTCGCCGCCGCCATCCCCTTCGGGCCGAGACCGCCAGATCCTGGAGACGTCGTCCATCTCGAGACTCGTGCGCACCTCCGCGGCCGCCGTGTCCTCGATCGTCACCAGGGGCGTGCCCTTGGCCACGAAGGAGTCCTGCTCGACCTTGTCTTCCACGACGATGCCGTCGGCCGGGGCGACGATCCGCGTGCGGGCGAGGTCGAGCTTCGCCTTGGACAGCAGCGTCGCCGAGAGCGACTCGGCCTCTTCGAGACGGATCCGTCGCTTGGCGAGCACCCGCTTCTGGCCATCGAGCGCGGTCAACGCATTGGCGGCCGTGAGCTCGTCCCGCAGGGCCCGGTCGTGCTCCGACTCCGTCACGATCTTGCCCGCCTTGAGCCCCTCGAGCCGCTTCGACTCACGTCCCGCCAGCTCCACCTGCCGCCGGGCGAGCCCCGCCGCCTCGGCGTTCTGGGCCAATTCCGCGTCGATTTCCTCGATCGCCAAGGCCGACTGCTTGAGCTCGCGTTCCAGCCGCTCGACGTCGAGTTCGTAGTCGCGAGGGTCGATCTCGAAGAGCAGCGTACCCGCCTTGACGAACTGCCCCTCGTTGCAGGCCGCCGCCTTGTGCTGGATGCGTCCGGCGACCTCCGCCGCGAGCGTCACCTCGCGGAGCGGCACCACGACGCCGTCAGCCTCGATCAAAAACCCGCCGTCCACCCGCTCGACTTCGGCGGTCCGCACGGGCACGGCGGCGACGGCGGCGGCCTCCGTGCGGGCGGGCGGGGGCTGGCTCCCCATCAGCAGAAACAGGGCGACACCACCGCCGAGGATCACCAGCGGCATCACCCAACCGAGCACCGAGCGAACGACATTCATACGGCGGAATCCTTCTGACTGGAACCGGCGGAGGGCGATGACGTGAGCGGGGCCGCCACGCCCAGCGCGGCGAGCGCGTAGGCCGTGACGTGGTTGGCGAGTGCCGCAGGCGAGTGGAGCGAGGCGATCTCCGGACGGGGCACGAGCATTCCCACGACCTCACCTGCCGCCCGGTACAGAAAGCACTGTCCCACGATGCTCATGCCCACCCGCCGCAGTTCGGGCTCGCCGAGCCGGCCTCCAGTGAGCTCATGGAGCACCGACACGAGAACGGCGAAGTGGGGACGGATGTAGTCTTCGACGAGCTCGCGGCAGGCCTCCGTGGGCTGGAGCACCTCCCGCATCATGAGCCGCACCTGCCACGGGGGCTGGCCGAGACCGAGCATCCGCTCCAGCATGTTGGCCACGAAGTCGTGAAGCTTGCGGTCGGGCGGCGTGCCCGGCTGCCACTCGGGCAGCGGCACCTGCCGCACCCGCTCCTCGTGGGCGTGCTTCACGCTCTCGATGTAGAGCCGCCGCTTGTCGCCGAAGTAATAGTTGACCGCGGCCACATTCACACCGGCGGCCAGGCAGATGTCGCGGATCGTGGCGGCGTCGTAGCCGCGCTCGGCGAACTCGCGGCCGGCCGCCAAGAGAATCCGCTCCCGCGGGTCTTCCGCGCCGGCGGGCGGGATCTGACGGGACTGGCGGGCTACGACCACAGCGGCCTCGGGGAAATCGACGGGCACGAGACGTTTCAAACGCCTGTTTGAAGCAAGTGTATACGTTTCAATTTCTGCGAGGAGAGCAGTTTCTGCAAAACGGCCGTGAGGGGTTGCCCATGCTCCGGGAGCCGGCGTTGGCGGCAAGCGAAGGCAGGATGCCGAGAGCGCAGCCGCCATCGAGCGAGCGAAGGACAGGATGTCCGAAGCGAGCGTCCGGCGACGGAGCATGGGCAACCCCGAACCCACGCCACAGGAGGTCGACACGCCGAGGAGTAGACTGGGGCTGCGGTGTTTTCACCGGGGGCCACACACGGAGTGTGCGGACTACGGCTGCGGCCGGGGGTCCGCCAACACGGCCTCGGCGCAGAGGCGGCCGCTGGCGAGCGCGCCGTTGATCGAGGCGGAGTGACAATGGTCGCCGCAGATCCACAGGCCGGGAGCGACGAGCGGCGTGGTCGGCCGGTTGCGGCGGGCGGCCGGCGACTCGTCCGGCAGCGCATGCGGCACGCGCACGGTCGTCAGGTGCGTCCAGTCACGGACCGCTTGGCCACACCAGCCGGCCGCCTGCCGCTGCACCGCCGCGACGAGATCAGCCCCCTCGGCTGGACAGTCACTCCGAATCGATGCAAAGACCAGGCTCCGACCCGGCGGGGCATAGCCTGCGACGATATCGGAAGGCACCGTGAGATTGTCGATCGGGCCATCAGCCGCGGCGTTGACGAGCAACACGCGACCAGGGAGCGGCGACTGCGGAGCTGCAAAAGCCACCAGTCGCGTCGGCTTCCACTCGCGCGAAGCGGCCGCACCTTCCTCCTGCCCCGACAGCAACGCCCCGGCGGCGGCTGCGTCGGCCGCCACCACGATCTGCGGCGCTGAAAGCTCGCTGCCGTCGTCGAGGATCACGCGGCCGGGCTCGACTCGGCGCACGCGGGTGTGAAACCGGACCGCATCGGCAGGCAGCCCCGCGGCCAGCTGCCGCGGAATCGCGTCCATGCCGCCGCGGGGCAGGCAGGCGCGGCCGAGCGAGAACATCGCGAAGTCGAAGAGCAGCACCGGGGCCGCCGTGTCGAGTGCTCGCTCCAGGAACACGCCGCCAAAAAACGGCACGAAGAACCGCTGGATGAACTGCGGCGAGAATCCGCGGGCAGCAAGTTCCTCGCGAGCCGTGCGCTCGGCCGCGCCGGTGACGCCACCGGGATCGAGCCGCCCTGCGCGGTAGTCGCGGAGCACGGCAGCCCGCAGCCGGGCCGTCCGTAGGCCGTCGGCGATGCCGACGGTGCCATCGAGCACGCCCGAGATCGCAGCCAGCGGCCGCCGCCATGGATCCGCCACCCGCCGCAGCCGGTCTCCCTCGGCGATCACCGCGCCCGGCTCGAAGTCCCCGAGGCGCAGGGCGGCGTGGTCGAGCTGACGGCGGCCCTCCGGATAGGCGTCGTTGTAGACCTGGAACCCGCGGTCGATCCGGAACCCGTCCACGGTGTCGGTGGCCACACGGCCGCCGACCCGATCGGCGGCCTCGATGACCGTCACCCGCCGTCCGGCTCCGACGAGCACGCGGCTGCAGGCAAGGCCCGCGAGGCCGGCGCCCACGATGATGCAGTCCGGGTGCGTCACGGCGATGCTCGCTGCTCGGTGAGCACACGGCTCAACCACCGCCCGGCCGCCAGACCGCTCGACGCGGCACCCTCCACCCGCGGCCCGGCGAAGGCGTCGCCACAGCAGGCCAGCGGCGGCCGCTGCATCACAGCCACCACCGGATCTGGCAGGATCGTGGTCGGGAGGGCGAACTTCCAGCGATGCAGCGACCGCTCGATCACGACCGTCGCGGGATCGCCGTCGATCCACGGACGGACGGCGTCGAGCAGCAGCCCGGTGACGACCTCGGGCGGCGTGTCGAAATGCGCCCGACTGAAGTCGCCGGTGGCGTGCACGGTGAGGGCCGGCACCGCGGAGATGCCTTTCTGCCGATTATCGGCGAGCCAGGCGATCGGGCCGCCGGCATCGGCGGCGAACTGGATCCCGCCGGGCTCGGGCACGAGGCTCGGCCGGTCGAGCACGAGCATCAGCGCGAAGCACGGATCATAGACGACGGCTTCGAGCCGCTGCCGCACCTCGGACGGCACGAGATCGACCGGCCCGTCGATCAGGCCACCGGCCCGCATCAGCTCGAGGGCCTGCGGCACCGGCGCGGTGATCACGGCGCCGGCGGCCGAGAGTTCCTCCAGCCGGTCGTCGGCGTTTCTCACCGCCACGCGCACCCGGGAGCCATCGACAGCCACGGCCGTCACCTGTGCTCCGGTGCGGATGTCGCATCTGCCGGCCAGATCGCTCGACAACAGTTCGTTCGCCAGCCACTTCGGCAGATCGGTCATGCCCCGCGCACCCCGCCACCGGGCATGGCCGTCGGCCGGCGCGGCGGCGTCCCCGATGCTGCCGTCCCGGGAAAACCCGTGGCACCACGGCTGCACGACGGCATCCTCGTGCGCCGCCGCCACGATCGCGCCGAACGTCCGGCCCCGCACCGTGAAGAACTGCGCGCCATGGTCGCAGACGGCATCGCCGAGCCGCCGCGTGGCCATCCGGCCGCCGATGCCGCGTGATTTCTCGACCACGAGCACCCTGTGGCCAGCCCGGGCGAGTTCCCCGGCCGCGCACAGGCCGGAGATGCCGGCGCCGATGACGATCACGTCGAGATCACCGGCGTCGGCCGCGCGCATCTCGATCCCGGCGGCTCAGCCGCCGCCTCCGCTGACGGGCGGAAACAAGAGCCGCAGCGGCTCCCCCACGCACGGCATCCGACTCGACGCCACCACTTCCCCCGCACCGCAGCCGGCCATCACGCCCGCCGTCTCGGCCAGCGCCCGGACCCGCGAAAACACATGGGCCTTCTCCGCCGGAAACTGCGAGGGGTAGCAGGCGATCGCGGCCAGCTTCGTCTCGAGGTGGGACGTGATGTCGATCACCATCGGCCAGTGGCCGTGCGGCACGGCAGGCAGGCCGGCGAAGAGGAAGTAGGTGAGGAAGTGCGGCACCGTGTGCACCGGGAGACCGGCGAACGTGTCGTCCCACTTCGTGAGCCGCGAATAGAAGACGGCGGCCTCGGTGATCGCCACCGCCTGCGCATGATCGGGAGAAGCCAGCGGGGTCTTGTCACCGAGGCCGAGCACGAGCCGGGGCCGCCAGCGGCGAAACACCTGGGCGAGCGCCACGCGAACATCGAACGCATCGAAGAGCCGGCGGTTCGAAAAGCCAAGATGCTCGCGGTGCACGACGCCGAGCGCCGCGGCCGCAGCGGCGGCCTCGGCCAGCCGCTCGGCCGGCCCACTCGACCGCGGAGTCGGCTCGCCATCGGTGAGGTCGACGATCCCCACGCGGAACCCCTGCGCCGCCAGCAGCGCGAGCGTGCCGCCGCAGCCGATCTCGACGTCGTCGGGATGGGCCCCCACCGCAATCACATCGAGAGGCGTGGGCAGGGCGGCCATGGCGTCAGGCCGCCGTCGGCTTCGTGGCCGCGATCAGAAACACCGGATTGATCGACTCGAACCGAATTCGATCGAGCTGCTCGATCCCGCGGGCGATGTTCACCATCCAGTAGGCGGCATCGCCCGACTGTGAGCGGAGGAAGGCGTGCACGGCTGCCAGATTCTCGATGCTGTTGCAGGCGGTCACGAGCCGGCCGCCCGTCTTGAGCCGCTTCCAGGCCTCGGCCACGAGCATCGACACGTCGCGACCGCTGCCCCCCACGTAGATCGCGTCGGGATCGGGAAGGCCGGCCCAGGCCTCGGGCGCGCGGCCGAGCACAGGCTGGAGATTTGTGACGCCGAATCGCGCCGCATTCTCGCGAATCAGGCCATGGTCGTCGGGATCCATCTCGATCGCGTAGGCCGTGCCGCTCCGGGCCAGCCGGGCGGCCTCGATGGCCACCGAGCCGCTGCCCGCGCCGACGTCCCAGATCACGCTGGTCGGGTGCAGTTCGAGCTCCGACAGGGCGAGCGACCGCACCTCGGCGGGCGTCAGCAGGCCCCGCTTCGGCCGCGACTGGAGGAACGATTCGTCGGGGTTGCCGAACACGCGGCGGCCCGCCTCGCCCGGGATGCCGACGGCGCGGGCCTTCCGTACGAGGATCATCACGTTGAGCGGACCGAACGACTCCCTCGCGATGTCGGCGAGACTGCCCTGCGTGACCCGCTCGTCGGGCGAGCCGAGGTTCTCGCAGACATACGCCTGAAACGAATCGATGCCCTCGTCGAGCAACGCCCGGGCCACGGCGGCCGGCGGCCATTGCTCGCTCGTGAACAGGCCCACCGTCTCGCTCGACCGCACGCGGTCGATCACCCGTTCGATCGACTGGCCCGCCAGATTGGCGAGGAAGGCGTCTTCCCACGACTCCTTCACCCGGGCAAAGGCGAGCTGCATGCTGCTGACGTGCGGCACGACCTCGAACCGATCCTTGCCGAGACGCGCACAGACGAAGCGGGCGGTGCCGTAAAACAGCGGGTCGCCCGATGCCAGCACCACCAGCCGCCTGCCCGCCGCGGACTGGATCCTGTCCACGAGGTCGTCGAGGCTCGCGGCCGTTTCCAGCCGGCTCCGCAGCACCGGCGGCAACAGCGTGCCGCACGACTCCGGCCCGAGCAGCACGTCGGCGGATTCGATGATCCGCCGCGCATGCGCGGTGATCCCCTCGACGCCGTCATCACCGATGCCGACGATGTGAACCTTCTCGGCAGCCACCACGCGAATGTCCTTCTCCGGGGCGGCGAACCGCATTCCCACGGGCGATGATCGTCCTTATGCCTGGAACGAGCTGCCGCAGCCGCAGCTCTTCTTCGCGTTGGGATTGTTGAACGTGAAGCCCCGCTTGTCGATCCCTTCGTGGAAATCGAGGGTGGTGCCGTCGAGAAACAGGTCGCTCTTCTTGTCGACCACGACCGCCACGCCGTGCTGGTCGGTCTTCGTGTCGGCCTTGGGATCGAAGGCCGTGTCGAAGCCGAGCGAATACTGGAAGCCGCTGCAGCCACCTCCCGCGACGCCGACGCGGAGAACCGTGGCCGGATCGAGCTTTTGATCCGTAATGATCTTCTTGACCTCGCTGGCAGCCTTTTCCGTGAGCATGACCGACATGACGTGAACTCCTCCTGCGAAAGACCGGCGGCTGCCAATTCGCAGCCCGACCTGTGGAAATACTATCCCGCCCCGCCCCCCAGGCAAAGCCCACGCAGTTCGGCCACGCCCGCAGCCACTCGCGTCGCGGCCGCCTCGACGTCGGCGGTCGTCGTGAACCGCGAGAGGCCGAACCGCAGGCTGGACCGGGCCTCGTCGTCGGACAGCCCCAACGCGAGGAGCACGTGGCTCGGCCGCGGGCTCTCCGCCGAGCAGGCGCTGCCGGCGCTCGCGGCGAGGCCGGCGGCCGACAGTGCGGCGAGCAGCGACTGCCCATCGACTCCCGTGATCCTCACGTTCAGATTATTGACGAGCCGCACCAGGACACCGCCGTCGTCCATGGCATCGAGGTGGGGGCCATTGAGGGCGATGCCGGGCACCGTCGCCTCCAGCCGGCTCCAGAGTCGGTCGCGCAGCCCGCGCATCCGCGGCACCTCGTCGGCGAGGCCGTCGGTCGCGAGTCGGGCCGCGGTCGCCAGCCCCACGATGGCCGGCACGTCGAGCGTGCCACTTCGCAGGCCGCGTTCCTGGCCGCCCCCATGCACGAGCGGCTCCAGCCGCACGGCCCGGCCGCGCCGCCGCACGTAGACGGCCCCCGCTCCCTTCGGCCCGTGAAATTTGTGCGCCGAGAAGCTCGCCAAATCGGCCCCGAGGGCATCGACATCGACCGGCATCCGGCCGATGGCCTGGGCGCAGTCCACGTGCAGCACTGCGCCGCGGTCATGCACCCGCTCCGCGATCGCGGCCACGTCCTGCACGACGCCGATTTCGTTGTTGGCCAGGAGCACCGACACGAGGAACGTGTCGGGCCGAAACGCCTCGTCGAGATCGGCGAGCCGGATTCGCCCCGGCATGCCGCCGCCGTCACGTTGGCCCACGACGGGCAGTCGCGTGACCGCCGTGCCCGAGCGTTCGAGATGCTCCAGCGGATCGAGCACGGCGTGATGCTCGGTGGCGACGGTGATCGCGTGGCCGCGGCGGCCCTCGGTCATCAGTCGGGCCGCTGACCCGAGCAGGGCGAGGTTCGCGCTCTCGGTGGCTCCGCTGGTGAACACGATCTCGCGGGCCGCCGCGTTGATGGCGGTGGCGAACGTGCCGCGAGCCGCCTCGACGGCAGCGCGGGCTTCGCGGCCGGGATCGTGCGTCACGCTGCCGGCGTTGCCATAGTGATCCGTCAGCCACGGCAGCATCGCCTCCAACACCCGCGGGTCGAGCCGCGTGGTGGCGTGGTTGTCGAGGTAGATCGGGGCCGGCGCGACTGACATGGCGTCAGCCAAGTCTACCCTCGGCGAGGGCGTCGAGCGTGATCTGTGACCAGGTCTCGAACCGGTCGCGATCGGCCAGCAGCGACTCGAGCGTGTCGAAGCCGCACTCCACCAGCTCGCTCTCCCGCGACGCCACCTCGGGCCGCTCGACCTCCAGGATGTGCACGATCCCGAGGTGCACGCTGCCCACGGCGTTGGAATCGTCGTTGATCAGCCCGACGCAGCGGCCCTGCCAGCCCCCCGCGATCGCGATCTCCTCGGCCAACTCGCGCCGCATGCCGGCGTCGTACGACGTGTCGTCACCGTGCTCGCCGTCGGTGCTCGAGATGTGGCCGCCGATCCCGACCGACCGCTTGGCCCGCAGCCGCTTCTCGCTCTGGCCGCCGCCCCGCGTGTAGGCGAAGTAGCGGGACTGGCCGTCCGCACCCTTCCAGGTGAGCACGCAGTAGGGGATCAGCTGCTTGAACGACGGGTCCTCTTCCACGCTGGCCCGTGGTCGCCACGAGGTGTGCCGCGGATCGAGCAGGACGGGCAGATAGGCGGCAGTGTCGCCGCAAAAACCCTGAAACGCCCCGACCGTGTCGAACAAGGCCCGCGGCACCACGAGCACGTCTTCCTGCGGCAGATCCGACATCGTTGTCTCCTGAACTGGTCGCGGCAGCATATCGGACGGGAGCGGCCGCGGACACCGTCACAGGATGAGCATCGCGTCCCCATAGCTCAAAAACCGATACCGCTCGCGGATCGCCTCGGCGTAGGCCCGGGCGATGAGCTCCCGCGAGGCGAACGTGCTCACGAGCACCATGAGCGTCGTCCGCGGCATGTGAAAATTCGTCAGCAGGCAATCGACCGCGTGAAACGGGAATCCAGGCCGGATGAAGAGGTCGGTCGGCCCGACGAAGGGAGCAGTGTCGCCCGAGCGGGCCGCCGTTTCGAGCGTCCGCATCGCCGTGGTGCCGACGGCGATCACCCGGCCGCCACGGGCCTTTGTCCGCTCGATCGCGGCGACCGTCTCCGGCGGGCAGGCGCACCACTCGCTGTGCATCTCGTGGTCGTCGAGCGATGCGGCCGAGATCGGCCGAAACGTGCCCAGCCCCACGTGCAGCGTGACCATCGCCCGGCCGACGCCCCGTGCGGCGAGCCGGGCGAACAGTTCGTCGGTGAAGTGCAGGCCCGCCGTGGGCGCCGCCGCCGAACCGGCCACGCGGGCGAACACGGTCTGATACCGCTCGAGATCACCGGGCTGCTCATGCCCGCCGCGGATGTAGCCCGGCAGCGGCACGCGGCCCACGCGGGCGAGCAGTTCCTCGGCCGGAGCATCGACGAGCGGTCGCGCGAGCCACGCACCTCCTGCGGCCCGGCCCACGAGCTCGATCTCCACCGCATCGGCGGCGTCGGCGTCACGGTTCGTCAACCGCACCCGCTCGCCCGGCTCGGGCCGGCCGCGGGTCTGGGCGAGCACCACCCAGCTGCCGGCCTGATCCCCCTCCCGTTCCACCCGGAGAAACAGCCCCTCCCACTTTCCGCCGGTGCCCACGCGGCGGCCGAGGAGTCGCGCGGGCACCACCATCGTGTCGTTCACGACGACGAGGTCGCCGGTTGTCAGCAGCCCGGGCAGGTCGCGGACGTGGCGGTGCGTCAGCCCGCCGGTGAGACGATCGACGACGAGCAGCCGCGCAGCCGTCCGATCGGCGAGCGGCTCCTGGGCGATCAGCTCCGGCGGGAGGTCGTAGTCGTACAGATCGGCGTCGCCCATTTGCTTCAGCCTACCTGCTACAGTGGCGGGAATGGATCCCGCCTCCATCCACACGAGCGTTCTCCCCGCCGAGGTGATGTCATACCTCGCGATCGAGCCCGGGATGCGGGTGGTGGACGGCACGCTGGGCGGCGGCGGGCACACCCGTCTGTTCGCGGAGGCCGTCGGGCCGACCGGCCTGGTGATCGCGATCGACCGTGATCCGGAGGCGATCGACCGCGGCGCCCGCGAGCTGGCGGGACGGCCCGTGCGGTTCGCCCAGGCCAACTACTGCAACCTCCCCGAAGTGCTCGATGCGTTGGCGATCGACCGCGTCGATCGCGTGCTGCTCGACGTCGGTCTGTCGAGCGACCAGCTCGCCGACCATTCTCGCGGCTTCTCGTTCGAGTCCGACGGCCCGCTCGACCTGCGGTTCGACCCGACCGAGGGCGAGCCGGCCTGGCGGATCATCAACCGCATGCGGCCCGAAAGCCTCGCCGACATCATTCATGAGTTCGGCGAGGAGCGGTTCAGTCGGCGGATCGCCCGCCGGATCGCGGCGGTGCGGGAGAAGGAGCCGATCAAGTCGGCCCGCGATTTCGCCCGCGTCGTGATGTCGGCCATTCCACGGCAGCATCCACCGCCGCGCATTCACCCGGCCACCCGCACGTTCCAGGCGCTCCGCATCGCGGTCAACCAGGAGCTCAAGTCGCTGCGGATCGCCCTGGAGCGGATTCCCACCCGGCTCGCCCCGGGCGGACGCTTGGCCGTGATTTCGTTTCATTCGCTGGAAGACCGCCTCGCCAAAGAGGCCTTCCGCAACCGCCAAGTCTGGGACAGCCTCACGAAGTCGCCTGTGGAGGCAGGCAACGAGGAGGTTCTGCGCAATCCGCGCAGCCGGTCGGCGAAGCTCCGCGTCGCCCAGCGGCTGTGACGCATCCAACGCGGCCGGAGCCGGATTCGCCGCCGGCGAACGCTCTGGCGGCGGGCCGCTGTTTTCAGCAGAATCCCGCCCCCGGCGCCCCTGGTGCGCCCCTCCTTCGCCCGCACGCCATGGGACGAGAAACGAAAATTCTGCTCGGGCTGCTCGGCCTGCTGGCGGGCGTGTTCGTCGGCGTGCTGTCGATGAAGCTGTTCGTGCCGCGGCCGCCCGATGGCGCCGGCCCCGACATTCACTCCAGCCACGAGTTCGTCGAGACGCAGCAGGTCGTGGAGCCGCCGGCGCTCGCCCCACGCGCCTGGGATTTCACCGCGGCGCCGCCGCTGGTGTCCGACCACGCCGCAACGCCTCCGCCACCAGTGCCCGCAGAGCCAGCGCACCCAGAGCCGCTGCCTGCGACCGATCCGTTCGTCCAGCGGTCCACGGCGATAGAACGGCCTCTTGATTCGCCGCCGGCCGAGCCAGCCCCGCCGCCGGCCATGCTGGCCGACGACCTGCTCCCGCCACCGCCCGAGGCGATCGCGCTGGAGCCGCCGCCGGCACGGTTCCCGGTGCGGCAGGCGTCGGCCATCGATCTGGCCGAACCGCCGGCCGAGCCTTCTTCTCAGGGTGTCGCCGCCATCTCCACGGGGAGCAGTCACACCGTTCAGGCCGGCGACTCGTGGTGGTCGCTCGCGGAACGGGCCTATGGCGACGGGCGGCTCTACCGGGCCCTCTTCGCCTGGAACCGCGTGCTCGAGCCGCGCGTCGCGCTCGCGCCGGGCACGGTCTTGGAGATTCCGTCGCTGCCGAAGCTCGAGGCGGCCTGGCCCAGGCTCATGCCCCCGCCGGCGCCGTGAGCCGATCACAGGGAGCCAGTAGCCGCGGAGTGGCACTCTGCGGAATGTGGCACGCCACGTCGTTCGGCCGTCGCGATGTTGGTTGGCGTGCCACCGTGTGCAGACTGCCAGTCTGCACCTAGAAGCGGCGCGGCATGCAACCAGTAGCCGCGGAGTGGCACTCTGCGGAATGCGGCACGCCACGCTGTGACATGCCGGCGGCCGGCACCGCGTTACGACGACGTGACGGGGCTCACTTCACGCCGAACTTGTACGCCGTGTTCTTCGGATCGAAGTCGGCGTCCGTGAGGCCGTTGTTCACCTTCACGTTCATGTAGGTGTATTCCTCCATGAGCACGGGCTGGCCGCCCGCTTCCTGCGGCCAGTCGTAAGCCTCGTAACGGATCGGGATGGTGTACTCGTCGTCGATGAACACGCGGGCCAGGTGGAAGCGGAAGTTCCGCCTCGGCACGGGATGGGTCACCTGGATGCAGGTGCATATCCGGCCGTTCACCTTCGCATTGGGAAAGAAGTTGACGTCGCACTCGCCGAACTGCTTGTCATGCTCCGCCACCTCGACCAGGCGCCGGGCGAGATTCTCCACGCCGATCTCGGTGATCGCGTAGCGATTGCCCTGCATCGCGAGCATGCTCTGCGGCTTCAGCGACACCGTGCCCACCATCGCCCGCACGCCGCTGCCGGCGTGGGCGAGCATGAGGCCGTCGTTCTGACCGTCGACGTAGATCACCTCCTGCCCCTTCACCGCTTCCGGCGCCAGGAAGTAGAGGTAGACGCTGAAGGGCTCATGGCGGATCTTCGCGAACATGTACTCATGCTCGCCGAGCTTGCCGTCGATCCGCTCGCGCTTGACCACCGTGCAGGTGTAGTCCTTGATCTTGGATCGCAGCTCGCCGAGCCCCTTTTGGGCCAACTCGAGCGCGGGCTGCAATGGGTGCACGCCGACGGCGGCGGCTCCGGCGTCGCCGGCATTCGCGTTGCCCTGCGCAACGTCGCCGTGGGGCATCAGCCCGGGGCCCTGGGGGGCAGCCGGCTGGGGCGGCGCCTGCTGACCACGGGCCGTCTCCAGCCCCAGCATCATCACCATCGCCGCGAGCACGAGGCCCGTCATCCGCACGAAACGCATCGCCATCCCTCCATGGATCGCATCCGGGCCTCCGGTGCCGGGCATCCCGCCCGGCGCCGTGCCGCCTCTCGAATCTCTATCGCCCCGCGAACAGCCCAGCATGAGCGGCGGCAGACGCAGGCCGGATGAACGGCATACCCGGACCACGCGGCGGGAGCATAGCGGCGCCGCCCACAGCCCCACCATGCCACTTTTTGACGATGTTTCCCGCTCCGGACCCCCTTCCCCCCGAGCCAGAGGCGGTCCGCTTGCCCGCGTGATTCCCGCCAACCATGCTCGGAGCTCGACGGTCGCCTCCGCCGTCCCTCCCGCCACCTGCTGGTCGCCATGCCCGCCCCGCCCCTCGTCGCCCTCCCCGGCGGCCCCCACGACGCCCCGCACGTCGCCCGGATCGAGTCGCAGCCGTTCGGCGAGAACAGCTACGTGCTGTTTCAACCCGGGGCTGGCGACTGCGTGATCGTCGACCCGGGGTTCGAGCCCGAGGCCATCGTCGCCGACGTGGCGCAGCGGGGACTCGTCCCGCGGGCGATCCTGCTCACTCATGGCCACTCCGACCACATCGCGGGCAACGCCGCGCTCCGCGGCCGCTGGCCGGGCCTGCCGATCTGGATCGGCCGCCACGACGCCCCGAAGCTGACCGATCCCGAGGGCAACCTCTCGGCCCCCTTCGGCCTGCGGCTCGTGAGCCCGCCGGCCGATCGGCTGCTCGACCACGGCGAGACCATCGCGATCGCCGGGCTCACCTTCGAGGTCCGCGAGATCCCCGGACACTCCCGCGGGCACGTCGTCTACGTGATGCATGCCTCGACGCCGCCGCTCGTCGTCGGGGGTGATGTGCTCTTCCGTGGCGGGATCGGCCGGGCCGATTTCGCGGACGGCGACCCGGCAGCCCTCGTCGCCGGCATCCGCGACCGGCTCTACTCCCTCCCCGACGACACGGTCGTGCTGCCGGGCCATGGCGACCTCACCACGATCGGCCGCGAACGGCGGCACAACCCCTTCGTCCGAGACCTGGCTGCGGAGCGTCATTGACCGTGGCGCTCGCAGCGTTTGAAGATACGGACATGCTCTCCCCCGCCGACATTCCGGAACCCGCGGCCCAGGCCGCGGCGCGCCCCGGCACGTCGTCGGCCCGGTCACCCGTCTGCCGAGCCGCCGGCCTCGGGCTCGCGGCGCTGGCCCGCGTGCTCGCCGGCGCCAGCGTCCGCTGGATCGCCAGCCAGCCCGACACCTGCCAGCGGATCTACTTCGCCAACCATACCAGCCACCTCGACGCGTTGGTGATCTGGTCGTCGCTGCCCCAGGCCGTCCGCGAGGTGACACGCCCCGTGGCCGCCAAGGACTACTGGTCCCGCGGCTTCGTGCGGCGGTGGCTCGCCACGGAAGTCTTCGATGCGATCCTCATCGACCGCACCGACATCAAGGTGCATCAGAGCCCGGTCGATCTCATGCTCCGGGAGGCCGGCACCTCGCACTCGCTGATCGTGTTTCCGGAGGGCAGCCGGAGCGTCAGCGGCGAGATCGGCGAGTTCAAGAGCGGCCTCTACTACCTCGCGAAGAAGCGGCCCGACATCGAGCTCGTGCCCGTGCACATCGACAACCTCAACCGCGTGCTGCCCCGCGGCGAGTTCCTGCCCGTGCCCCTGCTCTCCTGCATCAGCTTCGGGCCGCCGCTCTGGCTCGAGCGGGGCGAGGCGAAGCTCGATTTTCTTGCCCGGGCGCGACGGGCCGTGATGGCGCTCAAGGAATGACCCGGCCATGAACGACCCGCGCACCATCGCCCTGATCTCGAGCGTGCTCGCGCTGCTCACCGCGGCCACGATCGTCGGCCAGTTTCTCAAGCGGCACCCCGATCGCGGCCTCGACGCCGCCGCCGTCCGCACGTTCAACCTGCGGCTTCGCGGCTGGTGGATCCTGTGCACCGTGCTCGCCGCCGCCTTCTGGCTCGGCACGACGGCCACGGTGGTGCTCTTCGGCCTCGTGTCGTTCTGGGCGCTTCGTGAGTTCATCACGCTCACGCCCACCCGCAAGGGCGACCACCGGGCCCTGTTCTGGGTGTTCTTTCTCTTTACGCCGCTGCACTACGTGCTCGTGGGCCTCAACCGCTATGACATCTTCAGCGTGTTCCTGCCCGTCTATGCCACGCTCTTCGTGCTCACCCGCGTGGCCGTCGCCGGCGACTTCAAGCGGTTCCTGGAGCGAACGGCCAAGATCCAGGCCGGCCTCGTCGTCTGCGTCTACTGCCTGTCGTTCGCCCCGGCGCTCTTGCAGATTCCGATCGGTTCCGCCGACGGCGCCGGGCAGAGCGCGAATTTCCGGCTGCTCTTCTTCCTGATCCTGCTCGTGCAGTTCGCCGACTGCATGCAGTACGTCTGGAGCCGCATGCTCGGCCAGCGGCTCGTGGCCCCGGCCGTCAGTTCCAGCCGCACCTGGGAGGGCCTGCTCGGCAGCGCCGCCAGCACGGCCCTGCTCGCGGCCGTGCTCTGGTGGGCGGCGCCACCGTTTCAGCCCTGGCAGGCGGCGCTCGCCGGCCTGGTGGTGTCGATCATGGGCTTCGCCGGCGGCATGACGATGTCGGCGATCAAGCGCGACCGCGGCGTGAAGGACTACGGCACGCTCGTGGTGGGGCACGGCGGCGTGCTCGACCGGATCGACTCGATGTGCTTTGCCGCGCCGGTCTTCTACCACATCACGCTGCTCGTGACGGGCGTCCGCCCGTAGTGGCGTGTCTCCGTAGGCCCGTCACTCCGTGACGGGCAGCCCGTTGCGGAGCAACGGGCCTCCGGCTACCGCTGCGGGTCGGTCCCCGAGCGACGGGCCTGCATCGCGTAGATCGACGTGCGGCGCGGCGCGGCCGCCACCGCGGCAGCCGACGGAGCGGCGGCGACGGGATCTGGACTCTGCCCGCGCGACGTCGCCGCCCAGCCCGACTGCGTGGCGGGGGCGACGGCGGCGATCGTGGCCGGCGGCGCCGGACAGCCCTGCTTCACCCAGTCGAGCCACACGCCTTGCATCTGGGCCACCGTCGGCACGCCGTAGTGCCGCTTCAGGGCCGTCGACCAGTCGTCGTTGGCCAGACCCTCGGTGAGAAAGGCGACGTACTTGTGCCGGCCGCCGCGGTCGATCAGGTAGCGGGCCAACGAATAGCCCTGCGCGTAGAGCGGCAGCACGTCGGCCGGATACTCCCGCATCGCGAACATGTCGGGGAAGGCGATGCCCCGCTGCGTGGTCAGGAATTCGATCAGGAGCCGGTGCTGCCGCGCCCGCTCGACGGGATGCTCGACGGTGGTGCAGGCCCCCTCGTCGGCCCACCGGGGCAGCGGCCGGCGGAAGTGGCTGGCGAAGATCGTGTGCGTCACCTCGTGGGGCAGCACGGAATCGAGGATCCGCTCCTCGCTCCCCTGGATCGTCATCGTCCAGTTGAACACCTCGCCCCGATCGAAGACGAAGCTCGTCGCGCCGCCCGCGCCGAGATGCGGCGCCACCTCGGCCTTGATCGGGCAGGGACGGCTCCACCGCGGCAGCGGGCTGCCGAGCCATTCGAGGGCGAGGGTGTGGCGGTATTGCTCGGCTGCATCGCCGATCCTGCGGGCCAGAGCCTCGGTCGGGGCATCGACGAGAAAGTTCGCCGTCCGGTATCCGGCGGCCTGAGCGGGGGCCGCTGACCACGCCATCCCGCCGACGACCGCCACCAGCAGGGCGATGCTCGCCCGACCACGCCTCGATGTGCACCCGATCCGCATGCGTGCCTGCCTCCATGCCCGGCGACGGAAGGCGAACGACATCCCTGTCGTCGCCGGAATCCGGCCGTGAGGGGGCGGACACTAGCGGTGGTCGGCAGCGCGGGCCAGATCGCTTTCGCCTTGCCTGCGTCGCCCCGCTTTCCACGTCGCGAGCCTCCAGGCAAGCCCGGCGGCCACCACGACGCCGCAGGTGGCCCAGGCACGGCCGGGCGTGGTGGCATCCGGCCGACGAACCACCCGCAGCGTCAGGTCGGCCGCCCCCGCCGTGACGGCGAAGGCGGCATCCGGGCCCGCGGTACCCGGCGCCGGCCAGCCCATCGCCTGTTGCCAGGCGGCTTCAGGGCTCGTGGCGCCGCCGTCGCGCCGCAGGTCGACGAGTTTGCGCAGCCGCTTCTGCTGCCGCACGTCGATGCTCGAGGCCGCCGCGTCGAAGCGCTCGGCGATCCGCCGCTGTGCCGCCCGCCGCGCCGCTGCATGTTCGGCCCGCTCGAGGGGACGGGCGGGCTCGGCGAGCCGGCCCTCGAACCCCGGGGGAGGCAGGATGGTCCAGAAAACGTCTCCCGCCGTCAGCCCCAGCAGCGCTGGTGGCGGCAGGCTGATCGGCCGACCGGCCACGAATTCGTGTCCGACGTCGCCGGCGAAGATGGCAAGAACGGTCCGCGGCCACGCCACGCCATGCAGCCTCATCTCCCACGTGTCGGCGGCCCGCGGCACCGTCGGAACCTGCGCACCGTCGACCATGAGGTCGTAGAGACGCATGCCGCGAGGCAGCCGCAGCAGCAGCGTGGGGTCATTCGTGGCCACGTCGAACCGCACGGCCCCGCGGCCACGGCCGCGGACGTCGATCGCCAGGAACACGTCGGTGAGTTCCACGCGGCTGTCGCCCGCCGCGGCACGGGTGACGGCCGGTGCGTCGGCCGCCGCCACGGCATCGGCCGCGGCTGGAGCGACCTCGACGGGCTCGAGCAGATACTCTGGCCCCGGCTCGCCGGCGAACACCTCGGCCCGTTCGGCGACGGGGGGATTCGATTCGTTCCCGTTCCCCCGCACCGCAGCCACGTCGGGCAGCCGCACCGCCATTCCTGCCGCCGCCTCGCCGGAGCACGACACCATCAGCGGGCCGCCACCGGCGATCTCCGCCCGCATGAGCGGCACGCGGCCGCGTGCCGGAGGCCGGATCCGCAGCCGCGCGTCGATCACGAGTCGAAACCGACCGGCGCGAGGCTGCTGCACGACGATCACGACACGATCCGTCGCCTTGCGGGTCCAGACGATATCCACGGCCGGCTGCGGCCGCCCCCCGGCGGGTACCAGGTCGTCTTCGAGAAGCGAGACCCGGTCGATGATGCATCCGGGCGGCACCTGCACCGGCAACTCGGTGAACGCGAGCGTCGTCGCATCGATCTGGGCCCGCAGTGCGACCGCGATGCGATCGGCCCCGAACGTCACGGCCAGATTCTGTGCGCCACGCGGCTGCTGGCGGCGGCGGCGAACCGTCACCTGGGGAGCCGGCCCAGCCTCGAACTCCGCGGCCGTGACGCCGCTGCCTCCCGGCGGATCGACCACGATGTCGAGATCGGCCGCCGCGGCCACCTGGACCGTCCGCACCTCGCCGGCGACACCATCGAGCCAGACCGTCGGCACGCGAAACCGTCCGACTGGATCGGCCAACGGCATCCGCGACATGAGCCTGACCTCCACCTTCCCGCGAACGGCCCGGGGCAATTCAAGCAGCCACCGCCCGGGACCGATCGCCTGGATGACGGCCGCGTCGCCCTCCGCGACCCTCACGCTCTCGAGCCGCTCATCGGCACGGAGCACCAACGCATGGAGCAGATCGGGGGAGTCGAGACTCACTCGCGTCTGCACGGTGCAGGCCGAGAGTCCCCATTGGACCTCGTTCACCGTCGCGGCGGCCGATGGCTCGGCAGCGATCCGATCCCGCGGATCGAGCGGCCGCACCAGCCGCACCAACTCCGCGCCCGACACGTCGAACACCGTCGCCGCCGACGCGGGCACCACGAGGGGGGCGGGGAGGAACGGCTGGCCTCCCAGCGACCGCTCGCAGACCACCGCGTTGGCCGGCAGAGGGTCGCCGACGAGATGCATCGCCGCGGCCGGCGCGGCCGGCAGCCGCACCTCGGCGATCTCCACGCCGCCGCGGCGCTCCATCCGCGGAGCCACCTCCACCACCACCCGATGTCGGCCGGCCGTCGCCGCGGTCAGCCGCAGCCCATTGCCCACCGGCCGGGCGAGCACGCCGGCTCCGACGGCAGCTTCGGCCACTCGCCACTCGGCACCGGCCGGCTCATCGAGCAGCAGCGCCCCTCCGGCATCCGCGTCGAGTTCGAACTCGACCCGCCATGGCTCGGCGCCGGCGTCGGTGGACGGCCTGGCGAACACGTCGCACCGCACCACGCGGATCGTCGCTGCGGACTGGCCGGCCACCGCGAGATGACGAAACAAGGCCTCGGGAACGAGCGCCATGTCGCCGCTGCCGCCGGGCGTGATGAACACGCGAAACGACTGCGGCTCCTCGGCCGTCACGGGGTCTGCAGCGAGGGCTGCTGCAACGAGCACCGCGGCGGCCCCGCGGCGGCGGGTCATGAGGCCGCATCCGCTGCCGGCCAGGGCGGCCCACCACGCCGATCTCGCCACCTCGTAGAGCGGAATTGGCGCCCAGATGGCGGCGAGCGCGGCCATCAGGCACAGCGCGACCGCGGTGGACCAGCTCCGCGACGCCATGAACAGAGCCAGGCTCCCCACGACCAGCGCGGCGAGCAGGGACGAGGCAGCGAGCAGCGGACGCCGAATGACGATGATGCCTCCTCCGTCTCGGCTGCCACGGGCCGCGAAGGCCTCGACCCGAAACCCGGCTTCCAGCGGCAGCGCCTCGCTGGCTTGCGTTGACTCATCGGGACGACGCGCGGCGGGTGTGATCCCGAACAGCCGATCGGCCCAGCCCGTGGCGACCGGATCGGGAGGCCGGTAGCCGCCGTCCACAACGAAGGCCTCGAGTTCCGGAGGCAGAAGCAGACGGATGGACCGCTCGAGGATCGGCAGGTCGGTGCCGCAGCCCTGCGGCGCGACCCACCACCAGCCGGCCGCAGGGTCACGGGTGAGCGTCGAGCGGACCACGATCTCGACCCGCCGCTCCGCCACCGGGAGCGGGACTCGCAGCGTCGCGCCTGCCGCGGCCACCATGTCCCCGGGCAGGACCCTGCCATCGACGCTGACGCCCTGCAGTCGCTGGCCCGCCGGGATCGTGACGCTGACGGCATCCCGCCCCTCGTTCTCGATCGCGAATCGGGACTCGCATTCGACGACCCCTGATTCCTCGCATCGGCAGCTGACGTCCTCGCGCCACGCCCACGCCCGGGCATCGACGACCCCGCCTGTGGGCCACACTTCGGCCGCGGCACCGGCGACCGGCGCCGGCGGGCCATACGCGAACTCCAGTGATCGCGCGCCAGCCGCGCGGGCGTCGGGCCGCGCAGGCAGCTCGAGCAGCCGCTCGTTCCGCACCTCGGGCAGCAGGCGTCCGACGGCTGCGATCGTCACCACGCCGCCTGCCTCGCTCGCCTCGCGCACCCATGCCAGCGGCACGGCCAGAGCCGTCGTGAACGGGACCGTCCGCGTCGCGCGGATGGCGACCTGCTGCTCGACGGCAGGCCGAAATTCGAGCAGCCAGGATTCGGCGATCGACTCGGGCCGTCTGGCAGGCCGGCCGGTTGCGTCGCCGGTCGGCAGCAGCCGCGCCGTGACCGCAATGCCCTCGGGGCTGGTGACCAGCCACTCGAGGCCCTCCCCGATCGGTTCGGACACGTCGACGACCAGCGACTCCAGCCCTCCAGCCTCCGGCCGGCAGTCGAAGAGGAACGTCTCAGTCAGCCGCTCGTCACGGGCCTCCAGCCGCACGGCGACGTCCGCATCGACCGGCGGGCGTCTCGTCACGAGCCGAGCGCGACGATTGACCGCCAGCTCACCGCCGGGGATTCGGCCGCGGATCGTGCCCGCTTCCACGAGTCGCGCGAGCCGTCCTTCCGCCGGCAGCATGCCGACCGGCGTGTCGTCGATCTCCATGAACGAGTCGGCGACCGTCTTGATGTCGATCATCGCCATGCCCGCCCGCTCGCCATCGAACTGCACCATGTCGATGTCGCTCGTCATGAAGTCCGCATCGCGTTGAATGCCGGCACGATGCCCCACGATCCGCAGGCCGAGGCCGCGGGCCGGCGTGGCACCGAGCGGCAGAGGGATGCGAAGCGAATCACCCCCCGGCGACTGGACGAACCGCCAGTCGATGGGCAAGGCATTCGCGACCGTTTTGAGCGGCTGCTGCTCGCCGCCGGGGGCCTCCTCGCCCCACTCCAGCAGCTCGACCGAGTCGGGGATCCACCCGGGGGCCAGTCGCGCCGTGATCTCGAAGGCTTCTCCATCGACGACACGGATGTCGCAGACGGCGCGACCGAGCAACGCCCGGGGCGACATCTCCACGGTCGTGACGCGGGCGACGTCGAAGGTGGGGGCGCGGGGCCGCAGCGACACCTGGCACGCCGCCCCGGACGACTGCTCCTCGACGTTGAATAAGGCTGGCCGCCCGGTCGCCTCGTCGGCCCCGAAAGGAATGTCGCCGTGGATGCGCGGCACCGGCCAGCGGCCCGCCACCGCCCCGGTGACGATGCGACAGCCCTCGAGATCGAGAGCCGCCACGCCGAAGGCGGGATCGATCCTGACGACGCTGCCCCCGCCGACCCAGCGGCGCTGCGTCGCCGTCAGCAGCGGCAGTCTCCAGCGCGGCCCCACCGCCGGCACCACGCCCTGCACGGTGAGGTCGCCGCGTCCGCCTGCCAGCCAGGCGGGCACCCTGACGACGATCTGCCCGCCATCCGCCGCATCGTCCCAGTCGAGCGGCTCGCCGCCTCCGGCCGCGTGCACGGACGTGATGCGCGCCGCCGCATCCTTGTCGAGCACCACCTCCCCGGGTCGCCAGGCACCGGACGGCCGCACCGTCGCCGCGAACGCCGCCTGCTGGCCGCGAATCTCCACCGCCGACCAGACGGCCAGGCCGACGTCGTCGTCGCGATCCGGGCGGATGGCCAGCATCAATACCGCGGCCGGACCGGCCTCGATCCGCCACGGCTTCTCCGGTTCGGACGGCGGCACGGCGACGGCGTGACGAGCCGCTCCCCCCATCAGTTCGAGCACGGCTCCCTTGGGAATCTGGAGTTCCATCGTCGTCGCCAGCGACGCCACGAGCGGCAGCCTGAACGTGGTGGAGCCGGGCACGACCGGCGGGCAGACGAACTCGAATCCGTAGGTGCCCCCCGCGAGCGTCTGCAGGAAGCTGCCGCCGCCGGGTGTGCCGAAGATGACGGCATCGCGACCGCCGGCCGCGCTCACGAACGTGCCGTGGCGGGCGGCGATCGCGCCGAGGGGCAACGCCCTCGCGATCGCCGCCGCGGCCGGCGACACCACGCAGGTCACGAGGCCGGAGATCACGCCGTCGTCGTCGAGGCGGGCTGCATAGGTCACCGTGTCGGCGACCGCCCGGGGCATGACGCCGGCGGCCTGATTTCGCCCGTCCGCGGCCCGGGCCACGGCAGCCTCGAACTCCGCGATCGACATCGGCACGTAGCGTTCGTCGTCGAGTTGGACGTCGGCGAGCCGGCCGGCTGGCACATGCACGCGATGAAACTCGAGCGGTGGTGCGACCTGCGGCTCGCCCGCCACGACGCCGGCGCCCACAGGGACGAGCAGCAGCGCGGCGAGCAGCCCCGTCACCAGCGACGTGTTCGATCCCCGCATGCTCGTGCTCACGGCTGCTGTTTCGTGATCGCGGTCAGGCTGTCCTCGCGGCGCAGCGACGAGCCGGCGACGACGAGGGAGGGTGACTCGCCGAGGGAACGCGTCATCGAGCTCGGCGAAACCAAGGCCGGCAGCGGCCGCAGGTTCACGCCGTGCGGTCGATCGAGCAGCCCGCGGAGCGCCCAGGCGACCAGCGTCAACGCGATGCCCGGCACGGCCGCCTGGCCGAGCAGGGCCGCCAGTTCGGGCGCCGCGGCCGCCGCCAGCACCAGTCCGGCGACCACCGGCAGGATCAGTGCCGTGCGCCGCAGCCACGGCCGATAGGCCACGGCGAGCCCCGCCGCCAGCGTGACGCCCGACGCGGCGAGGACGAGGCACCACGTGGGCACGACCCAGACCGTCGCCGCTCCCGGCGCCCCGACACCGGAATAGACCAGCCGCCGCTCGACGACGGTCGGCTCCGGCACGGGCGCCGCGGACCTCGGCGGCCCCGCCCCTCCGATGCTGGCCTCGATCCACGCGGCGAGTGCCTCGCGGGAGACGACCGGCTGCCGCTGAAACGTCGAGCCCCGCCACCGCCACCGCTGCTGCGACGTCCACGATGCAGGCGTGCCGAGCAGATGTTCGTCGGGGCGGGCGGTGATCTCCCAGTAGAACCTCCGCTGCACGATGCCGTCGGGAAACACGGCCGCGGCCAGATCCACCCGCACCGGCAGGCCGATCGCAGCGGCCCAGGCAGTGCCGGCCGCGGCTCGCGTGGAAGATCGACGGATCTCGAGCAGCCGCGGCCGGTCGTCGCTGGCTGCCGACACCTCGACGACGACGGTGCCGTCCTTCCGCTCGACGGTGGGAATCGTGCCGCCGTCGAGCCGCGCGAAGCAGGATCCCGGGCGTGGACCGCCTGTCGGCGGCAGCGACACGGTGAGGGCGGCTCCACTGCCGCCGATCACGTACACCGCGACGTCTTCGCGCTGGTCGGCGACGAGCCGTGTCTGCAGCCAGGCCGCCTCGATCACGGTGCCCGCCGCATCCGAACGCTGACGGCCCGCGACGGCGAGGGGCAGCACCTGCTGGGGCTTGCCCGCGGCCCACACCCGGGGAGTGTCCGCCGCGCCGGTCTCCGGCCGCCAGGCATCGCCGCGGACATCGACTGCCAACGCGTCTGAGGCCTGCACGACCGCCAGTTGCCGGCCGATCCGCCCCACGGCCGGGAGAACCAGCGGCACATCGACAGCCACGGTCGATTCCTCGGGAACGGCCTGGGCAGGCAGTCGGTATGAGACCGCGAGATCACCGGCACCCAGCAACGGCTCGAAGAGAATGGCCCGCAGGCAGACCGCCGCACCCCCTTCGGCCGGCGGCTCCGGACCGGAATCGGGCACCGCGAACGGATCGAGCAGGGTCTCCCCCTGCCGCACCTCGAGGGTTCCTGATTCATTGACGGCCTCGGGCACCCACAGCTCCACGTACTGCAGGGGCACGTGCACCACGTCGAGCCGCAGGGTCTGCGTGACCCCGATGTCGGTCTCGTCGACCTGCACCCGCGTGGAAACAGCCGTCGTGACCCGGCGATCGAGGAACCGTCGCGTCGCGGCGAAGGTGCCCTGGAGCAGATCGAGCCGGTAGACGAGCGCCGATGCGTCGGAGCCGGCACGGGGCGCGACGGCGGCCGATTGCCGCACGAGACCGATGCTGGCGGCGGTGTCGGGCAGGATCTCGATGTCGGCATCGGCATCCACGATGACCGCCGCGGGCGTCACGAGGTTGGCCTGCGGCACGGGCAGCTTCCACTCGATACGGGTGGCGTTGCGATCGATGAGCCGACTCGCCCGCAGTTCGACGACCATGTCGCCCGTGACCGCCTGCGTGAGGGGGATCGTGACGGTGCCGCGATCGACGGTCACGCCGCCGACGTCCACCACACCTGCCGGCCCCGCCTCGTCTACGGTCCAGGCGGGATCGATCGCCACGGCGACCGACGTCGCGGGCCCGCCGCTGGCAGTCACCCGCAGCCGGGCCGTGAGTTCGAGCCGCGCGGCTCCGACCGTGTAGCGATACTCCGGCTCGATCACGACTCGGCTCTGCCGCGGCTTCACGCGCACGGGCAGCGAGGCGGGCTGTGCGTCGTAGGCAAAGGCGGCCACGAACCCTTGCCGGCGGGCGGAGGCCGGAGGATCGACCCGGCGAACGCCCGGCCCGGGCGACCACTCAGCCCGCCACTCCCCTTCGACCACGAGGCTCACGCGGCCCCACTGCCGCCACGTCTCGACCTGCTCGACCGCGAAGCCGGCCGCCTCGAACGGCTGCGCGTCCGAGGGATCGAGCGGTCGCTCGCACTGCAGCTCCACGACGGCCTGACCGTCGCTGCCGGGATCGATCGCCACGTCGACCGTTGGAGCGGCGACGGTGCCCCCGCGCGCTGCGACTGCCGCCGGTGCCCGCACACCGCGGAGCACGGCCCGCGGCGGCAGGGCGATCCTGACCAGCCGCAGTCCGGGGGGCAGATTGGCGAGCCGGACGGTGGCGTCGGTGTAGGCATGCCGGCCGTCGAGCCGCACGAGGCTCTCGACCGCGGCCTCCGGCACACCGTTCCACGCCGGCACGGCCGAGTTCGGATCCGCCACCCGCAACCGCACGTCGCCGACGAGTCCGGCGATCACCGTGAGACTGCCGTCGGTGACTGCCGTCGTCGTGGCCCGCTGCTGCGGTGGCGCCGGCTGGATGGTCACGGCCGGCGCTGCGCGGGTGGACTCGACCTCGACCGTCGAAGCCACGGCGGGCGGCAGGCGGAGCATGACGGCCTGGGCATCGGCTGTCGTATCGACCGTGACGCTCCCTTCGAGGACGACTGTGTGCGTCGCGTCGGCCCCCTTGTCGGCCGCGTGATCGAACCAGAGCCGATAGCCACCGCGGCCGGGATCGGAATCGACGACCATCCGGCCCGGGCCCTCGTGCCGCGTCGTGCCCGAGACCAACAGACCGTGCAGATCGATCGGCAGGTGCACCCAGCCTCCGCGGGTTTGCCGGACGGTGCACTCCACCACCGCCGGACAGGTCGATCCGCCAACGGCGGTCGCCGGCCGCAGGTCGAGCTGCACCCGAAGCCGTTCGAGCACGACGGCCGGGGGCTGCAGGGCGGCGGGCAGCCCCTCCTGCATGCGGAACAGTTCGACGAAATCCCGGTAGCTGAATCCGGGCACCGGCACGAGCCGGCCGCCCTCCCCTTCGAGGTAGAAGATCTCCGGCCCGACCTCGTCGATGCGGAGGGCCGCGGCCTCTGGCGGCTGCGCTACCGCCACCCCGGGGGCGACGATGCCCATCACGAGCACGATGATGCGAAAAAGAAGGGTCGCGTCGCGGGCCATCACACTCTCCGATGCGCAAGCCTACCGCGCCCCCGCGAGACCCTTCCCAGAACGCGCGTCCCGCCCGCTTTTCGCAGCCCGCATAACCGCTACGACCCCGCCACTCGGCCACGGGCTCTCCGTCCGGTCACGACGCGACCAGGCCGCCGTGCAGCATCGTGCGGATCGCAACGAACAGGTCCGGCGTGCTGGCCGCAATCAGCCCCGGTGAATCGAGCGGGATTGGGTCGCCTGCTCGTGCCTCCCCGGTGCACGGCCCGACCGCCGCCCCCGCCTCGCGGGCGATGAGCAGGCCGGCGGCCACGTCCCAGCAGGCGATGCGCCGAACCCAAAACGCATGCAGCCGTCCGCAGGCGACGTAGGCAAGATTCAACGCCGTCGAACCGGTCCGCCGCACGGTGTGCACATGGGGCAGCACGGCGAGGAAGTCGGCGACGGCGGGGGAGTCGATGGCGACGTGCGGCGGAAAGCTGACGGCGGCCATGGCCGCGGCGGGATCGGTTACGTCGGGCGCACGCAGCGGGCGGCCGTCGAGAAAGGCCCCGCTTCCCTTCCGGGCCGTGAAGCACTCGTCCCGCACCGGATCGTAGATCGCCCCCACGATCAGGTCGTCGCGGTCCGCCAGGGCCACCGACACGCAGTAGGCGGGGAAATCGTGCACGTAGTTCGACGTGCCGTCGAGCGGATCGACGATCCATCGCAGACCGCTCCCGGCATGCCCGTGGTCGCCGGATGCCGGCTGACCGCCGCCGGCGTCGGCCTCCTCGCCGACGAAACCGTGCGCTGGAAACGCGGCGGCGACGATCCGCCGTATCTCGCCCTGGGCCGCGAAGTCGGCCTCGGTCACGAAGTCGCGTGGTCCCTTGCGTGAGACCGCGAACCTGCCCCGCCACTCTCGGAGCACGCGGCCTCCCGCTCGTGCCGCCTCGATGCACACCGCGAGCGGGTCGGGCGAGGAACCTGTGGGCGTCGACATGCGATCCTCCGGGGACGGGGCACGGTGTGCACGGCCCACGACTATCCATCCCGGGCCGCGACGTTTTTAATGGATGGGTCTATCTTTCGTCTGCCCATTCGTCTCCCACGCTCGAAAGCTCCCATGCCCGCCGCCACCGACCACTGGATGCTCGACGGCCGGCGCAGCCAGGCCCGCTGTGGCAGCCTCGAGGTGTCGCTCGACCTTGACCGGCCGGCCGCAGGGTTGGTGATCACCACAGGACCGCAGCCGGCGAGCGTCGATCATCTGCTCGGGCTCGACCTCACCGCATCCTGCCCGCCGAGTGACCACTGGCTCCGCGGCAGCGACATCACCGCCATCTATGAGCCGTCCGATTCACGGAGCCTGCGGGCGACGGCGCTGTGGCGACTGCGCGCCTGCGACGCCGCAACCGCGGCGTGGGAACTGATCGCGTCGGCGCAGACGGCGATCCTCGACAGCGATCCGGCGGTGTCGGTGGTGGCCGACGTCGCAGCCACCGACGTGCGCTGGCTGGAAGCGACGGCCCCAGGCAGCGGCTGGTCGACCCTCGCTCCGACCGCGACGCTCCCGGCTCGCACGGCGGCCGTCCTCGCGATTCGTCCCACTGGTTCGGTCGTGCTCTTCGCGCCGCATCCGGATGATGCGACGCAGGTGGATGCGTCGTGGGATCAGGGCCGGCTGCGGCTTTCCTGTCGGCTGTTCACCCGGCAGTTGGAAAAGGGCGTTCTGCTCCGCAGCCGCGTGCTTGCCGCGTGCGGGACCGCACGCGACACGGCCTGGGCCGATCGACTGCTCGCCGATTTTTTCGCATCGCCACCGCCGCTTTCGACCTGAACCGGTTTCTCGACGGCCTTTTTGGCGTGGCGGAAATCGCCTGCGGGGCGTTACATTGCCCCTATCTTGCCTGGGCTACGGCGCGTCGGCGGGCCACGTCCTGCCGCCGGTTTCGGATCGCCGCCCCTGGCGTTGGCCAACCACGGATGGGGTGCATCCCATGGCAGACATTCTGTTCGCCTTCGACCCGGCGCTCGACCGTCCCGTTCCGGTTCCTGACGCTGCGCCCCCCGAGGTCGTCGAGGCGGTCTCGCGAGCCGCGGCCGAGGCCTTCGATGCCGCAGTCGAGGCGGCCCGATCCGCCAGCAGCATCGCCCTCGTGCTCTGCGGCAGGGTGCTCGACCCGCGCCGCGGCAGTCCTGCCCAGGCGGCCCACCTGCGGCGGCAGATCACGTCCCTGGCGGCGCGTGGCTGCAGCACCGTCGTCATGACGGACGACCCGGCCGATCCCGTCGAACTGGTTCGCATGCTGGGCGAGCCGGCCGGCCTGCGATTCGTCACCCCGCAGGCACCGCTCATGCTCGACGTGGGCGGTCTCGACGTGGAAGTCGCCCTGGCGTGCGGCAGGGGAGCCGCCGAGCCGATGGCCGCGGGCACCGCCCCGCTCCACCGGCGGATCGTCGTCGGCTGGGACGCCGCCTGCAGGCACAACGAACGCTGGGACGACGCCGCAGCAGGCCGGCTCGGCGGGACGCTGACTCCGGTCGAGTTCGCGGCGGCGGCCGCCGCCTCGCCGGGCTGGTCGCATCCCGGCACACTCCTCGTGTGGGCGTCCCGCGGCCGCCAGCTGCTGCCTCCTGGCATGCACCTCTTGCCCGCGCTTCAGGCCCGCTCCCAACACGAAGCCGCAGCCGGGAGCTGCTGCGGCCTGACGCTGCTCGACCGTGCGGCTCCCCGCGTGGCCGAGAATCCGACTGCGGAGCTCGCCGCTCCCCATGCCGACTGGCGCGGCAGCTGGCAGGAGATTCCCACCCACCGCGTCGCCTGGCGAACGCTCTCGATCGATTCGCCGACGGGAGGCGACGAGGAACTCGCGACTGCCATCTGGAGCGGCCTGGAAACGGTGGCGCAACCGGCCCATGCGCCGCTGGAGATCGTGAGCTGCTCCATCGCCTGCGGCACGAGCGTCGCGCGGCGGGTGCGGGTGGCCGAGATCGCCGCCGAAACCCTCGCCCGCGTCCGGCAGCTCTACGACCCCCAGGCGTTCCGCGTCTGGTGCCGCGATCTCGTGGCGGATGCGGGCGAGTCGCTGGCCCCGCTCGGGCACACCCGGTCGGGCAGCCGGCCCGGCACCACCACCTCGTTCTCGTCAGCGCTGGCCGACATCGTCGCCGGGCTGGAGCAATCTCCGGCACCGTCCATCCCGGCCGAGCTGGCCCGTGAAGCCGGCTGGCTGGCGCTGGAACTCGTCGAGTCAACCTAAGGCATCCTCCCGCGGAACGCCCCCATGTACATCGAACGCATCGCCGCCGAGCGGTTCGGCGCCCTGTCCCAGGTCACGATCGATCGGCTCGGTCCGGGCGTGCAGGTGCTCTATGGCACCAACGAAACGGGCAAGACCACGCTGCTCGAGTTCGTGCGGGCGGTCTTCTTCGGCTTCGAGGGCCTGTTCCGCCGCGGCGTGCTCGACCCGCAGGTGCCGTGTGCCGGCCGGCTGCTCGTTCGGATCGGCCCCGAGCACACGCTGCTCTCGATCGAGCGTCGCCACGAGGGACCGCACATCGCGGCGCTCACGCGAGCCAGCTACGAGGACGACATCGTGGGCCTGGGCGGCGACGACGGCGACCTGATCGAGATCGCCGACATCACGCCCGACGCCCGCGGGCCTCGCCACCGGGTCTATGTGCAGGACCTCGTGGGAGGCATCGACGAGACCACGTTCACGAGCGTAATGGCTTTCGGGCTCGACGAACTGCACGAGCTGCGGACGCTCGAGCCGGAGGGCTGCGGCAGCCGGCTCTACGAACTGGCCAGCGGCCTCGACCGATCGAAGGTGTCGCGGGTGCTCGCGCACCTGCGCGACGCGATCGCACGGCTCGATTCCCAGGACCCGGGGGTGTCGCCGATCGCATCGCTCACCGGCCGCCGCCGCGAGCTCCACGATCGGCTCGCGGCGCTCAACGCGCCGGCGCTGGCGGCCGGTGGCCTGTGGGCGGAGCTCGCCCACCTCGATGCAGAGATTCAGGGCATCGAGGCCCGGGTGGCCGACGCCGTGCATGCGGAAAGCGTGGTTCGCGGCGTGCTGCCGCTCGAGGCCCTGCACACCGCCTGGCGGACGACCGGCGAGCGGCTCGCCGCCTTGGAATCGGCCCCGCTCGTGCATCCCGACCGGGACGCCTGGCGGAGCTGCCGCCGTCGGCTCGCGAAGCTCGCCCGCCTCGCGGCGGTGCGGCAGAAGCGGCGTGCCAAGCTGGCCCGTCAGCTCAAGGAACTGCCCGACGAGTCGGTCGTCTGGAAGAAGCGGGCCGTCGTCGCGGCCATCTGTGAGGAGCTCCCGCGGCTCGAGCGGCTGCAGGCCGATGTGTCGCGGGCGGAGGCCCATGCCCGGCTGGCGGCGCGGCGGTTCGGCGAGCAGGTCGGTGTGGCCGGGCTGTCGCGGGTGGTGCCCGTCGCGACGGTGGTCGATGGCAGTGACGACGCGTTGCCCGACGTGCTGCTCCCCGAGGGCTTCGCCCAGTCGTTCGGTCCGCTCCGGGCCCGCGCCCGGGAGTGCGGCCGGGCGGCGAAGAACGTGAGCGAGGCCCGCCGGGCCGTGACGGCCGCCCGACGATCCCTGGATGAATCGCGCGGTTCGCTTACGGGGGCCGGCGCGGCCCTCGGCGGGCTGACGATCACCGATGCGATCACGCAGGCGGGAGATCGGGCGGCGGCGTTGCGGCGGCGGATCGCCTCGGGCGAGCAGCTCACCGACCTCGACCGCACGGTGGCCCGGCTGGAGCGCGAGGCGGCAGCCAGCCTCGAAGGCCAGCTCATTCCTGCCCCCTGGCTCATCGGGCTCGGCGCGTTGTTCGTGATCGGTGCCGGGATGCTGCTCTCTGGGCTGCTCCTGCCGCAGGCGATCACCGGACAGCTCGCCTATGCGATGGCCGCCTTGGGTCTCGCCGGCACCGGCGTGGCGTCGGTCACCACCTGGTCGCTCGACCGGGCCGCATCGACCCGGCTCGAGACCGCACGCCGGCAGCTCGAGATCGCCCGCAAGCAGCGGGACGACGTCTCGTCCCAGTGCGGCCTGCTCGACACGAAACTCACGGCCGATGCGGCCCTCTCGCTCGATCGCCGGCTCGCGCTCGCCCAGGCGGAGCTCGACCGCCTGGAGGAGCTCGCCGCCCGCGAGGGCTCGCTGCACGTCCTCGGCGACCGCGTGACAGCGGCCGAGCAGGTGCTGGCCCGGGCTCTCGACGACCGCAAGACAGCCCGGGCACGCTGGCGGCGGGCGCTCGAACAGCGGGGCCTGCCGCCGACGCTCTCGCCGCGCGAGGTCAGGCAGATCTCCGAGCATCGCCACACGCTGCTGACGCTCGACGACGACCGCCGTCGGCTGTCGGAAGAGGCGCGGCACAAGCGGGAGGAAGTGGCCGCGTTCGGCCGCCGGGTGGACGAACTGCTCGTCGAGTGCGAGCTCGTGCCCGAGGCGAACCCGCTCGACCATCTGCGGCTCCTGCAGGAGCGGCTCGACGCCGACAAGGCGATCGTGCGTCGCCGCTCCCAGCTGACGCGGCGGCTCGACCTCGCCCGTCGCAAGCATCGCCATGCGAAGCGGCAGGTGGTCGTCGCCGATCGGGCGGTCCGCGAGTTCTATGCCCGCTGGGAGGTGACGACGGAGCAGGAGTTCCTGGCCAAGGTCGATCGGCGGCCGGAGTATGAGCAGGCCAAGCTCGACGCCGACATGGCCGAAACCGCCTGGCGGGATGCCCGCCGCCGCACCACGGAGCCGGCCGACGTCGATCGCTGGCTGGCCGACACCCAGATCATGCCGCTCGCCCGTCGGCTCGCCGATGCGGCCGCGGTCACGGGTCGGCAGCGGGCGGCCCTCGCGGCGGCCGTTGAGCGGCGTAAAGCGGTCGTGGCGAAGGTCGAGGCGGCCGCCCACGATCGCTGCACAGAGAGCCTGCAGACCGACATCGCCGAGGTGGAGGAGCGGCTCGCCCAGCAGATCGACCGCAGGCGGGTTCTGGAGCGGGCCAGGCTCCTGCTGGAAGAGACGCGGGCGGCCGTCGCCCGTGATCATCAGCCTCCCGTGCTGCGGGAGGCATCGCGCTGGCTCGCGCGGCTCACCGACGGCCGGTATTCATCGATCACGACGGCGATCGACGAGGCCCGGTTGGAGGTGCACGACGCCGAGGGGGCCGTCTGGAATCCCGAGCGGTTGAGCCGCGGCACGCGGGAACAGGTGTTCCTGGCTCTCCGGCTCGCGCTGATCCGCGACCTCGGCCGCCACGACGTGAGCCTGCCGATCGTGATGGACGATGCGCTGGTTAATTTCGACGACTCGCGAGCCCGGTCGGCGGCCCGCGTGCTCGTGGAGTTCGTCGCCGAGCAGGCCGCGGGCCGACAGATGCTCGTGCTCACTTGTCACGAGCATGTCGCGCGGATCTTCCACGAGGCAGGCGCCCACGTCCGCACGTTCACCGACGCCGCGGCCGTCTGGGGCTCGCCGCAGCCGGTGCTCGCGGCCCCGAGGCGCGTCCGCAAGTCCGCACCGGTCGCCGTCGAGCCCGAGCCCAGTTCGGCTCCGGTGGCCATCACCGCGCCGCCGATCGTGCAGCCCGTCGCCATCGACGCCGGCGACATGTGGCCCGCGGAAGCCTTCTTCTTCGGCCCGCGAACGTAGGCCCGTTGCTCCGCAACGGGCATCCTCGTTCCTACGCCTTCACGTAGCCCTGCTGGATGTCCCGCAGATACCGCTGCCGCATCGCGCCGAGCAGCATGCCGAGATAGGCATTCGCTCCGAGCGAGAGAAACAGCGCGATGAGGCTGCCGATCAGCCAGCCCCAGGGACGGTCGGGGGTGATCACGGCGGGCGTGGCGATGTCGGACCGCGCGGTCGTCGCGGCCACCGGGAGCGCTTTCCGCGGCCGCTTGGCCGCCTCGATCACCGACCGCTCCACGTCGCGCGGCCAGTTGTCCGCCACGTAGATCCGCACCCGCCGCACGTCGCGGGCGTCATCCGGCACGTCGCTCGTGAATTGATACGGGCTGTCGCCACGGCTGCCGCGGACGAGGTCGGGCTCGACCCGCACGAGGTAGTCGCCGCCGCCGTCGTCGCTCGGCACGTAGGCCGCTTCGATGCCCATCGCCAGCAGCATGGCCAGCGCCATCACGGATTCAAGAACCATCGGCACGCATCTCCCGGGGTGGATCAACGAGAATTTCAACCTCCGGGACCCGTGCCATGCAAATCGGCCCGCCGATTTTTTCCGCCGGCGGCCGCGGACAGCCCGGCTTCGTCGGCCAGACTGTCGAGTTCGACCTGGAGCATCGTCAGGGCCGCCTGGAGGAAGGCCACCGCGATCGGGCCCACGAAAATTCCGATCGGGCCGAGGGCCCCCACCCCCCCGAGCACGCTCAAGAGGGCCAGCAGCGGATGGAGCTTGGATTGCCCGTGGAGCACGATCGGCTTGATGATGTTGTCGATGGTGGAGACGACCGAAACACCCCACAGGGCGAGGCCGGCGGCCGCCCAGGTGTCCTTGACGAAGAACAGCAGGTAGAGGCTGGCCGTGCCCCAGACCGCGGCTGCCCCCACGAACGGCACCAGCGCGCCGAAGAACGTGAGCAGCGTGAGCAGGAACACGTTGCCGAGGCCGGCCACGTAGAAGCCGAACCCGGCGAGGATCGCCTGCACGATCGCGGCCAGCAGCGTGGAGCTCACGACGGCCCGACTCACCTCCTCGAACTCCTGCAGCAACTGCCACTGGTAGCGGACATCGAGCGGGATCAGGCGGGTGACCGCCTCCAGCATCCGACGGCCGTCGGCGAGAAAGTAAAACAGGCTCACCGTCATCACGATCAGGCCGATCAGAATCTTGCCGAGCGCCACCGGCGCCCGCTTCGCGATCGGGCCGATCAGGTCCTCGGCGAGCTTCTTCAGCTCGGCATTCACGTCGTCGGCGGTGACGTGCAGGCCGACCGCCTCGTTCACGCTCGCCACCAGCCCATCGAGCACCTTGGGGTCGAGTCGCACCCCCTCCTCGCTCCGCACCATCGCCACGGCATCTCCGCCCGCCCGCGCCACGAGCAGGGCCAGCGGCACCAGCACGATGAGCAGCACGAACAGCGTCGTGCCCCCGGCAGACGCCCACTCGGGGAGCTGAAACCGGCCGCGCAGCCAGCGGTGCAGCGGGCCGAAGATCACCACGAGCATCGCCGCGAGCAGCAGTGGCAGCAGAAAGCCCTGCATCACCCGCAGCGACAGCAGCCCGAAGACGACGACGAGGCCCAGGAGCACGCCGAACGAAACCATCCGTGTCATTCGCGACTCCGTGTGCCAGGAACTGCGGTCGAGGGTGGGCGGAAGCAATCGATGATACCGCGATACCGCCCTGGGATCACACCGTGCGTCAATCGCGCCGCTCGGCCGTGGCCCCCGGCCGGCTGGATGCCTCCGGATCGACGGCCGGCCACCATGCGGGCAGTGGCGCCTCGCGGACGATGCGTCGCCCCGTGTCGGGATCGGTGTACTCGATCCGCCAGCCGTGGAGCGCGATCGGCCGTGCCCGCGGGTCGTCGGCCGCGACAGCCCCCAGTTCGCCCGTTCCGCCGTAGAGTTGGTCGCCGACGATCGGGAGCCCGCGACACGCGGCCTGAAGTCGCAACTGGTGCATTCGTCCCGTGACCGGCTCGAACTCCAGCAGCACCAGGGCGGGATTGAACGCCGACGTGCCGAGTATCCGCACCCGTGTGATGGCTTCGCGGGCGGTTGGCGATTCCCCCGCGTCGCTCCGCCGCGCCCGGGGCTCGTCCGGCACTTTTTCGATCCAGTCCCGCCACTCGATCGGCCCGGCATCGCCGCCGGGAGGCAGTGCGGCGGCGTCCCGCGGCGCGACGACCGCACGATACGTCTTTCGCACCTCGCGCCGCTCGAACTGCCGCGCCACCTTCCGCGCGGCCCGCGGCGTGACCGCGAACAACAGCAGGCCCGAGACCGCACGGTCGAGCCGATGAGGCACGCCGAGATACCCGGGCGTGGCCGGCATCGCCGGACCCAGCCAGGCCGGGTCGGCGAGCAGCAGTCGCATCTGACTCTCGGCGGAGTCGATGCCCGGGGCGGCCTGGGTGGGCAGGCCCGCCGGCTTCACAACGGCCACGACCCCGGCCGCCGCGGCGACGAGTCGAATCCCTTCCGTCATTCCGGCACCCCCTCTTCCGAGGCCGAAAACCGCCGTGGAGGGTATCCCCTCGGGTGTGCTAGCTTATGGTTTTCGGGCATAACGGATCTCATGAAGAACGATCCAGACGCCGACCGTCGCCGCCCAGAGTAAAAAACCGGTACTCCAAGAAATAGAGCCGCGGTGCGGCTCGGGACATGCGCGCGATGGCGACCAAGCTCTTGATTGTCGACGACCACGAAGTGATTCGCAAAGGCCTGGAGAGCGTCTTCAAGGATTCCCCGGTGCGAATCGTCGGCGAGGCGGAAGACCCAGACGAGGCAGTCAAGCAGGCCCGAAAGCTGAAGCCCGACGTCGTGCTGCTCGACGTGCGGCTCGGCGGGAAGGACGGAATCGATGCGATCCGGCGGATTCGCTCCGCGGCTCCGGCCGCGCGGGTGGTCGTGCTGTCCGGATTCGATAATCCCACCTACATCGCCAGGGCCGTGTCCGCAGGTGCACACGATTACGTTCTGAAGACCGCCACCCGGACGGACATCGTGTCAGCCGTCACCGGCGCGGCGGACGGGTCTCCTCCCCCGCGGTCAGGGCAGCTGCGGCGAATGGCGGGCGCCATGGCCAACCGCGACGTGCCGGCCGACGCCAACGTCCCGCTCACGCCACGCGAGACGCAGACGCTCCGGCTGGTCGCCATGGGGCTGTCGAACAAGGAGATCGCCGACTCGCTCGACATCAGCGTGGAAACGGTCAAGGAGCACGTGCAAAACATGCTGCGGAAGATCTCGCTCAACGATCGGACGCAGGCTGCCGTCTGGGCCATCCGCCACGGTATGGCCTGAAAAAGCTGGTCGGCGCATCTGCCTCATGGTAAACTCAGGGGGCAAAAACCCCGCCGTCGATCCCCCTCTATTCCCGCTCCGCCGGGACGTCAACTGCGGGGCTCGAGGCCCAGTCACCCCGAGCAACCTGCCACCCCGAGCAATTGGTTCCATGGGTTGCACACGCCTGTGCTCTGTCTGCCGGTTCGTGTTCGTGGTCGTGCCCATGCTCGGGCCCTCCGCTTTATCTGCGGCCGTGCCCCCGGCCCGGCTCGATTTCAACCGTGATGTCCGACCGATCCTGTCGGAGAACTGCTTCTACTGCCACGGCCAGGACCCGGCGAAGCGGGAAGCGGATCTCCGGCTCGACGTCCGCGAGGCGGCGGTCGATGCGGGGGCGATCGTGCCCGGGGATCCAGGAGCCAGTGCGATCCTCGAGCGGATTCACTCGACCGATGCCGAAGTCCTCATGCCGCCGCCCGATTCCAACCGCCGGCTCTCCGACGACCAGAAGAAGATTCTCGATCGCTGGATCCGCGAGGGGGCGGAATACGCCCCGCACTGGGCCTTCGTGGCCCCGGCCCGGCCCGCGCCGCCGCCGGTGAAGCGGGCCGACTGGCCGCGAAATGAGATCGACCGCTTCGTTCTCGCGAAGCTCGAGGCGGCGGGTCTGGAGCCCGCGCCGGAGGCGGATCGGATCACGCTCATCCGCCGGCTGCATGCGGATCTCGTGGGCCTGCCGCCCACGCCAGAGGAGGTCGATGCCTTCGTCGCCGATCAGGATCCGCAGGCCTACGAGAAGCTGGTGGACCGGCTGCTCGCGAGCCCGCACTACGGCGAGCGGATGGCGTTGCCCTGGCTCGACGCCGCCCGCTACGCCGATTCCAACGGCTTCCAGCGGGACGGCGACACCTGGCAGTGGATGTGGCGCGACTGGGTCGTGAAAGCGCTCAACGCCGACATGTCGTTCGACCAGTTTTCCATCGAGCAACTGGCGGGCGATCTGCTGCCGTCGCCGACGGTCGAACAGCGGATCGCCACCGGCTTCAACCGCAACCATGTGCTCAACGGCGAGGGCGGGGCGATCCCCGAGGAGCAGCGGTTCAACAATCTCTTCGACCGCGTGGACACGACGAGCACCACATGGCTCGGCCTGACGATGGCCTGCGCCCAGTGCCACGACCACAAGTACGACCCGCTGACGCGGACCGACTACTACGGCCTCCTCGACGCCTTCAACCGGTTGCCGGAGACGGGCATCCCGACGCGGTATTCCTCCAGGATCCACGCCTCCCCGCCGGTGCTGGAGCTGCCGACGCCGGAGAACGAGCGGCGGCTGGCCGAGCTCGAGACGGAGATGAAGTCGCAGGAAGCGGCGGCGAAGCCCGTCGCCGATGCCGTCTACGAATCGTGGAAACTCGGCCTCTTCGCCGACGGAACGCCGGCCGACGGGGAGGCACTGCCGCGCACGCTGCCGCCCCTGCTGCTCAAGCCGGAGCAGGAGCGGACGGCCGAGGAGCAGAAGGAGGTCGATGACGAACTGCGGTCCTTCTTCGACGCCAAGGTGAAGAACAAGGTCATGGAAAAGCTGCCGCAGGTCGAGCGGTACGAGGCGGCCAAGCGGGCCTATGCCCACTACAAGGCGGACCAGATCCCGCGGCCGATGGTGATGAGCGACGAGAAGCCGCGGGAGACGAAGGTGCTCGATCGCGGCGACTATCTCTCCCCGATCGGCGAGAAGCTCGTGTTCCTGCCGCCCGCCGTGCTGCCGCCGCTGCCCGAGGGAGCTCCGCAAAATCGGCTCGGGCTCGCACAATGGCTCTTCCGACCCGACCATCCGCTCACCGCGCGGGTGCAGGTCAACCGGATGTGGCAGCAGTTCTTCGGCACGGGGCTCGTGAAGACGACCGAGGACATGGGGGTGCAGAGCGAGTATCCGCTGCACCTCGACTTGCTCGACTGGCTGGCCGTTGAGTTCCGCGAGCAGGGCTGGAGCCAGAAGCGGATGCACCGACTGCTCGTGACCAGCGCCACCTACCGGCAGTCGAGCCGGGTGACGCCGGCGCACCTGGCCAAGGATCCGGAGAACCGGCTCCATGCGCGGGCCGCGCGGTTCCGCATGCCGTCGATGGTGCTCCGCGACATCGCCCTGGCGGTCGCGGAAATCATCGATCTCCGCATCGGCGGCCAGCCGGTCTATCCCTATCAGCCCGATCAGATCTGGGAGGCCCTGGCGATCACGGAAGAGCGGGATTTCACCTATCCCGCCTCGCACGGCGCCGATCTCTATCGCCGCAGTCTCTATACGTTCTGGCGGCGCACGGTGAGCCCGGCGAACATGTTCGACACGGCCAATCGGCAGACCTGCTCGGTCCGCGCGAGCCGCACGAGCACGCCGCTGCACGCTCTGACCACCCTGAACGATCCCACGTGGGTCGAGGCGGCACGGGTGCTCGCGGAGAAGAGCATGCAGCGGGCCGCCGATCTCGACGGCCGACTGGCCCACGCCTTCCGCTGCGTCGTCTGCCGCCCTCCGATGGCCGCCGACCTCGACCGCCTGCGGCGGATGCACGCCCGGCAACTCGACCTCTACGCGGCGGCCCCGGATGCCGCGCAGCAGCTGCTCGCGGTCGGCGAAAGCCCGCGCGACCGCTCACTCGATCCGGCCGAGCACGCCGCCCTGGCGAGCGTCTGCCTCGCGATCTTCAACCTCGACGAAGCGCTGACCAGGGAGTAGCCCATGAATGATCTCCATCGCGAGAACCTCGCCCGGGTGACCCGCCGCCGGCTGCTCGGCTCGGCCGGGATGGGCATCGGCTCGGTGGCGCTCGCCGCGCTCGTACAGCGTGAGTCGCCGGCAGCCACCGCACCCCGCGGGATGCCGGGGCTGCCCGGCCTGCCCCATCACGAGCCGAAGGCCAAGCGGGTCGTGATGCTCTGGCAGGGAGGCGGCCCGTCGCACGTTGATCTCTTCGATCCGAAGCCCGCGCTCATCGAGCGCGGTGGGCAAGACATCCCCGAGAGCGTCCGGGGCGCGACCAAGCTCTCCACGATGTCGAGCGGCTACGCGAAGTGGCCGATCGTGTCGCCCATCAAGCCGTTCAAGCGATACGGCCGGTGCGGCATGGAGATGAGCGAGATGCTGCCGAACATCGGCGGGCTCGCCGATGACCTGTGCCTCGTGCGGAGCATGAACACCGAGGCCGTGAACCACGCGCCGGGCGTGACGTTCTTTCTCTCGGGGGCCCAGGTGCCCGGCCGGCCGAGCATGGGCGCGTGGATGAGCTACGGCCTGGGCTGCGAGACGGAAGACCTGCCGGCGTTCGTGGTGATGACGTCGTCCGACAAGGCGAAGACCTGCGGACAGCTCTTCTTTGACTACTACTGGGGCAGCGGCTTCCTGCCGAGCCGGTTTCAGGGCGTCCGCTTCCGCAACACGGGCGATCCGGTGCCCTACCTCGCGAATCCCGCGGGGATCAGCCGCGAGGCCCGCCGGGCGCTGCTCGACGACCTGGCCGCGATGAACGCGGCGCACCTGGCCGACTACGGCGACCCCGAGATCGACACCCGAATCGCCCAGTACGAGATGGCCTACCGCATGCAGGCCAGCGTGCCGGACCTCGTGGACTTCTCCGACGAGCCGCAGCACGTCATCGACCGCTACGGCCCCGACGTGCGGACGAAGGGCACGTTCGCCTTCAACTGCCTGATCGCCCGGCGGCTCCTGGAGCGGGGCACGCGGTTCGTGCAACTTATGCATGCCGGCTGGGATCAGCACAACAACCTCTTCCACCACCTCGCTGTGCAGTGCCACGACACCGACGCCCCGACGGCGGCGCTGGTGCAGGACCTCAAGGACCGGGGTCTGCTCGACGACACGCTCGTGGTCTGGGGGGGCGAATTCGGCCGCACGCCGTTCGGCCAGGGCGACCCCAGCAACCCCAAGGGCCGCGATCACTTCGGCCGGGCCTTCTCCTGGCTCCTGGCCGGCGGCGGCGTGAAGGCGGGGCATGTGTACGGCTCGACCGACGACTACGCCTGGAACATCACGGCCGATCCCGTTCATGTCCACGACATGCAGGCGACGATCATGCACCTCGTGGGCATCGACCACACGAAACTCACCTTCCGCTATCAGGGCCGCCAGTTCCGCCTCACCGACGTGCACGGGCACGTCGTCAAGGGCGTGATCGCGTAACCATCCGGGAGTTCCCATGCACGTCGTCGTGATCGTCGGCAGTCATCGAGCGAAGAGCGAATCGAGCCGCGTCGGCGGCTACGTCGCCCGGGATCTGGCCCGGATCGCACCGGACGCCAGCGTCGACACGCTCGACCTCGCGGGCAATCCGCTGCCGCTGTGGGACGAGAGCCTGTGGCAGGGGGGCAGCCCGCTGGCCGCACAATGGAAGCCGATCCGCGACCGGCTGCGGAAGGCCGACGCATTCGTGATCGTGTCGCCCGAGTGGGCCGGCATGGTGCCGCCGGGGCTGAAGAACCTGCTGCTCTTCGCCGGGCCGAAGGAGGTGGGCCACAAGCCGGCCCTGATCGTGACGGTGTCCGCCTCCCGCGGCGGAAGCTATCCCGTGAACGAGTTGCGGACGAGCGGCTACAAGAACAACCGCCTGCTCCACATTCCGGAGCATGTGCTCGTGCACGACGTCGGGGACGTGCTCGAGGGCGACACGCCCGCCGGCGAGCGCGACGCCTGGCTCCGCAGGCGGATCGACTTCTCCCTGCGAATCCTGCTGGAGTATGCGAAGGCGCTGGCGACAGTCCGAGCCAGCGGCCTCACCGAACACGCCGACTTTCCGTACGGCATGTGACGGCAACCACGGCCGTCCCGTCATGCATTCGACCGAGTGCCTCGCCCGAAATGCCTCGTCTTGGACTCGAACCAAGAACCCTCTGATTAAGAGTCAGATGCTCTGACCAATTGAGCTAACGAGGCGATCACTGTTTTGTACCGTTGCCGCACCGCATCGGCAAGGGCCGCGCGGCGGGCCGCGTTGAGGGATTTCCCCGGAGCGGCTACATTCCCGCGGTTCTGTTCGCTCCCCGCGTTTCCGGAGGTTTTCGATGGGCAGGTTCGACGGCATGAAAGGTCTCGTTCTGGGCGTCGCCAACGACCACTCGATCGCCTGGGCGATCGCCAAGGAGATCCTCACGGAAGGAGGCCAGATCGGCTTCTCCCACCTGCCCGACCGGCCGGACGACGAACGGCAGCGGAACCGTCGCCGTGTCTCGCAGCTCACCGACCCCGAGCCCAACGCGAAGTTTCTGGTGCCGATGGACGTGTCGAGCGACGAGCAGATCGCGGCCGTCATCGACCGGGCCAAGCAGGAGTTCGGCACGCTCGACTTCCTCGTCCACTCCATCGCCTACGCCCCGCTCGAAGACCTGAAGGGCGAAACCACTAACTGCAGCCGCGAAGGCTTCCGGATCGCGATGGAGACGAGCGCCTACAGCCTGCTTGCCGTCGGCCGGCTCGCCCGGGGCATCATGGCCAAGGATTCGTCGATCCTCACCCTCACCTACTTCGGCGGCGAGAAGGTCGTGCCGGGCTACAACATCATGGGCGTGTGCAAGGCCACGCTCGACACCTGCATGCGGTACATGGCCTACGATCTCGGGCCGGCGGGCGTTCGCGTCAACGCGGTGAGCGCCGGCCCGCTCCGCACGCTGGCCGGCCGCGGCGCAGGCGTGGACGACATGCTCGGCCTCTACCAGCACATGTCGCCGATGGGCCGCAACATCTCGCACGAGGAAGTCGGCAAGGCCGGCGCCTGGCTGCTCTCCCGGGAGTCGCTCGGGATCACCGGCGAGATTCTCCACGTGGACGCGGGCTACAACATCATGGGGTCGCCCGGCCGCCTGCTCGATCTCGTCCCGAAGCAGGAGTGACACTGCGGTGCGTAGGCGCGTCACTCCGTGACGGGCAGCCCGTTGCGGAGCAACTGGCCTACGGTGGGTCGTAGCCGCCGGGAGCCCACGGGTGACAGCGGCAGATCCTCCGCAGTCCCTTCGCGGTGCCGCGAAGGGCGCCGTGCTTTTCGACCGCCTCCCGAAAATACGAACTGCACGTCGGCTGGAATCGGCAATGCCTGCCGAGCAGTGGACTGATCAGGAATTTGTAGGCAACCACGGCCGCGATCAGCCCGGCCGACGCGACTCGGTCGCAGGCCGCGCAGATGACGCGCCAGCGTTGCATGAAGCCGCGCACCGTCAGCCCTCCATCCCGGGGAAACCTGGTCGCCCGGTGACACGGGCCACCAACGATGCGATCGAGGCGGCCGTCTGCCGCAGCCCCGCGGCACCGCCGGGTGGTTCGCCGGTACGCACGACGATGATCACGTCGATGCCCGGCGGCAGGTCAGTTCGCACCAGTCGAAACGCTTCCCGCAGCCGACGCTTCCAGCGATTGCGGACGACGGCCCTGCCGATGCGGCGGGACACGGAGAGGCCCAGCCGCACCCGCCCGTCGGGCAGCCCATTGGGCAGGGCGTAGACGACCAACTGGCCCGACGCCGCCGACTGGCGGCGGCCATACACACGCGTGAAGTCGGCGGGCCGCGTCAGCCGGGCCGTCCTGGGGAATCCGCGATGGGCAGGCGTCACCACCGCAGGTGTGCCCTCGGCTCGGCCGCCCCGGACGTCTCGGCGCGTCGCGCAGCCTCGAGAAGTTGCTCGAGGGCCGCCGGCTCCGCCCCTTCAGGCAGCACGATCTGCACCTCGGCGATCAGATCGCCCTTCGATCCATTCGCATGCCGCACGCCCATGCCGGCGGCACGGAGCTTGCGGCCTCCCGACGTGCCCGGCGGAATCCGCAAGGCGATCGTGCCCCAGGGCGTGGGCACGTCGACCTTTGCGCCACTGATGGCCTCGGCCAGCGACACCGGCAGCGTGATCTCGAGCGTGTCTTCGTCGCGACGGTAGACGGGATGCGGCTGCACGTGCACCTCGAGCAGCAGGTCGCCGGCCGGCCCACCACCGGCGCCCGGCAGACCCTGGCCGCGGAGCCGCATCCGCGCCCCGTCGGGCAGCCCCTGCGGGATCGTCACGGTGATCGTTTCGGATGCACCGTCACGCTCCACGCGCACGTCGGTCTTGCCACCGTCGATCGCGAGCCGAAACGGAATCTCGATCCGGGCCGTGACATCTTCGCCGGGCATCTGTGCCGCACGGCGACGCCCACGGGACGGCTTCGCGCGGCCGCGGCCAAAGAGGTCGCCGAACCCGCCGGCGCCGCCGAACAGGCTCTCGAGATCGATCTCCTGACCGCCCGGAAATCCCCCCGCACCGGGGAACGGCCCGCCCCCCCAGCCGCTGCCCGGCCCGCCGACTCCCTCGAACGAACTGCCGTAGCGGTCATACATCTCCCGCTTGCTGGGGTCGTTGAGCACGTCGAAGGCGGCCTGCACCTTCTTGAATTTCTCCTTCGCCGCGTCGTCGTCGGGGTGGAGATCGGGGTGGTATTTGCGAGCCAGTTCCCGGTAGGCCTTGCGAATGTCCTCAGCGGAGGCGGTCCGGGGCACGTTGAGCGTCTGGTAGTGGTCGTCCGCCATCTGTGAGTCCGCGTGCCTCGTGCCAGGAAACCAGTCTTGATTTTAGGACACCCGCCGCGATTGAGAAGCCACGCGAGCGATATCAGCCGCCGGGTTCGGGCTGCGGCTCGCCGACGGCCGCGGGAGGCCGCTGCTCGAGAAACTCGATCTGACACCGTCGAGCCGTCTCCTCCGGCCCCGGCTGGAGCAGGTGAAAGACGCCGTCGGGCCGCAGTTCACGGGCCCGTGTGTTATCGGCCAGGTAGACGGGTACGATCTCCTTCAGAATCCGGCCCGCGAGCTCCGGCGGAGACACGGGAAACATCACCTCCACCCGCCGGAAGAAGTTGCGGGGCATCCAGTCGGCGCTCGACAGGAAGACCTTCGCCTCCTCGTCGGGGCCGAACACGTAGATCCGGCTGTGCTCCAGGAACCGGTCGACGATGCTGCGGACGCGGATCGTATCGCTCAACCCCGGCACACCGGGCCGCAGCGAGCAGATGCCCCGGGCGATGATGTCGATCGGCACACCCGCCTGGCTCGCGCGATACAGGGCCTCGATCACCCGATGATCGACGAGCGAGTTGAGCTTGGCGAAGATTCGCGCGGGCCGTCCCTGCCGGGCCCGCTCCGCCTGCTCGTCTATCAATTCGATCGTCCGCCGATGGAGGTCGTTCGGCGCCACGATGAGCCGCCGCCAGTCGTGCCCCTGGGAATAGCCGGTCAAGAGGTTGAACAAGGCCGAGGCGTCTTCGGCGATCGCCTCGTCCGCGGTGAACAGCCCGAGGTCGGTGTAGAGCAGGGCCGTCGTCGGATTGTAGTTGCCGGTGCCGATGTGCACGTATCGCTTCAGCCCCTGCCCCTCCTGCCGCACCACGAGCGACACCTTGCAGTGGGTCTTCAGGTCGAGGAAGCCGAACACCACGTGCACGCCCGCCCGCTCCATCTGCCGGGCCCAGTTCACGTTGTTGGCTTCGTCGAACCGGGCCTTCAACTCCACGAGGGCCGTGACGTGCTTTCCCGCCTCGGCCGCCGCGATCAACGCCCGCGATATGGGCGAGTCGCCGCTCGTGCGGTAGAGCGTCTGCTTGATGGCCAACACCCGCGGATCGCTGGCGGCGCTGGTCACGAACTCGACGACGGGATCGAACGAGTCGTACGGATGATGGAGCAGGATGTCGCGCTGGGCGATCACCGAAAAGATGTCGGGCCCGCGGCGCTCGAGGCCGCGGGGCACCCGCGGCGTGAAGGGCTTGTCGTGCAGGCGGGCGTAGCCGGGAAGCTTGTAGAGTTCCCAGATCGCCGTCAGGTCGAGCGGCCCATCGATCCGGTAGACCTCGCTGTAGCCGGAGCCCTGCTCGTCATCGCCGGCCTGTAGCCCCTCCTCGTCGATGATCATCCGCGTGAGCGCGTCGTCGGCCCTGGCCGCGATCTCGATCCGCACCGCCTGCCCACGGGCCCGGGCCTTGAGCCGGTCCTCGATCAGCTTGAGCATGTCGTCCGACTCCTGCTCCAGCAGCTCGACGTCGCTGTCGCGGGTGATGCGAAACGCACACCACGACTCGACCTCGAAGCCGCCGAACAGCTCCGGCAGACGCGCCGACACGACGTCCTCCAGCAGCACGAAGGGCATCTCTCCGGGACCACCGCCGCCGACGGGCACGACCCGCGGCAGCACCTGCGGCACCTGCACGACGGCGAACAGCTTTTTCGGCCCGAGCCCTTCCGAACGATGCAGCATCACGCCCAGGTACAGTCCGCGGTTGTGGTACCGCGGCGAGGGATGCGCGGGATCCACGGCCATCGGCGTGAGGATCGGCAGCGCCCGCTCCTTGAAGAAGCGATCGACCCGCTCCCGCTGCTCGCCGACGAGGTCGGCGTACCGCAGCAGCCGAAAGCCCTCCGCCTCGAGCGCGGGCGCGAGGCTTTCCCGCAGGCAGCGATACTGCCTGGCGACCAGCTCCTGCGTGCGGCCGGCGATCGCCTTGAGCTGGTCGATGGCGCTCAAGCCGTCGGGGGCGTAGTCCTGTGGCGCGCTCTCGCCAAAGGCCTGCTCCCGCAGGCCCGACACCCGCACCATGAAGAATTCGTCGAGATTCGAGCTGAAGATCGCCAGGAACTTGAGCCGCTCCAGCAGCGGATTCTCGGGATTCTCCGCTTCCTCGAGCACCCGGAGATTGAACTCCAGCCAGCTCAATTCGCGGTTGATGAAGCACTCCGGCCCGATCGTGCTTTCCACCACGCCATCAGCCACCGTCGCCATGCGTCGAATACACTCCTGTAGAGACGCTCCAGTGTAGTTCGCCAGGCCCCTCCGGGGCGGCGGGGAGCGGAAATTCACCGGCTCCTCACACAGCCCGCACCGGGGCGGACTCCGATGTCTATCGACCGCCAGCCACCGGCCGCCGCACTTTCCCGGCTGCCGCCGGAGTGCCCTCCCGGGGGTCGGGGCTGGTGTGCTGCGGCCGCATCCATCCTCGAGGCCACCGCGCCCAAGCCGGGTAACGTGCACCCCGGGGCATCGTTCGCCGACCTCGACTACGACGATCTTGTGGCCGCCGGACTGGCGATCGCGCCGGCGATCGAGCAGGCGGCCCGCCAGCCCCTCGGCCGCACGATCCTGGCTGCCGTGCGGGCATCACGTGCCGTGACACGGTCGAACGCCAACCTCGGCATCGTGCTCCTGATCGCGCCCCTTGCCGCGGCCGACACCCCGCGCGACGTCGATCGCGTGCTTGAGCGGCTCACCGTCGCCGATGCGGCCGACGTCTGGCAGGCAATCGCGGAGGCGATGCCTGGCGGGATGGGCACGAGCAACCGCGACGACCTCCGCGGTCCATCCCCGACCGACCTCCGCCAGGCGATGCGGCTGGCGGCTCCGCACGACACGATCGCCAGGCTCTGGGCGGAGGGCTATGCCGATCTGCTGGCAGGCCCGGTGCGTGATCTCGCCGCCGGCCTCGCCGCCGGCCTGCCGCTCCTCGACGCCATCGTCTGCTGCCAGCTCCACCAGTTGGCCCGTGAGCCCGACACGCTGATCGCCCGGCGGCACGGCACCGCGGCGGCAAAGGACGTCTCGCGCGCCGCCGCCGACGTGCTCGCGGTCGGCGGCGACTGGCGCGAGGCTGTGGTCCGATTCGATGTCACGCTCCGGACTCCGCGGCGGCTCAATCCCGGCACAACGGCGGATCTTATCGCCGCAGCGCTGTACATTCTCTTGCGTGAAGGAAAGCTGCCGAGCGATCGTGTCGGCCGCGTCACGATCCCCATGAGCCCCGTCGCCCCGCCCCCCCCGCCCCAACCATGAGCCCTTCGAACGAACACTTCCAGGTCAAGCTGCGGAAAGCGGTGCACGTCTTCTGCGCCGGCCACTTCATCACGCTCGCCGACGACCTCTGCGAGGCGGTGCACGGGCACAACTGGACCGTCGGCGTCGATGTCGAGGCCCCCCCCTGCCCCCACGGCATGGTCATCGACTTCATCCGCCTCCGCGACCTGCTCTCGGCGATCGTCACCCGGCTCGATCACCGCATGCTGTTGCCCGACCGGAATCCGATGCTCGCCGTGACCACGGCGGCCGGGCCGATGGGTCACCCGGAAACGACCGTGCTCTTTCGCGACCGCCGTTGGATCTTTCCCGCCGATGAATGCGTCGTGCTTCCGGTGGCCAACACGACGGCCGAGTGGATCGCCCGGTGGATCGGGCTGGAACTCCTCGCCTCGCTCGCGGCGGCAGGCACGCCCCTCACGGGCACGATCCGCGTCGAAGTCGATGAGTGCCTCGGCCAATCGGCCGTCTGGGAACGAGGCTAGGCATCACGCCGTGACGACGGCGAGTTTGCCCGCGGCCTCGATGGCGAGCGACAGGCCGCGATCGCCGAGACGAATCCGCATCAAGCCCGCCCCGTCGGGGTTCCGCTCGACGACGCCCGTCGAGCCGAGCGTGAGCCCGCATTCGGTGAGGTAGCGAAGGAACGCCGACGACTGGTCGAGCACCCGTGCCAGGCGAAACGTTTCCCCCGTGGCGCACTCTGCCAGCGACCGGGTCGCCGCCACCGCGGCGGCCGCCAGCGACTGGGCATCGGCCCGCGGAATCGGGTCGCCGTGCGGATCGACGTCCGGATGGCCGAGAAAAGCGTCGATCCGGTCGATGAGCAGATCGCTGACCGCATGCTCCATGTGCTCCGCCTCGTCGTGAACCTCGTCCCAGCTCATGGCGAGCGTTCGCAGCAGGAAGAGTTCGATGAGCCGGTGGCGGCGGATCATGCGCAGAGCGAGCACTCGGCCGGCCCGCGTGAGCGACACACCCTCGTAGCGGCGATGCGAGGCGAGCCGGGCCGCATCGAGCGTCTTGAGCATGCTCGTCACCGTGCCGGGCGCCACGCCCAACGCCGTGGCGATCTGCCCCGTTGTGGCTGGTCTGCCCTCCTGATCCGCCGTGATTTGGAAGATCGTTTTCACGTAATTCTCGACGGTCAGGCTGGGCATGGGGAACTCGCGGTGCGAACGGCGATGGGGGGCGGGCGGCGGTGCGGCGGACAACAAACGGCCGTCGCTTCCGAGCAGGAGAGCCGCACGTTGCCGCCGGGGCATTGTGACAGCATTATGGCGTCTCGGAGAGGGTCGCATGCAGCTCAATCAAGCCTCGTTCGAAATCGCGGATGCGGTTCGCGCCGATGCCCGCCGGTTCGGCGTCGCCTGCCACGAGATCGCGGCGGTGCGGGTGATCGACTGCGGGGTCGATACCCCCGGCAGCGACGACGCCGGCCTGGCGATGGCCCGCGCGGCGATGGGTGGCCTCGGTGACGTGCAACTGGTCGCCGACGGCGGCACCGCATTCGGCGGCGTCTGGCCCGACTGCCCATGGCCGGCCGTGACGGCGGCGAGCGATGCGCCGATTGCCGCTTGCCTGGCGGCCCAGTACGCCGGCTGGAAGGTGGCCGCTGCGAAATACTTCGCGATGGCGAGCGGTCCGATCCGCGCCGCGATCGGCCGTGAGGATCTCTTCGATCATATCGGGATGCGGGAGCGGCCGGCCGTTGCCGTGGGCCTGCTCGAGTCAGCGGCCCTGCCACCGCCCGATGTCTGCCTCCGGATCGCCAGCGACGCCGGCGTGCCGCCCGACCACGTGACGCTCTTGGTCGCCCGCACCGCCAGCCTCGCCGGCACGCTGCAGATCATCGCACGATCCCTCGAGACGGCGCTGCACAAGCTGCACGATCTCGGCTTCGACCTCCGCCGGATCCGGCGCGGCCGCGGAGTCGCGCCCCTGGCGCCCGTGCCCTCCGGCGACGACCTCGTGGCCATCGGCCGCACCAACGATGCCATCCTGTATGGCGGCCATGTGGTGCTCGAGGTCACGGGCTCCGACTCCAGCCTGGCCGAGATCGGGCCGCGGATGGTGAGTAGCGCCTCGGCGTCATACGGCGAGCCTTTCATGCAACTCTTCGAGGAGGCGGGCCGCGACTTTTACGCCCTCGACCCGGCCCTGTTCGCTCCCGCTCTCGTCGACCTCGTGAACGTCGATACGGGCACGACGAGCCGCTTCGGCGCGTTGGCGCCGGAGATCGTGGCCCGCTCGTTCGGCGCCGCTCCCGCAGGAACCTGACGCCATGCGGGTGGCGGTCGTCGGAGAGCCCACCGGCTGGCACGTGGGCCGGCTGATCGAGAGCCTCACCTCCCGCGGCCATCAGGCGTCCGTCGTTCGCTGGTCGGAAATCGCCGCGGGACTGGGGCGGGTCGGCTGCTCTTTCAGCCCACCGGCATTGGCCCTGGCCGACGCGGTGCTCGTCCGCGGCATGCCCGGCGCCGCCCCCCTCGATGACCGTCTCGAAGAGGTGGTGTTTCGCATGGACGTGCTCGGCCGGCTTGCCGCCCGCGGCATCCGCGTGATCAACAGCCCCAGGGCCCTCGAATCGGCGATCGACAAATACCTGTCATTGGCCCGACTGTCAGCCGCGGGCTTGCCTGTGCCTCGCACGCTCGTGGTGCAAGACATCGCGGGCGTCGCCGACGCCTGGGCCGCGCTCGGTGGCGACTGCGTGGTGAAGCCGCTCTTTGGCTCCCGAGGCCGCGGGCTGCACCGCCTCGACAGCCCCGCCGCCCTCACCGCGTGGCTCGATCGCCCCGAGACGCGGCAGCGACCACACGCCGTCGTCTATCTCCAGGAGTTCATCCACCACGGCGGCTGGGACGCCCGGCTGTTCGTGCTCGGCAGCGACGTATGTGCCATGCGGCGCCGGGCCATGGCGGGCGAGTGGCGGACGAACGTCGCCCGCGGCGGCCACCCTGAACCCTTTGCCGCGCCGCAAAACTGGATCGACGCGGCAGTGCAGGCCGCCGCCACGCTGGAAACGGAGATCGCCGGCGTCGATCTCGTCTCCGCAGCCGACGGCAGCCCCGTGATCCTGGAGGTCAACGCAGTCCCCGGGTGGCAGGCCCTCGAGACAGTGACGGGCATCGACATCGCCACACGGGTCGTGCGGTATCTGGAGGTGGGGTAGGCGAGGCGACGACTACCGGCCGTGAGGGGCTGTCCAATGCCCTGAGAGCCGGCGTGAGCTGCCCAGCGCAGGCAGGATGCCGGAGTGCAGGCAGTTCCGAGCGAGCGAAGAACAGGATGTTCGTAGCGAGCGTCCGGCGACGGGGCATGGGCAGCCCCGAACCCACGCCACAGGCCGTCGCCCCGCCGGAAATGAGGGTTTTGCAGGTTATTCCGGACAGGACACCTGGCAGATGCGACTCCGGGCCGCTGCCTGCTTTCTGCGCAGTCGACCGACTGCCTCCTGTCCGGGCAACCCTGCCCAAAAAGAAGACCAGCTTGCCTGCAGTGACGTAAGTCGTTTGCGTGCATGCACTTCGTGCTGTCGCTTGACCGCCTGCGAAAGGTTAGGCGTTGCGGGAAACCGAGTTCCCGCGGTGCGACCCGTACGCCCCCCATCGAGACCTCATCAATGGCCGTCAAAGCCCCCGCCCTGCCGTCCGCCGGCGCCCCCGCCGCCACCTCCGTCCTTCAGGTCGCCGAGCGGCTGTATGCCATGGCTCCCGAGTGGGTGGTCTTCTTCCGCGAGGTGCTCGGGGTGGATGGGATCGTCCGACGGACGTTTTCCGACCCCGACGCCCTGCTCCGCTTCGAGTGCTCCCCGCAGTACGCCCGGATCAGAGAGATGCTGGATTCGCTCCGCTCGCGACAGCGAGACCAGCCGTCCGAACGGGAGGCCCAGCGGGTCGTGACGGTTCGCATGCCGAGTTCCCTGCACGAAACGCTCAAGGCCGAGGCGGAGCAATGCCGGGTGAGCATCAACACCCTTTGCATCTCGAAGCTCATGAAGCTCCTCGACGAGCAGGAGCACCGGGATCTCACCAGCGGACGCGCCGGGTAAGCGAAAAGCAGGACAGGAATGGACCTGTAAGCCGGGTTCTGTTCGCCATGACCACCGAGACCACCGGGATCACCGTACTCATGGCGTGGCGACCATTTCTCTAGGACGGCGATTGCTCGCCGCCTCCAGCAGCCGACCCGGAAGCGGGGGCGAGACGGGCCGTCTCGCGCCGATGGCTGCTCCCCGGAGGGGGCACGCCGCCGATCTTCTTCCTGCTTGGCCTTGCTCCCGATGGGGTTTGCCGAGCCAGACCGGTCACCCGGCCTGCTGGTGAGCTCTTACCTCACCGTTTCACCCTTACCTGCGGAGCGAGCCCCGCCGGC
>Ga0315904_10000391_pt1 | contig 69041 bp, 103 predicted proteins | sample LakEriMetagenome_6_FD_203529 | JGI IMG/M metagenome (GOLD analysis project Ga0315904, IMG submission 203529) | Freshwater fungal communities from buoy surface, Lake Erie, Ohio, United States - Buoy 12 MA120 | ecosystem: Environmental > Aquatic > Freshwater > Lake | place: USA: Lake Erie, Ohio...
GTTAACGTTGATGCAATTACAAAGTCCCTTGAAACAGTTACAGGCGAAGTAAAGTCTGTAGCGAGTGAGGTTAAAGAGGTAAAGGGTTCTTTCGATGAGTTTGGAAAGCGAGTAGATCTTGTAGAAAAAGATACTGCTTTCCGCAAGTCTGGCGATCTAGGCGAGATCGTGCAGGAGTTTTCAGAAATGAAGACTCAAAAATCCCTATGGGGCGGACGTTTCCTCACAAATGCCGACCTATTTAACAACTAAAAAACCAAATGGAGGTGAACAATATGTCGGAACAAGAAAAACTAATTAAGGCTGCTGAAGCGGGTTCATTCGTTTCTGGCGGTATCGGATCTGCAACAGCAACCGATGCTGGCGGTAACGTGTCTCCTGCCGAATCTCTTGGTAACGTTACTGGCGGAACCTTCGGTGTAACAACTGGAGCAAACGCAGTAAACCCAACAGGAGTTAACGGCGGTATTCTAGCACCAGAGCAGGCTCGCCGCTTTATCGACTACGTGTGGGATGCAACAGTTCTCGCCAAGGATGGTCGTAGAGTTACAATGCGAGCAAACACCATGGAAATCGAAAAGGTTAACGTTGGTGAGCGTGTAATTCGTGCTGCTGCACAAGCAGATGACGCATACACAAATGCAGGCGCAACATTTACAAAAGTAGAACTTACAACCAAAAAGATTCGTCTTGACTGGGAAGTATCTACAGAGTCTCTAGAAGACAATATTGAAGGAGCGGCTCTTGAAGATCGTCTCGTTCGCTTGATGACCAATGCATTCGCAAATGACATTGAAGATCTAGCGATTAACGGTGATGGTGCTACAGGATCATTCCTTTCAATCATGTCTGGCTTTATTAAGCAAACTCGTGGTACAGTAGGAAACGCTGCTCATGAAGCAGATGTTACCGTATCTGATAACGAGTGGACTCCACAAGTAATGCAGGATATCATTCTTGCAATGCCACGTAAGTATCGTGCACTTAAGAGCAATCTTAAGTTCTATGCAGGTACTGACGCATTCCAGGGTATCGTTAAGAATAACGGTACACTCGCTGATGCTATTGCTGAAGCGATTGCTGGACAAACACCAGGTAGCACACAGGCTAACCGTCAAGCATATCTTGATGGTCTAGGACAGACATTCGGTGGTTCTCGTACCACCCGTGTTCTTGGAGTGGATGTACTTGAGGTTCCTTACTATCCAGCAGGATATGTAGATCTCACATTCCCTGAGAACCGTGTCTGGGGCTTCCAGCGTGATATCACGGTAAACCGTGAATACAAGCCAAAGAAGGATACTGTAGAATATACAGTTTTCGTTCGCTTTGGTATTGCATGGGAAGAGTTGGATGCAGTTGCTTATGGCGACGCAGACAGCGCAGATTCCTAAAATTAAATAAGCAGTATTAAGAGGGAGCGGAATAAACCCCGCTCCCTTTTAGCATCTCTGGTATAATGACAGTGGAGGAATAATATGTTAAATGTAGAAGATTTAAAAACAAAAAGCGTATTTGAAATTAAATCATTTGCAAAAAAAAATAATATTGATCTCAAAGATGCAAGAACAAAAATAGAAATGTTAAATATTTTAGAGGGCAAAGAAGTAATACAAATAGCCAAAAAAAATGTACCAGAACAAGTTGCTATTTATTCAGAAAGAAATAAACACAATAGTGATAAAAAAATTGGTGCACTCAAAGTTGGTTATAATATAGTTAGTAAGGAGGCAGCCGATTGGTGGCTTTCTCGCAAGGGAGTTAGACTAGCAACGCCCCAAGAGTTAGCAAGGCACTACGGTATAGACTAATGGAGATTTTGAGAATTCCCCCATACCCGCTTCAGATTGAGTACACAGTACCAACAGCAAGCACGTCATACTTTCTTGTTATAGAAAGTAACGACAGAAACGAAGAATTAGTAGATGTAGCAGTTACATCTAACTCAAGTTCTGTGGTTTCTTATACCCTATCAGATACATTTTCCAAATACGATGAATATTATGCCCTTACAATTTATGAAAAAAATGGCACTGCTCGTGGAGACGTTGTTGTTGAGGACAACCTAGAGATTGTTCGTCCTTACGTAGATCCTAATACCCTAGGAACAACTGCCACAGAGATAGCAGAATACACTGAGTATGAAAGTTTAGCAAGAAATATAATTGATTCATATGTTCCAGATGGATTTTATTTTACTACAGAATGGCTTCAAACCGTAGGTCAAGGCACAGACTATATGCCTATTTGGATACGTGGCTACAAGGTTCTTAAAGTATATGAAAATGCTCAAAAGGTTTGGGATGTTGATGATGAAGACGGTCCAGCATTAGATTCATATGATTATAGTATTACAAAAGATAAAACTGCAATTATCAAAGATCCAGTTGCTGGTGTTGATAACTGGAATAGAGATGAGCGTAAGCCAGCAAGAACTGCTATGGCAGCATCAGACTCTTTTGATTGGTATGATACTGGCGACAGTGCAAACATTCAAACCTTTAGAGGCGGAGTAAGTTTCCCAGAAGGTGGAGACTACATGTTTTATATTGAGGCAGGGTATAAAGTAGTACCAAATGATATTAAAGATGCAGCCAATATGCTTATTGAAGATATTAAGTGTGGCAAACTAGATTACTATAAGAGATATGTAGATTCATATAAGACTGATCAGTTTAATGTCAAATATAGCAAAACAATGCTTGAAGGAACTGGTAATCTTTTAGTGGATAAAATTTTAGATAAGTATGTGAATCTGGTAACTCGTCCTGGAGTATTATAATGGTGATCTGCGAAGATACCGATTTTATTTTTCCAATGAAGGCTGATGTTTACTACCCGATTATTACTCAAGGTGATTATGGACAACCTAAAAAAGATTGGGTATTTGATAAAACTATAGCCTGTAATGCCACTTCTGTTGGCGGTGCTGGAAAAGAAAACATAAAGCCAGAAACATTTTTACAGTATGAAAACAAACTTATAGCAAGAACCAAAGCGGACCCACGAATCTCTTCACAAAAAGAAACAAATGCTATTACAAATATTCTTATAACAAATATCAGACATGCTAATGATGAACTGATTTACAAAGAAACTGCTGGAGTACGTGCAGGTAGAGCAACAATTTTTGAAGTAGCAACTGTGGAGCCATATGTAAGTCCATTTAATACTATTGAATATTATAAGATGTTATGGCGTAGGGCTGAAAATCAGACTGTAGGTGACTGATGATAGTAACTACAAATACCCGTCAATTTAGAAAAACTATGAATAATATTATTGATTATTCTTATGGTTTTCTTGATGGTGTTCAAGATGGTAAAAAAATATTTTTAGAGAAGTTGGGCAGGGAAGTTATAGCAGCCCTAGGTCAATATATTGATATCAATGCAAAAGCAAATCCAAAAGCACTACATCACATCTATGAATGGTATCGTGTAGGTAGTCCAAAAGCAAGATTGTTTGATATAGATTTTATCGTAAATAAAAATGGTTTGGCATTATTTTCTAATTTTAGGCAGTCAAGATCAATGTCTGCAGATGCAACTACACCTTTTGTAAATAAAGCAAAAATAATGGAACAGGGTAGAACAGTTACAATTAAACCTAAGAGTGGATCTGTATTAGCATTTGAATCTGGTGGTCAAACAGTATTTACTAAAAATCCAGTTACCGTAACCAGTCCAGGTGGAGATGAAGTTCAAGGTTCATTTGAACAGGTATTTGATGAGTTCATGTTAAGATACTTTAAACAATCATTTATTCGTGCTTCTGGTTTATATGATTATATTAAAAGACCAACGGCATTTAAAAAGAATATTCGTCAAGGGTCTAAAGTCGGCAGAGCAAAAGGCGTTAGCACTGGCTTTGGTTGGATAGCAAATGCAAGAATTGGGGTAGAATAGTAATATGGTCACTAGCATTTCAACTACTGGATTTCCACCTAAATTTTTAAATAGGTATGTCGCAGCCCAACTAGCAGAGTTTGGAATAATTGATTCAGCACCAGAAACTCCCTTGCAGGCTGGATTTGATCCTATGGTTCCAGCACAATTTCCAACTAACATAGAAGATTTATATAATGATACTATTCAGATCAGACAAACCCAGTCTCCAGTCTTAATTGTTTATGACAGAATGATGAGATTTAGACCAACACCATTTTACAGACATAAAAGAGAGCAGTTAATATATTTTATTTATTCTTCAGATGTTGCAAAATTAATGGACTCTGTAAGAGTTATAACAGATGCACTAGATAGAGAAGACTCAGCAGCCCAAGATGTTAATAAGTGGATTAAGGACAATCCAATTACTGGAACAACGACAAATGTATTTTTTCATAATATCAGGGTCTATCAGGCAGATGAGAGTAGGGATGTAGCAGAACTAGCCTCTGCAAGAACCCTATTTGTAAATAAGGTCATTATTGAATATGACTATCATACAAACGACCTAACTGGCACCCTCTATACCTAAAAAATACTGTTATACTTATATCGAGGAAACACGCCCACTTATTCAACAAGGAAAAAAGAGGTGAAACAATATGCCAGCATATACCCGTGGTACGTCTAACAACATCATCGTCGGTGCCGCAGCGTTCTTTATCTGCGATACTACTCTTGATGCTGACGTTTTCACAGATTACCCATTTGTAAGCACAGAGTCCTATAAGTCAACTCTGTCTGCAAGTTCTTTCTGGACAAACGTCGGTTATACAATGAACGGTCTTGAAATGCAATTCCAGCCTGACTTCGGTGAGGTTGCAGTTGATCAGGTCCTTGATGTTGCTAAACTTTACAAGCAAGGTATGCAGGTAAATGTTGCTACAGCATTCGCTGAGGCAACTCTTGAGAATCTACTCTATGCTCTTGCAATGCCAGAGTCAGAACTTACTGGTACAAAGTCAACTTCCGCAGGACGCCGTCTGAATCTTTCAGCAGGCGAACTCGGTGAGTGCCCAGTTGAGCGAGGAATCGCTGCTGTCGGCCCTGGTACTGGTGACTGCGATGACTCTTCAAATGTAGAACGTGTTTATGTCGGATACCGTGCACTCTCAATTGAGAATGTAACTGTATCGGCAAAGCGTGATGAACCTTCAATGTTTGAAGTTTCATTCCGTCTACTTCCAGAAGACGCTTCTGGCGCATATGGCAAGATCGTAGATCGTACTCATACTGCATCATAATCTAATCTTAGATTAATAACAGCCCACTCCCTATATGGGGGTGGGTTTGTTGTTTGTGGTAAAATGGTTTAAATGGCTACAGAAATATATAAAACAGAAATAATTCAACTAGTTGATGGTACAGAGGTTGAGATTATTCCATTAAAAATAAAGTATCTAAGAGAATTTATGGATACTTTTGAGGCTATTCGTGTAACAAAAAATGACCAAGAAGCGATTGTTGTTTTATCAGAATGTGCAAGAATATGTATGAAGCAATATTATCCATCCATTTCAAAAACAATAACAGAATTAGAAGATAATATTGATCTTCCTACAATATATAAAATATTAGATGTGGCTGCTGGTATTAAAATAAATAAAAAATTAGAACAACCAGTTAAAGATCAAGCAACAGATAGTGGCTCTAATTGGGACTCTTTAGACCTTGCAAAACTTGAGGCTGAAGCATTTTTGCTCGGTATTTGGAAAGACTATCAAGAACTAGAAGAATCAATGTCAATAACAGAACTTATGGCTACCCTTTCTAGTAAGCGAGAACTTGACTATGAAGAAAAAAAGTTTTTAGCAGCAATACAGGGTGTTGATTTAGATGCCAACTCATCAGGCCCAGATGGTAAAAAACGAGGGCAGCAAGAATGGGAAGATCTCAAAGCCAGAGTATTTAGTGGCGGTAAAGCAAAAGATGGAAATGATATTCTTGCACTTCAGGGTCCCGCTGCAGAAAAAGCAGGGTTTGGTATTGGAATGGGTCTAGATTATGATGACCTGCGTGATCCATCAGTAATGAAGTAATAATATATAAAAATAGCCGTTTTGTGCTATAATTACATTTAGCCTATATAGGAGGATAAATGGCAACAACAACGTATGAGAGCCAAGAACTTACTCTTATGGATGGTACGAAAATTGCAGTGAGGCCTTTAAAAATCTCATTGCTTCGTCCTTTCATGAGCAAGTTTGAAAAGGTAGCAGAGGTGGCAGAAGATAATGAGAAGTCAATGACTCTCCTTATTGAATGTGTAGAAATTGCTATGAAGCAGTACAGTCCAGATTTGGCTGATGTTAAGAAACTTGAGGAAGTTTTAGACCTTCCAACAGTTTATAAAATCATTGAGGCTGCTTCGGGGGTTAAACTCCAAGATGCAAATGCTCTATTGAATACAGTACTTGCAAACAACTAAAAAGTAAGAGGTGCTATAAGTGGCTGACGTAAATGCTAATATTGGCATACATATAGATACGTCACAATCTTTAGCGGAGATTAAAAATCTTCAACGTCAGTTAGCACAACTCTACACAAGTATAAACAAAGGTAGTGCCGCAGCAGCGGCAGCCCAAAAGGGTCTTGCTACCAATTTAATGAATACCATCAATGCTGGTGGTAAGTTCTACGCCCAGATGGGCACAATTCGTACAAGTACGGAATCATTTACTCACGCACTGGAGAAAAACAAACTCACTATGCGTGAGTATTTCCGTTTTGCTGGCGGATCTACAAGAACATTTGGAAGACTATTTAAATCAGAATTTGACACGATTGGCAGGGTAGCCGAAGAGCGTGTCAAGAAAATGCAAACTCAATATGTAAAGTTGGGTCGTGATGCATCTGGAGCAATGAGGGCAATCTCTGTAACTCCAACAACTCTCAATATGAAAGAATACGGCAATCAGGTAGCCGTAGCAGCACAAAAACAAGCACTATTAAATCAACTTCTCAGACAGGGTTCAACTAATCTATTAAATTTTGGTAAGAATACACAGTGGGCTGGCCGTCAGTTGATGGTTGGTTTTACAATACCGCTTGCATATTTTGGTACAGCAGCCGCTAAAACATTTATGGATCTTGAGGCTCAAGCCCTTAAGTTCCGTCGTGTTTATGGGGATATGTTTACTACTACAGAGCAAACAAATAAGGCTCTTGCAGATATAGAGGCTTTAGCAAAACAGTTTACAAAATATGGTGTTGCTGTTAGCAAAACTATGGAAATGGCAGCAAGTGCTGCTGCTATGGGCAGAACTGGTGCAGAACTTACTGCACAGGTTGCACAAGCCACAAGACTTGCTGTTCTTGGTAATGTTGAACAAGATCAAGCATTATTAACAACCATATCTTTAACAGATGCTTTTGGTTTGGCTGCAGAAGATTTAGCAGGAAAAATTAACTTTTTAAACTCTGTTGAAAACCAAACTATAACAGCAATTGAAGATTTAACTATTGCTATTCCAAAGGCTGGACCAGTTGTTAAACAACTTGGAGGTAGCGTAGAAGATCTTGCATTCTTCTTAACTGCTATGCGTGAAGGTGGAATCAATGCATCTGAAGGTGCTAACGCACTTAAATCTGGATTAGCATCTTTAATTAATCCAACAGAAAAAGCAGCAGCAATGCTTGCTGATATGGGAATTAATATAAAGGGTATTGTAGAGGCTAATGTTGGAAACCTAAAACAGACAGTTATAGATTTTGCAAATGCACTAGATACTCTTGCTCCATTAGAAAGATCAAGAGCAATTGAACAATTGTTTGGTAAATTCCAATTCGCACGTCTTTCTACTTTGTTTGAAAACGTTACAAAAGATGGTGGTCAAGCAGCACGAGTTTTAGATTTGGCTAGTAAGTCTGTAGAAGAACTCGCAATATTATCAGAACGAGAATTGGGTGCAGTAGAAGATGCAATTGGTACAAACTTTAGAGAAGCAGTTGAGCAATTAAAACTAACAATTGCTCCTATTGGAAAAGAATTTTTAAAAGCGATAACTCCAGTTATTAAGTTTTTTGGAGAACTTTTTGAAAAGTTTGGCAATTTAAGTGACGGTTCTAAAAAGTTTATAGTTATTCTAACCACTCTTGTAGGTCTTGTTGGACCTACTTTATTAATGACATTTGGCCTAGTTGCAAACGGCGCAGCAAATATAATTAAACTATTTTTATTAATGCGACAAGGATTTTTAAAATTAACTGGAAATAGTACAAATCTTGCACAACAAACACAATACTTAAGCAGCGAACAAATGGAGGCGGCAGTAGTTGCCGCATCTTTAAACCAGGCACATACAAGATTAACTCAGCAATTTACACTTGAGGCTAGTGCAGTAAATCAACTTCGCAATGCATATGTTCAGGCTACAGCAGCAGCAGCAAGATTTGCAGCAGCAAATCCTGGAATGATGATTCCTGGTGCTGGAAAGGTTCCGAAAAAATTTAATTCTGGAACCATGAAAGTTCCAGGGTATTCAAAGGGTACTGACTCCGTACCCGCAATGCTTACACCAGGTGAAGCAGTAATTCCAGAGCCTATTGCACAAGACGACAGATTTAAGCCACTAATTGCTGCTCTTGTAAGTGGAGAAATTGCAAAATATGAAGAGGGTACTGTAAATGTTGGTGGTAAGACATATACCACAAAGAGCCAGATGGCTGCTCGTAATTTGGAAAAGAAGATAGCACAATTAATTGCTGCTGGTATTTCAGAAGATAAGATTATTCGTGCTCTAGATAAAAATATAGAACGTGGTAGACCAATGACTGGTTCTGCCTTAGAAAAGAGACTATCTATTGGTCGTGGATCAAGTGCTGGAACAAGTGCTCCATCTGCTATTAAAAGACTTGCTAAAGAATCACAGTCTGGTTTTAGAACTGAAGTAAGAGCAATAAAGAAGGTTTTGAAACAAAAGGGTATTACTTTAACTCCTGCACAAGAAAAAAATCTTTTTGCAGTACAAGCATCACATATTGAAGAAGTTAGAAACGCTGGAATAAAGCAATGGAATGCATCAAATCTAGTAGCAGATCTTGGATATGTTAATAACTATCTAAATACTGTAAAAGGTAATCTTGGTAAAAATCTACTTGCAATGTCTGATGATCAACTAAAGACTCTTGGTATTGATAGAGATGAACTTAGAGCACTACAATCTGGTCGTCATCCAACTACAGCAAGGGCTGCAGAAACTTTAAGATCAGTTGCAAGATATGATGCCTCTATTAATCCAAGGTCTTATCAGGCACAAGCAGTATTGGCAGGACTTGAATACAGATCAAAGAGTAAGTTTTATGCAAAGCCATTACAAACTTTAGCAGATGTAAAGAAAACTCCTGCAACCCTTGCAGTTGGTAGGGGTGAAACTGTAAGAACTGCAGACGGCAGACTTGTTAAGGTAACTGGACAAACTGGTATTGCAAAACCTTCAGGCATGAGAGTTGTTGGTGGTGGAGCATCTGATAGGCGTGTTATTTCTGGTGCAAATGTAGCAAGTGTTATTAGTAGAGGATTTAAAGGACCACGTTTGGTTGGTGCTGGAGCGCAAGACGGTATTGATTTAACTCGTGGTGTAACTTATGGACAAACAACAGGTGGATTGCTTGTACCTCAAAGTGCATTAGAAGATGCTTTAAATAAAAATACACAATCACAAAATTTAGGAACAGATACTCAAGATAAAAACACAGATGTACAAGAAAAAACTGCAAAACAGTTAAAACAAGAAGAGCGCCAAGCAAGAATGCAAAGAATGTCATCGATTGGTGGTCCAGTTGCGATGGCAGCAGGAACAGCAGGTATGGTTGCTGCTATGAGTGGTGCTCCGCAAATAATGACAAATTTCTTATTTGGAATCTCTGCAGTTGCTGGACTTCTTCCTCTATTGGCAAATCCTGTTGGACTTTTGATTGCTGCTGTTGCTGCAGTTGGTTTGGGTATGTGGAAATTAAGTTCTGATTTAAAAAAGGCAAGAGAGGAAGGAATTGCTCTTGCTAAATCTATGACTATGAGTTCTGAAAAAGTTGAAGAACTAGGAAAGATAACAGGAAAAGTTTCAGCAACACAAATTGAAGATCGTAAAAGAAAAAATTTATTAAGTGGAGGAATTACAGAGCCTCAGCGTCAATCTGGTCAGAATATCTTACAAAGTGAATTTGGAAAAGGATTGTTACAAAATGTAAAAACCTTATCTGACTTTGGAATGGATCCAAAACAGGTTGCACAAAATATTTCAACTCAACTTGGACAAGCAATTCTTCAAGGAGTAATAGATGTAGATCAGGCTGCTGGTATTGCTTCTGCTCTTGGAGAACAATTAGGTAGTTATGAAATACCTTTGCAAATTACAGGAAATATAAATCAAATTTTTGGACCAGATGGACAAAATCTTAAAGATAGTCCACTACAAGTTGCGCTTGAAATTAAAAAAGAATCTATAAAAAATCAAGTAGTAGCATTTGAAAGTGCGTTAGCCAATAAAAAGAGTTCTGCTTTAAGCACTGGAATAGGTGTTGCAGGTGGCTTGGCTGGTCTTGCTGCAGTAACTGCTGCTACAGGTGGCTTGGCCGCTCCAGCAGCATTAGTCGCTAGTGTTGGATTGCTTACTACAGCAGCAATTCAAGGAAACAAAATAAAAGCACACAATTTAAAACTTGATACAGCAGCAATTCAACTTGGAGTAGAGGCTGTTGCTCAAGGTCAAGACCTAATTGACTCAGTTAATAGACAGTATGATGACAAGATTCGTATAGCAAAAACACAAGAAGAAATTAACAAACTTGAAGATGAAAGAAAGGCCGCTTTAGTAGCACTAAACGCAGAGAATGCAAAGACCTTACAGATATTGGTTGATCAAAAAGATCAACTTTCTGCTGGAGCATTTGATGCTGCAATTAAAGCATCTGTAGATGCAATGTACAAAGAAGGACCAATGGTTGTATTTAAAGATCAAGCCCTTGAAGCCCTTAAGGCTTTGAAGGACTCAGACTTTAAAGCACAATTACAACTTGCTTTTGCATCTGGAGATGTAGATCCTTTAGCATTAACTAGAATTTTATCTCTGATTAGTGGAAATGAAAATATACAAAAAAATCTTTCTATAGTAATTGAAACTGAAGGTTTTGCAAAGATGGCAATTTTAAGTCAATTGCTAGATGCTGCTTCTTCAGGAGATCAGGTAACATACGATATTCTTTTAAATTATATAAATACAAATGAAAAAACTTTTGATGAAGATCTAGAAGCTGTTCGCAGAATTGCTGATTTTAAAGGTGCATATAACATCACTTTAGATATGAAAACAAATGGGCAACAGAAATTGCAGGTGGCCTCAACAGCGCTTGGATATATAGAAAATCTACCAGATAAATTAACAAAACAAGCAGTGATCGCTGCAAACGTTGATGGTAGATTTAATGATATTGTAGCAAATTTTGAAAAACTCTCTGAAGGCAAAGACTCCATTAGTAAAAACCTTATAGTTAACTATAAGGTTGGAGCAATGGATCAAAATCTTATTAACGCTGCTACTGCTGCTAATATGGGGGTTCCAGAATATGTGGCCAGAGGATTTGTAGAACCAGCAGCAACAGTCATTCCTCCAGTTGATACTGGTCTTGATAAAAAGAAAGGTAGAGATACAACACTAGACGAACTATTAAAAAGACTTAAATTTATCCGTAAAGCGTCCATTGATGCTCAGGGTGGAGTAAAAGAGTTGATGAGAATAACTGGTGGCAAGGGGCTAAAAAACTTTGGCGGAGTAATGCAGCAACTTATGGCTGGACCAAGAGGTGGAGCAAATAGAGAATTTATTTCATTCCTTGAGGGAATGGATAATGCAACTCGTAAAACATATATGACTGTTAAGAATGGCGAGGTAATCTTAACAAAACAGGGCAAGGCACTCAAAGAAGCATTTAATGAAAAAGTAATTGGCGAGTATCAGGTAGCAAATAGACAGGCTTTACAAGATACTAAGGCTCAAGGAGCAGCGCTACTTAAACTACAGGCTTCTGGAGTTGATTCCGCTACCGCCCTTGAAATGGTGGCAGATGCAAATTTGGCGGTAGCAATAAATTCAAAGAATATTACTGGTAAAGAACTTCGTCAAATGGCAAAGGATGCAAAGGCTGCTAAGGATGAAGTTAAGAACTTAAACCTAGAGGTTCTTGTTCTTGCTGAAGATCTAAAGAAAAAAGTTGTAGATGCTGGAGATGCATTAAAGGCTGTTGTTGCAGCAAGACAATCTGGAATAGTAGATCCAGAAATGCTAAAAAGAATTTCTCAAAATCAAGAGTTAGTAACTGAAATAGTAAATAGTGGCATGAGTCCTTTAGCCAAAGGAATTATTGAATCTTATAAGGCCATGGATCAGTTAGGTGAAATGACAGAAGGTGTTATTGATCCTGCAAAGGCTGCAATGGATGCATTTGATAAACTAAAAGAGGCTGCAGATAAGGTTTTTGATAGACAATCAAGACAGGCTCAAGTTGATTTTGAAAACTCAATGAAAAGAATTGCAGGAACAGTTGCAAAACTACCAGCAGCATTTGCAAGTCTAACAATTGAGGGCGCAATAAATAAAGCAAATGAAGACATAGATGTATTAAATAGAGAAATTGATAAAATACAATATAGAGATATTCGTCCACTTGATATTCAAATTGAGGCAGCAGAATCTGCAATAGATGACATAATGAAAGGTCTTGAGACTCAAGCAGCGGGTATGCAAAGAGGATTCAATTTGCCTGCAGAGGCATATAAAGATGTTGCAGAGGGATTGAGAGATAAAATTAATAGAATGGAACTTGATCTTGAGTTCAATCCTAATTATGGTGCAAGATTTATTGAGAAATTGCAGGATCAAATTTCAGATATAGAACTAGAAATAGAATTAAACTTTAGCAGACCAATTGCTGACTTGCAGGAAGAATCTTCCGATCTATCTAATGATTTGACATTAATGGATAGAATTGCTGATCAGATTAATTCTAAATATGATGCACAAGCAGAAGCACTACAAAAAATATCTGATCTAAATACAGAAATTTCACAAGAACAAAAGGGACAACTAGATCTTGCTGATGCTTTAAGTCGTGGAGATGTTGCAGCAGCAGCAAGGGCTGCACAAGAAATGAGAGCGCAGGCAGCAGCAAATGCAAAAGCAAGATCTGCTGGCGTAATAGAAGCAGCAAGAAAAGCAGAACTTGGTGGTGTAAGATCTGCTGCAGGACTTACAAGAGAACAAATTCAAGAACGTCAATTTGAAATTGCTCAACAGGTATATCAATTAGAAGAACAATCTGAAGCGAGACAACGTTCCATTGTTTCAATACAAGATCAAATTCGTGGTATTGAAGAAGTTCGTACACAAAAACAAAGAGAAATTCGTGATATTCAAGATCAAATTTCTGCTGGAGAGAGAGCCAGAGACGCATTTATTAGAGCAAATGTTGTACCTTTAGAAACACAAATTAAAGACTTACAAGAAAAACGTCAAGGTTTTATTAATGACATTAAAATTAAAGAAGGGGAAATCTTAAAAATCCAAAATGAAATTCTTGCACCACTTGAGATAGAGGTTGCAGGAAGAGAAAAAATATTAAAAGATCAACTTGATGCTATTGATGCTCAAAGAGATGCTTATGATCAGGCACGTGTTAAACTTGAAGAGGCACTAGTTCCTGCTACAGAATTTGCTAATCAATCAGTAAAAGCAGAAACAGCGTTTACTAATGCAAAAAATAAATATGAAGAGATGACAAAACTTGGACCTATTACTATCAGAATAAATGAAATAGTTACAAGAACTGTAGTTGTTAATGAAGTTAAAGGATCAACGGTAACAGGAACAAAAAGTGTTGACGGCAGAACTGTCATAACTGGACTTGAGCAAAAAATGTATGGTGGAAAAATTAAAGGTTACATGGGTGGTGGCAAGGTAAGAAAAATGTATATGGCTGCAGGAGGTGCAGTTGGTTCTGATACCGTGCCAGCAATGCTAACTCCAGGAGAATATGTTGTAAATAAAGCATCTTCTAAAGCATTTGCTCCGTTCTTAAATGCAATTAATGAAAGTAAGTATCCTTCAATCTTGGCAAAAAATGTATCTAATGCTAGACCAATATATCAGATTCCTATTCAAACATCTTTATCTCAGCCATCCTATGACATATCATCTCCAGTATTTAGTGCATCTCCAACAAATATTGCAAATGCTGCATATAACGATAACTCTAGCGCAGTGTATAATTATAGTGTTGGAATTAGTGTAGGTGGAACAAATGCTTCTCCAGATACAATAGCAAAGGCAGTAATGAACGAAATTAAATACCTTGACTCTCAGCGAGTTAGAAATCAGAAAGTATCATAATGACTACCTCGGCATATTTAAGTGGTAGAAAAAGGTATCAGCGCCCACAAGCAGTTTTGTGGTCTAATAATTCTGGCACATTAACTGGTGGCTTATACGTACCAAATGGCTATGAGGTAGGAGCAGATACTGCGGAAACAGATCCAGATTTATTAAATCAGTTTATTATTTTGTCTGATCACAACAGAAGTGAACTATCCTTTACCCCACAAAGAATTGAGCAGCGTCAAAGAACCATTAATGGTCGTATGCGTTCATATCACATTGCAGACAAATTACAGATTAGTTTCTCGTGGAGCATGTTGCCATCCAGATCTCATTATCAGGTAGCAGCATTTGATGATGCAACTGGTATATCTCCATATCAAAATAAAACTCAAGAATTTACTGCTGATGGTGGTGCTGGCGGGGTATCAATATTAGACTGGTACAACAGCCATACAGGACCATTCTGGATGTATCTTGCATACGATAATTATGCAAACTTTAAAGAAGACGGGGAAGTTGTAAATAATTCATTTGGTCACCTTGCACAATATAATGAAATTATTCAGGTATATTTTGCAGACTTTAATTATTCTGTAGTCAAGCGTGGTGGCAATAATTTTGACATGTGGAATATATCGGTAACTCTGGAAGAGGTCTAAAATGTTTGTAAGCGAAGCATTAAAGACCCACCTTGAAACATCAGCAACAATAAATATACAGTCTTTAGTTTTGGCTGAATTAAATATGAATATGCCAGATAATATTTTTAAGGTTGGCAACTATAGATACCGCCCAAGAACAGCAGATTCAATTTATAATACAATATTATCTACATTTGATCAGTTAGATGATGGCAATTATTATACAGGTGCAACAGATGCTGATGTTGTTATTGATGGTGGTTTTCAAAATGACAACACTCCACAACAATTTACATTAACTAAAGATAAGATGAAAATGATTTATTCTTTAGAAGATTGTTTAAAACCATTTAGACCAAGATCTGGAATTAATAAAGCCCTTTATATGTCTGGAAGGCATCTTGCAAATTCTGGAGCAAGGCTTGCAGAACGTCCAAGGTATTACATGCCATCAAGATATGATCAGTTTAGATACTGGACTTCATACAGAACAGAAAATGGTTCTGAGTACGGAGTGGCTAAAAACATTTCTAATGGTTTATATTTTATTGATGATGCTGCCCCATTTGTAGTTTATAAAGAGCCAGTTCCAGCAAACAGAGTTGTATTAAAAATGCAAACAAATGTTGGATCTGTAGATCTTGGACCATTCGCTACTAGCACAGGTAATATTTCAGATCCACTTTATGGAGATGAAAATAAAACAACTCCATCAAGATGGAAAATACAATATTTAGACGGAAACAATTGGACTGATTTATATGTCGTCAGAGAGTTTGACACAAGAAATGATGATGCAAATTCTCCAATTATAGGGTCAGATGGATATCTTGAATTAGAGTATGGATTAATCATTCCAGATGCATACAAAGATATATTTATTTTTGCAGAACAACTTTCATCGGATACAATGCTTCCAGAGTCAAATGTAACTGGATATGCTTATTTAATTGTAGAAAATGAAGGCGAAGTCGGAACATTTCATATTTGGACTGGAACGGAATATGAGACATTTGCACCAACATACGGCTGGTCTTTAGGATCAGAAACAATAACAAATCAAACCAACTTTGTCAATGATTTAACATCTCCAGATACATTTTCTGACGATATTGACGGCGGTACAAAGTATAGACAATTTCAATACATAAGGGGTTTACGAATAGTAGTAGACACCATGAACAAACTAGATTCTACCTTTGATCTTATTGAAATGTCTCCACGTTTGGTAGTTGACCTATCAGACAAAGTCATAGACTATAGAGTAACAAAGATGCTATCAGACCTTGGAAATAGTTCTATTCCAGTGGGTCAACTTTTAGCATCTACTGGAGAGATGACTATATTTGATGACGATCAAGCCTTTAATGATAATAATACTAATAGCATTATTTCAGACTACCTCCGTAAAAATATAAAATTTAATTTTTATGAAAAAATTATAAATGTTGATGGCTTTGATTATTTTATACCAATCAAAACTTTATACTCAGATGGTTTTCCACAGGCAGATGTTACAGGAGCAACAGTATCACTAAGCCTTAGAGACTTTTACTTTTTCTTAGAATCAATGCCAGCCCCAAGACTTTTAATGACAGAAACCTCTTTAAGCATGGCTGTATCTACACTACTAGACTACATTGGATTTTCTAATTATACTTTTAGAAGAATTGATGGTGAATCGGATCCAGTAATACCATTCTTCTTTGTAGCACCAGATCAAAGCGTTGCAGAGGTTTTAAGTCAACTTGCTACTGCAACACAAACCGCAATGTTTTTTGATGAATACAACAACTTTATTGTAATGACCAAAGACTATTTGCTTCCAGATGCAGATAGTAGAAGTACTGATTTTGTTTTATCTGGGTCAAACAATCAAACAGATAATGGAATTATTAAAAATTCAACGTCTGGAAATCTACCAAATATAATTTCAATATCTTCACAAGATAAAAAAATATATAATGATGGTAAAATTACATACACCACAAAATATATACAGCGTACATTTGGAGTAAAAAAGCAGGCAGATAAATTAGAGTCTGAAAAAACTTGGATTTATTTACCATCGCTGTTGTGGGAAGTTGCTGGAACAGAAGAAACAAAAACAATTAATGCAGCATCTCAACAGGCTAGTGCATATGCTTTAGCGGCAATGCCAATTAATTCAACTCTAACTTCTTCAGTGCCAACCGTATCTAATGGTGGCGTAATCAACAACATTATTGATATTGGCGAAAGTGCTTATTGGTTAGCAAGATATCAGGGATATTTTTATTCTAACGGAGAAATCATAAGATATGATGCTGTTCAGTTTAACATAACTGGAACTGGCAATGTTTATATAAGTAGTAATCAAGAATATCAAAGATATTTTGCTTCACTTCCTTTTAACGGAAAGATCTATCCAACTGGTTTAGTAAGAATATATTCTTTACCATATTATGAAACAATAGATGGAAATACTAGAATGAAATCTGGTGCCGTTTATCAGCATGGTCGTGGACAATTTGGAACGCCAGTTGTTGAGCACACCGCTGGAATTAGTGACTACTGGACCAATAATGATTATGTTCGTGGTTGCGATATGCAGACACAATATTTATTCACAACTGCACTAGATGAAGATGTATCATTACCATCAACAACAGTGGCTGCTGCTGGACAAAATAATACTTTGGCTCGTCAAACTACAAGAAATGGTATTATTAAAAATTTTATGGCAACAAATTATTTAACAGAAACCCAGGTTAATAATTTAAAAAGCACTCAGTCTGGAACAATACAGTCTTCAGCACTTGTAATGAATGGACCATCATTTAGAACAACAGAAACCCCATTAAACTTTGTCTCCTATGTTTACAAAGATTTAGACAATGCCTACAGGCACTTTGGAACAAGAATGAGAATAATTGGAAAGATTGAAAATAATGAGATTCGTGGACAAACTCCAATCGGTAGCACACCATATTTTCAAATTACTGGATCTGGAACAAATCAAAACATCAGCATAGGTGGTGGATCTGGAGGATTAGCAGTACTTCTTAATCCAGAAACTAATAATGGATATTATTTTGAAATAGTTGCTTTAACTGAAAACAATATTGAGCAGTATTTAAAACGTGATAGCAGAACTGGTCAGGCTCAAATTTCTGTAAACAATGTTGTATTTTATAAAGTAAAAAAAGATTCATCTAATAATAATGCAATTCCAATTAAACTTTGGGGTGGTTTAACAAACATTTTGGTGGATGACGGTAGATTTACAGGGCAGTATAGAAGAACTGCCGAAGAAAATCCAACAGTATATGATTTATCTGTTGAGTATCAAGACATAGGAAATATTAGAAGATTTTATCTTTATATAAATAATAAGTTAATAAAGATTGTAGACGATAAAGATCCTTTACCAATTTATAATAATATGGCTTTATTTGTTCGTGGATCTTCTCGTTGTATGTTTGAAAATATATATGCACTAACAAATAACTATGCACAGAATACTGTGTTTACTGTGGGAGAAACACTATCTAGTGCTTTTGGTGATAAAGAAATTGATGCTAATGAATCGTTAAAAAAATATGCCATGAGTGGAATTGTTCAGTCTACGTATTTGTCTGGAATAAGCACTCAGCAGCCACCTAAATATAATATGTACTTTGAAGAATTTGGAACAATTATGCGTGAATGTGCATATTTTGATATTAGATATGATCGTGCATACCCCGCTCTCTATGCAAAAATTGCTCCTACTTTTAATAGAATGAAGGGTTATAGCATATCTGGTTTTCAGGCAGACTCTTATGGTGCTGAGTTTTTAATTTTTAATACTACGGATACAATTCTTAATCTTGACGATACAAGCGGAAACTATTTAAGAATTTTAGGTATAACATTTACACAGGACACAACACACGAGTTAACGGTTGATGAATACTTTAAAAAGAAAAGCAATTTGTCTGACCCAGAATTCCAAGGGGATTCGATAACAACATCTGCATTAGTAGAAAAATCTAAATATGATGAAATCAAACTTAGTAGGCTTATATATGGTAAAAGTGAGTTTGCTTTAGAAAGTCAATATATACAGTCTCAAGATGATGCAGAAAATATTTTAGGATGGATTATTAACAAGACAAAAGATCCTAAAAAGGCTGTTGGGTTAGAAATGTTTTCAATACCAACCTTACAACTTGGAGATATCGTTACGTTAACTTATCAAAATAATGATGGATTGGATCTGGTAACAGATTCTGAAACAAGATTTGTAGTATATAATATTGATTACTCTAGGTCAAATGCTGGACCTGGAATGACCGTATATTTGAGCGAGGTGTAGTATGGCACGTCTTGAAGATGATGCAATGCCGCCAAAGGTTAAAAAAACATCTGCTTCAGAATTTGATACTGCCCTTAGAAATATTCAACAAATAATTGCAGATTCAAAGGCAGCAAGAGAAGCAAGACAAAAAGCCGCAGCCGAAAAAAAGGCACAACTTGATGCACAGCGTGAAGCAGCATTTGCTCCAATATATGAAAGAATAGAGACTGCAAGACAGAACGTAGCAGCAATTAAAGAAGATTTGGCTGATGGAGTTTATAAGGGCAAGCCAATAGTACCAATAACACCAGAGCCAAAACCAAAAACCATAACTGGTGTTACATATGCTGGAACATGCCTTAATAGAAAAAAAATAATATCGTATTCTGATGGTACAACTGTTTCTGAGGCTGCTCCAGAAAATTGTGATGATAATACTGGAATAGGACTTGGGACAAGTCTTTTAGATACTCCAGCAGCAACAGTTCCTGCTCCAACACCAGTTCCACCTAAGCCTCCAGCCCCACCTCCACCACCTCCACCTCCACCAAAAACTGCACCAATAGATACAGTATTAATTGATCAAGACACAGTTGATATTGATATAATGCAAGACCTTATCTGGGAAGACATTGGTGGGCAGGAACTTATAAATATTGCACGTAATGATACTGTCAATGGACAAAGTATTTCTTATCAACCTATTAAAAATATTACAGCCATACAGCAGCAATATAATCCAAATAATATAGTTGCTCTTCAAAATACATCGGATAAATATTTTGCAAATTTCTCTATTAAGTTAGAAACTAAACTACCAGGCGAAAGCGAGGGTGGTGGGCCAGATGGTGCCTACGTATACATAGAAGATACAACTGGCGACCTAATAGTAGAACTTATCAACATAGAGCCTGATGAACAAATAGAGGTTCAGATCAGTCTAAGTGGTACAATATATGAGGCGGAGTTTAATGAATCATGATAACTAATACTGGTAAGAATATTATTGGCAAGTACCTACTTGGTCAGGCACCTGCATATGCATCCTATATAGCCGTTGGCTGCGGTCCACAGCCCCTAGGAACTGCTGACCCATATGCTGACTACTCAGCCAAACAAAACCTTGATTTTGAGATGTTTCGTGTTCCAATTTCTTCCAGGGGATTTGTAACAGAAAATAATATAACAAAACTAGTACTCACAGCAGAATTACCAACAGAAGAAAGATATGAAATATCAGAGGTTGGGCTATATTCTGCTGGTACAAATCCAGCAAATGGTGCTTATGATAGCAAAACGATATTTGCATTTACCACTGGTGAAAATTGGCAGTATCACTCTGCTACCTCGGCGGTAGCAATAGATTCATATCCAGATCCATTAGATGATCCAGCAGACGATAATATTATTTCAGTAGCAGATGTTGTATTTCAAACGAATGCTGATAATGCTATTTTTTACAAACCAGGCAGAGCAGAAATCTATGAGCGTTGCAGATTTTTTAATAATATTATTATGATTCAGGGAGACACTTCTGATTTAACCACATCTGCTACCTCTGGATTTTCAATTGCTGGTGGATCTGATCACATACACTTAACTGGAATAGATGTTGATCTTACAAGAAACTCTCCAACAGATGAATTGAGACTTGCATTCTCTATTATAAATAAAGATGGAGATTCTGGTTTATCACCAGACGCTGTAAAAATATTAATTGAATTTGCATCAGCAGATGATGGATCTGGAGAAAGTGCAAGATTTATTGTTAATATTGAAGATGGTGTTGGCGGATATGATTTTGCAACCAATAGATATCATGTTGTATCAAAAGAACTACAACAGTTAATTACAACTAGTGGATTTACTTGGGATGCCGTGACCGTTGCTAAAATTTATGCTTCTGCAGAAATCGCAGGATCTCCTTCAGAAGATTATTATATTGCTCTTGATGCTATGCGACTAGAAAATGTTTCAACATCTAATCCACTTTATGGTATGACTGGATATACAGTTGTAAAAAATACAGATGCTGAAACTGTTATTAAATCTCCAAATACTAGCAACTATATTGAATTTAGATTTACCGTCGGAGTTTCATAATGACAAATAAAATACTTAGAATTCCTAGAAATCAACTTCCGCCAGTAGAATCAGACAATGTTTATTCTGTTAGGTTTAGAGTAATATCAGAAGATAAAAACAGAAATTCTCATTGGTCACCAATATTTATAGTAGACTCTGTAGCGCCAGTAGCGGTAAGTGGGGCATTATCTGTTACAGCATCAATTATTACTGCTGTTTGGGGAGATGAAGAGGGTAGACCAGCATATGATGTATTTGTTAATTTTGATTCTGGTGGATACCAATATCATGGAACAACATTAACACATTCTTATCCATTTTTAAATGAGGGGTCTTCTACGGTTCGTGTGGCTATACAGATTTCTTCTGCCTCAAAAACAAGAAATGCTGGATTAACAATTTGGGAATCTTCAGTAACATCTCTATAGATGCTGCTGGTATAATTAACTAAAGGAGAAAAATGGCAAAAGTACCACTACCAGAACGAGGTCAGCCTCTTGATGTAACATATATATATCAGTTGGCAGAGACTATTAATGATCTTGCTACTCAGGTTTCATCAGCAACATATAACTATACAACTATTGATACAGTTAGTGCTGGAAAGCAAAGCGTAAAAACATCAGAAGCAAGAGTAATCGGCGGGTATGTTGAAGTTGCTAATAACTCTACAGTTAGCGCTGGTAACGAAAAAACATTTACATATGATTTTCCATCAGATTTTAAATATGCACCTATTGCTACTGCCACGCCAATAAATATTGGTAATACTCCTGCTGGACAAAATGTTACAGTAATTTTAAAGTCTGTAACTACCTCAAGAGTTGAGGGCGTTGTTCGCTTTGGTGCATCTGGTGATCTTTCTCTTAATGTAAATATTATTGTTGTTGGTATTCCAAACTAAGGGGTAATTTTGATTCTTCGTTGCAGAAAGTGCAATGGCAGAATGTTTGTTGACAGACAATATTCTAGTCAGATACACTTAGAGATATATTGCTTGGCGTGTGGTAGCAGGAAATTTTTTCATCCACCGTCAGACAGTAAGGAGGGTTTATGGCTAATGGCCCAAGAACAGTTGAGAGCAAAGAGTATAATAACAAGCCTGTAATTCCTGGCAATAAAAAGATTTGGTTTTTAAATGGAGATCTTGTGAGATTTCATCATAGTTCTAGGTCAACTGGAATGGTAACTGTTTACAATATTACCAAAGATAGATTAGAAACATGCTTGAGATCTGATTTTAGAAGCAACAGAGAAAAAGCGTTTAGTGTATCAGAAACTGCTCAACTTGTCAATAGGCATCGTAAATATTTTCCTTCATTGGTAAAAAGAGGTGTAATACCTCCACCAATGGGAGCACAATTAAATGGCAAAAGACAATATGGAGTTAGAGCATACTACTCTGAGTCGCAAGTTAAAGAGATACGTGATATACTTGCTAGTTATCATCTAGGAAGACCTAGAAAAGATAAATTAATTACAAATAGTATTACGCCAACTAAACAAGAGTTGACACGCAGAATTGGTAATGGTATACTGACATATACGAAGACAGAAGATGGAAGATTTATTCCAGTTTGGTCAGAGAAGATTTAATCCTTGGGAGGGGTAATGGAAAAAGAGAGCACAAAGGTATCAGCAACACTTGGCTACACACTTAATCTTGGTAACTTTCAGTCATTGAGAGTTGATTTGGGTGTTGTAGATCATGTTCGTGATAATGAAAGTACAGAAGATGCAATGAACCGTGTTTACAATTTTGTTGAAACCAAAGTTGTTGAAAAGGTTAATGAAGCAAAGGCAGCACTGGTAGAAGAATAATATGGCTGATCGCAAAGACCGTATGGCTTTGCTCAGTCGGTATAACAAACTGCATTTGCAAAGATACGAAACTAAGTCTAGTCTTAACCTTAATGTTGAGCAATGGGCTGCCGATGCATTAGTTGAATCATATGGAATTCATCAATGTTATGATTTACTAACATATTATTTTGAAATATCAAAAAATCCATCATGGAATAGTTTTGCTTACAATGCACAAGATTTACTTCGTGGTAAAATGGCTATAGAGCAAGATTTAAAAGATCGAGAAGAGCGCAGAAAAAAGGCTAGGGAGTGGTTAAATGATTAATACAGAGTCTAAACTAATTTCTGCAGTCCTTAACGATAAACAAATACACGTTTTGCTACAGGCCAATGTAGAAAATATAATGCGTACTCACACAGACGTATGGCAATTCATTCGTAGATATGCTGAGACTAATGGCTCAGTGCCTCCAGTTTCGCTGGTAGTTGAAAAGTTCAGAGACTTTATTCCAGACAAAGAAGTAGGTGCTACTAAGCATCACCTAGAAGAGTTACAAGTTGAATATTTAAATGAAAGTATTAAGGATATTCTTAGGTCTGCTGCATCTGAGGTTCAGTCAGGAAATGGCACAGCAGCACTAAATGACCTAATTGTAAAAACATCAGAGTTGAAGAAAAACACTTCAACTATTCGTGATATTGATGCAACAGATATTAATTCTGCAATTGCATATTTTGAAAATGTTCGTAAGGAACAAGAGTTAGGCAAGATAGGTATCAGAACTGGTCTGCCAGGATTTGACAATTATCTCCCATCTGGAATCATGCCAGGCCAACTCGGTATCTTTCTTGCCTACCCAGGCATTGGTAAATCGTGGCTCTCGCTGTATTTTGCAGTGCAGGCTTGGAAGCAAGGAAAGACTCCGTTAATCATAAGCCTTGAAATGTCTGAAGTAGAAGTTCGTAATCGTGTATATGCAATCATGGGAGAAGGATTGTGGTCGCATAGAAAATTAAGCAATGGTAATGCAGAAACAGAAATGTTAAAGAAATGGCATAAGGATAAGATTGAAGGTAAAAGCGCTTTTCATATTATCTCAAGTGATAATGGTGGAGAGATTACCCCATCTGTGATTCGTGGAAAGATTGATCAATACAAACCAGACTTTGTTATTGTTGATTATTTACAACTTATGAGTCCAAACCAGAAATCAGATAATGAGACGGTACGAATGAAAAACCTATCTCGTGAACTTAAACTAATGTCTATTGGAGAAGAAGTTCCTATTATTGCTATATCATCTGCTACACCTGATGATGTTACTAATTTAAATACCGTGCCAACTTTGGGTCAAACAGCATGGTCAAGACAGATAGCCTATGATGCTGACTGGGTTCTTGCACTTGGTCGTGCAGCAAACAGTGATATTATTGAATGTGCATTTAGGAAAAACCGTAATGGTTTTATGGGAGACTTCCTAATTCAGGTTGACTTTGATAAAGGCTATTACAGATACAAAGACTTTGAGGCTACAAATGTTTGATGAGACATATACAGAAGAACAGGTAGAACGAGTCTTAAACGGTGTGGGCATTGAGCCTGCGTCACAAACAGAAAGCAACTTTATGGTTTTCTGTCCATTTCATAATAATTCTCGCACACCAGCAGGAACTGTATCTAAAGAGAAGGGCTTATTCTTTTGCTTTGGCTGTCAGACTAGTAAAAATCTCGTAGAGTTTGTCATGGCCGTATCCAATAGATCTTATTTTGAATCTGTTAGATATATAAAACAAAAGGATAGCGAAACCGATATTGCACAACTTGTAAACAAAAAACTATATGTTGCTCCTGAGTTTGTTCAGTTTGACGAGGTATTAATTAAACGATTAAATAATCAAGCAATACAAACACCACGAGCAATAAATTATTTATATAGTCGCAGGATAACAGAAGAGTCTATTAATAAGTTTGCTCTTGGATATTCAGATAAGCAGGACTATGTAACAATTCCAATACAGTCTCCAGACGGCATGACTATTGGATTTGTGGCAAGGTCTATAGAAGGCAAAGACTTTAAAAATACACCAGGTCTTCCCAAGTCTAAAGTTTTATTTAATCTTCACAGAGTTAGATCATCCAGGTTTGTTTATGTAGTTGAATCATCTTTTGATGCAATTAGATTAGACCAAGTAGGTTTTCCCGCAGTTGCTACACTGGGGGCTAATGTTTCATCTGTTCAGATGAATCTATTGGAAAAGTATTTCAGCGATGTTATACTTGTAGCAGACAATGATGAGGCGGGTTCTACAATGATAGAGCGTATTGTTGGAAAGATAGGCTCTAAGGTATCTGTAGTAAACATTGACAAAAAATATAAAGATATAGGCGAAATGAGCGATGAGGAAATCAAAAAACTAGAATATAAGTTTGACAACTCTATAGTCGCTATGCTAAAATAGAAAAAACAAGGAGAAACAATGACAATAGTAAAAGGGCTAAAAAATATCAACGCTCTAGTTGATAAGCCAAAATATGAAGGTACTGGAACAAAAGTCCGTTGGCTCAAGTTGGCAGACGGTCAATCAGTAAAAATTCGTTTTATTGAAGAGTTGGACGAAGACTCTTCTAACTACAATGATAAGCGTGGTCTTGCTCTTGTAGTTAAAGAACACACAAACCCAAAAGACTATAAGCGCCGTGCTCTAGATACAATGGAAGCAGAAGGCCGTGACTGGGCAGAAGAAATGCATCGTAAAGATCCAAAGGCTGGATGGCGAGCACGTCTTCGTTTTTACTGCAATGTTCTAGTAGATGATGGTCTTGAAGAGCCATATGTTGCTGTTTGGGCAATGGGTGTAAGCAAGCAATCTGCATTTAATACAATTCGTGAGTATGCACTAGAAACTGGTAGCATCTCAAACTTAACATGGAAGTTAAAGCGTAACGGTCAGGGAACTGAAACAAGTTACACACTTATTCCAGGGGGTCCAGATAAGGAGCCTTATGACTGGTCTAAGGTTGAGCCATTTCCACTAGAGAAGGCTCTTAACAAAATTCCATATGCTGAACAAGAGGCATTCTATCTTGGATTTGATACACCATCTGCTGGTTCATCAAATATCGAGTGGTAATTAAATAGTGTCTTACGTTGGGCTTCATGTCCACACCCATTATTCTTTAATGGATGGTGTGGCAACTCCGCAGGAATATGTAAAACGTGCCGTTGAACTCGGTATGCCAGCAATTGCGATTACAGATCACGGTACTCTTTCTGGGCATCGTGAAATGTATCGCACCTGCAAAGAAGCGGGTATCAAACCTATTCTTGGCGTAGAAGGATATATTGCATATGATAGATTTGACAAGCGTGATAAAGCCGATAGGACTGGTCCGCTTGATCTTAACTATTTTCATATTGTTCTTCTCGCCAAGAACCAACAAGGCTTAGAGAACCTAAACAAACTAAATGAAATTGGTTGGACTGAAGGTTTTTATAAAAAGCCAAGAATTGATTTTGAAGTTCTACAAAAATACAAAGAAGGTATTATAGTTTTATCTGCCTGCATGAGTGGACTCATAGCAAAAGCCATTGAAGTAGGAGAGTATGCAGAAGCAAAGAAGCATATCGAGTGGTTTAAGCAAAACTTTGGTGATGATTTTTACATTGAGGTTATGCCACATAACAAACAGGAGATTAATGAATCGCTTGTTGAACTTGCTAAAGCGTATTCTGTAAAGATTGTTGTAACTCCAGACTGCCATCATTCTACTGTTGATCAGAAGATTATTCAGGAAATGATGTTGCTTCTTAATACCCATGCAAAATTACAAAAAGATGTTACATACGAAAAGTCTAAAAAGCAAAAAGACATGATGGATCGTCTTGATTATTTGTATGGTGCAGAACGTCAAATGTCATTTCGTTCTTTTGATATTCATTTATTGTCTCGTGATGAAATGGCAAATGCCATGGCCGAGCACGGTATCAAAGATGAACAAATGTTTGCATCAACTATAGAGATAGCAAACAAAGTAGAAGATTATGATATTAAGTTTGGTCTAAACCTGTTACCAGTACAGTATAAAAAGCCACTAGAAGAGTTAAGATCTCTTGCTATGAAAGGCCTAACAAATCTTGGTTTGATAGATAAACAAGAATATGTTGATAGGCTTGAAGAAGAACTATCGGTTATTTCAGAAAAGAATTTTGCTCCATACTTCTTGGTTGTATATAACATGTTAAGTTGGGCAAAGAAGCAAGAAATTATGGTTGGTCCAGGTCGTGGATCTTCTGCTGGTTCATTGCTTTGTTATGCCATTGGCATTACAGACATTGATCCTATTAAACATGGACTTCTTTTCTTCCGCTTTATTAATCCTGAGCGTAATGACTTTCCAGATATTGACTCAGATATTCAAGACTCACGTCGTGATGAAGTAAAAGATTATCTTGTTAAACAGTATCGTCACGTTGCATCTATTGCAACCTTCTTAGAATTTAAAGATAAGGGTGTTGTGCGAGATGTTTCTCGTGCACTAAACATTCCCTTGCCTGATGTTAATAAGGTATTAAAAACTGTTGATACATGGGATGACTTTGTAACCTCAAAGAATTCAGAATGGTTCCGTGAAAAATATCCAGAGGTTATTATTTATGGCGAGCAACTTCGTGGTCGTATTCGTGGAACTGGTATTCATGCTGCTGGTGTTGTAACCAGTAAAGAACCAATTTTTAGATATGCTCCTATGGAAACTCGTTCGTCGCCAGGATCTGATGAGCGTATTCCAGTTGTTGGAGTTGACATGGAAGAAGCAGAAAAGATTGGTCTAATTAAAATTGATGCACTTGGACTAAAGACTCTTAGTGTTATTAAAGATTGTATTGATATTATTAAAGAGCGAGAAGGTACCAAGATTGATCTTCTTAAAATTGATATGGATGATAGAAATGTTTATGATATGTTGTCTGATGGATACACAAAGGGTGTATTCCAGTGTGAAGCAACACCATATACAAATCTGCTAGTAAAAATGCGTGTAAAAAATCTTGCTGAATTGGCTGCATCCAACGCTTTGGTTCGTCCAGGTGCTATGAATACAATTGGTAAAGACTATATTGCTCGTAAACATGGTCGTCAAAATATTGATTACCTACACCAGATTTTAAAACCTTTTACAGAAGAAACATATGGGTGTATCCTATATCAGGAGCAGGTCATGCAGGCTTGTGTTCAACTCGGCGGTATGACAATGGCTGAGGCTGATAAGGTCCGTAAGATCATTGGTAAAAAGAAAGATGCAAGAGAGTTTGATGAGTTCAAAGACAGGTTTATTAAAGGTGCTTCTGCCTACATTAGCCCTAATTCTGCTTTGGATTTGTGGCATGACTTTGAAGCACATGCGGGATATTCGTTTAACAAGTCACATGCCGTTGCTTACAGTACTGTCTCGTATTGGACAGCGTGGCTCAAATACTACTACCCGCTAGAGTTTATGTTTGCACTTCTCAAGAATGAGAAGGATAAAGATGCAAGAACAGAATATCTAATTGAAGCAAAGCGTATGGGTATTCCTATTAGGTTGCCACATATAAATGAATCTGAGATTGATTTTAAAATTGAAGGTAAAGGAATTCGTTTTGGTTTGTCTGCTATTAAGTGGATATCAAATACAATTGCAGAAAGATACATTGCAGCAAGACCATTTAAATCTTTTAAAGAGGTAGAAGAGTTTACCTTTACAAAAGGTAATGGCGTAAATAGTCGTGCACTACAGGCTATGAATTCTGTTGGTGCTCTTACATTTATAGATAATCCAGCAGATCAGGAGCGGGTGAGGGAAAATGTTTATGAGTACCTTAACTTACCAGAATTTAATATGCAAATACCGCAACACTATTATGCATACATAAATGATATTGAAGAATATGAAGAGAAGGGCGCTTTCATATTGATGGGTATGGTAAAATCAATTAAGAGAGCAAAAGGTTGGTCCAGAGTAGAGTTGTTAGATAAAACTGGAAGTGTGGGAATTTTTGATGAAGAAAATACGGTTATTGAGGCAGGTCGTACTTATATTATTCTTGCAAATGATAATAGGATTGTATCTGCAGTTCCAGTTGATGAAATATCTCAATCCAAAGATGCCCTAGTTAAGTTTCTAAATTATAAGATGCTACCTTATAAAGAAGGCGAGCACTATGTTGTATCATTCAGGCCTAGAGTTACAAAGGCTGGAAAAAAGATGGCATCTCTTACTGTTGCAGATGCAGGCAGAGAACTACATGCTATAACAGTATTTCCAACTGCATTTCCAAAAGCATATATGCATGTTCAAGCAGGAAATGTTTATAAATTTGAATTCAAAGAAACAAAAGATGGAACTAGAATAATGGAGGATGTAATAAATGTTTGATGAGTTAGCAGAAGAAATACATAAGAACGCAGTAGATAAAGGTTTTTGGGATAGAACTGCAGACCCAATATTTTTAGCAAAGCAAATGATGATGATTGTATCTGAGGTATCAGAAGCCATGGAAGCAGTTCGTAAAGAAATGAATCCAGAACAGATATCAGATGAGTTTGCAGATATTATTATTCGTACCCTTGATCTTTATGCTGGTATGGTTGAGGCAGGGTATGTAACAAAATCATTAGATTATGCAATTAAAGAAAAGATGGAACGCAACACACATAGACCAAAGAAGCATGGGGTAAGATTCTAGTGACAGTTACAGTTGAAGAGGTATTGGCACAACTAAATCCTAAACTAAGAAAGAATATTCTTGTTGGAGATGAAATTCCAAAGACCGAGTATGCAGTAACTCCTAGTTTTGGTTTGAACCGTGCACTTAATGGTGGTTTGCCATATGGTAGACAAGTTCTTATTTGGGGTAGCAAATCAAGTGCTAAATCATCTTTTTGCCTACAGTTAATTGCTGAAGCACAAAAAGAAGGCAAGATCTGTGCATGGATAGATGCAGAAATGTCATACGATAAAACTTGGGCAGAAAAACTAGGCGTAGATATATCTAAGTTAATTGTTTCTCAGGCTCGTACTATTAATGAAATGGTTGACGTTGGAGTAAATCTAATTGAGGCTGGCGTTGATATTATCGTTGTAGATTCGATAACATCACTGCTTCCCGCTATTTATTTTGAGAAAGATTCTACAGAACTTAAACAACTTGAGAATACCAAGCAAATTGGTGCAGAGTCTCGTGACTTTAGCAATGCATGGAAGATGCTTAACTACGCTAACAATAAAGTAAAGCCTACACTGCTTGTATTAATATCACAGTCTAGAAATAATATCAATGCTATGTACACAAGCCAACAGCCTACAGGTGGACAGGCTACAAAGTTTTATTCGTCTACAGTAATTAAGTTATTTTCGTCTGAATCAGATAATCAGGCGATCAAGGGGAAGATACATGTCGGAGATAAACTCATTGAGGAAAAGATTGGTCGCAAAGTTCGTTGGGAATTACAATTCTCTAAAACTTCGCCTGCCTTCCAGAGTGGTGAGTATGATTTCTATTTTAGAGGTGACAATCTTGGCATCGATTCTGTTGGCGATCTTGTTGATACCGCCGAACTTATTGGTTTGGTTAATAGAACTGGTGCGTGGTACCAATTAGAAGATGGTACAAAGGTTCAAGGTAGAGATGGACTTATTACTCGTGTGAAAGAAGATTTAGATTTACAAAATCTAATCAAAAGCAAGTTGAAAAATGTCTAACAAGTTTACTGTGCATACAGGTAAGTTCTGGTGTAAGACCTGTAATAAAGAGGTCGGAACTATAAGAATTTACACAGAAACTGGTATGGGTTCTTGGATGTGCTCAGATAAACATTTATCAGAAGTTCAGGTTTATCAAATTGGATATAAGAAAAAGAAGGACTATGAGCGAGAAGAGTGAAAGCAAAAGAATAGGTGCTAAACAGCACAAAAATTCTGGTCGCAATACTAAAAAAGGTGATGCGACGTGGAGAGATTTTGTTATTGACTTTAAAGAGTCCGAAAAATCTTTTACTATAAATCAAGACATATGGGCCAAAGCCGTAACTGACGCTATAAAGGCTGGCAAAGATAAATCGCCAGCAGTTGTTATTATTTTAGGCGAGGGAAATAAAAAAACTCGTCTTGCACTAATAGAGTTTGAATTACTAGATCAATTAACATGGAAGGCAGAATATGACAGAGACAACGCATAAAAATACAATAGAACAAGTAAATGGTTTGACAGAGATTGCAGACTACATGGATGATGAGGAACTGACTACTGCCCTAACATTTATTGCCAAACTTATTCTAAAACCAGACATTCCACTAAACGTGGCTACTGTAGAGATCGTTAGACTACAGGCTATAGCAGCAAAAATGTCGTTTAGGGCTACCTGGATGGCTAATGTTGATAAAGGTGATAGAGGTAAGAAGAATATTTACTATACCGCTGCTGAAGCCATTAATAATTTGGTATCTGCTTTGAAGTATACGATACGCTAACTGATATAATAGATAAAAAGGGATATATGACAAAAAACTTATTAAAGCAGATGATGGTAAAAGAAGAACCTAAGCCAAAGAAAAAGGAAAGCGATTTTAAACTAGATGGTCTTGTAGAAAAGATCAATACTGGCTATACAATAAAAAATGAGCCAAAGCATCAAACAAAGAAAACTTTTGCTCCCTCAACCCTAGCCTACAATCATGGTGAGTGTCCAAGATATTGGTACTTAGCATTTTCTGGCGTAACATTTGAAGATAACTCAGATGCATTTGGTGTTGCCAACAGAACAAACGGAACATATGGTCATAAAAGAATTCAAGATGCACTAATTAATTCTGGTATTGCCAAGATCTTTCAAGAAGAAGATAAAGAAACTGGCAAACTAAAAAATACAACAGAGTTAAAAATTTCTAATGAGAATCCACCAATATTTGGATACGGTGACGGCATTCTTAATTGGAATGATGAAGAGGTTATACTAGAAATAAAAACAGTTCCAAATGAGGGATTTGAGTATCGCAAAAATACTGGCAAGGCAAAGAAAGATCATATCTTTCAAACTCTTATCTATATGAAAATTTTAGGATACAAGCGTGGAATAATTCTGTATGAAAACAAAAATAATCATGCATTGCTACCAATATTAATAGAGGTAGATGATTATTATCGTGAATACATTAATAATGCATTTGATTGGATGAAGACTGTTCGGGCTAGTTGGATGAAAAATGAACTTCCAATTAAAAACTATAGATCTAATTCTAAAATATGCAAAGGTTGTCCAATTCAAAAAGCATGTGAAGAGGCTGGTGCGGGAGTAGTGAAGATCGCTTCACTGGAGGAACTGCGTGAAACAATGTGAAAGATGTGATGTCAGATTTAAACCCAAAGTAACCTATCAGATATACTGCAGTGAACTTTGTAGAGATGAGGCTACAAAAGAAAAAATTGCAGAAAGATATCAGATAACACGCAGGCAAAAAAGAATAGGCAAGCGTAGAGTTTGTTTGGGTGGATGTGGTACACAACTTTCTATTTATAATGATTCTGGATTTTGCGCTAATTGCAATATACATGAAAAAGCAGTAGAAAAAATGTTAAAAGAACTGAAAGGCATTGTTGAGTATGAGCAAGACAACTAATCAGCCACAAATAATTTGTGCTATTGATGCTAGTACCAATAGTATTGCTTTTGCATTTTACTCATACAAAAACATAACTCAATATGGGAAAATAAACTTTGATGGTGGAAACATATACGAAAAGGTTATAGACGCTACTGCAAAGGTAAAAGCATTTTTTGAAATGTATAATAAAACAGAAGCCATAGTAATTGAGCATACAGTATTTATGAATAGTCCAAAAACCGCAGCAGATCTTGCCTTGGTTCAAGGTGCAATACTTGGTGGCGCAGGTCTTGCTGGAGTAAAAATTATTGGCAGGGTATCTCCAATAACCTGGCAGTCATATTTAGGAAATAAAAAATTAAGCAAAGAAGAACAGTTACAAATAAGATCCCTTAATCCAGGAAAGTCTGATTCTTGGTATAAATCTTATGAAAGAAATTTTAGAAAGCAAAGAACAATTAAATTGTTAGATGTGATTTATGATAAGAAAATAGAAGATAATGATGTGGCAGATGCAGCAGGTATTGGGCATTGGGCTGTCAATAACTGGGATAAAGCAGTTAAATTTGACAAGGAGTAGTCATGGGTGCTAAACTATACACAAGCGAGTCTTGGCTTCGTAAAAGGTATTTTATTGACAAAAAGACTCCACAGGAAATAGCAAAGGAGTGTGGGGCAAGCGTAGAAACAATTTACGTTTACCTTGCAAAATTTGGATTAAGGAAATCAAAACGATGAAAAATAAAGAATATTTAAATATTTATTGGGCACCACTCTCAGATCAAGAAAACAATGACTGGAGTTTAATGTATTCTGAGCCAGTAACTTTATTTTCATATATGTCTAAAAATAAAATTGAGAGCAAAGCAGATAAGTTTTTTTCTTGTCCTGCAGTTAAAGGTTTAACACAAAATACTTACATATTTACTAACACCATAGAGTCAGAATATTTGTATGATTTTTCTGATGGTAAAAAAATTATTACACCAGTTTCTTCTAAATATCTTGCATATCGTAACCAAAGAGATGCATCAATAAAAAATGGTCCAATAATAATGTTTAATATGTCTTATGTGTTTTTTTCTGATGAGCCTTTACTTGCAACTTTTTCATCACCATATTTTAGCAATTGTGAATATATGAAATCTGGATCTTTTATTCCAGGAGAGTTTGACATTGGTAGATGGTTTAGGCCGTATAATTGTGAAATGCAATTATGGTCTAACTCTGGTTCAATAAAATTCAATCATGATGAACCTTTATTATATGTAAAATTTAATACAGATAAAAAAATTAAAATGAATAGATTTGATTTAAATGATAAATTAAAAAAAATTTTTACAACTAATATTAGTACTCAACAGTGGTATGATACAAAAAAGTCACTAAGCACTTATTACTATCTTTTTAATAGGGCAAAAATGAGAGATGTAATTTTGACAGAGATAAAGAAAAATTTAGTATTGGAGCAGTTATGACAGAGAAATTTAATATTGTAGTAGATCAAGTAAATCATCCTGTCCACTATACATCAGATCCTAGCGGTGTAGAGGCTATACAAATAACAAGACACAGAAATTTTAACGTAGGCAATGCCTTTAAATATCTTTGGAGAGCAGGGCTTAAAAATGAAGAAACTCATATTGAAGATCTAAAGAAGGCAATCTTCTATATTCAAGATGAGATTAACAGACTAGAAGGCAAATATGACCAGCACAGAGATTGAATTAGTAAAGCATCTTGATGAAATAAACAAGGTGGTTGAAGAATATTTAAAAGGAAACGATCCAACAAGAATATCAAAGACTCTTGACCTACCAAGAACAAGAGTTGTAGCCCATCTTAATGAATGGCGAGTCATGGCTTCTGCCAATGATGCTATTCGTGCTCGTGCTAAAGAAGCACTTGTTGGTGCAGACGCACATTACACAAAACTAATTCAGCAGGCATATGAAGTTATAGAAGATGCAAGCACTACTGCAAATCTTAGTGCAAAAACAACTGCAATTAAACTTGTTATGGATATTGAAGCAAGACGAATTGATATGTTGCAAAAGGCTGGTCTATTAGAAAATAAAGAACTAGCAGAAGAAATGGTTGAGATTGAAAAACGTCAAGAGGTATTGGTAGGAATTCTTCGTGATATTGCATCCGAGCATCCAGAGGTTAGAGACTTAATTATGTCTAGATTATCTACAATAGCCAGAGAGGGCGAGGTAATTACAATTGTCCACGATGTTCAATGATTTCTTAGATGTTCTAAGAGATGAGCAGTTTGAAGAGGTTCCAGTAGATGTAAAAACATTTGTTGAGTCACCTGACTATTTGGGACAGCCACCTCTTTCTGCTATTCAATACGACATTGTTGAGGCAATGAGCCAGATCTATAAGAAACCAGATTTGCAAAATCTTTTAGGAATGGATGTAGGAGCAAAGCACTATGACAAATATACAAAGAACGAAATTATTCTTCAACTTGGGAAGGGTAGTGGGAAGGACCATACCTCTACTGTTGCCTGTGCTTATATTGTATATAAGTTACTATGTCTTAAAGACCCTGCTAGATACTTTGGTAAGCCGTCGGGAGATGCAATAGACATCATTAACGTGGCTGTAAACGCAGAGCAGGCTAAAAACGTTTTCTTTAAAGGCTTTAAAAATAAGATTGAAAAGTCTCCATGGTTTGCAGGCAGGTATGATCCAAAAGTAAATTCTATTGGTTTTAATAAATCAATTACAGTTTATTCTGGACACTCTGAGCGTGAATCTCATGAGGGTCTAAACCTTTTCATGGCAGTACTAGATGAGATTTCTGGTTTTGCATCTGAAGTAGGAACTGGTAATGATCAAGGTAAGACTGCTGATAATTTATATAAAGCATTTCGTGGAACCGTAGATTCTCGTTTTCCTGATTTGGGTAAAGTGGTTCTTCTTTCATTTCCCCGTTATGCTGGTGATTTTATTTCAAAGCGGTATGAAGATGTAATTATGGAAAAAGAAACAGTAGAACGCAGACATACATTTACCATTAATGAAGAATTGCCAGAAGGACCAGATAATGAGTTTGAGATTGTTTGGGAAGAAGATCACATAATTTCATACAAATACCCCAGAATGTTTGCACTAAAAAGACCGACATGGGAAGTAAACCCTACTCGTAAAATAGAAGATTTCAAGATTGCATTTTTAACGGACATGGGTGATGCAATGATGCGTTTTCTATGTACGCCTACATATTCATCAGATTCATTTTTTAAGCAAAGAGATAAATTAGAAAGGTGTATGACCTTAAGAAACCCTATAGATTCTCACAGGAGATTTGACTTGTCTTTTAAGCCAGATCCTGATAAGATATATTATGTACATGCTGACTTGGCACAAAAACATGATAAGTGTGCTGTTGCTATAGCGCATGTAGATAAATGGGTAAACGTACAGGTAATAAAAGATTACGAGCAGGTTGCACCTATCGTAGTTGTTAATGCCGTTGCATGGTGGGAGCCAAAGGTAGAAGGACCTGTAAATTTATCTGAAGTAAAAAACTGGATAATAAATCTTCGTAGAGAGGGATTTAATATCGGAATGGTGACATTTGATAGATGGCAGTCGTTTGATATTCAACAGGAATTAAAAGCCGTTGGAATGAGAACTGATACTGTCTCTGTTGCAAAAAAACACTATGAAGATCTTGCTATGATGATTTATGAAGAAAGAATTGCTATGCCTATGATTCCTTTGCTTCTTGACGAAATGGCTGAACTTAAGATTATGAAAAATAATCGTGTTGACCATCCACGCAAGAAATCTAAGGACTTGGCCGACGCCGTCTGTGGGGCGGTATTTGGAGCAATATCACATACCAGTAGGGACTCTAATCTTGAGATTGAGGTTCATACATGGGCTTCTGCTAGTCGACTTGCACAAAAGAACAAGTCTATGGTAGAATTGGAAACTAGGGAAATACCTAACGATGTTAGAGATTTCTTAACAGAATATAAACTAATATAAAAGAAAACAAGGAGAAAAATGAATTCATTTAAGAAGATTGCGCTTGTATTGGCTGCAGCCCTTACTGGCTCGGTATTCGCAATTCCATCGGCTAACGCTGCACCTATGTCTGTCGCTTTGACAGTCAACGGATCTGCACCTGCAACCGCTGGTACTTCTACAACTACTGCAGTTGAACTTCCAGTTCCTGCTGATAACTCTGTAGACGCTGCTGATGCCCTTAAGTTCGTTGTTACTGTAGACACAGGAACAGCGGTAACTGTATCCGCAACAAACGCATCAATCATTCTTGCAACAGCAACTGCTGCTGCACCAGTAACCGCATCTAGCGGTTCTGCAACTGCATCAATTGCAACAGGAACTGGCACAACTGCTACATTCTTTGTCTTTACAAAGACCACTGCAGTAGGAACAGTTTCTATTACAAATCAGGGTGCAACAAATGTTTATTATGTTCAGGGTGCCGTCGGAAAGATTAATGATATTTCAGTATCTGGTCTTGATGTAGGCGCTTCAGGAACACAAGTAACTCTTACAGTTACTGCTAAAGATGTATTCGGAAACAAAGTTTCTGGAAAGTCTATTACTGCTGTAGTTGCTAATGGTACTCTTGATACTACAACTGCAACAACTGGTACTGGTCTAACAGACTTTGGTACACGTGATTTTAAGGTAACACTTCCAACCACTGGTTCGGCTGCTGTTATCTTCTCAGTCACAACTGCGTCCGATCTTGCAACTGCTGTAACTGGTTTTAATACCGTTACCTCATCTGTTGCTAAGAACATTGCAGTTCGTGATCTTGCTGCAGAACTTGCTGCAATGACTGCTGCTAAGGCTACTGCTGATGCTGCTCTAGCAACCGAAAAGGCTGCTCGTGCTGCAGATGCTGCTGCTGCTGCAACCGCTGCTGCAACTGCTAAAACTGCTGCAGATGCTGAAATTGTAACACTGAAAGCAGAAATTGCAACACTAAAAGCCAATGCAGTAACCGCTAAGGTTGCTTCAGATAAGGCTCTTGCTGATGCACAGGCTGCTGCTAAGGTAGAACTAGATGCAGTTAAGGCTGCAAATGCTAAGGCTATCGCAGACATGAAGGCTGCTTTTAATTCCCTTGCAAAGAAGTGGAATAAGAAGAATCCAACTGCAAAGGTTGCTTTAGTAAAGTAACTAATACTTAAAAGATAGGGCGGGATTTAAATATCCCGCCTTTTTCTTTTGCAATAAAATGGTATAATTAACTAAACAATTACATATAAGGGAGATAGAATAAGTAAGATCCTACGCATAATTGCAGTGGTGGGGATTTTATTTGCAAGTCTTGGTTTTCCAAACAATGCCTATGCAGATTGTGTTAACTATCTTCAATCTCAAACAATAGCAGCAGCATATGAAGGCGATGAAGAACCTACGGTTCATACAATGGACACCTGCTCTGGAGACGACACATCTTATCAAATTCCTATTGCAACTACCGTCACTTTTGATGGGGTAGAATATTCAAACATCTATGCAACAACCAATTCTGTAATTACATTTGGACAACCAGACAATACATATTGGGCTTATCCAAATACACCATCCATTTCTTTATACTCAATGGATTGGTTTGCTGGAATAAATGCAGCACCTAATGGATTAGATATTTTGTATTCAGAAGGTGGTTTTCAAATTAATCTTCAGGCAATTCCATTTGGACAATGGAATGCTGAACCAAGTAATATAAATATATTAGTTGCAATTACTAATACTGGTGGAATAGCAGTTTCATATTCTTATCAAGGACCAGAATATCAAAATTTAAGAACTGGTGTTAGGTTACATGATGGCTCTATTGTTTCATTAGAGGCTTGGGGAGCAACACAAATACAACCAGGGTCTACTCCAACTCTTGAACCAGAACCAATTGTTGTTGGTCCAACAGAAGAACAGTTGGCAATTCAAGAAGAAATGCGTGTAACGGCTAACTTAATTGCAAACGCTATTGCATCTTTACAAAATCAGGAGCCAACTCCAGAACCATCTCCTGAGCAAACGCAACCAGTTGATCCCACTCCAACTCCAACGCCTGAAACAACTTCTGAGCCAGAACCAACTCCAAGCCCTGAGCCATCGCCCACTGTTGAGCCTTCACCAGAGCCTTCACCTCAGCCAACGGATATAGATCCAACTCCAGAGCCATCACCTGAGCCAACTCCAATTGAACCTTCTCCAGAACCATCGCTTTTGCCATCTCCTGAGCCATCTCCTGATATTACCACAGAGCCTGAAATTATTGTGGTTGAACCAGAAATTGTTACACCAGAAGATCCTAGGTTTCCAGATGAAGATATTGTAATACCAGTTCCAGAAAAAACAGAAAATACAGAAGTCTCTGAAGACATGTCAAGACTACTTGCAGATCTTACTAGTCCACAAACACTTGCAACATTAAGTCCTGAGCAAAAGGCTGCAGTAGCCTCAACTCTTGGTATTAAATCTAGCGAGGTAGCAATAGTATCAGAACTAGCAAAATCAAATGAAGCGGTAGCAGAAGCGCTAGAAGAATTTGGTAGTAGAGCAAATGAAAACCTTGAAGCGCCTATGCCTTATACTCTTGCAGATGCTGTAACAGAAATTCAAGCAGAGCAACTATTGTCAGATCCAGCAGGTGCAATTGCAGCGGTATTTACAAATATTGATATAGAAAAAATAACAAGTCCATCTGAGTGGGGTAAGGATATGACAGATGATCAAAGAGAAAAGGTTCAAGAGGTTATAATTCCAGTAATTCTGGTTTCTAACATTATTAGTTCTGTTATGTCAACAAGGAGGATATAATAAGATTATGGACAAGATTAAAACTATCTTATCAAAGATGCCCAAGGTAAAGGTTAAACTACCCAAAGTAAAAGTTAACCTACCTAAGCCTAACCTTAAACCATGGCTTGAGAAACTAAAGCCATATATGTCAAAGGTATGGAAAGTCCTAAAGAAGGCTCCAGAATGGGGTTTAAAGGCTCTAAAAGGCTTTATAGACTGGTTTGGTAAGGCTATCAAGGAAAGCATTGCCCAAGTATGGACATTACTAGGTTTCTTTATTGCTTGGCTTACTTTGACTGGTACCGCTCAACAAATCGTAGGTTTGGCTACTATTTTGGCTACTATTTTGTGGCTTGTCACCATTCCATTAAGGGAAGAAAAAGAAGAATAAACTTGGTATAATGGTGGGTATGCTAAGGATATTCGGGGTAGTCCTTCTTGGGCTAATACTTTCAGGTTGTGGCTATGATGGCCATTATCGCTATCCCTGTCAGGATCCAACGAATTGGGAAAAAGCGGAGTGTAAGCCCCCTATATGTACTGCTGCGGGTGCATGTCCAGAAGATTTATTAGAAATAAAGAAAGAAGAGAGCAATGGCTAAAGACAGATTAACACCTCAAGATTTAGATGCAAGACTTAAATTTATTTTAGGAATAACCTTGGGATCAATTTTATTTTTAACATCAGTAGGAATTATGTATGCTTTAATATTTGTTACACAACCAATTACAGGACAATCAGAAAATGATAAAATGTTTTTTAATGTTCTTGGTAGCGTTGCAACATTTATTACAGGAACACTTGCTGGTTTATTGATTGGTAATTCTGGTGCTAAAGACATTATGCAGGCACAAGTAGAAAACAAAAAGGTAGATTCAGAAATTAGAATGGCAGAAGATAAACTTGATGCAGAACTTGATGAAGTTAGAGCAAGACTTGCTAAAAAGCCAGATGGCGCTATGCCAGAAGAGCAACCAGTAGATACAGATTGGGATAAAGACTAATGAAAATTAAAGATAAGTTAATGATTTACATTACTCTAGGAATCCTAGGTTTTATAGGACTTGTTGTTATAGGTGAATATGCCTCAATGCTTGCACAACAATTTACTTCAGGTGAAAAATATAGTACCAATGAAGACGCTATTGCTTTAGTGCAAAACGCTTTAGTAGGTCTTATTGGAATTATTGGTGGATACTTTGCGGGTAAAGGAAAAGAGGATTAATCATGGCAGAGATGGGAACAGCAGAAAAATTAATTGAAGTAGCCAAGGGTGAAGTTGGCACTATTGAAGGTCCAAAAGATAATGAGACTAAATATGGTAAGTTTGCTAAGGCCAATTTTCAGCCATGGTGTGGTTCATTTGTTATGTGGTGTGCAAATGAGGCAGGCGTAAAGGTTCCCAATACTGTTTATACTCCAAGTGGTGCTGCTGCATTTAAGAAAGCAGGCTCATGGATTGATGGAGACTTAGCAGATCCAGAGCCAGGAGATATCGCCTATTTTGATTTCCCATCAGACGGTGTCGATAGAATTTCTCACGTAGGAATTGTTATTGAAGATAATGGCGATGGTACTGTTTGGTGCATTGAGGGTAATACTTCAAGCAATAAAAAGGGCAGTCAGAGAAATGGTGGAGAGGTTTGTAAGCAACTCCGTGCCTATAAGAAAAATAAAAAGAATGTAATGATTTCTATCGTAGGATTTGGTCGCCCAAAGTTTGGCGGGGCAGCAGTAAAGAAATCTGATGAGCCTACAAAGCCTAATAAAATTGCTAAGAAACCTAAAACCTGTCCAGAATGTGGACAAGATATTAAATAGTTGACACATTTTTAGTTAAGTGATATACTAAATACTAAATTGGGGAGGGGTTCTTTTGACCTGCATAGTAGCCGTAAGAGATAAAATAGACAATAAAATCTGGATGGCTGGGGATCGTGGTATTTCAGATGACAACTCTATTAGTGTTGGATCAAGTCCAAAGATTTGGAAAAAAGAAGGCTATCTGTTTGGATATGCTGGATCAATGGATGGAGACAGAATAAGACATTTATTTGTACCGCCAGAATTTGAAGGTCGTGGCAGTATTGATAAATTTATGTATAGTAAATTCCTTAAAGCCCTTAGAAAATTTTATGAAGAGTGGTGGGTTGACACATCTTCAACTGCTGATTTCGGTATGATAATTTGCGTTCGTGGAAAAATATACGAACATAGTTCTGGCGATATGTCACTAACCCAATATGAACAAGATTATTTAACAATGGGTTCTGGTGGAGATATTGCATTAGGCTCACTTTATGCTACACAAAAAACAAAAGATACACGAAAAAGAGCAGCAGCAGCAGTTCAGGCCGCTATTAATCACTCCCCATCTTGCAAAGGCCCTATTGACATTCTGAGCATTTAGGTATATACTAAATATATGAATCATACTCATGAAGAAGATCTAACTCCAGAGGATCAGGAGTTTGGTATTTGGCTACAAAACGGTATTGAAAGAGGCTGGGTAACAGAACCTTTTTGTAATACTCATGATGGTGGCTACCAATATATGAGTGAAGAAGAGTTAGAAGAATGGGAAGCAGGAGGCGACCCATGCCAACACGTCATTAGAATAATGATATAAGGAGAGCAATGAAAAAAGTGGTGGGGCTATTAACAATGCTATTTATCGCTGCATTTTTACCAGCGGTATCAGCAAATGAAAAACCATCAATTGCAATTATTGACACAGCAATTGATACATCAAGGGTAAATGTAATTCACGAAGTATGTATTCTTTATGAAATCCGTTGCCCAAATAGAAAATCATTTATGGAAGGTCCAGGAGCAGCAAGCCTTCCAGCATCACAACTATACAAAAATGGATTTCAGCATGGAACCATTATGTCAACTATTGCATCGGCTGTTAACAAGGATATGAATATTGTTTTTATTCGTATTGTTGCAATGACAAACACAGGTCGTCAAGGATACTATGATGATAATCTTGTCAATGAGGCTCTAAAATGGGTTGCTGCAAATAAAACTAAATTTAATATTGTTGCAGTTTCTGCATCGGTAGGAAATCACACAAGATTAAAAACTGGTGCAAACTACTGTCCAATTAATCAAGCACTTAGAAACAGCATTATTTCTCTTCAGGGTCTTGGCGTAGCAACAGTGTTTGCTGCAGGAAATAATTATGATACTGCTCGTGTTGATACACCAGCATGTACTCCTGAAGCAGTTGCTGTTGGATCAGTAGGAGAACGTGGTAATGTAGAAAACTATAGTAATGGCGGTCCTGACTTGGATTTCTATGCACTAGGTACATACAGTACTAGTGTTGGCAGAGCAATGGGAACTTCTGCTGCTACTGCTGCATTTACTGCATACTGGGCTAAAAACTACAAAGGTAGTTATCAGGCAACATATGATTATCTAAAGTCAATTGGTAAGTATGCTGAAGGCAATGGGGTTAAGACAAGCCTATTTGTCAATGTTTTAGGTTAGTGGTATAATAGATAGTGCACCTGCCAAATGGGGGTGCACTACTTACTCGCTTAATAAGGAGGCAAAAAATGGTAAGTTCATTTGCACTGGATCTTTTTAAAGATCCATTTTTTATTGGTTTTAACAGAGAGTTGGACCGTCTTTCAAATATCCATCGTGAGGCAACTCGTCAGTCGTTTCCACCATATGATTTGGTGAAACTTGATGAGGACAACTATAAGATATCTCTTGCAGTTGCTGGTTTTAGTAACAGCGAAGTAGAGGTTTCTGTGGATAACGGAAGTCTAATTATCAAGGGTGAGAAAACCGAAGAGGCTTCTACTGAAGTTCTGCATAAGGGTATCGCAACCAGAAAGTTCACACGCACCTTTGCTCTTGGAGAGTATATGGAGGTTGATCGTGCTGAAATGGCAGACGGTATTCTTAGCGTCTTTGTGGAAAGAAACATTCCCGAAGAAAAAAAGCCTAAGAAAATCCAAGTTAAATCTACTAAAAAGTAGATAGAATAGTAGAACCCCATACAGGAACTTAGGGTGGATTAGTTACCTACTTTACATTCCGTGGCATTCGTGCTTCGATTCCTGTGTGGGGCTTCTATATTTTGATATAATATTAATTGCTATGACTGAAAAAGAATTAGCAACAAAAACAAAGCAGCAGTATAAAAAAAGACTCGCTGAAATAAAGCAGGCGAGTGGGTGTGTAGACTGCGGAGAAAATAATCATATAGTTCTTGATTTTGATCATTTAAGAGATAAAAAATATAACATTTCAAGAATGATTCATGATGGTTTTTCTTGGAAAGCAATATTAAAAGAAATTCAAAAGTGTGAAGTTGTTTGTGCAAATTGTCATCGAATTAGAACATATGATAGGTTGACAACAGAAACAGCCTGATGCTATAATTGACTTATCCTTATGGGCAGTCTTTTTTCCTTTCTCTTCTGCCCAAGGGTACGGACACCTGAGTATGTGTATAAACTGCTCATTAATAAAAAGGAGTATTAATGCCTAAGTATGATTACAAGTGTGACACTTGTGGTTCTATAGTTGAATTTGAGCGTGGTATGGGAGAAGATAGAGGGCCATCTTGTTGCTCTAATATCATGACACGTATATGGAATTCTGCACCTGGCATTATGTTTAATGGTTCTGGTTTTTATTCAACTGACAATAGAAAGTAGAGATATAATTATATTATGAGTTTAATTGTAAAAGAGCATCCTAGTGTAAAGCAAAAAGAATGGCTATTAAAAGCAATAGACAGGTGTGATAGTTGTGGTGCTCAAGCCTATGTAATGGTAAAAGGCTCTACTGGAGATCTGATGTTTTGTGGTCATCACTATGAAAAAATTATGAATAACCCAGATGCCTATACAAAAATGATGGCATTTATGCTTGAAGTTGTTGATGAGCGTGAGCGTTTGATAGACAATAAATTGATAGGGAGTCATAACTAATGTACCAATATTATGTAAGAGAAGTAAAATCAGTTGTTGATGGAGATACCATTGATGTTATTATTGATTTAGGTTTTAATATTCTTTTTGAACAACGTGTCCGTATGGCTGGAATAGATACTCCAGAATCTCGTACTAAAGATAAGTTTGAAAAAAGTCTAGGTATTGAATCAAAAGAATATTTAAAGAAACATCTAAAGGATGCTAAATCTGTTGTAATTAAGACTGAGAAAATGGATTCGTCTGAGAAGTATGGTCGTATTTTAGGTTGGGTATATATTAATGGAGATACAGAGTCTCTTAATGATAAGATGATTAATGATGGTTATGCTTGGGGCTATCTTGGAGATACCAAAGTTAAAGATTTTTCAGCATTAGCAGCACAAAGAAAAAAATCTGGTAAATGAAAACCGTATATTATTTTACTGCAGATTGGTGTTCGCCATGCAAGCGAACAAGGCCAATAGTAGAGGAACTTAGCCGTGAGCAGACAACTGCCATGTTTCAAATAATAGACGTTGATGATAACTCTACTTTAGCAAATACATTTGCGATTCAATCTATTCCAACATTTATTTTATTTGAAAACGGTATAGAAAAAAATAGAATTATAGGTGGACAAACCAAGGAAAGTTTGATAGGCTTTATAAATGGATAAAAACAGTAAAGAAATAGAAAGGCTCATTCTGGCTGGAGCAATACAGGTTGCTGGTGTAGATGAAACTGGAGAACTGCTATATCAGTTTACCCCAAAAATGCAAGAGGTAAATGAGGAACTATACAAAGATCATCTTAATTTTGTTAATTCTGAGATTATGAAACTATGGGAAACTGGCTATGTCAATGTTGATCTATTGTCAGATGAACCGATAGTGACCTTAACCAAGAAGGCTTTTATTCCAGATGCCCTTGCCAAATTAACAAAACAACAGCGCTGGTCTTTAGAGGAAATAAAAAGGCTGCTTAAAAAGCGAGAAGTCTGATATAATCTTAGTATGCCATATCGTGTAGGTTCAAGAGGTTCGTATGGGTGCTCTGGCTACCCTGCTGTAAAAGAGGACGGTACCGTAATGGGCTGTCACGAAACACGAGCACAGGCTGCTGCACAGATTTATGCAATTAATCAAAGCGAAGGCAATATTGGTAAGAACATGCACGAAATCAAAGAAGGAGATTTCGTAATGGGTGCTACAACAGAAGGCTTGATTCATGGCATGGTAGAACATATTATGATTGAGGGTGGAACTCTTGGAACTCCAGGAACTAGGTATGCTCTTGAATCAATGCCACCAGAAAACCCTGCAATGTCTGTTAGGGTTTATAAAGAAGAAGATGGTGAGTGGGAACCAACTGCGTATAGTATTGGTATGATGTATGCAGATGCACAAAAAATAGATATTGAGGAGCACGAAATGGATGCTGAAGAAACCATGAAATCATATCATTCTGACAATGAAGAAGAAGATAAGTGGGACAACATAAATAAAGCATGTTGGGTAGGATATGAACAGCAAGGAATGAAAGAAAAAGATGGTCGCATGGTTCCTAACTGTGTGCCAGTTGGTAAATCAAATAAAATTGACAAAGCAAAAAAGCCAGACTATGATGAGTTTATTCAACCACGTCGTAGTGGAAGTGAGCCATCTAATGCTCGCCTGTATGCACAAATTATTCGTGAAGCAAAAGATAAGTTTGATGTATATCCATCAGCAGTAGCAAATTCTTGGGTGGTGCAAGAATATAAACGACGTGGTGGAACATATAGGGCAGAGAAAGATGTTACAAAAAGTATTTGGAGTGGCGGATTACTAGATTTTAAAGGATTTAAAAAGTAATGTCATCTGGAAAATTTAAAAGGCACGATAGTTTTAATCCAGTTCAAATTAAAAATGGAATGATTGTTCGTCTTCGTAAAGATGGAACAATTAAGGCAATTCTTGGAAAACATGGGGAGTACAAAAAAAATGACAAATAAAATTAAGGTTGTACAGCCAGCAGATATACATAAAGAAGAAACATATACACCAACATCAGGCATGAAGTCTGCTGCTCGTCGTGCTCTTCGCTGGAAAGAAGAAGGCAAAGCAAAGGGCGCAGGAACTCCAGTTGGTTGGGGTCGTGCTACTGATATTGTAGCGGGTAGATCAATATCACTGTCTACAGTAAAAAGAATGTACTCTTTCTTTTCTCGTCATGAAGTTGACAAAAAAGGAAAAGACTTCTATAATACTAGTAACCCTTCTAATGGTCGTATCATGTGGGATGCATGGGGCGGAGATGCAGGGTTTTCTTGGTCACGCAAAATTGTAGAACGTGAAAAGAATAAAGCAAACAAAGCGTGGGAAGGCAGCGCATTTAGTCGCTAGGGGGTAGCGAAATGGATGATTTAGGAATTGAAGAACTAAAACAATTAGTTTCTTTTTATAAACAAAGATCTTCTGAGTTAGAGTTTTCTAATTTGCAGTGGCAGTTGAGGTATGCTAAATTACAAGCATCTTTATCTCAACCGATTCCAGCAACTAAGGTAACAAAAACCAAATCTGAGTAACGGATAATAAAATGGAATACGCACTTGCTAGTGTTCTGGCTTTAGCGTTGTCTTTTATTTTAATAAGTTGGATTGGATCTAAAAGAAAAATATCATCAAAGAAAATTATGTATCGTCAAAGCGACACTCATAATTTTTTAAAAGAGTTTTTTTCTAGAAATATAGAGTCAAACAATAAAAAATCTCAGATTCAAAAAAGAAAAGAAGAAAATAGTACAAAAATAATAGTAACAGAAGATGATAGAGCATACTGGGTAATTAATAACATTTTTTACACGGCAAATGTAATAGACGGCAGACCAGACTTTGATAATGCAATACCAGTAGACACTTCAAATATGTCTAAGAAAGAACTTGACAAAATGCTTTTTATACTGGATAATTTAGGTAGAGGTGATAAGAATGAACGTGGTAGTTCAGGGAACTAGCGACTTTAACGAATACAATGTATTCCTTCGTGCTATGGGTGTAGCCATGTCTGGTATGCCAGATGGCGATGTAGAGTTTAATGTTTATTCTGTAGGGCCTGCAAGAATTAATTCTATGGTTTCTGAGTTTTGTAATCTTTCAGAAAGAGGAATGAAGGCAAGAGGTAAAAAGATTAAGTATTATAAAGTTCCATTTTCTTGGGTAGAAGAAAATATGGAATACATTAATTACTTTGCTTTTATGAGCAAACCAAAACAACCAGTATCTAAACTAATAGCAAATGCGGAACTACAAGGCAAAGAGATAGGAATATTCAGGTATTAATATGACACAACAAGATCCAAGATTTTTTTGCTACAAAAAAGAATTCTTTGGTGGCACAGAATATATGGCAAGATATTTTCATAAAAATGTTGCACCATATGTTCCACAACTAAAAGAATATAACTGTTTAATTTTACCAGGACAGACAGACAAATCATATGCAGAACTGATATATGAACCAAAAGAAATTATTATATGGCTACATAATCTGGTAGACCAGTTTGGTTTTCAACTGTATCATATGTTTACAGATAAAAGATTTATAGATAAAATTAAATACATTATTACTGTATCTGAATATCATAGACAAGATGTAATCAATAAAACTGGTATTGATCCAAACAAGGTTGTTGTAATTTATAATGCAATTGATCCTATTGATAATGATCTTTCTAGATTTGAAAATGTAGATGTGCCACAATTAATATATACATCATCTCCAGGTCGTGGACTTGAAATAGGGTTGACAGCATTATCCAAATTAGATATTGATTTTAGATTGAGTATATTTAATGAAATTATTCCAGATTTAGTTAAAATAGATGATAACAATAAAAAGATTTTGCAAGACCCAAGATTCTTTTTCTATGGTAAAACCCCGCACAAAACGGTTCTAGATCATATGTCACGTTCGCATATCTTTATGCATACTAGCAACTGGCATGAAACCTTCTGCTTATCTCTTGTAGAGGGCTTAAGTGCTAATTGTTTGGCTGTATACAGTACCTTCGGATCTTTGGGAGAGGTTGGTTGTGGTTTTGGTTTGCCATATGATATAGAAAATAAAACACAAAAAGATATTGAAAAGCATGTAGAGGTATTCTCTAATAAGATTACTAAGGCAATCAGCATGATTAAAAATGGAGAATTTAATCCAGGCAATCAGGCAGAAACTATAAACAAAAAGTATTCTTGGGAAGCATTTACTAACGCTTGGATTGATTTTTATGAAAAGAGAATATAGTGATAATTAAAAACTTAGAACAAATGGAAAAAATAGTTTCCAAAAACAAAGGCCTATGTTGGGTTGGTTGGGATGTTGCAGATCGTCGCCGTACAGAGGCTGGCAGAACTGCTATTAACGGTGTTAGAGTAGATAGTCAATGGTACGTCCAGACACTTTATCCACTCACTAGCAACGGATGGGATTTACCGAATAAGTATAGGATGTAAGCATGAAGCAGCACCTTTGGAAGGATGATGCTTTGTGTCTAGGATCAGATACAAACATGTTCTTTGATACATACGAAGAAAAACCAGATACAAGAGAGTTTGTTGATTCTCTTTGTCGTACCTGCCCAATGGCAAGAAAGTGCTTTGCTGTTGGAGTTTCTGGAAAAGAATGGGGCATCTGGGGCGGGGTATACTTAGAAGAAGGCAAAATATCAAAAGAGTTTAATAGTCATAAGACTAAAAATGATTGGTCTTATACTTGGCAAGCATTAACGATGGGATAATTATGTATACAGATAATATGCGTAGGGCTTTTCATTCTATACCTGCGCCTAAAAACTTTGCTATTTCTCTTATTGACAATGAGCACTTTCTTACGATAAAATTAGATGAGAAGTCTTTCTTGCCATTAACACATGACGAGAAAATGGAAGCGGTGAAATACGTCACCCTTGTAAAGAATGCTTTAGAGATGGAGGGCGCTGTTGTGTTGGTAACACGAGAGCCACTAAAATGATAAAACTATTATTTAAATCTTTAGTCTGTATTGCAAAAGATCATCAATTTATTGATGTTGGTAAGTGTCCATTTACTGGAAATCAATATAAGATGTGTACTAGGTGTCAAGAAATGGCTATTGCATAATGCAAACATTTCTTCCACACTCTACATTTGATAAATGTGCTCAGGCATTAGATAACAAAAGACTTAACAAACAAATCTTAGAAGGCTATCAAATATTAAATGTTAATTCTGGTATGTCAAAAACTGGGGGTTGGCGTAATCATCCTGCAGTTCTTATGTGGAAAGGTCATGAAGGCAGCCTTCTTCAATACATTCAAGAAATGATAACAGAAGCAAAAGTGCGTGGTATTAATACAGAAGGTAATGAAAATAATATTAAAGCATTATTTCAAAAAGTTGGAGATTCTTGGAACTATAGCATTCCAACATGGATGAATGACAATATAAAGTTGATGCGTGTAATTACTACTCATAGGTATAATCTATTCAAAAAAGATCCTTTATATTATGCTAGATATCAGGTTGCTATTAATAGTCCTTATAACATACCCTGCTGTCCTGAGCGTAAAACACCATGTCAATACTACTGGGTAACACACGAAAGTAGAGTACAATAGGTATATGGACATGCTAACATTAATTCTTGGAATCTTTTCAATCTCTTTTGCTTGTGCCTATGCTTTGTCAGTTTACAGGTCAAAAAAACTAACAGAGGCATTTGCACAACTTTTAATTTCTCAAGCGCAATTAGAGCAGGCACAAGAAAACTTTTTTAAAACAACAGCAGCAATAAATGATTCTGATGTTCACACTCAAAATTTTATAAAATTTTTATCTGATTCTCGTGATTGGGCATTTCAGTATATAGAAGAAGTACAAAGTGGTCTACAAAAATTTGTTGAAGAGGTAGAGCCACAGATTAACCATTACAATAAGTATGGTGCTGCAATAGAAGGAACTATGCCACCATATGATATCGCTTTGAAAAAGATTTCAAAGGAGATGGAAGATCTTAAAAAGTTTCTTCCAGAAGAAACAATTGATAGACGCTAGAGGTATTCCAACTTGCAGGTGCCCGAACTGTGGAGACACATTATTTAGAGCGCTTGTTTCTTTTGATCCAGAAACTTATACAATAGGCATGTATCATCTTGACATTCAATGCAATAACTGTGGCGCTCTTGCTACCGCACCAACACCATTAGACAATCCGACAGAAACCAATGATCAAATTTAAATTAAAAAAAGCAGAAGAGGTTTTTGCATATGACTATCCAGTGTGTGAAATAATAGATTGCACAGAAGAAAGTGAAAAACTTGCAATGACAGAAACAAGAATGGTTGATTTTTGTAAAAAACATCACGAAGAATATATATTGGGGGAACTATGAGAGAAATATTTTTATCAATACTAACAGGTTTTGGGTGTGGCGTAGCATTTGCCGCATTCAAATTGCCAGTTCCAGCCCCGCCAGTTTTTTCTGGCGTTGCAGGAATAATTGGGCTTTGGGCTGGCTATGCTATACTAGTTAAAGTTATATCCTAGGAGGAAATAATGACACAAAAAGAAATTAAAGCAATGCTTGCATCTTATCTAAGATCAATCGTAGGTGCAACAGCAGCATTGTACGTCGCTGGAGTAACAGATCCAAAAGATCTATGGGCAGCACTTGTTGGTGCGCTTATCCCAGTAGCAGCACGTGCAGTAAATCCTAACGATCCAGCATTTGGACGTTTACCAGCAGCATCTGCTGTTGATTCGGCTTTGAAAAAGGCTAAGTCAAAAAAGGCTAAAAGCGCAGAGTAATTAACTATTCTGTTATAGAAGGCGGGCTTAGAAATAGGCCCGCTTTTTATTTTAATGAATCAAATAATTCAATATATTTATCTTTTAATACTTCTGGAGAAAAGGATCCTACTCCAATATCAAGCGCTTGCTCTTTAAGTTTTATCTTATCTTTCTTTTTCATATTAATAAAATTATCAATTAACTTTGCTAATTGTTTTGGATCACCTTCATAAACATCTATAATAGATTTAGCCCTAAACTCACCTATTTTTTCAGCATCTACTAGCCATTCTTTTGGAAGTATTTGATTGTTTGGTGATAAGTCTGTCATAAAAACAGGAAGTCCACTTATAAGAGCCTCATTCATAGGTAAACATAGTCCAGCATACCTTCTTGGTAAAACCATTGCATCAAATCCATAATATAGATCTTGCCTATCTTTTAAATTTTGATATAAAAATGATACTCTTGGATCTTTTGGTCTTCCCTCAAATTCTGTTTGAGAGGTTATCACTAAGTTATAATCTTCTTGAGAATACTTAAGCATTTCAAGAACCGTATCTGTGCCATTTCTATCTCTTGCTGCTTTTTTACCAGCAACATGCAAAATACGATTGTGCGTTTTTGCCATGTTTTCATTTCTAGCACGATCAAATAGTTTTATGTCTGTAGGCGGGGGTAGATGAATAAGCCTTGCCTGATCTCCAAACATGGTCTGCATTTTATCAAAATTCCATAGGCTAGGGGCCAACAATACATCTGGTAAAGACTCGCTTTTATGTTCCATATTAACTAAGAATTCATAGTTATATTGAAGAACTGTTTTAACTCCCATATCTCTTGCTATATCAACAAACATAGAAGAGTAAAAAGTTTCACAAGATAATACAACATCTAAGTCTTTAAGAAAGGATATTATTTCTCCACGTTTTGGAAAACCAAATCTTGTCACTGTGTTATCGTAGTTTTCATACCACTCAAAATGTTGTTTATTTTTATTAAATTTTGTTGAGTCTATTATGAGAACCTTTCTAGGCTTAAGAATTTTTACAAGTTCTCTAGTTTGATTGCCTAAGCCTGTATTGTCGCATCGTACGATTATGCCAAGTCTCATTCTTTATATCCCCAAACTAAATCATCGGTTGTAAACTTTCTAGTTCCCTCACGACCATCTAAGTGATAAGATCTTTTTATTCCACCTTCTGGATGATAAATCCAAAGTTTATGCTTGCTCCAACCAAGATCTCCATGAATCTTGCAGTCTTCAATTACAATACCGTGAAAACCATCCTCAATAAATGTTCCTTTCCATGCTTTTTGTAAAACCTCATTCCTGTAATATGTAACTCTAGACAGGTGTGGTCTTTGACTCCACTGAGATGTTTTCATAAAACCATCTTCTAAACCAAACATTAAATGGCTGTGTTCTTGTGGAATCTGTTGTTCAAAATGAAATCTAATTGTGTTTGCCTTATCATACTCAAACATATCCAAACATTTTTGCCAATCAATATTATCAGATGTAAGTGGTGCATCACCTTCAACATAAAGCAGTATGGGTGTTTTTATTATATTTATTGTATCAAGCATCATATTCGTTTGATGCTCATGATTTCTAAATACTACTGGCAATACATTTTTCCACTCGTGCATACACTTCCAAAGAACTTTGTTTTTATATTCATCGTAATCTTTTTTACGATTACGCTGTTCTTCACGAAGTCCATCTATTTGCATAATTATTTCATTATCTGGAAAGTGTTTACGAATAGCAGAAACTGTTTCATCTATAATTTTAGTATCTGGATGACTAGGCAAAACCGAGGTAGCCATAATAATCGTAACATCTCTAAGATGCATTTAAATCCTCCATAATTTTAAATGAAAAATCTCTTTTGTATTTAAGCCACCAGCATACCACTTTATGAAGGTTTGCGGGATAATCATTCATTAGTTCTAGGTATATTTTAGGTAAATCATTCCAGTCGTGTGTCAATTGTACTGGTATAGATTTGCCATAAATATAGTCATAGTAGTTTATTTCTCTACCCTGCGAATCTTTTTTATCTCCTACAGGCAAGGTAAGCATTTCTATAGCCTCAAAAAATCTAAATGAATCTATTACTTGTGCGCCAGATGGGGCTGGAGCGACCTTAGCGCTGGCTAGTTTTCTATAGTACTCTTGTGGTGGGTCACCCTGTGCAAAGCCCTCTGTGGGGCAGTACAGGGCGTTTTCCATGCGGGACATGGCCTTGGCTAACTCCTGCCTGCGTTGATGTGTAATCTGTCCGCCAAAATAAATGTTATGTTGTTTAATAGGATAATTAGGAAGGTTGTTTTTTAGATGTTGAGGAACACCTATAAAAAACCTATTATATTTTTCGTGTTTTTGGTGCGGGTATTGAATCCAAATACTTATATTAGGATGTTTTATTGCATCTGGATTAAACAATGCACATTCATCACCCGTTATAAATAATACTACACGATTAAGGTTTGACAATTCTTTGTTGATTTGCTCTTCATTACCAGCGTTACCTTGGCCTGGTATTACAACAAAAGCCCTATCATCTTTAGGAATATTATTAACTACAACCTGTTCTACATGATTACGTTCAAAAGATAGCCTTAATAATTCATAGTCCCATTTACCATCAGCAGAATCTAATGGGTTTGTAGAAAAAATGTAGGCTTTAGGCATCGTCAATCCTTTTTAAAATACCAGTGCTGTTCATGATTGCTTACTAAAAATTCTCCAGAATACCCAAGAGTGTTTAAATAACTAATTGTGTCTTCTGCTGCTATATTATAATCACGAAGTCCAAGATCAGCGTGTATAGATACAAAAAGTTTTAAGTTGTTATTTTTTAAAGTATTTTCTCCACCTTTAAAAACCAATAATTCTGCACCTTCAACATCGATAGTAATTGCATTTGGAACTATACCAGTTTCAGAAACAAAATCATCAAGAGTAATTGCTGGTATTTTTTCTGGGTTATCATGCACGTATACATACTTGTTTCTATCTATTATTGGTCCTAGGTAGTTTTGTCCCCAAGCATTTAACTCCGACCCGTTTCTAACATCTGTTGTAACATTGCTCATAAGTCCAGCATAACAACCAAGAGGATCTAAATTAAATCTTTTATACCATAGCGCATGTATGTTACCCCAGAATTCTGGAGTGGGTTCTACTAGAACCATATTTTCTGGTCCAACTATCTCAGCATAAACTAAATTACACCATCCAGATTCTGTTCCAATATCAAAAAGAACATCGCCTTTATTTAGGTGCTGCCTCATACTTTCAATTCTTTCTCGTTCCCAATAATCCCAAACATCCCAACTTGCTAAAGGCTCATTGAGTGTAAGTGTGTAGTCATAATTAAATGTTTCGCCTTGACGAAGATAACCAACTTCTTTCCATTCAATATCATTTCTTTCTATAAACATCATATGCCCAACTCCTTTAGTATTTGTTCCCACCTATGAACATATGTATGTTCACGTTTTGTTCTTTCGTGACCACGCTTTCTTATCGCTTCCCGCTCATCTCCATGTTCAAGATAATAATCTATCTTTTGTTTTAGATCATCAAGATTTCCATGTTCATACCAAACAATTTCATCTTCATTAAAATATTGTTCAAGCCCAGTTATCTTAGGATAAATAGTAAAGCCACCACGACCAGTGCTTTCAAATAATCTATCGCTTGTATAATATGGATAGTTAAAGTTTAGATTTAATGTATCACCAATAGCGATCTTACTTTTAGCATAAATACGATTTAGTGCTTCGCCTCTAATTGTTCCAGTATCTCCATCTCCACCTACATGACAAAATCTATCTTTATATGTTTCTCTTAAGAAATCTATTAGTTGTGGTCTAAATGGATATTCATGATGATATCTTTTGCTTCCCACGAAAATTACATCGTGTTCATAATATTTTTTATTGTAGTCTATATGTATATAACACTCTTTGTCGTATACTCCAGGTGGCATAAAGTGGCCTTTTACCTTTGTATTTTTATTAAACCAGTCAGCCATCAATTTGTCAACGGTAAAAAAATGTCCTATTGATTTATAAAAACCATCATTTTCAAGATCCTTTTGCCTATTAATACCAAACCATAGGTCAAGGTGATATGTCATTGTTGGTATGCCGTGCTTTTTTAGTTCATGCAAAACATCAACCATGTCTATACTTCCTGGTGTCTGCCAGCCGTGTGTATGTACCCAAATAAATAAATCAGAATCAAGAGCCTCAGCATAAATTACTTTAGACTTTACCTTGCGCTCTTGTAGTTTTATTACTGTATGACCTAATGATTCAAGCGATGCCGCATGATGATTCTCGCTAGAGTAAGGAACCTCAAAGTTTCCTAAAAAAGTAATCCGTGCCAAATTGTACCTCCACTTCTAAATATTATATCATGCTATAATTGTTTAACGGGGTAAAAATGAATTTTGTATATATATGTCGTGGTGGAGATAATGAAGAACTCAGATATTCTATCAGATCAGTTGTCAATAGTTTTCCAGATGCCAGTATCTGGGTTGTAGGCGGTATTCCAAGATGGTACTCTGGTAATAAAATCTCAATAGAACAAAATGCTGGCAAATGGGTCAATGCTGTTAATAATTTAAATGCTATTACAGAGTCTGCTGACATACCAGAAGAGTTTGTTTTGATGAATGATGACTTTTTTATTACAAACAAAATAGATTCAATTAAACATTATCATGAAGGTTTATTACTTGACAAGATAGAAAAATATAATGAACTTAAAATGGATCCAAACTACGTAAAAAAACTTGGCCATACCTATGCACGACTTCAAAGAATGGGTGTAGAAAATCCAGTTAGTTATGAAACCCACACTCCTATGATTATGCTAAAGGAAAGGCTTGTAGAAGTTATGCAGTATTGCCCTCCTAGTTTATGGAGATCGATGTATGGCAATGTCCACCATGTGGGCGGGGAAGAAATAAAAGACGTAAAGGTATACTACCGTGATAGATTTGCAACCATATCTCATGACTATACAGCGTCAGATTTGCCAGTATTATCAACAGATGATGAGTCTTTTGTAACTGTAAGAGACTTGGTTTTAAAGAAAAGGTTTGCAAAGAAAAGTAAATATGAGAAATAATACTATCTCATAAAGTGGTAATCCCCATCTGGGCCATTATCAGAAAACATCCCCATGTTTTTAAAGCCCTGAGAAGCAAGGTATTCAATAATAACTTCTTTCTCAGGAGATCCAATATTATATTCTACATCTCTTAGTTCTACTATAAGATGTTCGCAAGTTTTCAATGATTCAGTTGCACCCATAAGCACATCTAGTTCTGCACCTTGGACATCAATTTTAATTAACTGTGGTTTGTTAAGCATTTTATATTCAACAAAATCATCAAGACTTACAGTAGTCATTTCTACTATGCTTTTTTCGTCAAACAAATACTCTGCTGCTGGACTATACTTTGGATTTTCTCTATAGTATGAATTGCCAGCAAAGTTGTCATTGTTCTGATAAAACTTTATATTTTTGCCAGACTCATTACTTAAGGCACCAATATTGTATTGTAGTCCGCTCTCAATATAAAGACTTTCAAATGCATCTGTTGCATCAAATAAAACTATTTCGCTTTCAGGCCAGATATCTTGCACCCTTTGTGTCCAGTGCAAAACACATGCACCAATATCATAAATTACTTTTGGTTCAAAATTAAAATCATATTTTAGTTTAAGAAGATATTTAAAGTGTTTATCTGGCAGGTTTCTGTAATCGCTAACCTTTTTTATATTGTTTAAAACATCTTGGCTATACTGTTTCATTTTTTAAGTAACCTATCGCTCTTTCTAATCTTATCACATCGTCTTGAAATACACCAATGCCACGATTACAGTTATGGCATAAAAAGCCTCTGAAAGAATCTGTTTCATGATTATGATCTATAACCCAGACACTTGCATTGCCACCAGATCCTTTTAATTGGTCTTCATTCTTTAAACATATTGGACATATGTATCCTGGATTTGGATATCCGTATTGCTGTTTTAATTCTTCCCTGCGCTTTGCTAATTTTTTTGCACAGTTTTTACATTCTGGTCTTAGGTACTTTCCACCGCTAGATGGCGAAAATGCGGACTCATCTAGTTCAAACTTACATTTACTACATGTTTTCATAGAGCGGATAGCGGGAATCGGACCCGCACATTAACCTTGGCAAGGTTACGCACTACCACTATGCAATATCCGCTTAGTAGAGCAGGTAGGACTTGAACCTACGATAACCGAATTATGAGTTCGGGGCCTTGACCAACTTGGCTACTGCTCCGCTATTTTTCACTAATTAACTTTTTAATGTTATTAACTTTAGTATAAGCATCTCCACCAGCATCAATTAATTTCATTACTTCATCAAATGCTTGTTTGCGAGCCTTCTTACAGCCGTTACAAGGACAGACCCAATTTTTATTGTTGCTTTCCAAGATCCTGTTTCCTCTTAACTTTACCCTCAGCAACACCAGTCCAATACATGTTGTAGTAGTTAATATCATAAGAGAATGTCTTTAAGTGTGCAACATGAGCGCCAGTGTGTGCATATGCCTGAATACCAGCCTGTTTTGCTTTTCTAAAGAATGAAACATCTTCGCTAATAAACTTGTTTGCTGCTTGTTGGTTTTCACCGAATACAGAAAAGTCGCCAGCAACTTCACGAACTTTTGGCACTACAGATCTGTGCATTAGTACAAAACCAAAACCAGCAACATCAACTGGAATCAATTGATTTGGTGGCATTGGATGAATTGCTCTAGTTACATACTTGTTATCTGTGTCCATGTACAAAGCAGGAGTTGGCTCCATTAGGCTTTGTTCATTTTCTTGGCTTACAAAATAAACACCAGTTACCAAAGGCTTATTGATCTTATCTGCTGAATCCCACAATAATTGAAATGCATCCATACTCATAACAATATCTGAGTCTACCCACATTAACCAATCACTATTCATGTTGTCATACCAATAATCAATAAGAGATTGTCTTTGTCTTGCGATCTGATTACCTTGAACACGAATGCTACTTGTTACTTTAATTCCCCTGCGCTGTGCTTCAAGCAGGGTATTTAACAAACCACTTGCAAATCTTCCTTCTACCGTACCACCATCACACCACGCAAACGATACTGTTTCCTTATCGCTATGTCCAGATGTTGGCTTGTCTTGAATCTTTTTAGGCTGCTTTGGCATTCTTATGCTCCTTTAAATGACGTGATAATGTCTGGTGAGCAAAGATACCCCAACGAACTTCAAGTTCTTTCCCACATTTATCGCAAATTGCTACTCTACCCTTTTCCATGTTTCTATTATATACCCTACCCCGTTTTTTGTCAAATATTAGCCTATTTGATTAACAGTTAAAATAACTGATGGGATTGAAGGATGACGGTTTGCACCGCTTCCAGTTCCAGCCTCTGCTTCTAATTTTATAGTTGTAGTATCAGCAGACCACATTAACTGATAATAATCATTTGCATTGGCATTTACAAAAAAATTCCATGCTGCTACATAATATGGATTATTTGTATTTACAACTACTTTTGTATTTGTATCTTCAACTGCAGTTCCATTTTTAGCAAGCCAGATATTTACTGTGCTGCCAGATCCGCCACCACCTGTATGATGCCATTGATCAGAAAATGCAATATTATATTTGCCAGCATGTAAGAAAGTAATTTTAGAATTATCTACTAATTGAATACCATGTTCCCAGTCAATATTATTTAATGTGTGTGCTTGAATAGATTCATTAGTTCCACTTTGATCTTGATTACTAAAATAAGATGCTGAGAATGGAGACATTTGAGTAAGCCCAGTATCATCAAAAATAGCAGGATGAGTAAACCGTGCCATTAGTCTTTAGACTCCAAACCAGTTGTGATTACTGCTGCAGTCAATCCACTGGTAGATGCTGTAATGTATAGGTGATCTTTCGATGGTAGTTCAAAAGATATTGAATGATTAGGAAGAATCCTAAATCCATAACTAGATGTTGTTACTCCTTCGCCACCAACATATACATATCCAGCGGAATTATTATTTTGGATCGTAATGTCAAAACCAGAGTGAGTAGAGCCAGGTGTTAATTTAGTTGCGCTTGTGCTCGAAAGCGTATATATGTTATGCTCTGTCATGGTTATAGTGTATCACGTTGTTTTGTTTGTAATTTATCCCAATGCCCTGCTGCATTTCCTTGATACATTTGACCAGTTTCTTTGTCAATTAAAAGCCACTTTGTTGGTGCTAATGTCTTTACAACCAATAAAACTTCTTCTAAAGTTTCGGGGTATTGAAAAGACTCACGCATTATCATCCCTGTTCGTAATATCATAATGATATGAGTCAGAATCCTCTGTAATCCATTTTGCAGCATCTTCTACGTCCCATTTGCGGGTATTGATCAAGCGACGTATAACAGGTTTACCAGGCTTAGTAGTAAATGAAGGCTCTAAAGCAAAGATACGGTTATTAGGTTGAATGGCAAAGTTTCCATCATCTCTTTGAATAACATGACCACACTTGTGTTGACCAGGATTTTCTGAATAACCGTCATCAAGACTATTTGCATCTCCGCTATACCAGTCTAAAGTAAATAAATACTTACCAGATATCTTAGTCTTTGTTCTATCCATATAGAACATACGAAGGTTTGCAAGGTTTGAGAATTTTGTGACGGTAACGAAAGGACTAAATGAATTCCACAACACTAGGTTGTGTATATCAACTTCAGGCACACCAGGCTCGGCGCAAAATGCATTGATCGGCATTCTCCACCAGATACCGCCATCTTCCATCATAAAATGAAATAGCGGACTTCGGTTCGGCACACTGGAAACCCCAAAGATCACACATGGAAAGTATTGATCGTGACTATCTTTTTGATCCCGCAAAAAATTACCACGGACATAACATTCAATCGGTGGGATGTTGGCATTTAATTCAGGCATATATCCATTCTATCACTTCGGCGCAAAAAAGATATCAAACCACCATCCGCCCCTTTTCAGGGCGGTATGGTTTAAAATTCTTCTCTTGCGTATTCTTCACTATTCATATTCACCATTCTAGACTTGCCACATGGACAAGGTGGAACTTGATGAATTAATTTTGGATCTAGAGTAGATATGATAGCCATAATGGTTTCACAAACAGGACACTTAAATAGCCATTTACTCTTCATCATCTTTAACCTCCTCTACTTCTATAACTCCCTTTTCATAAGGTAAATTATATATTTTCTTAACTTTGTCAATAGCATCATCTGGTGAGTCTGCATGAGTAAAATAAGTTTCAATTCTCATAACTTTATAATATGCCATCTTTTCCTTATTTTAATGTATAACTAGTTTCCACGTGCTGCTCTTGCTGCTAGTATTCTCATTCCCAAACCATTCAACTGAGACGATCCGCCAAGATCGATTGATTCAATCTCATTGGCGATACGCTCACGCATCTCATTTTCAATGGCTATAATGGTTTTCCCGACTGTGCCCCACATAGAAGCACCAAAGTTTTTATGTACCTCATTCCAGAAGTATTTGCCTACCTCTGTAGTGATATCATTTTCAAAATTCATTATCTTCCTCTTCTTCAAAGTCAAGATCTTCAAATGCCTTCGCCAAATCGCTAAATGCTTTATATGCACCAAAGGCTGCAAGAAAAGCAGTAAACGCAAGGGCAATAATTTTTTTATTCGCCATACTTAATCACCTTGAACGCATCTCCTGTATCCTCATCAACAAAATCCCAATGCCACTGTTCCCAATATGGTACACCATTGTCATCATAGTCATCCCAACCTGGACCTGATAGATCCCAGTTTAGTTTATAGTGTGTTCCATATTTACTGTAGATAGGATAAAAAGTTTTCCATAAGAATAGTCTAATTTTATACTTCCAACCAAAATATCCATCGTCTTCCATATATGAGATATCAAGTATTCCACTAGTTGCCACATTACCAGCCCAATTTGCTATCCATCGTAATGGTCGGCGGGACTGATGAATAACCTCTGCATCATCTAAAATAGATCTAGCCTTAGACATAGCATCTAGTTGATCATAAGGCATATGCCAACACTCCTAGTAAAAAACCAATAATGAAGGATGCCCCGACCAAGGTAGAGATATAGCGTTTTTCAAGATAGCGTTTGATGACAGCCCGTTCTATTTCACGGTCAACTTCATAGACTACATCATCAACTTTGTATTCTGCCATGTCTATCCTATTTCTCTAATCAGCCTTGCTAGAATATGAGTAGCCTCATCAATTTCATGAAGAGAGCCTGAAAATATCAGTTCGTGTGCTTTTGTGATTTCTGTTCTTAGATATTCGTTAGTAAGTTCCATCAAACCAGTATACCCCATTTCGGGCGGGGAGTCAAACAATTGACACCAAGCCCAATGTACTGTATACTCTTTATATGAACATAGAGTTTGTTCCAGCAAGTCAAATGGCAGAATTTGTTGTGCCAGAGCCAAAGTCAGCAAAAATATATATTCCAGAGTGGTATAAAGATATTAAAGTATCTAAAGATATGAAAATTAATCCCAATGGAGAGTTAAGTTTTGATGGAAGAATTAAGAAGTGTGTACCTTTTTTAGATGGTCTTACCAGTGGATATATTCAAGAATCATGGACAGATATTTTTATAGAAAATACAGGTGATGGGATAAGGCTTGGAAATTCTACTGGACCAGAAATTGTTAAAATAAGACAAGAAGTAAGTCCTAAAATATCAGATGCTTACTATCCAGTAGAGTTTCTTTGGCAAATACAATGGTTTCCAAAGTTACCAAAGGGCTGGAGTGCCATAATAACTCACCCACTCAATAGAATTGATCTTCCATTCTCTTCTTTAAGTGGAATCTTTGACTCTGACGTTTTTTATCATGGTGGTCCTGGAAACTATCCGTTTTATATACACAAAGGCTTTTCAGGATTGATTCCAGCAGGGACACCTATGTATCAAATAATACCATTTAAAAGAGAGAGATGGAAATCCTCAAAGATAGCGTTTAAAGTTGATGATTTTCGTAAGAGAGAGCAAAAAATAAGAAAACACATGCTAGATGCCTATCGTAAGGAATTTTGGCAAAAAAAGACCTACGACTAATTCAGCAGGGGATTTAAAGAAAAACAACCATCAAGGTAATTAAAGGAACAAACCACCATATATGCTTAATCAGGGTTAGAAGATTCATGGTTTGGGCATACGGGAAAGAGTTGATAGCCGATTGATTTGATACCCTCGGACTTTTGATCACAGAAATAGCATTGAGCCATAAACGCTAGGTTCTTTTGTCGCATCTCGTCCAACATTTGGACTAGGCGTACATCTTTATACCATTTAGTTTCTTGGCTCGGCAATTTCAATCACTCCTTTGGTATCTAGACATATTGTACATGTTTCAAAAAATGCTCCATATCCTATATCGGGAACAAAGTCATAATGCCATTCGCATTCATGTGGAGTCTGTCTGGCTATACGTATACGCTCAAAGAATTCTTCTCTTTTAGCAAGAAAGTCAGGGCTAGACATTTACGCCTCGTACATAGGCACACTTTGTGCAGAGGTACATGGTTTGGTTTGGGAGTACCATTTTGGTAAAGATATGCTGATCGTCTTCACAATATTTCATATACCGCTCCTAATCTTAATGAGCAGTTTTTCTCATACTCAGGAGACTGCTTCCAATTTCTGTGGATGGGGTGGAGCAAATTTATCAGATCCCCATATGCGGTTTTGTGGTTGCAGGTTACCCTGCTTAATAATTATAGCACATAAAGTCCTTACTGATATAAAAATGTTATTCCAAGTGTGGAGGAAAGTGGAGGGAAGTGGGGAATGGAGCACTTTCTGGTGAGGGATCGTAATGCCAAACCCCAAACCTTTTAATCTACAAACCTTGATATCCCCGATATGGGCGTATCATACACCAAGATATATGGTTTGTCAAGTCCTAAATACCGCCCAAAAAATGTAGAAAAATATAACAAAACGTTATAATAATATAACAAAATGTTACAATACCAAACCAAAATATCTAGAAATCTGGGAAAAAATAAATGGACTTCGTAATGTCTTTTATAGTGGGTATTAGGGATACTTTTTCATACCCGCCCCTGCTGGGCCGCCGCCTGCGGCGGGGTATTTGACAAGGATCGTAATCCCGTGTATACTTATAGTATTGAATCTGGCCTTGCAGTCATTGATTCAATATATTGGGATCTGGTTACCTTTCTGGCCAGGTCCCAATTTTTATGGTTTGGGAGTACTTGACAAAAGATACAAGGTTTGGTATACTGCAAAACTTTCAGCGGGGGGGACTTTGCGAGGGATCGTAATGTCTTTTTCAAAAATGGGCGGGGATTTAAAGAAAGATCGTAATACCTATAACCCTAGTATAAGATACATAAGGTTTGAGGTTTGGGGATATGAGGTTTGGGATCGTAATGGTTTTTTAGGTTTGGCAATGTCCGATTTGTGTAGATATACCCCGGGGGATTTTTACAGATCCCCTGGTTTAAAAATATCATCAAGACTATCAAACCCAGTATCTATAACCCCTAAAGAAACTAAAAGCAAATCCCAAGTTTCTGCTACATACTTCTTGCCGTCATCAGAAATATCACAAAGACCTTCGCTTGCTAGATAAGCCAATGGCAAACCAATATCATTGAACTCTATAAACTCTGACATTTCTTTATTATCACGAGCAGACATATAAAACTGTCCTAGTATTTCTACCTGCTTAGAAAAGTCTGTCATCATAGTATCCACCTTGTCTGTAGTATTCTGCTACTTCTTTATTATACCTTGCCGATTCTAAAATTTCAAGTGCTCTTGAATAAGGCACATAAGGAGTAGCCGTTGCCAAGTAATAGCCAACTGCCTCTAAGTCTAAAGAAAAATCAGACACAAGAGTAGAAATCTTTTGGGCAACCTTCTCCTCTTTGGTAGGTGCCGTGTTTCTGCTGATTCTATACATAGTCGCTCCTATTCTATCAAAAAAAGTGGGGGAGAGCAAGTTCTACCCAACCTGCTCTCAACCCCTATTGTGAGGTGACCCCTCAGCCTCACATTGTTAGCCTGTTCACCACGCAGGCCCCTCAGTTAAGATTGTTTAACTAGTCTGACTGAGTGATATGAAATAAAATCAGTAATACTGTGCCAGTCTTCTCCGCTGCCCACAGTCATATCTGTCAGGTCGATTGTAATCGGATGGTCCAAGAAGCCTTGGTCTGACGGGTCCATGGCGGTAATACCATAACCAGTCTCATCCAGAATAGAATCTTTAATAATATAACTAATGGCCATACGAGTCGCATAAGGGATATCCCCCATATGTAGACGTGGCAATGCATGGTCCAGGGCTGCAGCAAGCAACTCATACATATGGTCCTCGTCCCAGTGGCTGTACAGCGCTACAGCGTAGTCCTCCGATTGTTTAAATACAAAGTTACAACGTGCTCCCACTATTCATCATCTCCTATAAAGTCAACAACAATTTTGGCAACTCTGCCATCATCATTAAGTTCAGCATAGACAGGGTAGTATCCATCACCATAGCCTGTTGAGAAAGCCACGGCAGTTCCATGACCCAACTGCCCATAACCTTTTTTAAGTGTAACTCCACATGCCCCAAGATAACTATACTCGCCTGCTTTTACCTCATGGTCCTCAAAATTATCTACCTCTGAGTTCCATGGTTCCCATTCATCAAGATAGCAAGGGTCGCCAATCATGGCTTGTCCACTATCTACAGAGAAATGTCCTATTAGTGTTAGATTTTTAGTGTTCATCATTTTCCTTTCTGTGGTTTGTGTCAATTCTATCAAAATCTAGAGGTAATGTCAATTGCTCATACATTTGGCTCTACCGCCTCATCTAGCCACTGGTTATCCTCTAGGGCAATCAGGAAGTCATTCTCCCTAATCCAATCTCTGATTGTCTCTTCTATGATGTCCCCGCCTGAGTCCATGCTAAGACCAAAGCCGTCTACATCTTCCCAGAACTTATCAAAGATTTGTTTTAGGGTAATGCCTTCAGGCACAGCCTCGTCGACATAGTCATTAACAGCAAGGTCCTTATATTGATAGTTATCAAATATCTCTTTGATGATATCAAAGCACCATAACCACATCAATGACGGGAAGACAGGAAGTTTGGTAACCCTATCAAGAATGTCATTAAGGTCACGGTATACATCGTCCCTACGTGTTGCTTCTTGTAGATCTAACTTACTCATCCACAGCCTCCCTTGCGGCAATTGCAAATGACAGGTCATATGTCAAACCATACAGATGAACAAGTGCGTCCAACTGCCCCTCCCAATACTTTCGCTCCATAGAATCCATGGCCTCTTCGGTTTCGTCTTCTACTCGCTGTGCCTCTGTTAGTTGCTGTTCAGCCTCTAGCATTAGAACTTTGAGGTGGCCGTGTATGATATCAATACCACTGATACCATGGTCTACCTGTTTCTGCAGATACGGGTCTAGAGTTGTTGGTGTTATTTCCATTTTTATCCTTCCTGTGTTTGACTAAGTATATATCTCATACCAGCCACTTGTCCAGTTATAAAGTTATATTCAATATCTAAATCTTTACAGTCTTTAGATTCAGGGTCTAACAAATCCATTTCTTCTGTTAACCCCTCTAGGTCTTGTTCAAGACTAATAATAGTAATCTTGATAAATTCAATTAATGTTTCTAGGTTCATTTGTCTACCCTTCTGTATTCTGGAACATGGTCGTCATCCAAGTATATCTTGTGGTCATCACATTCCGCAACACAATCAAGGTCTGCTTCACCCATGTAATTACAATCACTGCAGATTTCTCCACAATCATTATCACAGTATTCAAGGGTATCTAATGATTCACAATCTCTGCACTTACTGCTATAGTCTTCAATAGTAGTAATAAAACCATTAAGCAAAGTTATCTCGCCACCCCAACCTGTTTCTTCTTCATAAGATAGATTAAAGTTAAGAGTTGGATACTGTGTTGATAGTTTAGTTATAGCCTCAATAGGTGGTGACCAAGCGGTATTAAAACGGTATGCAAGAAAAGTTTTATCTTCTTCCATTAACTCTGTCTCAGGATAATCATCACCATGTCTAACAGCAACATCCCATTTGGTTCCCCAGTTTCTTACATTCCAGTCATACCAATGGTTGCCTTTGAACATCATTGCTTCTGCAATTGGCAGGGTATTGTCAGGTTGCTTTATATACTCCTCATCAGAGACACCGTCCTGAATATGATTATATATATTATGAAATGCAAATACAGGATTGGAGTATGGAGTTTCTGATACTTCCATTTGTCCTGTTGTAGCATTCCATGAATCATGAGACTTCTTAAATGGTCTATTAAGCATACGCTTAACATCTGCTATTAGTTCTTCGCTACCCTCTATTGATAGAGAGTTATATACCCAATTTGGCATGGGGGTCCTTTCTGTTGTTCGTAATGCAATTATCCCAAAATCAGGGAATTCTGTCAAACCTTCGTAAAGTGATTTTGGTCACAATGTTCCCTCTACCCTCGTGGATTGGCATTCCATGCATTTAGGATCTATAGGGTCATGGAATTCTTTATAGCCAACATCCTCTAGTTCACCTGCAGCATTGTATGTGGCCTCATTGTAACTATTCTCCATGTATGAGAATCTAGTTACATTATCACAATCTAAACACTTAGGCATTATTGCACATGCCCTTCTGCTAATAAACCTTCTAATAGATTCTTTGCTCTAAATGTATTATTATATAACCATGGGTCATCATCTGAATTAATAGTAGTTAATACACTATCTAAAGCATCAATCATATCTGTTACGTCTGTTTCTATATAGCCTAACATTATATCCTTTCTAGTTCTAACTCTTTATAATAAACATTAAGGGAAGTCACTGATAAGTCAAATGTATCAGAAGGGTGCATAATTAGCAAGTGGTCCAATGCGTGTCCAGCGGTTTTAAAACCTGAATAGCATTTATTACCAATAGTCATCTCCCAACAATCAACACCACCAGGAGATACGGAGTATTCCATTTCATATATTTCTACGTTTAGGGTCATAAATAAATTTTAGCAAAATTTGGGGAAAAAATCAAATCCTTCTTAATGAAAAGTCACTAAAAATATTAGGACAAAACGGACACCCCCGGGGGGCATTTTCAAGATCAATGCAAAAAAAATTGAGCAGTTTATACTCGTGCTCAGGAGTTGCGATTACTTATGCAATCGCTAAAGTATTTTTTACAATACTTAGCAGACGATTTTTTTCTGCGGTAATTGTTGCGTCAAAACCACTAGCAGCAGCAAGTAGAGATTCGTTAGAACCACCACGAGCATTTCTGTGCCAATCAAGGCGTTCAGTTAGCGCATTGAAAGCACCCCAAGCAGAGCCAGCAATCATTCCATTAAATTGGCCTGTGTAAATATCATTGATAACATCAACTTTATTTTCCCACTTTTTGATTGCGCCCTTAGAATCTTTCTCAGGCTTAGGATAAGCAGCGAGAACAATATCATTGAACTGTTGCGCTGTAATTTCTTTTTCAATCATAGCCTTAGCCATAATATCAAAAGCGTCCATATAAGCATTAGCAAGACCAAGAGCCTCACGAGCAATTTGAACTTTGCCGTTAGCGGTCTGTGTATGACGAATCTTGAATGATTGCTTGATAGCGTTCTTGCCACGCTTAGAACCAAGAGCAAGATTGAGAGTGTTAGCGCATACAACACGAACAGGTGTTATTGACGCTTGAATAGCAATAGAGCCATCGTGGCTTGTATTGATAAGTAAATAAGTCTTTACCTTATCCGCAACACCATTAGGGTCTAATACTGTTTCACGCTCAAGAGCAAGAGAGCCGAATACTACACGCCCTCCACGAATTGAACCAGCGGTTTCCCAACGACCTCCGCCGTCTAGGATATTATCACCGAATGAAAATAAATCCTCATTCTGTAAAACGTGATAACGCTCACCAACAACACCAAGAATATCTGTCTGAGTGTTATCCGTAGGGTTAGTGCGAACAACATATTGATAAGCCTTATCTGATGTAAGGGTATTTGGAATCTCAACATCAACTAATCTAACATTCCAATTATTTAGATTAGCAGCAGCAAGCATTTCGCTTGTTGTTTTTTCTTCTGTGAAAACTGTGCCTAGACCATGCCAAGCAGGTTCTCTGAAAGAAGCAAAAGAAGCAACGCCATTTTGCGTTTCTAATTCATGAGCCATTTTTTTTCCTTTCTATAGCCATTTAGTATCAATCTTAGCAGACATTGGCAGCGAAGTCAAATCATACTATTAAGAATCTGGGCAATTCGGACATCGTTCTTAAACTTGACAAAAAATGTTTTTGCCCCCCGGGATTTTTGTGGGGCAGTTTTAAATCATGCCCAGGATCTTGGATAGCCCCACTATCACACTTTATAGATATTATCTATCTCAACATCAATTTCTGCGTCATGTGAATGTGAATCAGCATAAACATTTAAGTCAATGTCGCTAATGTCAAAGTTAGCAAGTTCATCCAGCGGAACTGATACTGTTCCAGTAATTGTTGCGGTAGCCTC
>Ga0315904_10000392_pt1 | contig 68914 bp, 71 predicted proteins | sample LakEriMetagenome_6_FD_203529 | JGI IMG/M metagenome (GOLD analysis project Ga0315904, IMG submission 203529) | Freshwater fungal communities from buoy surface, Lake Erie, Ohio, United States - Buoy 12 MA120 | ecosystem: Environmental > Aquatic > Freshwater > Lake | place: USA: Lake Erie, Ohio...
GGTCAGGGTTCGCAGGGCGGTCAGGGTTCGCAGGGCGGTCAGGGTTCGCAGGGCGGTCAGGGTTCGCAGGGCGGTCAGGGTTCGCAGGGCGGTCAGGGTTCGCAGGGCGGTCAGGGTTCGCAGGGCGCTCAAGGATCTCAAGGGCCCGGAAATGGCGCTCAGGGCGCTCAGGGTGGTCAGGGCGCTCAGGGTGGTCAGGGCGGTCAGGGTGGTCAGGGCGGTCAGGGTTTGCAGGGCGGTCAGGGTTTGCAGGGCGCTCAAGGATCTCAAGGGCCCGGGAATGGCGCTCAGGGCGCTCAAGGATCGCAGGGCGGTCAGGGCGGTCAGGGCGGTCAGGGTTCGCAGGGCGCTCAAGGCGCGCAGGGTTCGGGCGGTCAGGGTTTGCAAGGTGCGCAGGGTACGGGTGGCACGCAGGGTTTCCAAGGTTCGCAGGGTACTCAAGGCGGTCAGGGGGGGCTGGGTGCGCAGGGTGATAGAGGGGCTCCTGGTACAGATGGGGAGCAAGGACCTGGCGGAGCCCAGGGACATCAAGGCGCGGATGGGTCTGGAAATATCGATGCTGTGCAGAACGACTTAAACGACTTTAAACAATCTACAGACGCCGCTTTCAATAGCTTAACTGCTGTAACTGATGGCATAAGAGTAGACCTAACAGCGCAAGGCAACGAGCTTTTACAACAAGGGTTCACCATAAACCAAGTGGTGTTGGGGTATCAAAACGTAGTTGGCAAGCTGGCCACTATTGAGTTTGACCTTAACAACTTAGGTGACGCCGTATCCTCTATTGAACAGACTGTACAATCACAAGGAGACGCAATCGCGGATTTAGGCGGGGTGATTGATGCCATCAAAGATCAACTAGATGAGTTGGAAAAACAGCAAGGCCCGCAAGGGTTCCAAGGCGACCAAGGCGCTCAGGGTGGTCAGGGCGGTCAGGGAGCGCAGGGTGGTCAGGGCGGTCAGGGAGCGCAGGGTGGTCAGGGCGGTCAGGGAGCGCAGGGTGGTCAGGGCGGTCAGGGAGCGCAGGGTGGTCAGGGTGGGGCTGGAGGTCAAGGGCCTCAAGGGGCTCAAGGAGCAGGGAATCAAGGGGCTCAGGGAGCTCAGGGGGCCGGAGGAGGAGCTCAAGGGGCGCAAGGTCGCCAAGGTGGTCAAGGTGGTCAAGGTGGTCAAGGAGCTCAAGGTGCCCAAGGCTCTGATAGCGGAGCAGGAGCTTCAGCTGCTGCAGCCGCTCAATCTGAGGCGAATGCTGCGATGTCTGCTTGGTCGGCCAGCCAAGACAGAATGCAGACGTTTACGGATAAACAAACTGTTGCAGACCTTCTAGCCCAAACTCAAGACGCCGCCGCCGAGGCTACTGGGGTTCTAGCTGAGATTGATGATAGGTATCAGCAGTTTGTAGATGAGTCTGGGAATATAATTAGCAGTGCTCAGCAAGCTGCTGACAGTGCTTGGCAAGCTGTGAACACTCCTGGAAGGCAAGGTCTCCAAGGAAGCGTCGGAGCGCAGGGGTCTATAGGTTTACAAGGGTTGTTTGGGTTACAGGGCTCTGTAGGGTTTCAGGGGTCTATAGGTCTTCAAGGAATTAGTGGGTCTGTGGGGTTTCAAGGGTCTCAAGGGTCTGTAGGTATCCAAGGGTCTGTAGGACCGCATGGTTTACAAGGGTCTATAGGGACACAGGGAATCGTAGGGGCACAAGGGGCGTCGGGAGCTCAGGGGTCTATTGGTTGGCAGGGATCTATAGGCGTTCAGGGGCCGCTAGGATTTCAGGGGGGCGTTGGGGTCCAAGGGTCTGTAGGACCGCATGGTTTACAAGGGTCTGTAGGCTTACAAGGAACTAATGGGTTTCAGGGGTCTCAGGGCTCTATAGGGCTTCAAGGGTCCTACGGGCCCCAAGGGTTTCAGGGCGCTTTAGGGCTGCAAGGAACATCTGGAAATGGGCTGCAAGGGCTGCAAGGGCTGCAAGGGTGGCAAGGAGAATTTGGTTATCAAGGGCTGCAGGGAGGCCAAGGGCTGCAGGGAGGCCAAGGGCTGCAGGGAGGCCAAGGGCTGCAGGGAGGCCAAGGTGGCGGGGGGTTTCAAGGTACCCAAGGGTGGCAGGGGTCTATAGGTTTACAAGGGTTTTTTGGGTTGCAAGGAGCTATTGGGTGGCAAGGATCAATAGGGCCCCAAGGAATTAGTGGGTCTGTGGGGCTTCAAGGGTCTCAAGGGTCTGTAGGTATCCAAGGGTCTATAGGACCGCATGGTTTACAAGGGTCTATAGGGACACAGGGAATCGTAGGGGCACAAGGCAGCACAGGGCTTCAAGGTAATACTGGAGATCGAGGGCCTCAAGGCGAAGCAGGGTCGGACGGCATTGACGGCATTGACGGAGCTCAGGGAGCCCAAGGCGCGCCGGGGACGGCTGATGACGGAAATGATGGAGCTCAGGGGCCTCAAGGCCCAGCAGGCTCTAACGGCGCTCAGGGAGCCCAAGGCTCTAACGGCGCTCAGGGGACTCAAGGCCCAGCAGGGTCGGACGGGAATGATGGAGCTCAGGGAGCCCAAGGCGCGCCGGGGACGGCTGATGACGGAAATGATGGAGCTCAGGGGCCTCAAGGCCCAGCAGGCTCTAACGGCTCTAACGGCGCTCAGGGAGCCCAAGGTAGCCGGGGAGCCCAAGGTAGCGCAGGCTCTAACGGCTCTAACGGCTCTAACGGCGCTCAGGGGCCTCAAGGCCCAGCAGGGTTTGACGGCATTGACGGCATTGACGGCGCTCAGGGAGCCCAAGGCGCGCCGGGGACGGCTGATGACGGAAATGATGGAGCTCAGGGGCCTCAAGGCCCAGCAGGCTCTAACGGCGCTCAGGGAGCCCAAGGCTCTAACGGCGCTCAGGGAGCCCAAGGTAGCGCAGGCTCTAACGGCTCTAACGGCTCTAACGGCTCTAACGGCGGTCAGGGGGCGCAAGGAAATCAAGGAAGCCAAGGACTTCCTGGGTCTGACGGGGCTAACAGCGCGGCTCTTAATGGGCTACAAACTGCTTTTAATACACTAGCCCAGCAGTTAAGCAATGTTGAAACCCAGCTAAGCGCGCTACAATCTTGGGCTGGAAGTCTTGGAGTAAGCGCTAGTTGCCAACCTGGAGGATTGGTGCAAGTTAATCTCACTGGCAACACGCTATAAAATTAAAAAGTTATCCACATGGCTGTTTTAGATACTGTAACAATTAGTTGTCCTGGTTCTTGTTGCGACGATATATGCGCGGATAATGCGATGTCCAGCACTCCGGCGGGGGCTGGTTATTATTCGTGGTGGGGGGGCAACCAGACGGGATGTAATTCTTGCCACCCATTGCAAACCGAAACTATAGAAGGTGTTACATGTTATTGGTGCAATTACTACAATTGTTACGATTGGGTCAGCGTAGAAGTTGGTTTTGTATGGGTAGGCGGTTGTAACTGGGGATGTGTATAAATTATGAACGCCCAAGATATTAAAAATTTGATGTACGGATTAACAGTCATGGACAGGCCGACAAAAAGGGCTTTTTGGTTAGCCAAAGGGTTTAACAGAATGGGGCCCGAGAGGCTATTGTCTTACTGGGAAAATAGACTAGCAGAAAACAACCCGGAAGATACTAGCATGTTTTTAAAAGCTTTAGAAGATTACCGCGTAGCTAACAGGAGGAGAAAGCTTGTGGATGCTACAGTAAGAGAAAACGAGATACGTAAAAATAATGTTTTACAAGAGATAAAAGCGAAACGTTCACAAAATTCCAGCTACCCTGGAGCAGCTACTATGGTTAAATCAGCAGTTATAGCTGCGGCGAAGTGGGCTAACAATGGGTTTAAGTCAGCCTCTGAAACTGCTATTATGTCCAGGACGAAGATTTGTGAGTCTTGCGAATTTTGGTCTCCTGGGGCTTTGAGGCAGACGGGTAGGTGCAGACGGTGCGGCTGTGCTACTTGGGCTAAAATTAGAATGGCGTCTGAATCGTGCCCTGAACAAAAGTGGGTTGCAGAAGTATAATGAGAATTGTAGTGCCCGTATCAAAGCATGACGCAGGCTTAACTGAAGAGTTTTGCGAGGCTATAAATGTTTTTGGACCTTACAGTAACCATGTACTAACTGTAGTAGCTCGTCCGTCTGATTTTGGGGTAGCTGAAAAAGTGCTTCAAAATCTCACTAAGTTTAGCTTAAATTTTAAGTCATCTGAGTTGATAGTTTTCGAAAAAAATGGCCCTGAAGGGTGGCCTCAGGGGCCCAATTTCTATTGGACTGAAACTATTAAATTTTTAGCGGGGTGCGAAAATGCACTTCCGTGGTTTTGGATGGAGATGGACACTACTCCAGTAATCTCTGGATGGTTAGACCTGTTGGAGTTGGAGTACCGTGAGTCTAAAGCTGTATGCTTAGGAGTTGTGCATAAATCGGAGTTTGCTTCGAGCCCCCACTTAGCGGGGGTCGCTGTATACCCACCTAGATTAGACTTAGAGATAGATAGTTGGCGTCACGTAACTAGCACTGACACAGCTTTTGATGTGTTTTGCGCTTATGAGATTGTCCCGAAGTCTTTAAACACCGGTTTAATCCAGCACAATTTTAGGACTGGGGGCTACCACTGCTCTGATCGCGGGCTTAAGGGGTTCGACTTGCAAAAGCACCATATGAACGAAAGTTTTGCGCTACCTGTAAAAGATAGCGCTGTTGTTGTTCACGGGTGCAACGACGGTTCGCTAGCTAGAGTGGTGTCGGGTAGGTGTAACCCAAAAATTTACACATATTTTGAAGATTTGGGGAGGCCCGAGCAGGAGGCGCTAGTCAACGCGTGGGTTTTAAATTGGGGTGCTCACGGGTTCGAGCCTATTGTTCTTGGAGTGGAAGATGCCAAGAAGAGTGATTTTTACGAAGAGTTTATTTCGGCAATGGAATCTGTTCACATGGCTATTATGGGAGCTCCTTTGGGGGACTATGGCAAATCTTGTTACGCAAGATGGCTGGCTTACTCTACTGTAAAAGGAAACTTGAGTTTCTCAGTATCAGATTACGATGTTTTTAACAGAGATTTTTTGGAGATTAGACGGGATAAGTTAACTTTTTTTAATCATAATTGTCCTTGTTTTGCTTACGGAAGCCCCAGCCAATTTTTAAATTTTTGCAAAATAATGGCATTTGTAGCGGGTCAAAATCTACAGAATAGACTAGAAAAACATGATTTTAGGCATTTTAACGATCAAGAGTTTCTTTGTTTGTTTGGTCGAGACTTTCCCGACGCTTTTGAGTGCGTACCGTGGAAAGACAGAATCGTGTCTTTATACGGAGAGCTTGATAAAAGGGAACTGGTGCACATAGCTCATATAGCTGTGCATGATATGAAAATTAAACACCCTAACATATACGGAGGGGTTAACTCGGACGCACTAAGAGTCCATTTCTCTAGAGACTTTATTTAAGTAGAGCTATGGGGGACAAAAAAAATATACCCGTTTTCCTGCACATTCCTAAATGTGCTGGCATATATGTTAGAAGTTGCCTGTTGTCGTTTTTAAGACGTTACTGCTGGTATAAGTACAGGGAAGTGCCAAAATTTGTATGCGGATACATAGAAGTAGGCCACTTTTATAGCGCCCCAGTCAAAAAGAAACATCTAGTATCTACAATTGGTGGGGCTCATATTGAGTTTGCGGCATTCCCACCTATTTCTGCTGATTTTATTGCTTACGTGGTGTTTAAAAGTCAAGTTCCAGAGCAGTTCAGGGTCGATGGATTGCATTTTTCTATGACGCACGACGAATTTTTAAACATGTTGGAGTCTGACGATTTGGACGTGTTCGCTGCCGTTGTTACGTCTGAAATGCTAGCTAACAATTCGTTTGAGACTTTAGCTGCTGTAAATCAACTTGTGCCGTACAACTTAACCTATTTTGCTTCAGTAAAAACCCCATTTGAGCGGGCGCTTTCAATGTACTACGTACATAAACAACAAGGGGATTCTATACCCTCTATGATGCTGCTGCCTTTTTATGAATACTCTTTTAGCGAGTTTAAGTCTTTCTTATTGTCTAGCGACTCAGAACCTGGGTGGGTTACCAAGTTTTTAGTGGGAGCTTTAGGAGATGACCTGTCTGCCGTGGATTTTTTAGCCTACCCAATCCAAAGAATAAACGAGCTCCTATTTAGAGTGTTCTCTGATGCGTACGACTTAGAAGTTATCCCAGAAGAGTTCAAACCTTCCGAAAATGGTATACTGGGGTATCCGAAAGTAAACGAAACTAGCATAAAGTACAAATACAAGTTAGAAGATTTGTCTTTTGAAGAAAATTCTAGGTATTTGGACTTGCATTCGGAAGATTTAGCTGTAATAGATTTTTTACAAAATGCGCCATGTTGCAAACTGAACCATAACTAATAAGAATAATGCACAATATTAAACTGAGCGACAAGCAAGCGGGACTTCTAAAACTTTTCCTAGGGCGAACTGTTATTCAAGGAAACGAGGTTGTTAAATTTATGGATCTAGCTAAAGCCATAGGTCAAGCTGAAGTTGTGCCTGACCCTATAGATATTGATGCTTTAGAGGGTGTGAACTCTGAGACTTTAGAGAATGCGGTTTCTCCAGAGGGGTAGCTATGACTGCTTTAGACGCCTACACCTTATTGGCCAAGTATGTGAAGGCTCCGGAGCCTGAAGTAGATCCTATAACTGGAGATTTGCTGCCTGCTGTGGATTTACCGTTTTCTGACTTTGCGTTAGTTTTAAATGTCGTATTGAATAGATTCTACAACTCAGGTAAATGGAAGGGTCTAACGACAGAGTCTGTTGTAAACTTAATCGGAGACCAAACGGAGTTTGACTTACCCGCCACGTGTGAATCTATCCTTGGTGCTCAAGTGGGAGGGGTTCCTGTAGTGGTGTTTGGAAGGTTCCACCAGTTTCAACCTGGCGGGCCCGGGTCTTCAAACTCAGGGGTGCTGAGTATTTCCGACCAGGGGGACCGTAGCTACAAAGTTGTTGGAAAGTACGATTCTGATACTGAAGTTAAGCTGTTGTGCAAAAGAAGGTTTATACCTATAACAGATGAGAGCGATCCGGTGCTCCCAGATAACGAAGCTGCTTTGAAAATGGGGTTGCTGTCTTACTCTTACGAGGATAACAACGATCTAGAGCGGGCAGATCAGTATTTTACCAGAGCTTTAGAAATTCTTAACGGTGAGGCTAGGGAAGCTCGCGGAGCTGCTCAATACATGCTCCAGCAATCTCCTCACGGATTAAATTTAGGACAGCTTAGAAACTTGTACTAGCGTATGGACACCATAACTCAAAACTATAAATCGAAGCCTCTGTTTGAAGAGTCTGAAGAAGAAAAACGCAGGCGGGAAGCGGCTAAAAACTACCTATCTGCTAGAAGCACTTATGAAAAAGCTGGAATAGGGGCCGCAAATCCTTACTCAATGTCCAGAGACGCGTACAGGTCGTCTGACCCGGCCGTTGCTAGTAGTTTAACTGGGTCTTTAAAAACCGCTACAGAATCGGCTTTAAAAGCTGGTATTGGGGGCCCTGTCATGGCGAACGATGTTTTAAATAAAGGTCAAGCCAGAATTGTTGGGGATACTCTTGTTGGGGCTGCCGCTGGCATTTCTTCTTCTGAATGGGATAAGCGCGACAAAGCTGTTGCAGCGGGCGGAAAGCCGCCGATGCCTACTCGGGAAATGGTCGAGGTAGCGCCTGGCGTTAAGATGGGTCTAGATACTGCTAGGAACTACTACGCATCAAGAAACAACACGATTATGCAAGAGAACCAGACGGCCGATCGGCAGAGGAAGGCTGCTGATACGGTGAATACGTCTATAGCTCAAATGCGCCAAGCCGCAAAAGACAGGGATGCTTTGTCAAAACAAAGATCGGAAAATTTTTTCGCTGGGATTGCGCAGCGTAAAAGTGACGAGGCTTTAGCCAACCAAAACTTACGAGATACGAGACGTGCTGCTTCTAATGCAAGGCTCGTAGAAAGCGCAATGAAGGATGCCTTGCGCAGATACAGGTTCACTAACGGTAAGGAGGGCGCTTTAGTTACCCCAGACGCTATGGAAAAAGCTTCTAGCTTTCTGGCTGGAAGCTTAAAAGGTCTTGGACCCTACGACAACGAAGACGCTAGACGCAAATCTTTTGTGAAAGGGGTCCAAAATGAGCGAGAGCGTAAACAGAAAGAGTTGGCTCGCCTCAATCCTTACCAAGGTTCGATTTAAGGCTCCTCGAAATTAAGGACGTTGTTCTGCTCTAAGATAAGGAGCTGCGAGTCCAGCGTTTCGCTTTGCTTTTTTAAAATAGCAACTTCCTCCTGCACCCCGACAGTGTGGCGTTCCCCTTCTCCGCTCAGTTTTGCAGTTATGATAGTAGCATACTCTGATTGAAAGTCCGAATACACGTCGTTTTCTCCATTAAAATTGAACGGTTTAGACGGGGACACTAGTAGAGCATCTGATGCTGATTGCGCAAATGCGTCACCTGCGACGTTGGCGATTGCCAGCAATACGATTAGCTTTTTCATATAAGATAGAGTTTATTTGTTGTTTTTGTTTTTGCAACTATATTTTCGCCTTGCGAATGTTTTTTTGTTCGTCCATACTGTTTTGATTTTATGGGATACCTATTTGAAGACACCGCTGCAGATTTTGGGGTAGCCTCTCCAGAAGCCGATTACAACGAGGAGATATACGCCCCTGTTCAACTTTCTAACACCACTAAACGCATAACCAAGCCAGTAGACTTGGCTCAAGAGCAAGTCGATTACTATTCTATGTCTGGCAAGCTAAACAGAGAGAAGGAAGACTACGAACGTAAACGGCAAGCCGACTTGTTGCAGATAGATAAGATGCAAGACGAGGCTTACGATAGGCAAATTGAAATGCGCGCTAAAGCGGCTCAATGGAACGACAAAGTTAAAGCTCAAGAGCATGGGTCGGCTGTATCTGGAGCTTTGACTTCGTTAGACCCCACGGACCCGGAATACCAGTCTAAGGTTGACTCTTTGATCTCTCAGTATCCTTTAGCCCCGTTTGACGCTAAAATTAAGAGTGTACTGGATTCTAAAAAAGCTCTTTTTGACAGTGTAAAAACTGAGCGGGATAAAGTTAGGGACGCTGCGATTGCTAGGTCTAATTCCGACTATAACGCTCAGCGACAATTAGAGGTCAACAAACTTACAACTGACTACTCTAACGAAGTGAAAACTAGAGATGACGTATCTAAGATGTCAAAAGAAGCTAGATCCGCGTTTAACGAATCTATGTCTGCGGATGGGTCTAACATATATGAAGCTAGAGGCGCGGCCAATGATGTAGCTTCTACTGAAGTGACATTTAAAGATTACGATACAGCGTTGGAGCGAGTCAACGATTTGGGGCGTACAATTAAAGCGTACCGTACTGAAAAAGATAAGCTGGCTACAAATTTGGCCGCTGACCCAGCTACCGTAGAAAAACTTTCTGCGGCGTACGATGCTGACATAGAAGCCATGCAGAAAGAAATGAGGTCTAAACAGCTGAGGTTTATAGACCCATACGAAAAGAAAAAAGGTGGGGATACACAAGAGCGCCCTGAACCAAGCTCTTCTGCTAAGCCGTCTCGGATGTCTGTTAAATCACTTTTACCCGGCTCTAAATAAATATGATTATTGAAGATGAGGAGACTAGCGAACTAGAAACTTTGGTGCCTCCAAGTTGGGACGAGGTAGAGGCTGACGAAGAGTATAAGGCCTTAAGTCCATGGAAAAAACAGATGGCGCTGGGTAACTGGGTTACAGCTGTAAACAAATACGCTAAGACTTCTGGTGAGTATAATGACGACCCTCAGGCAGGGAAAGCAGTGCAAAGCTTTTTCAAAAGCAAATACGACGAGCTGAACAAAGACTTAGACCTTGCGGTAGAGTCTGGGCAATACGAAGACAATTTGTGGGGCGGGGCTAAGCGCTTACTAGACAGGGCTACACTTGGAGCCTCACAAATCGGCCCTAACGCTATCTCAATGGCCAACCGACTCGGGGAATTCGCGGTTGAAGCTCCGGGCGCTATGGGGCAGCTTTTAGATAGTGTGGGCCTTAATAAGCTTTCCCCAAGCGAAAAGGTGCAGCAGGAAGGGTTTCTTAAAAGCTATCGGGACTTTAGTGCCCCAGTTAGAGAAACTTTCAGACAGACTGCCGATTACTATAAAGGCAAATCTAACGAAATGGCGGAAGCTGGAGCCGCGCTTGGCGGCGGGTTTGTGGGAGAAGCCGTGCAAGCAGCAGTGCCTGCGGCTGCTGAGGCGGTTCAAGATATGGCTCTAGCTGTAGGGTCTGGTGGGGCTTCTATACCTCAAACTTTGGGGCGGCCTATGGCCGCTGCTATGCGGTCTCTAAACGTTAGCACAGTTCTTTCAGGAATTAGGTCTTCGGTGGCTACTTTAGACGAGGCGGAGTCGCAGTACATGAAAGAAGACCCCTCTCTTACTAGAGAGCAGGCTCGTCTTAAAGCTATGCCGGAGGCTTTAACTTCCGGGGCGTCTACAGCTCTTATAACTCGCCTTGGTGGTTTTACAGGTATTGAAAGTGTGTTGCTAAAAGGAGGCCCAAAAAGCCTACGCGGTAAAGTTTGGGAAGTCCTCAAAGAAGCTAGTGGCGAAGGTTTGGAGGAAGCTGCTGACCAATCTCTGCAAGATCTTTCAGAGCGGTTCTATCGAAACCCAGAAAAAGCTTGGTCGGACACATATAAAGAACTAGCTATGGCGTACTCGTTGGGGGCAGTTCTTGGCGGCGGGTTCTCTGCTGCTAGCCAAACATTAAACTCAGCTGCTGACAAAGCGAAAGACGCTGGGGCTCCCCAAACAGCCGCCGCTTTGCGAGAACGAGTAGAAAAAGAAGCGGCGATTAAAACTACTCAGCTTTTCGGAGACTCTGAGTCTTCTTCCGAAGCAGACGCACTCGCCGATGAGCTGCTTGGTGAAATGGAGGGAGAAGACGAAGTTGAAGGCCCGTCAACACAAGACGCCCAGAACGCCTACGACGAGAAACCCGAGCAAAAGTTCACTCCGATTAACGAGGGTGTAATATCTCAGGACACTACCAAGCAAGATCAGCAGACATCGGAGCCGACTGTAACGACTCCAGAGCCGACTGTAACGACTCCAGAACCGACTGTAACGACTCCCCCCACTTTGCGTGAGTCGGTAATTGCCTCTGGAATCCCTGAAGAAGCGGCCGACTCTTACATCTCCAACCTGCAAGCCGAAGGCATATCCGACGAGCAAATTCAAGAGATGGCCGACAATGGTCGCGCCCTTCGAGAAGAGACTGCTAAAAGAAATGAAGCCGAGGCCCAGGCTAAAAGCGATTTAGCGCGGCGAGCCAGAGCGGGAGACCCAGAAGCGCGAGCTCAATTAGAGCGCGAACGCGGCGTTAATGTAACGACTCCCTCCCCTACCCCTGTAGCAGAAACTGCAACACCCCCTACAGTCACAGAAATTTCCCCACAGCAAACTACCCCCCAAAACATCGAAGGAGGTGATTCTAATGAGTTGCGGATGCGGAACCAAGAAGAAGGGCAAGGGCGGACGGAAGCACTAAACGCCGATTCTGGAGCTGGAGCCGAGGGAGCTGTGGCTACACCACTTCCCGCCGAAGCTCCAGCTCCGCTTTCCGAAACTCCGGTTGCAAAACTTCAACAGAAGCGTGCAGAATCAAATCCTGAGGAGTTTGAAGACCTAGACCCCGAAACCCTGCTATCTGACCTCCCTGCAACGGAGGCGGTCGACTTACTGCGACAAGTTGGTAGCACCTATGAGGCCCCTGCGGTTGAAGGTGACGAGACTTTTGCGGACTACATTGAGCGAACTGGTGTGTCAGTATACGATTTCGACACGCGTCCGACTGTACTAAACGAGCAAGAACGGAGGTATGTCCAACAAGGTAAAGACCCATTTGAGGGGCTCAAAGACCTAGCGGCTGGGCGTGCTAAACCTGAGGACTTTTCGCCTGCGGTGCAGGCTGTGTCGCAGGACACTCCTGAAGAAGCCGAGAGGCAGAAAAAAGCTAAGGAGACCGAGGAGTTTTACGCTAAGGTCGGCCAAGAGTCTGAGCAGAACGAAGCTAACGCTGCAGGTAAGCCTATAACGGCAGAACAAATTGTTAAAGCTCCAGTTGAACTCAAAGGCGTTAAGGGGGAGGTAAGCGGAAAAAGTCTGCCTGTTCGACAAGTCATCACTGACGAAGTAGACGATCGCGGAGTTGCAATAACAAAAGTTGTCCCTGGTTTTGTCAACGACGCAAACACTATGGCTGAGGTACTGAGCCAAGATAAAGGCGTCAACCGAGTCTACGTGCCAAAAGAAGACGTAGCTAATATAGACCCAGAAGACATTTTTATTAAGTACGATGAGAGCGGGAATCCGTACGTTGTTGCTGCTAGGCATGGAAACTACGGGGTAGTTTATTCCGGCACGGGCCTTACTCAAAATGGGGAATCGCTCGCCGATCTCCACGAGCCTACTCGACAAAAGAACAGTCAAGCTCAGATACAGGGTAAAAGGGCTAAAAAGTTAGCTAAGCAAGCGGGGGTTTCAGTAGACGAAGTCGCTATTCCCGAGATGACCGACAAGTTTACTGAACGGGTAAACAACGCGCCTATTTCTAAACAAGAAACAGAGAAGCCTGAGGCAGTAGCCAAAACGTTAAAAGCCATACAAGACAAAGCTATGGCGCTGTCTGGTGAAGCCGTTACAACTGATAACGGTTTAGTTGTAACTATTGATGCCGAACTAGCCGATAAAATCGGAGTTGCAGCTACTAATTTGTACATGGCCCGTTTGCGTGGGGTGGACCGGAAGGGCAAGTTCAAGGACGCTTCTGGAGTTGTAGCAGACATCAAAAAGAAAGTTGTCGCGAAACTTAAAAAGCGACCAGGAGCCAGATCTGGCGTTTCGTTAGATCAAAATGTGGGGGACGGTAGTTCTACCGTTGGCGACTTGATGGGCCAGACGGATCAGAACTTAGACAATATGGGGTACGCGGACGTGCCGCTAGATACTCAGGTATCGCAAAATGCAGACGCTCCCACTCAGGGCCCTACGACCACTACAAACAATGCACCTGCAGGAGCGCCAGAGCTTAACGAGTATGATAGTATTGCTGCTAAGGCTATGTCCGAGGCTGAAAAGGAGCTGGGGGATTTAGACTTAAAGAACGGCACAAAGAATTTGGCGGTCTGGAAAGAAACTCTCGCCATGCTTAATGGCGGTAAGAAGCGGAAAGACCTCACCCCAACACGCGCAAAGATTGTCAAAGAGATGGACGCACGGATGCGCGAAAGAATGCGCGATCTTATTTCTCAGCAAACGGTAGAAGTTGACACTAAAAAAGCTAAAAGCGTTTTATCTGCGGAGCCTCAAGCCGTTTTAAATCAGGAAGAGAAGCGCACTCTAATCAAGACAAACGTAGATAAAATTATAGATTGGAACGGCGGTGCTACCCAAGAAAAGTTTGACATTAAACGTGTGCTTTTGGGGATAGCTGAAGACCCCAAGCAACCTCAACTTGTAAAGATTTTTGCAAAGTTTATCGGGTCTTCAAACGTAGATTTCTCTGGAGTGTCGTTTGAAACTCTTGCCAGCCTGCAAAAAGACAAGAACTGGGCGGGACTCTATACTAGCGGGGACAGCTCAAGCACTGGTAAAATTCAGGTCAACGTAGGTAGCTTTCATCGCGGGTCGATAGGGCAGACAATTGTTCACGAAGCCCTACACCATGTAGCTTTCCACAAGCTCCGCCCTTCGTACAACAGAACTGGAGTTGAACGCGAAGCGTACCGAGACCTTACAAAGATTCTTACCCACATTCGCCGTCAGGTGCTAGAGCCAGAAAAAGGGCAAACGCTTTCTCAAGCAGCTCGCAAGATGTTTAGCCGAGGCGACGACATGTTCTATGGGTTGTCAGACCTTGACGAGTTGTTTACGGAAACGCTTACGAACACGCGCTTTTCGGTATGGATGAGCACTCAAGCTCCTTTGCCGGACATCAAGCTTAAAAACACAAACATTTTTAAGAACCTCTACGAGCAAGTAAAGCAGCTGTTTAAAAATCTTATTGGCGGTCAAAATGTCCGACCCGACAGTTTGCTTAGTCAAGCGATGGACAACATCTTGGCGTTGGCTCAAGACCCTCAAGATGACGCTAAAATTCGCGACTACCAACAACGAGCTACGGGAGGCGAGAAAAAAACAGCGGAGTCTAAATCAAAACAGGCTAAACCTGTTAAAAGTCGCTTGGAGACCGAAGCAGAGAAAATTAAAACTGGGAGAAATTACTGGGTAACTCCCTACGGTAAGGTCATTGATGTTTTTGAAGAAGCCACTTCAAGAGATGATGAAGGGGCTTCTGCGGCTTCGCATGGTCTTTACATTAAACAATGGGTAGCAGACAGGCTTCGAAATTACACTCCGGATAAAGATGAAAAAGGCATGGCCGTTATTATCGAGTCAAAAGTCAAAGACTTGGTACGAGAGCAGCCCTCTCTTAAAAACGAAACCACTGATTCCGAAATAGAAGACCAGTTTCAAGAACAGGTGTCTATGGCGGAGGTTTACGGCACGGAGCCACCAGATCGTGACGAGTTTTTCTCTCAAGCAAAAAAAGCCGCTGGGCCATCCCCACTGGCGTATGTACAAGCGGCTCAGGAATCAGGGTGGATTCGTATAACTTCTGACGCTTCCGTTGCAAAGATTCGTGGTGCGCGAACCGGAGCGGCTTTTGGGGGAAACATCCATGTAGAAACCTACGGTCCTGCCCTTTCTCTCGATGGGAAATCGTTTATTTCAGCGCTAACAAAAGCCAAAGATGGAGTTCGTGTCGTTTCGCAAGGAGCGGTTCAGAAAAAACAAGCGGAGCGGCCTACTCAGATTTTAGCGTTTAGACAAATGTTCGGAAGAGAAGAAGGGTACATGGCTTACAAAGGCAGCTTAAAAGATGTCCAAGACTCTAGAGTAGCTGCTGTAGAAGAAATGGTTCAAAACGCCATCGGATCTATACGCACTCCGGTAAAATCTGAGAACCTTAACGGGCATCCGGCGCAAGCCAGAATGGGTGAGTCGGGGGAGCTGGAAATTGTATACGATCCAGAAGCAATAGCTATTGAGACCGAAGGTCTTAACGACGAGGAAGCCGCTAAAACTATATCTAAGCTGCTTGGTCACGAGAACCTCCACATCGCCGGAATGATAAATGACTATTCGACTCCTGATAGCAAGGGTCGCATTGGACGTCAAAAAATTGAAGCGTTTCACGACGAAGTGATGACGGACGAAATGCGACAGGAGACAGCTGACGCTTACGTTCGCAGGTTCGACGGCATGACTGACGCCGAGTACCTAGAAAGAAGGAACAACTTTTTGTCGGATAAAGTAGCCGTGGCGGGCGAATACAAGCGCATGTTCACAGAGCGTTATCTTACTGGAGAGTCTTACGAAGACTCCCTTAAAACCCTAGAGAATAAAACAGGGGATAAGTTTTCTGATATAGTTCGCAGCATAGCAGACTATCTTATGGGGCGCATTCGTATGGTGCTGGCTAGATACCAGCTAACCAAAGACCCTAGGCTCGCTGCCGTAATTCTTAATGACAGCCAAATGTTACAGCGCCTTAACTCTGCAACAGGGTCGCTGGGCGACAATGTCACAGAGATAAGGTCAGAAACACTCAACGCCTCTAAAGTAAACTCCCAGAAATTAGCAGATATTCGGCTCGATGTTAGAGGGAGTAAGCCTCACTATTCTGGGGAACGCGCAGGGCTTTGGTACCCCAAGATAGTAGACGGGAAGATAACAAATATAGATGCAATTCCGGATGACCCATCTTTGAGATTTGTACACAACGAAGGGATGCTAGGGAGCGATGTGTATACTGCGGGGGAATTTAAAAATTTCTTATATAGCAGAAGTGAAAGCCTTAGATTTTTTAATAGAAACACATACTCAGTCTACAAAGTCGGTGACCCTGTCTCTCAAGAACTGGCAGACGAGATCGGCATAGACCCGTTGAACGCCTCTAAAGCACAAATCCGCCGAATGAAAAGGAACTCTGCTGGATGGAAAGCTAGCGGTTGGTTTGGACAGGGGCTTATGGATCAGAAAGTATTTAACAGGATAGCCCAACAGAACGCGGAAATTCGAGGCGCTAATTATAGGGTTCAAGAGACGGCTAAAAAGTTCCAACGTCTTGTGAAGGAGCACAACCCTAACCCAACAACGCTCCAAGAAGCTCTGGGCAGCACCGACAACGTGTTAACAGACGCTCAATACGACAGCTGGAAAAAGATGGTTAAAGCGGCGAAAAGCGAAACAGATCTGGCAAAACGTCAGTCGGCTATAGCGGCTGCGGATAACTACCGGATTAGTCAAGTGCAAGCCAACAATGTACAAAGGAAAGCCGATAGACTATCTGCTCTAAACCAACTACCACAAGACTTGAGGGATGTGGTAGAAACTATGCGACAGCACATTGACCAGCTTAGCAAAACAATGATTTCAGAAGGCATAGTAGGCAAGAATCTACAAGCCACTCTTGGGGCTAACATGGAAGTATATTTGAACAGGTCGTACGAAGTGTTCGATAACCCTGAATGGGCTAACTTTATACTAACTGATAATTCGGAAGATTCGCAAAGGATACGTAACAATGCGGCTACAATGTTTAGGGCTCAGCTTGTCGCGGAAGAAGCTCGAAAAATTCGCAGAAACGCCCGCATTAACAATCAAACTGTGCCTACAAGACAGCAAGCTCTAGCAGCAGCTCAAGCTACAGTTGCCGACACCGACGTTCAAAATCTTATGGAAGATTACCTTAGGGTTGGTGACGATAGCGCAGCAGACATGTTTTTAGGAGGCAGGGTGCCAGGAAAAAAAGACACGTCTATAATCACTTTGCGGGGCCAAGTCCCCAAAGAGCTCCGCGAGCTTATGGGTGAGTACAAAGACGTCGGGGTTAACTACGCCAAGTCTTATCTAAAGATGGCGAGCTTTATAGCCCACCATAATTTCCAACAAGATTTTTTAGATATGGGGCTTACTAGAAGCACCCCTTTCCTTTGGAAAGAAGGTGTTAGCCCGGGTAGACGCCCGCTGGGGTGGGTGAAAGTGTACTCAAGCATGTCTGACTCCCCCAACCCAAATCCTATGGCAGATGTGTACGGGCCTCCTATAATTGGAGAGGCTTTTACCGAGCTGAATAAGACGTACGAACAAAAGCCGATAATGCAATGGATTACAGGGCTAACCGGAATTGCAATGGCGTCTAAAACTATTTATAACCCGCCACAAACATACGTTAGAAACTTTGCGGGCAACGGACTGTTGATGTTAGCCCAAGGGTACGTAACAAACGACATATCTAAACTAGGTTTCTTTAAGCGTTTTGGCAACTCAATGTATACTACAGGAGAAAGACTTGTGGGAATGCAGCCTGAGCGTTCTAATCAAGTAGTAGACTATATCGAAAGGCTGGTAAAGCTGGGCGTTATGGGTGACAACGTTAAAGCCACAGTCATTAAGGATCTTACGTCTGTAATTTTTGACAGGGACCCTAAAAACGCTTTTAACGAAAAGCTTTCTTCCCTGATGAGCCTTGCAAAAAAAGGTAACGATAGGCTTGTAGACGCCTACTCAGCTGGGGATGATTTTTGGAAGATTTTGGCTTTTGAATCAGAACGAGCTACCTTTGAAAAAGCTTACCCGAAGGCAACTCCTGAAGCCTTGGACAGAATGGCGGCTGACAGAGTCAGGGCGGTACTTCCGACGTATAGCGAGATCCCCAAGTTTGTAAAAGACATAGTCAAAGGGCAGCCGTACTTAGCTCCGTATATATCGTGGACTAGCGAAATTATACGTACAAGTCTAAACACACTTAAGACTGGGTGGGACGATGTCAAAAGCGGTAACCCAGTATTGCAGAAATCTGGGTTAGTGCGTATGGGCTCTATGCTTGTAGCGCAGGGGCTTCTTGTGGCGGCGGCTGGGACAATCCGTTCATTTGCACAACTGGACGATGATGACGAAGACGCCTTGCGAAGATTCCTGCCTGAATGGCAGGTTAACGCTTTAGTAGCTCTTACAGGTAAAACAAAAGACGGTAAGGTTTCTTTTTGGGACCTAAGCTACCTTAACCCGTTTGATGTGATACAAGAGCCTTTCACTGCCATGACAAACGAGTACAAGCAGGGCGGTTCTGGTTGGGATGTGGCGGCGGCTGGGCTGGACAAGGCTATGGCTCCTTGGACGGGGGAGCAATTGTTCTTTGGGGCCGTTGCGGACGTTGCGCGTGGATACACTAAAGAAGGGTATCCGCTGTACGAAAAAGCAGATTCAGACTGGAACAACTTTAAAAAAGGGGCTGATAGGATTTGGTCAGCTGTTAAGCCTGGAGCTGTCAATTTTGCGGAGCGTATAGTCAAAGCTTATAAAGGGGATGTGTCTCCTAGCGGGAAGGTCTACAACATTGAAGACGAGCTGAAGGGGGCTATCCTGGGCCAGAAACCGAGTGAAGTAGACTTGCTGCAAGTTTTCCAGAACAAAAAACTTGGAGCATTTAACCGAATGCTAGAGTCGTCTACAAATCTTGCTACGAAAGAGTACCGTACAAGGGGGACAGCCGACCTAGATAAAATAAAAGATGACTATAGGCAATCTAACGACTCTAGGATGAAAGCGTTTGTAGAGATTCGCAAAGACGTCGACGCTTTAATTATGATGGGCGTCCCTAAACACAAAGTCTACGGAGCTATGCAGGCTCGCGGGGTTAGCAACGACGACATCAATCAAATAGCTGGCGGTAAATACGTGCGCAGGTTTCCTGGGAACGAGGCGTTAGAAAACGCTGTGGGGACCCCTAATTTTAGAGCGAGGATTCAGGCTTTAAGAGATGCGAAAGACTCTTACCCGCAAGTCCAGTCGATTATTTCGGAATGACCAAGTCGCCAGTGACCCAGCTAGATAATAAGAACGGCAAAGGTATGCCTACCGCGACAATCATAATAACCGAGGTCTGTACTACAGGAGCCACTGCAGACTCCAAGTCAAATTTAGTCTTTAAGAACACCCAACCGAAAGCGAATAAGCAGTACCAGCAAATAAGCAGTTTGAAGTAATAGGCCTCAAAAGCATACGCAACATAGTTTGAATAATATACGATGAACTCCATAAGAATGTATTTTGTTAATAAATCGTTGGTCCCGTCTGGTGGGTTTAGATACACCGAACCTGCCAGCGGGGTACAGTTTCGGTCTCTTTCGTGGAACGATCTGGCGTCTTCCGTAAGAAAACACCGTATCGCAAATGGTTACCCTCTGCCTCCTGGTTGGGAGAAGGAGTTGGAAGCAGAGGTTTGCAAACAGTATGAACCTGGCACTTGTATGTATGTTGATGAGACACCGAATGCCGAGGTTCGTTCAATTACAGTATCAGATGTAAAAAACTTTTTGTTAGTAGCATCTACTTGGATGGCTAAGGGGGGTAAGTTTGTGGAGCAGTCGGAAGCTGAGCGCCGAGCAAACATATGCGTAAGTTGCTCTAAAAACCAAGAAATTGTGGGATGCTCTGGGTGCAATAACTTAGTGTCAACTATTTCAGGGGTGGTGGGCGGCAGGGGCACAGGGCAAGACCCGTTTCTTAAAGGATGCGCTGTTTGTAGTTGCAGTAACAAAGCGCAAGTGCATCTTCCTTTAGAAATCCTACACAAGGGAGTTACGGATAACATGGAGTTTCCGGAACATTGTTGGAAAAAATTATGAGAGACTACAAAGAAGAATATAAAAACTACCAAGGAACGCCTATGCAAAAAAAACGCAGGGCTAAAAGAAACGCCGCACGACGTCGCATGGTTCGCGAAGGGAGAGCACGAAAAGGAGATGGAAAAGACGTTGACCATAAAGACTCTAACCCGATGAACAACTCACCATCAAACCTGCACATGATGTCGGCTAGCGCTAACCGAGCTAAGAAATAATATGGCTACTGGGCTTGTACTGATCTTTGGTAAAGGGGTGCAGGGACGGGAGCGCGCTTCCCTTTTCAGATGTGGGCGTTCGGGAGTCAAGGGCCGATAAGGCCGCCCAGTCCCACCGAGTAGAACGCTTCTTTGAGAGGCTCTCGGTCGTGTCATCCATCTGCCTGCTGTAATTATCGTAATTGCTAAGCCATGCGTGTCAATTTTCTAGAGACGACTCAGGCACTATGTCTATAGTGGGGTCTCGAATTAAATCAATGTCACTGGGCAGAGTTATATTAGGGAGCATATCGTTTACAAAACTAAACTTTTTAATGTTTAAGACTTTGCTTTGAGAAGGGTATCGCAAATATTCTCTATAGGATTCGTCTACAGTCTCTCCGATAGCCGAAAAGAAATTTGCTACAAACTTAGCCCAGTAAACCCCAATAGGATGATGGTGGCACCCAAATAATAGATCGCTTTTCCAATTGCTTTCGATAAAAGAGGTCATGTCAATTTTGATTGAACTTGAGTGCGCTTTTTCTTGAAGCCTTTTTTTGTTGTCTTCTATGCTAACAGAAGCTTTATCTAAAAGTATTTCACTGAATTTAGGGTCTTTTTCATTTACCAAATACTCGAATATGTCTCGCCTATTTTTAGTCACTTCTTTGTATATGTACTTTAATACCGGAGCCAGGGATGCTTCGCATACAGGATAGCCAAAGAACCTATTGTTTGGGATGCATATTGAAGCCCCCGTAACTATATTTTCAATTAAGTAATTTGTATGCAATGCTTCACACGCAGCTTGCTCTATAGGCTGATAGATGAAGTAATCTGCTTTTTTAACGCACTCATGCACTTTATCAGCGTAGCTTGTTTGCCTATAAACGCTGTCCACCCATACGGCGAAATTTTTATAGGTTCCGTGAAAATCTAAAAGCCCCGAACTTTCTGAGTCAATAACTTCATATTTGTCAGAGTAATACGTGTTTACCCACGTGGCTATTGTGGACGCATGGCAATTCCCATAAAATAGTAGTTTCTTTTTCATATATCAGTAAGCCCTGGTCTTTTATTGTCTGATTTAATGGCGCACAGCCAACAATGGGTAACCGCAACTTGGTTATCCCACCATACCGTTTCGTTTCTAAAAATCTGAAACTTAACTGTAGTGTTTCTTATGTACTTCGCTTTTGACGATTGTGTGTAATACCAAAAGCTGTTTTCATTCCAAAAGCTTACATGAGTTGGGTCTTGCCAAGCTCCTCTCCCATCTGTGGACGGAACTTCAATCATAGCCCACCCCCCGTCGGCCAAGACCCGATGTATCTCGGACATAGTTTTAATAGGATCTCTCAAATGTTCTATGATGTGGCTAGCATTTAACACCCCAACAGAGTTGTCTTTTAGAGGTATCCCTTCGTTCAAATCGCAAATAATATGAGCGTCTTTTTGGTCTATAGATATGTACCCTGGTTTTGGGTCAATCCCACCTCCTAGATCTACTTTAAGTAAGTTTTTCAACTCACAATCTCTTTCAGCTAGCCTAAACGCGTATTCTTTAAATATTCTAACCGTCTCTGTCTGAATCTTAGAATTTTTCTCCAACCAAGTGTTGTCTCCGGTGATACGATAAACATAAAGTGGCTTAGGTATATGAGCCATTTTTGTTTTAAGGTATGTCCTAATCATCAGTTCTTGGTCGTCACAAATTTCGAGATTTGGGTTATGCCCCCCAACCTCATTGTAAACAGTTTTTCTCCAAGCACGAACGTGATCAGGAGCGTACCAAATAAATGCTACTGATCGACTGGACGGTTCGAAACTGTGCATTCTAAAAAGTTCTTTTTCTCGCCATTTAACTTTGTCGTACGTCCACCCATGCTTGGGGTTAAACGGGTAGAACTTATCCTGCATATGAAGTTTTAAGTCGTCAGAGTACACAAACCCGACCTCTTCATCTGCAAACGCTTTATTAAGCTCCTCCAAGCAGTTCTCAATAAGAATGTCATCATGGTCCATTTCTACTAAGACATCTCCCGACCCTCTAGAAAAAGCTTCAAACTTGTGGAAACCAACAAAGTTTGGGCCTTGTGGGGCTTCATAAATCTTTATTTTATCTTCGTTTTTTTCGGCAAAACTTAAAATACTATCTGGCAGCCCTGACTTAGTCACAGATCCATTTAACCATAAAACCCACTCCCAGTTCGAATGGGTCTGGGCAACTATGCTATCAAATAGTTCAAGCAAATATGGGTTTTCTTTATGAGTAGGGGTGATTAAACTAAACTTAAGATTGTTCATTTTATGTCACTTAATATTAAAAAAGAACAGTTGCACTAAACGCTCCGTCTCTTCTGAGTATTCGCTTGCAGAATGGATTAGTTTTGCGTCCCAAAGAACTAACCTATTGTACACCGATCCTACCTTGTCTACTAACTCCCAATAAGAGGGATCCAACAAAGAGTCTTTCGTGAACACTACTTCGTTAGAGCTTCGTTGCTCGGAATTCTGGACTTCCAGGGGGTGCTCAGGAGGTCGCCTACACCCTGTTTTTTTGTGCTTCCACATAGACGTTCCCATAGAAGGGGGCAGGTTTGGGGTTAAGTAGACTGCTCCAGCGTAGTCTTGGCTATCGGCGTGGAACACCAAAGGGTCTTTCTTAAGGGTCTTCTGAAAAATACCGTTTGCACTTTGGCCCAGCCAATCAGAAATCTCTACCCCAAGTAACCTTTCAAACTCTTCTTTTACATAAGGCAAAAGAAGTGTGTCCTGGGACCTTAGCCCTTTGTAAAACTGCAAGTTTTCTCGGAAAGGTTGTTTTAAAGCGTGCTCTCTAATTTTATCTGGGTTGTCATAAAAGTTATCTACAATTAGAATGCTGGGTTTATTTTTATTAAACACCGTGCGGAAGTTGCTGTTAATGGACGGTAGCTCGTATTGTATCATATTATTTTATAGTTATTTTTTGTTTTGTTTTCTTTTCAAACCACTTGTTAAAATGCCCAAAGTCCCGTGGTTCTGTGACTTCGGCATTGGTTTCGCAAACGTCGCATTTGCCGTAGTGCCAGCACGAGACGGCCCGCTGCTGGGTGCCGTTTTCCTTGCCGCATGGTAGGCATGTCCATTTTGGGTAAGGCTTCATATTGTGCGACGGTCACTTTTTAGACTTTTTAAGTGACAAACAGACTTTATGGAGCACTTGAGCAACCTCATCAGTAATTGAGGACGGGTTTATCTCTTTTCTACTGTTGCTAATCACATCTCTTACAAGAGGCTCTCCGAAAAAACCTAATAAACGCCGGAACTCCAAGTTCGGGGCGTACCATTTTCCTTCGTATTTAAATAGCGCTCCACATTCGGAAGCGTCTCCTTCGTATTCTGATGCTGGGTATTGTTGTGTCATAAATCGCAATTTTCGCAGTAGGGGCGCCCGAACCGACACGCCCTAAGCGCGCCTCCGCAATCGGGGCATAGGCCCAATGCAACAACAAACTTTTTCCAATGGAACTGGAGTAGTTTTTTGATGATAGTGATTTGCGGAGGCGGCTGTTTACTCATTCGATAGGGCGTAATGTAGTTCCGTCGAATCCGAAATGTCGGATTATTGTCTGAACTTGGGGGTCTTCTATTTCGTCTTCGTGTACTAGTAGAAGCCTTAAGTCCTTTGGACGAAACATAGAGACTACTGGAGGGCTATCTTCTTGATTGTAGACTCGTATGGAGGGGGTTTCGTCCAGCAAGGACGAAACGCTTAGCATAATGCTGTCTAAATCATCCGAGTCACCAGGGTCTCCGGTTATAGTTTTCTCGATGAGTGAACAGATATGTTTAGCGGAGTTTCTCTCCCGCATCTTTGGGCTAAGCCCAATCACATAGTCTGTATCTGGGTCAATGTCGTCGTCTGGGTTTGTATTCATTGGAGTTTTCTGTTGGTGTGATTGTTTAAAATGTCGCACGTTTTATGTGCGACAAAGATTTACCGTCTTCAACGATAGGCAGCACATAAGTCACAGGCGATGTAACACCTGAGTCTAAGTAACCTATAAGTCTGTTTAAAAGTAAAGCCGCTGCTGCGCATAGCAAGAGGGCTATAATCATAGCGGTAGCTTTTACAGCGAGGGACTTTAAGTGATATGTCATTGTAATGTCTTTCCTTTCGATGGGTGGTTTTTGATTTCTTGAACTACAGCGTTCCTTACAGCTCCCTCAATCCTGGCAACAAACGATGTGCCAACTCGTTCGAAGGGGTGATGAGGACGTAGTTGTTTGACTTGAGCGAGGATATACTCGCGAACTGCTTTCTGGTTTATTAGCATTATGGTAAAAGGTTTGCCAAAGTGTATAGCACCTTAGATAAAAGATTGCTGGGTCGCAGGGTTGAAGGCTCGGCCTTTCGGCGGTTCTCCAACCGGATCATAAGTTCCGCCATGATTAGCGGATGAATGCAGGGATTGCTCCCGTAATAGTGTTTGCCCATCAATTCGGATCTGTGTCTCAGATGTTCCATAGATATTATACCTTGTCAAATTTAATTGTTTTCGGATAGCTGCTCGAACTGTTTTCGAACGAACGGCTCTGTTGTCTCGTCGTCGTGCTCTACTAATGCGTCGAGTGTTGTAGTTAGCATACAGGCTAACGGAGCTGCTTTGTCTGCCAGCTTAGCCATCCTACGGATGTCAAGCATAGCAGCTTGGGCGGCTTCGTCGTTGTCTCCATGAATTAACTCAAGGAGTGTTGGTGTTATTTCTTCCCATGATGGGGTTTCGTTTGTTGTGTTTTCCATAATTTTTTTTATTGTTGGTAGGGCCGTAGGGCGTCTTTTAATTCTTCCATAACTTCGTCTATTGTTTTGTCGCACTCCCAGAAACGTGAGTAGGTGACGTGGGAGTGGCCGATGTTCTCGATTTCTAGTTCGTGCAGTGCACGTTTACTTGCTTCTAGTAATGTCTCTAGGTCTTCTTCAGTTGGTTTTCTCATATTAAATCTCCGTGTTCGTCGTAGCGCCAGCCGTTAGCATGGCTCAATTCGGCTACGTTTTCTTCGCTTGTTTGGTAGTCATACTCTGCGTTTAAAGCAGAGTATAGGTCTTGAGCTAAATCTTTAGCTTTATGCAGCACGGCGTCTAGCAGGCTGTGAGACATCGAGTCTACGAACTCAACTATTGGATCGTGAGATCCTTCTGATACAGGATATACATCTCCGCTAACCCCCATTGTATTCTCGTGGCTGTAATGACCGCTCTGCGTTATTTTGCCAATGATCTCCAACTCTGGGTTGGCGTCCTCATCGTCCATCTTTAAGATAACTTTAAGGGCTATAAACTTAGCAACGTCTTCTGGCTGCAGCCATTTCAAAGCTGCATCCCCAACGTAATTAAAGTCCGCTGTAAATGAAGCTCCGTCGCCCTGACTGTGGAATCCGGAGAAGTTTATGACGGCGTCTGTGAACCCGTGTTCTTTGAGCTTGTCTTCCCACTCTTCTATAATGTGAGAATGCCAATCGCCCCAGACAGACTCGAAACATCTATCGACTGCGCGGGCTTTGGAAGCATCGCTTAGCTCGTGGAATTCGAATTCTGTTTTAACATCATCTTGTTCAGCAATCATAATTTATTTGATAACTGCGTGTGGCACCCCAGCCACATCGAGGATTTCAATTGTTGTTGCTTTGCCGCTCATCACGCATCGGGGTTGTGACTTGCGATTTCGAGTGGCAATCGGAACTTTGCAGCTTAAGCCTTCTACAAAGTGGCACGCGTCTTTGAAGTGGATCGACAGGACATTCCTGCCTTTCTGCATAGAGAGCGGTTTATTGTAGTGGAAAAAGAAGTTGAACAACTTCCCTGGGACTTTAGCTGTGAAGGAATATGGTCGTTTGAGTGGGCGGGTTACTTTCATATAAGTTTCTTTTTAAGTTCAATACGTCTTTTAGGTATCACCCCCACTAAAGCCTGCGCCTTGGTCTCGGCGTCGGTATGTTGGGGTGTGCGGTGCATCCATTCTTGGGGTTGGATGCTAGAGCACCAGTCCTGCAATGAAGGGATGAAGCCCATGTCCTCGCGGACATGTTGCTCACCGATATAGCGAGTAGGCAACGTAGTGCCGTCGCTGTTTGTGATTGTTACTCCGAACTTCTCTTCGCAAGCATAGATGCCTTCCGAGTGATGCCGAAGCACACGATGCCGGAAGTCGGCGTAGTGTCGCTTGCTCTCGTCAAACCAGTGATGGATAGCGAGGTAGTCTTCAGGCTTGCCGCCGAACTTCTTGGCGGACGATAACGAATGATGATACGGGTGCATGTTATTGGAGCGAGATGGTTTTGTCGTCGCAATCGTTTTGTACTTGCTCGTAGTAGTAGGAGGTCAGGTGCATTTCCCCTTCCGCAAGGTCTACCGTAAGCGTCCCACCGCCACCGTCGTTGTTAACCCAGTCGCAGGATGCTTCGTCGTATACTATTTTGTATACAGGGTCGGTGTTGAAATGAGGTTTCATCTCTGGGTTGGGAAGGCCCGGAAGATATTCGATATGGTCGATGTCTCCGCTGTCCCCTCCTCCGCTGAATTGAAACTCAATCTTTTCTACGCTTGGGAACTCTTTGACCAACTTGATTAGTTGGTCTACAAATTCGGGGTATTTTCCCGACATCTTTGATGCTACTAAAGTAGCGATAGTATCTTTGGCTGGCGATTTTTTCTTAGGCATAATACTGTAATTTAAGATAATAAGTTTTAGGTTAAGCAGCCATTTGGGTTGGCTGCGTGATGCCCATAGCAGCGAGGATGTCTCCGGCTGTCTTGTGGGCGGTTTTGCGGACAGTTTCATCCGCACGAATCTGATCTGGCTCAAGGCTGGCAATCTTCTCGGTCTCACCGACAAGGCGCAGGATTGTCTCGTCGCCCATGACGTTGAGCTTGGGGATCTGAACGCACAGCTCCCGAAGGTTAGTGATGAGGGTGTTACGGAACACTTTGTCGCTGTCGTCGAGGCGTTCGACAACTCGACCGAGAGCGTCTCCCAGTCGGGTGTAGAGAGCATCGCTAGCTACCTTGAGTGACTCGGATACTCCGGAGTCAATCTCGGCGCTGAGTTGCTGGCGCACTTCTTCGGGGAGGTCTACTCGGAAGTCGGCGCTGTCTGGCAGGGGGAACCATGACACACGGACAGCAAACTTAGAGCGGACAACCTCGACTGGCGGGTAGTCGCTCTCGCTGAACAGCCCGTTGAGTGCGGCCTTGGCCCTGTTGCGGTGAGCATCGTAGTTGACCAGAAACTCGCCGACAGCCTCGTAGAACTCACGCTTAACCTCGCGCTCTTCGTTGGCGAAGTCTTCCCACGCAGCGGACGGAAGGATGCGAATGCCTTCGTCGCGCCACGGCAGGGTGTGCTTATAGAACAGAGCGCGCAAAGCGCCCTCGCTCTTCTTGACTCGGTCGATGGAGCCGTCGGGCAGGAGGTTCTTGATGAACGCGCCAGCCGACGAGGATGCGCCGTGCTTGATCAGAGTCTCAAGCGTGGCTGTGGTGTCTTTCTTCTTGGGGTTCCACACGCTGATGTTGAGGGTTACGAGCATTGCGCGGGAACGGAGGTCTTGTGTGTTGGCAGTCATATGTTTGTTGTTTGGGTTAGTTGGTTGCGAATCTGAGTGCAACGAGGTCGGCAGCGATCTCGTCTCGGTTGATTTGTCCAAGGATTTCTTCGGGGGCTGGGGTGGTCCGCTCCTTCTTAGCCTTGGGTTTATTGTCTTCTTCAAGCCGCTTACGGCGGTCTTCGGGTAAGAAGTTGACCAGCTCTGGCCAAACCTTGACGGCTTGGTTAAGCGAGCGGCATGTCTGCAGGAACTCTTTTACTTTTTTGCCAGTCTCTTCCCAGCGGGTAGCTACCTCACAACGAGCCTTAAGTTGCTCGAAAACATAGGTAGGCATTGGGCTTTTGTCAGAGAGAGTTTTATACAAAGTAAGTTTATCGTCCCATTGATTTGTATTTGGCGGGGCTTTATAAGTAAGCCCCTTCGTATCAATCGAAAACCTCAATGGGATTTTAGGATACGCTTCGTTTTTAATACGCAGCTCTGAATATCCATAAGAATTTGAAGGGCTGCATTTAATATTGGAGCACCACTTGTCCGGCATCTGATCTCTGAGGTTTACTTTGTCGCCCCAATACACTTTATCTGCGAAGTCTTTGTCTTCGTGACAAATGTAAATTGGTATGTGCTCATTGCTTGAACCGAACTCGGATTTAATAGCTGTCTTGCATAGTTCTTTGATATGCGCGTTGATGTCTTCGATTAGTTTGTCTGTGATTTGAATAGCCATAATTTTATTTGGTTGGTTTGTTGTTAGTTAGATATTACACCCATCACACGGCAACAGCGCCGTTGTGAGCAGTGTAACAGGGGTGAAGGGTTGGTATGGGGGTTGAAGTTTGGTCAACTTTTTGTTTGAACATCTCTACAACAAGGAAGTCCAAGTATCCTTGTGGCAGGGCTGCAGGGGTGGGCATCTCTACGCTGAATTCTTCAGCGTATCGCGCAGCCCTGTTAAAATACTCTACCGAGTAGCCCGTCTTGAATGGTCGGTTAGTTCTGGCTTTTTTAGCCTCTTGGAATAAACCGCGAGCAGCTTTAATACTAAATTCTACCCATTCTTTAGGGCCGCCTTGATCGAGTGTTGGCACAGGTATTACATTGTAAAACAGGCTTCCCAACGCGGAGGCTACAAGGTTTCTATGCTTTGCAGTTGATACAGAATATTTTCGCTCAGTTAATAGGATTGTGTTCCCGTCAATTTTCTTGGCGATGCAGAAATGACGACCATAGGAGTAAATACTCTTATGGTCACACATCATAGTAGATGACTTAAAAAAGTCGCCTTTAGGCGACAATGTCCCTTTTGACCATGCGGTTACAAGGGTATGGTGAGAACCATATACAGATTTATATCTCATAAGTTGAATTTTTTAATGGTTGCTAGTGCGTTGATTAACTTGTTGAAGTCTTTGTCGGTTAGTGTGAGAGCGTTGCAGTATTGCTTGGTGACGAATATTCTGTAGCGGGCGCGGCCGCGATTTCGATCCCACCCCCAAGCCCAATGAGAGAAGTGGCACGACCATTTTAGCTTACGAGCTCTAGTTGTCCGCATGTCGCATGTCGAACGAGCAAAGAACTCAGATGGCTCTGACAATAATTTGGTGAACTCAGATAACGTTTTTTTAGGGTGCAGCTCCATAGTCTATGTTGATGTTGCGGCACAGGGGGTCGGACCCAGCGCCTATTAGCACAACTACACAGGAGTAAACTTATTCTTTACAGCTAGTCTTTGACGTGAACCACATCGCCAAAGGGCACATTGTCGCACTCCGACCAGCAAGCCCACAAAACGGGGTAGCCAGGAGAGGCTGTAGGGAAACTGCCATAGAGGTCAGTCAGATATACTAGGGCCTTGCAGTTGATGCCCTGCTTCTTGACCCAGTCAAAGACTGGAGTGAAGTCTGTTCCGCCGCCGCCCTGCGGAGAAAAGATGATAGTATCGTCTGGTCCGAACTCTGCAGTGTTGTGAACTGCAGCGTCACAAGCAACGCAGTGCGTTTTGATAGGGCGTATTGTTTCATGGATGGCGTTAACCTCGGCCATGAACGCAGCGAGCATGTCTTGATCAATAGACCCAGAGGTATCGAAGGCGATAACAATCTCGCCAGCAGCTTCTTCATCGCCGATGTCGGGGATGTAGATGTCGTCGGGCAAGAAGCGGCGGTCGGGTTTCATCCAGTCGTAGTCGTTCTTGATGATCTCGGTAAGGAAGCGGCGAAGCACGGTGCGCCAAGGAACCTTGGGGGCAAGGATGCTATCGACGAGACGCTCGACGCCAGCAGGGAGGTTGCCCTGCATACGAGCAGCTTGAGCGGCTTGGGCCAGCTTGCCTTTCCACTCAGCGGCCATGTCACCGCTGGACTTCTTCTTGCCAGTTTTGGGGTCGGGTGGTGTTGCGCCGTCGAGGACTTCACCGAAGCCGCATTGACCACGTCCGCCTCCCCCTGGTGGTGGCGGTGGGGGCGGTGGCAGCTTGGCGTAGATTTCCTCCCAAGCCATACCTGCATACTGAGGGTCGAGTAGACCGCCAACAGGCATGGAAAGGTTACGACAGCCAGCTTGAATGATGTCGTCGAGGATCTGGTTGATGGCGTAGTCCATAGCCATGTTGGACTTGACATGGTCGCGATCTCCCTTGCGCCAAGGGTGACCGAGAGCGCAGTGCATAGCCTCGTGGACATGAGTGAACAGGATGTCAGAGTCTGAGCAGTCTTTGACAAACTGAGGGTTGATGAAGATGTCTACACCATTGGTAGCCATCGTCTCCACTTCGTCGGTGTAGACGCGGTTGAGGTTGAGGAACAGAGAAGCGAAGAACGGGTGGCACATGACCAACTCGACTACTTGTTTCTCTGACCGCTTGATCTGCTCGCTGATCTCGGCTTGAGTCAACGGCTTAGGTTGTGGCATTGGTTGCATAAATTATGTTACAGCAGGACATCCTTGTGGTCGGTCGCCCATTTGATGAAGTCCTTGGTTGAGGTTACCTCGGAACGCTTGAGCTTGTAAGCGAGGCGCACACCGAAGGTTGTGAACTCCATTGGCAAGCGGTCAAGGTAGGTGAGGATACGACCGAAGTTCTTACCAGTGACACGCTGACTGAGTGCGGCACACACAGCGTAGCGGGGCGACGGGGTTTCAGGAACCTCAGCACCGGATGGATCGAGCAGGATAGCGTCGATCGAGGGCAGCTGTTCGTAGGTGTCGAGGAACGCACCGAACTCAGCGGCAGGGCCAGCGCCGAGGATACCCTCAAGCATTGGCACACGCACCGAAGCGGGCGGGTCTTTCTGTATCAAGCGGGACGCCGCTTCCCAGCTACGGGGAGAAGCGAAGCCACCCTCGCCGTCCCACTTCTGCGGGTCAAACGAGTGGAGCAAGTCGGGGCGGAAGCGGAGGAAAGCGATGACACGAACATCGACGCCGTTATCCAGAGCCCACTCGCACCAGTCGTCGAGGTCAGGCACAAGGTTGATGAACATGACACGATTGGCTAGCGCAGAGGATAGCTTCTCGACATGGCAGCGGTCACTCTGGCTGTTACCAGACAGGATGATGAAGGTGTTCTCGGGGGCTACCCACTCACCGACGCGGCGTTCCAAGGATACTTGGAGCGCAACGTTCTGACTCTGCTTGGCGGCATTGGGCAGCTCGTCAAGGTGGAGCGTAGAGTTAGGTTCGCTGGGCAACAGGGCTGGGACGGAGAAGCGCATGACATTCTTCTCGCGGTCGATGTAGGGGAAGCCGCACAGATCGGTGGGTGCGATCTGACCGAGATACACGGGCTTGTATTTGCTGGGGTCACCGGAGCGCATCATGGAATACTGGCGACCGATGGACGATTTGCCGAGGCCGGGAGGCGACAGCACGAAGGGAACCAGATTGGCTTGATCGCAATACTTGAGGATCTCGATAAGCTGGCTGGGTTTGACGGTGGCTTTGGTGGATACTTTAACTGTGTTTGTCTTGGACATATGTGTTGTGTGTTAGTTGTGTGTTTGTGTTGCCTCGGATATGATACCCAAGGTCAGGCGGCAACGGATTGACTGGGTGAAAGGGTTGAAGTGTAATAGGGCGACAGGGTGTGGTGCTCTCTAACGAACGCCCCGTCTGCCTTTAGCTTGAATGCTACGATCGCTGGCCATGCTATAAAGTCTTCGGGTATGTCGTTCTTACTAGGCGGCATTAGCTGGAAGACATTAGCAAAGTCTATGCACTCATTGAACAAGTCTACAGCGCAGTTGTAGTAATACATCTGGTTGTGAACCCTAGCCCGTTTGCTTCGGGCGAATGTCTTGTGAGCGCACAAGAGTTGCTTCTGCAGCATCTCCTCGTGGGTGTCGAGCGGAGCTAACTGGTAGATGCGCCACATGTAAGGGAGCGTCTTTTTACTAGGCTCACCGACATCGGTCATCACTTTGTAGATGGTGGTGTAGTAATGAGTGTTTACAGCTTGCCACAAGGGTTGCTGCCCGTCCCCAGCATAGCGGGTCTTGAACAATGTGTTGCCTTCCCACCTAGCTATGAACTGAGTAGGAGTGCGAATGGTTGTGTGGGTAGCTGTTGACCCGTGTCTGGATCGGAACAGATCGCCTTTAGGCGAGAATGCTTTAGCGCTGAACGCTTGTCCCAGAGCTGTTTCGCTCGGGTAAACTGATTTGTATTTGCTCATTGGTTTCTGTTTCTGTGTCGTTTGGGAGGAAGGGAAACGCTTCCTCCAGTGAATTGTAGATAGGGAGGACCGTGCCATCCTCGAAGTTTAGTGCGGACATAACTACGCGGCCTTTAAGAAGGCGGGTGTATAGTAGTTATAGTTGCTTCGCCAATAGTCGGGCTGGTAACCATCTGCTTTCTGCTTGAACAGCTCAACTGCTAAGGCGTTCTCAATAGCTTCAACACGCAGTTCATCCCTAGTAAGCTGCGGCAAACCAATAAACTTGAGCGTGTTGTTCGCGATATTGGTGTGATGCCAGAATTGGGAGCTGATCCAGATCGCACTCTTTCGAGCCAGCCTGTTCTCAATGAGAGACTCGTAGTAAAACTGCAGAGATTCTACCCAGTCGGCTCGCCAATCGCTAGGCGTGCTGTTCGGAACGACCCTAGCTACTTCAAGGATCGGGATGCCGTGACTGGTATGCAGTATAGGATCAGTCTCAGCCCGTCTATAGAAGTGCTGGTATTTTCGCTCCTGTTCATCAAGATCTCTACGCATGGCGTTGTGCAACGCGGTAGTCACATACGCAGGTTCATTGGTGTTGTTTCGCACTAGGAAGTAGGGCGAACCATCGAGGGTAATCTTGGCGGCGAATGTGGTATCGAACGCCCAGAATCTATCCGGTGTAGCGAGACAGGAGTTACCGACGCTCACGATGCTGGGAGACAGGGTTTCATCGAAGAACGCACGGGCCATGCCCGTGTCGCTGTAATGTTTCTTAACGCGTTTCTTTTTAGTTTTCATTGGCGGGGTGACTTTCCGTTAGGTGTCATTGCAGGTTAAGGGTTATGTTTAACGATTCTTTTCGCCGATAGTATTAGGTTTCTCGCTTTAAGCATATGGACATACGCTCGTTCCAGCATCTTCGTAGCGGCTTTGTGTTGTTTCTTAGCGTATCTGAACTCGAATTTGACTTGGTCTCTAGCCAGCTTCCTGTTCTCTGTTAATAAACCGTAGTAATATGCGGCTGTTTGATCTGGCGGAACGCTTGGGTTAGTCGGAAGGTTAAGGTCTGGCATAGCTTATTGCAGGTTAAGGGTTAGCTGTTGGCCTCTTGAAAGGTGGGTTGCTGGGTCGGGGACAAACTCAACCTCAAGACCGAGGTCTTGCAGATGGCGGACATCGGCGAGGTCAAGGGTCTTTTTCTTGGTGAGTGCGGTTAGTAGCCCCGCTTCGGGGCCGACTGGATAAATGGTCTGGCGACCATAGACATTGCGTTCGTATACTTGGATTGGCATAAGGTTAATTTTTATAGGGGTTTATTTGTTGGTTATGACATTCTGTTTGCGACCATCATGGCGATGGTCTGTTCGTGGGTTGGGAGACGGTCCATGTTGTCGGCGAGATGGTCTAACATTCTTGCCACGGCACGGAGCCAGTCGGAGTTGTGTGCGGTGTTGTTCTCGTCGCCAAATGTTCCGGACAACTTTATGTCGGCGTTTCCTAGAACTGCGCTGTTCCTGTTCTTTCCTCTAATGCACAGCTCTGTGATGGCGCATAAATGCGCCGACATCTCAACAGTTAGTTTGGCGCTAAGGCTTAGCTCTATAGAGCCGCCCTTACCGGAAGTTGCACATGAGTCTGCCACCTTCAGATTGTATGCGGTGTTGCCTAATGATGCGCTCATGGTTAGATGTTGGGGTCAATGAGGACGGCTACCACTCCGAGAATCAGAGCGGCTAGGGCAGAGATAAGCGCGGCGTGTATGCCGAGCGACAACAGGGCTGCAGGGACAAACCCGAAGGAAGCGACAGCGAACAGGGCGATTAGCCCTGCGATTTTGTTTCTGGTCATGGCAGTTTCTTGTTACCAATATGTCTATTGGATATTATACCTCATAGACAATAAGTTTTTTGATTCGTTCAAATCTTTCCGTAGCACTCGGTCAAAGTCTTGCCGTCGAACGAGGCATACAACAGATCCATAGGCCGCTCGCCTGGACGCCACTCTTCCAGCTTCAGATCAGAGTAGCTCACCCACTCCACAACAAACGGGTATTTGCGGGTGAGTGTTTGGAGGGACTGCTTGATGTCGTGGCGTGAGCCAGCGAGGTTGATCTGCTCGATGATCGAGTCGGGATCAGAGTTGTCGATGGTGCGGGATGCTGTGTTGTCTAGCGTTATCATGGCTTTACTTTCTGTGTAGTTTGCTTCTGGTTTGTTTGGATACCTGCTGCCCTGCAGAAGCGGGACAGGGCGACAGGGTGAAAGGGTTTTATAAAGGGTTTTCCTCTTGCCACATGCGGTAGTTATTGTTTGCTTGGAAAGGGTTAAAAGGTTTCTCAGGTAGGCCTAAGTCCTTGGATGTAGAAGGGGAAACTCTAATACCAGCCTCCGCAAGTCTCCGAAGAATAGTGTCCAAAGCAGGGCGGTGGTCTTCCCACTCTCCAAGACGGCACAATTCTATGGTGGTCGTTACATGTTCTACTTTGTGGATGACTAGCATGGCTTTGATTAAAGCCTCTTGCGTTTCTTTTAGGTTCATTGGTTGTTGGTCTGCGGGTTGATGGTTGACAGGGTTGCAGGGTAATGACATACTCAAGTCGTTACTTATGCCTGCAGCACTTGACCGAAATTGGGATGCTATACGCATCGAATTCTCACATGGGATGTCAATCCCTTTACTTGCAGTGAAATACGATGTGCCTGAAGGGACTCTTAAAGCTCGTTCAGCTAGGGAAAAATGGATGGAGATGCGGCCAGAGACCCATATAACCGAGGTTGCATCTCATGCAACAAAGGTGCAACCGACCATTTTGGAGACCCAAAAACAGGCCGCAAAGCAGGTCGGAAAGACATGGGCGGAGCGTGGTGAGGCGTATCGTAGTATGATGTTCGAGAAAACCTCTGAACTTATGCAACAGGCTACGCTCGCTCCTCCCAAGAACTGGAAAGATGCGGATATTGTGGATAAGATGGCTCGCAGGGCGGCAGGGTTGGACAATCTCGAAACACAGGTAAATACAATAATAGGCATTGGTAGTCTTGAGGACGGGCCTGTTAAGGCTGATTTCGAGGGTGATTTTGTCCAGAGTGTGTCATTACTCGACAGCCCTGCAGAGGGTGAGCCTACGGGTTAGCAACCCGTCAACTGAGGCCAAGTGGACTCTATCTCAGCGATTCTGGCCACAGCTTTAGCTACCGCTTGTTCGCGGAGCCAGCCAGCTCGTGAGAGATCAGCTTTGAACAAGGCGATCTCCATGCGGAGACGCACCTCGCTTGGGTCAGGCAGCTTGGACTTTGGGATGTATTCGGCTCGTTCACTGCGATAGAGCCTGCATATCTCTTCAATCTGAGGGTAATTAGAGCGGACAGATCCGCTGGGCATATAGGTTTTCATAAGACTACAACCCCTCCCCCGAAGGGGAGAGGCTAGGTGTCTGACGAAATCCGTTAGGATTGTGGGGCCACAAGTGCCTTGAGTTCAGCAAGCTCCGCTTGGAGTGCGGCAATCACGGCATTCTTTTCGGCGACATCCGACGCAGCAATGAATTGCTGTTCAGGGCGGACATAACGAGTCGTCATAGAAGTGCCTTTGGCACTTGCGTCGGTGTAATCTGGAACGAACCCATTGCTTCTAGCAATAGACACAATCTGCTCGTGCTTAACCCAGCGAACATCAGCTTCACCGGAGAGGATTTCATTGACCTTATAGGTCAACTCTTTGCCCTTGAACCCAGATTCCCGAAGGGAAGCACGGATTTCACTTGCGGTTTGATTGCCATTGTATGCAATCCTTGAGCCGAGGTCTTTGCCTTTAGCAGAAAGACGATTAGTGATGGGGCCGACATTAGCTAGTTCTTTAGTGATCATAACTTTACTCCTGATAATGGAATCCTCCTACTTGACTTGGCTCCAACTCTCCAACGGAGAGCGGTGCATAGGAGAACTCCAGACAGGAGTTGTGCAGGGTGTATTGATATTGAGGCAAACTGCCGTAAATACACTTCAGAAAACTTCTTACTGCACAACTCAAGTGATGAGTTTACATTTCCCATACTTTAATCCGGCGTGGGGTGCTCGCTGATATGTTCCACATATCTTCCGATTTCGGCGAGGCTTTCTGTTCTGCGAAACATACTTACCCTGATCGCTACGGCATGGTCACGGCTTAATATAGATTAAATCTATAAAGTCTTTCGACGCTACCAGTCCCATCATTTCCAGAGCGGACTAACCCTTTCGGGTTTCTCTGTTCCTTCGATCCTATCCATTCTCTTTTCCGACTTTTCGCTTGCAAGGTGCATCAGTTCTTCCATCCACATCATCTACTTCCGTTTGGGATCTATCCTGATGTCTTGCTTCGAGTTTGCCGAGGCATTCAGACCGATTCGATTGTCGGCAGGGCTTCCATCCTGCACTGCAAAGAGCGATGCCATTCGACCGAACCGATCGACGGCAAACCAACCCCCCAACCCTCAGCGAAGCTGAGGGCCTGCGTGCGCGGGCCGCGCTACGCGGCGTGCATCATGCGCGCACACACCACGCGGGTAGGGGGGTGGGGCCGTGGCGCAGGATCGAGCACTATACATAGATAGGTTGAAAAATTTTTTTCCGAAAAAGCCTGCAACCCCGCTCGGGAACAAATCAAAGCATCCGCGTAAAAATGGAACAAAACTTCCCGCTCGGGAGGGCGGCAAAACCAAGTGGTGATGTGGTGAGGGTTGGTGAAGGCATTTTTGAGCAGGCATCACCACACTTAAGTCGTTGATAATTTTTATACTTATATTTAAAATGGTGATGGTGGTGATGGTTTATAATAAAAAGGGGGGTATAATAGAGAAATAGAGAAAGCCCACACGCCTGACGGACGGAACAGCGAAAACAGCGCCGGAAGCACGGTATAGCCAAAAACCATCACCACCATCACCATTTGGGGTCATCCCTTTCGCCCTGTTGCCCTTACATTGGTGGGGGATGGTTTGGTGGGGTGATGGTTGCCCCGCAACCTTGGATACTATGATGCGTTTAAGCGTATATGTCGAGTTTATGCGCTGAACGCTATTCGCGAATGGCGATTAGTGCCTAGTCTGCTTAGAAACTGGGCTGCAAGTCTAGCGTGACTTGAACTACTAGGCTTTTCCTAACAGTTGCCCTACGGCTTGGAGATTATCCAGAGAGTCTTCCGGGCCCTGCCTTCCCTGCGACCCAGCCACGGGGCTGCATTGCTTTTGTGAACTTGAGCCAACCATACGCCCATTTGCGCTGCACTCGCCCTGGTAGCAAAGAAGTCCTTGCCGATTCGGAGTAGGTCTCCTGAGGTGCCCTCCCACACCTTCGCCCCATCTATGAACAGGATGCTGTCCTTCAGGTGTCGCAGGGTGTCAATGTCTTCTCGGAGGTGGGTGGCTGCTGCGAGACTCTGGCTGTGAGCCAGGATTTCTGGGTGGTGGAAGGACTTCACTCCATAGCGGCTTCGTGATGACGATGCCATGATGCAGGGTGGCGGGGTCCACTGGGAGAGCCACCTTAGAAAGAACGGCAGTTCTGCATTGACCTGTGCCTCGATGACGTGGTTAGGTGGGAAACTTGGATACCATTCTCCGAGTTTAAACAGCATGAGTTTATCTGTGATTGAATTGTCCGTGGTCGGGACGATCGAGAGAGACTCTTCGTCCGTGTTACAGGTGACGACTACCCTACCCTGCCACGGAAGCTTCGTAGCATCTTGGAACTTTGGATGGTAAAGGATCTCGGTTTGAGCGACGACCTTTTTAACGTTAGCTGAGAAAGTCTTTCGGCTAGTCCCGTCGATAGTGGCCATACCGTCGTCAACGCTCCACACTCCGACTTCGACTAGCTCCTTATTGAAGTCCCCTCCCCCTAGCAGGTATCCGCTCGCATCGCTATGTCCCCCTGAAATCTGGCCCATGATGAACGAGGATAGAAAGGTCTTACCCTGTCCCGCGCCTCCGGCGATGAACACCATTTGACCCGAAAGCAGCCGTCCCGCTCTGCCCGATTCCCAGAATCTTTTTAACCAAGCTAAGAAGTAGTCTCTTTGGCCGACTCCGTTTTCATCCACGGCGCTATCCCAGATACCAGGCTCCAGCAAAAACTTCTTGAGCCAGGGGAAATCCCCATCCTCTGCAGCGGGCTCCATCATTTTGCGTTGGCTGGTGTTTAGGTACTTGGCTCCATTGAAGTCTAGAATTTCGACCGGATTGTAGACGAACGGCGCTACGCACTGCACCCGCTTGGTCTGTTGGATTGCGACCATAGCCTTATCTACTTCGCTTGCGGTGTCCTTGTTACCGTTCTTGCTGGAAAGCCTGTACAGGACTTTCAACCGACGGCCCATCTCCTCGCTGACGAGTCGGCACCATAGGTCGTTGTCTTTGACCCAATAGGCGCGTCCGTCATACCAGAAGTCTGCTGCGGCAGCTCCGGTGCGCTCGGCTTCGTATTCCGAAACAAACTTTTTACCCAGTATCTCTACCCACGGCACAAAAGACTTACCTGCGCGGTCCGAGAAACATATAACCCCGTGCTCTCCCATGACTGCACCGACACGGTCAATCCCGTCGTCGATCCAGAACAGCGGCACGCGTAGACCTTCTCTAATGTCGCCCTGCAGCTTTCCTGGGAACTGTTTCTCGATCTCGGCTGCGATGCGATCGTATGGGATTGAAGTATTGTTATCCGATACCTTCTTGGCTTTAAGCGCGGATTCGGCCAGCCAATGATGGACCACATTACATGAGATCGGAAGGGAACCTGGAATCTGCTCCCAGTCGCTACCGATCTCGAACACCTGGTTTGACTTTAAGGAGGTCTCGTCAAAATGTGGCAGCAGTTTCTTTACACGCAGTTCTTTTGCTGCGTAAGCCATGAAAGACTCGTAGAGACCCTTGTTGTCCAACATCAGCGGCTCTTCGAACTCCCACACCACACGAATCCCCCCGCTGAATGTTTGAGAGATTCCTGTGGGCTCCAGCCCAGCCGGGCAGTTGTTAGCGAGGATCTGCTTCGCGTCGGCGATGGGAACTACCGAGTCATAGTCGGCAATAATGCCGTGTTGGTACTTGACCGGATTTGTTTCCGAAACTCTTAGGGATGGGGTGAGCCCCTCTGCAAAAGTATAGAAGACCCAGTCGGTGTTTGGGTCGGAGCACCAAACCCGATAAGCTTCTTTAGTCGCCCCCGACTGGAGTCCTGGGCGCGGCGGGATACTGGCTTCCCATGGCTTGCCTCCGATGTCGAAGGCGTCGTTGCTCCTGAGGTTCTTGATTGCGAGATAGGTCGTCTGTGTTGGCATTTTTGTTACTGTGATATTATACCCCTGCTAAATTAAAATGGCGGCTCGTCTGGGTGCGCGTGGCTATCGCCTTCCATTCTTGCTAAAAGTGACATCATTTCTTCAAAAGCAGCGTCAAATTCAGCATGGATGTCTTCTTCGTGAGCTCCAGCGTCTATGGCTTTTCGTATAGGGCTTTCTGCGTCATCTACAGCCCAGTTGAAAAATATCTGCTGCCTATCGTACCTAGACCATAAAGGCTTGTTTCTGTATTCGGCTTTGTGCTCGACCACAGCCCACTTTGAAGCGTATTGTGCGATTGTCATTTTCCGTATTTGTCCTCGATACTTCCTTCGGCGGCGAGAGGCAGCCCAGGCATCCATTCCGGAGTCTCAGACATTATTTCGACAATATTTTTTAGAGATTGTTCAGCCTCTTCTTCGCGAGTTAGACACACTACCTCATCATGGACGGAAAACAAAATCGTGTGTCCGGCAGCCTCTATATTAAGTAGCTTTTCAGCAAATACTTCTCTTGCGGTAGCCTGTGTTAAATTTTCTACAAGCAGCCCATACCAGTACTTCGAACGCATCATTTTTCCGTTTCGGCACGTGACGGCGGTGAGCCCTCCCCCTGCGTTGCTGGCCGACCAATAGGTGATCTCTCTTCCGCTCGGAAGCTCTAAGCTGAAGTCGGCCCCCCGCGAAGCGTGCCGCTTCATCGAGGTCTCCAACGCCTTCCACAGAGCCTTAAGCTTTGGGTTTTTGGTCCTGAACAGCGTTGTCAGTCGCTCTGCCTCGGCCGCCTCTGTCCCTGAGACCATGCTAAACTTGGATGCCGACATACCGTACCCCAAGCCCAAGTTCAGCTGCTTAATCATTAACCTTTTTGCAGGGTTTTTACGTAGCGGGTCCGGCCCTTCGTGCAGGCCCCAAGCTCGCGCCTGAGCGTCATAAAGGTCGTCGCTTTGACGGATATAGTCTATGAGATTTGCGTCAGAAGACAGGAAAGCAAGACAACGAGGTTCAATCTGGCTTAGATCGACCGCTACAATCTTGGTGCCTTTTGGGGCTTTGATGAGCCCGCGTAGGTCTACCCCGTATAGCTCTTTCCTATTCAAGTTTTGGAGGTTCAACCCTGCATCCCCGCTCCACCGTCCCGTAGAGCCAGCTCCAAAGTATTTTAGGGAAAACGGCATCCACCCATCCGGCTTGGTTCTGTTGATAAAAGTGCATACTTTTTTCAACAACATATTGCAGCGTCTCCAATCTCGCATGGCTCCGACCCAAGGATAAGTTTCTCCGTATTTGTCCTCCCACCGCTGGCACTCTTCGCTATCCACGGCCAGCGACTTTGGAGGCTCGATCCCTACTTTACGGCATTCTTCTGCCAGCGCTTTTGGGGATAGAATCTTAGCGTCCTCTTCTTTAGCCCAAGGGATGCTTTGTTCCGCGTTCCAGATAAGCCCCTCTAAATGCTTTTTGTATTGCTGAGCTTTTTCTATGTCCACAGGAACTCCGCGCATTCCTATCTCCCTTGTTTGCCTAGACAGCTCCCTTTCGTGCCACGGCCATTTGTGTCCGAACTCCAGCCACAGTTTCAGAGTCATCTCAGCGTCCTTGATGGCGTAGTCGGTGACTTCTTTTTTGAACTCCGCCGACATCGTCTCCCACTGCTTGCCCTTCATGTTGGCTCGGGTCTTTTTGTCTACCTCGATGCCAAGCAAGCTTTGTGATGCTCCAGCCAGCGACCCTGGACGCCCCATATATCTAGCCATGTCTAGGACATCGACGACCTCTTTAAACCCGAGATCTTTTGGTATGTTCCCCTTCTCCCCTTCAGCCTCTAGAACTGTGAGGTCGTAGCCCGCGTTGGCCATGACTATAGTCTTACCTCTCAGGATGCCCCAATCGAAATCTTTTGGGTTTCCTGCGTACTTAAGCCCATCGGACCCCGAAATTGTGAGCATGTAATTTTCGGAAGCCCGCGTGTACTTCCACGCTCCCATTGTGGTTATACTGAGTTCTGAATCGTAGTAATTTTCAGTATCAAGGGAGTAGATAACATTTTGCATAGGTCTTTACATCTGTTAGCATTGTATTTTATTACGCATTCCTGCAGCCAAGCCCGTCTGTATTCGGGGTTGTGTATACAAAGCCATCTGTGGCAAGCTCGTTCTGTAGCTTCTAAAAGCTTTTTATCGGAGGACATTTTAGGGGAGTTCGAAGTGGGGTGATCAACAGAGGGAGCCAATGCAGTTAACCCTAGTCGCAGAACATCTCTGCGCTCTACGCCCCCACTTCGAAATTTCTTGTTTTAGGAATTCAACTTCAGGATCGAGGCAAAGAACTCAGCCGCTTCCGGAGTGTGCCTACCTGCAAACGTAGCACGTGGCGCATACCATGAGTTACGCGCGTTCTTCCTGATCTCGCTGCCCACAAGGTAGTGCCCTGTATGCAGACCGTTTCGGAGAGTCATCGCCGAGTCGCTAATGATTCGTTTCCCAAGGGCCGTGTAACTGGAGCTAGCCACAGTCCACATTGCGACCGCATAAAGAGCGTCCGCGAACTGGTGCGGGAACAGGTCTGTAAGTTCGTCCGGAGCTTCGATATTCTCAGGCAGCTTGACCGCAAACGCAATGTGGGCGATCTCCTGAAAGTAGTTCTCGTCACCGTATTGCAACGAGCCCCCGGCCTCACGGACTTGTTCAGCAGTGTCGTAGACCTCTGGCTGCTCTGTGTTGTCGCCTTCACCCCAAGCGGTCTTTTTCTGGTATTGCTTCCTGAGTTGCAGCGGAGTCAGGTCCAACGTGTTTTGGGGCTTACCGTCCGACAGCACGAACGTCTTCTCAAACACAATGCTGCCAGGTTGGAAGTTGTCTGCCAGCGAGCCTACTTTCTGCACCAAGTTGAGTCGTGGAAGCTTGATGTCACGCATAGAGACTTCTCCAACGATGCCTGAAGCCACGGCTGGCCCTTTAGGCACGGCTACCGCGTTGTTGAATCCCTGGTCTACTACAGCCAGCGAGCTTTCTGTCGTGTCACTAGGATATGATACCTCCTGCGCGACTGTTTCTTGTTTCTTTGTTGGGGGCTTAGCTGCGAATGATATGGACGCCATATGTTTTGGATGTTTGGATTTTTGGTTGTTTGGGTTGTTAGTTTTTCTCTTGCTTGAGGACAAATGTGGTGCCCTCTTGCTTGAGACAGCCTGCGTCCGTAAGTCGGTCGACAAGCTGTTGTTTTGCTTGGCCTTTCTTCCCTTTTGGGACCGACTCAGCAAAATAGTCTTCTAGGTCCGGCACACTTACTTTTGTGCAGGCCGCTAGAAAATCTGTGAGCGACACAGTATCTTTAACTGCGTCGTATGCTTGAATAGCTGATGTAATTTTTCTTGGGAGCTTTTGCTCTTGCAGACGGAACCCAGGAAGCTCCCACCCCTCGTTAACAGCCCTTTCTCTGGATAGCTCTCTAATCCCTGCAGCCCAGCTCTCCATTATGGGGGCCAACTTCAAAAGTTGCGCCAGCTCCTCAGAGTCGGCCTTGTCTCCGGTAATATCGTTTGGAACCTCAAAACCTGTCTCGGGGTATTTATTGGCAATAAGAAGCGCCTTCTTAGCTAGTGCTGGGCACTTGGCTTGGTTTCCGCAGTAGTCGCATACCCCTGCTTGCGGGTTAAAGATCTTCCCGTCTTTCGCTCTCTTAATAATTGTTTGGAGCCGAAGTTGCATCTCAGGGAGTTGCTCCCGTTTAAATACCGCGTAGCTAACCTCATCACGCACCGGCATAAGGAAGTAAAACTCAATAGTGTCTACATCAAACTTTTGAAATGCACCAATTGTGTAAGCCCAGGCTTGGGTGTTTATCTCCGCGTCTTCGACAGCTCCGTAACCTGTTTTGTGGTCTACCAATCGCATCAGTTTTTTCGGAAACCCAAGACAAAGATCGACGGTTCCAAAAGTGCTTTCTCCACCACCCAAATCTATGTCGAATCGTACCTCTTTGTGTTTAAAAGAGTGGCCTGATTCCAGTTGTGCTACATAGTCGTAGCACTTTTGCGCGATGGCTTGTTCGTCTGGGTCGACAAGCCTAGAAATATCTTCTGCTTCGAGAGCCTCGTGGATTCTAGTTCCGCGCTCTGCCGCCCAGTTAGTCCCCTCTCTTGGGAGGTATCCTGGGCAAACTTCAAAATTCTTTAGTGCTGAGGGGCTATGTTCTGCGTGAGCTCGCGAAGCGTGATCTATTTCTGGCATTGGTGATGTTACTGTGTTGTCAGCTGGGTAATATACCCCAGCTCCGTCTTTAGACAACGAACTTTTAGATCCGTTCAAAATTTCTTGTGCTTTAATTTTTTCTTTTACAGATTTCGCTACTTTCTCTTCAACGGTGCCCTCGGCGACTAAAATTCTTTGAATGGCTGGGCTTTTTCCCCCCGCTCTATGGATTCTCCCTAGAACTTGCACCATAGATTTTGCGTTAAAGCTCGGGCTTATAAGTGCGGTTCTCGGCCTTTCTCCGGTTGTGTCGTGTAGAGAGACTCCCACTCCCCCAGCCTCCATGTTGCAAAGTATCACTCTTGAGGTGTTATTTTGGAACCTCAAGATAGAAACTTCCCTTTCTTTTTCAGACTGTTTCCCGCGTATTACAGAAACTGTGCTTTCTGTTTTTTGCAGTCTATCTAAAATAGCGTTTATTGTGGCGTCAAAGTTGACAAATACCGCAACATTGCGGTGTTCGTCGTTAACAATCTCCTCAATTGTATTACAAATAAGAGGCACTTTGTATAACTCCACTGCTTGCCGTGCCCTGAGTTGAGCAACCAAAGCTTTTGCTGCTGGGTTGTCGCTGTCGTCGGCCATCTCTTTTTTCAACCCCTCAAGCTCAAGCTCCATTTCCTCGTACAGCTCTTTAATTTTACCGTCGTCCGAGAAGTCTAGCGGGTCATCTATAATGAAGTTGTCCGCGAAGTGCCCTTTCATGTCGTCTACAGTCATTCTGCCGCCCTTATTTGGCATTATTTGGTTGTGGATTTTCTCTAAAGCCCCCGTTTTCCGTCTGTCGAACTCCATTGCGCCCCATGGATTAGGTCGACACCCGTGCGATCGGCACCAGTTCCAAAATTTAGGCAGCTCGAACAGCCCTAATAAGAACCCAACCCCCCTCAATTCGGTTGGGTCGTCTGCGATTGTCGCCGAAAGCATCAAGTTGTAGTGGCTTTTTGATGCAATCAGCATTTTTGTGTTTTGAGCGGAGGGGCTTTTGCACCTATGGGCCTCGTCCCACACTATTAAATGCTCTTCGTTTAGGCCCCACTCCCATTTTTTACTGTTCCATGCGCCTAGACCAGACTTTCCAGTGCGTAACTTTTCGTAATTTATCACGGCAGCCGAGGGAACCCCCTGTTCTTCTAGCTCTTTTCTCCAAGCGGGGATAACTGCTTTTGGGCACACTACAACGACTGGTCTACCGAGCTTTTTGGCGACCATTATTGCGCATAATGTTTTTCCAGTCCCCGTCGCTGAGGCATCTAAAGCCGCCTTGTTCTTTACAAGAGAACTATACAGCAGATTTATGTGCGACTGTTGTACTGGGTACGGAGTTTTCATTATCTAATTTAGCCATTAGTCGTTGCAGCCAGTTAGATTCGCTTGTCCTAACTTTTTTAGGGCGCGCCTTAGGGCCGGGTTTTTTCTTTTTTGGCACTTTGTCGGGGCCTGAGTTTCTGTAGGGGTAGAGATCTACGTATTCGTAGGTGGTAAACTTATTTCCGCAGAACTGGCATTCTCTTCGACGGCGTTTTCTATCTCCCGTCATCCTGGAGTCCGTAATCTTAGTCGATGTTTTTTTGACGTTGCAGTGAGGGCACGTCATAGTTTGTCGGGCCCAAAATCGTCTTGCGAAAACATCGGCTTTCCGTTTTGATCTAGAAAAGGGAAATGCCTAAGGCACGAGTATGCTTTGTCTTTAAACTCTTGAGAGGTTTTGGGCCTAGTTTTAGAGACTAGAAGCTCTCTAAGAAACTCTCTAGTTTTTTTAAGCGCGTGGTATTGTTCGTGCCTTAAGCTCATTTTTTTATCCGCCCGTTTGCGTCCCACCTCCCCAGATCGCTAAGCTCCTCTGTCTTTTCTCTCCACTCTTCTCTAGACATTGTGCCTGCTATGTACATGTCGTTTATGTACCGCTGTTCTTCAGCTCTGGTTCTGTTTGGGCCCGAATCTTTTTCGTTCATAGTTCCCAGCCTGTAGACTTAGTGTAAGTGGTGTTTGTTGTTGGGTTGTATAACCAGTCTTTGCGCGGCCTGCCCCTTCTTTTTTTTGCTATCAATTGTGGGGATTTCTCCTCTGGGAAGTACCTAACAGAGTCGTAGATTCCTTTGAGCCACATTTTAAATCGCTGCTCTATGGTCTGATGCTTCCAGACTATTTGATATAGATCTGGGGTTTGTTTTTGGGTTTTGTATTTTTTTCTAGTTTGTGTTTTCATTTTTTTCTTTCTTGTAAATCTGCATGTCTAAATATTAGAGCTGCATCCGCGTTTGATAGGGTTATTTTTTGTGTCGGGTAGAGCCTTTGAGCTTCTGATTTTAGTTTATTTTTCCATTCGGGTTTGCTCATTCCTTTGCTGCTGCCCATTCCTAGTGCTTTTTGCCACGTTTGAGGCGTGACTAACACCAGCTGAAACTTCAAAGCCATGAGCATCCCTTTTAGCACTCCCCAGTTTGAGGCGTATGTAGCCATAGCTGAAGACGGCATTGGGTTGCCTGTAAACTTAACTAAGTTTTCTAGGTAGCATATCCGCTCATCAGCTTCCGACATGCTGATCATTTCTATCAGGCTTAGTAAGTCCCCTTCGGTTTCCGGAAGCGGCCCAGTTAATGTTGTACCACCGCCAAACCGGACCATGTAACCTCCGTTCGCCCCTGGGTCTATTCCTACGAGAGTTGTCATGTTATTAGGATATTATACCCAAAGCCCTCGTTGCCGCCCTTCTAGCGGCAACGGAGCATCCTTGGTCGAGCCACCACTTAATGTCCGACTCTCGGAATTTAGGTCTTCCTGCGTTCCTGATGAAAGGTAGCGGGTTTTTCTTTTGCGACATAAAATTGTCTATGGACCTAATAGTGGTGCCCAGCCTGTTTGCTGCGCCTTTTTTGTCATAAAGGACATCATCCGCCGTTAACTCTCCGGTTGCGTCCTCCATGCTAATCTCTACGCGGCCTCCTTGGAGAACTTTTACTCTGAACGATCCGGCGCATTCCACCACTAGCTTTGGTGATATTGTCATATGACTGCGTGGTAGTGCCCTTTTTTGTCGGTTCTGATCTCGTTTAAAAGCCGCCTGAGAGCTTCCTTTGCGATTTGATCGCGAGTCAGCCCTGTTGTTTCGGAGGCTTCGTCTAATACGGTTTCATGGTGTTGTGGCAGTTCGATTGATACGCTTGTTTGTGTGTAGTGTGGAGTTGACATGTTGTGCTAGAACAGTTGAGTGTTAGGGTGCTATTGTCGGCTTGGGTTTGTGTTATCGTGGTTCATTTTTTGTATTTGGGATATTATACCAAAATCAATAAATAATTTTGGACGCATTAAATATTTATTTTGTTGTGTGACCTTCATCTGGGCGGGGTTGTCTTTCTAGAATAGTCTTGCCTTCGGTTCTGAGCTCTTTGGCAAGCCGGTATACTGCCTCTCGAAGTAGGACTGATGCGGTGAACCCCATCATTTTTGCGTAGTCTTCTAGGTCTTGATAATCTTTGCTGTCGACGATGAAGACCGCTCGCCGACGATCATCTGCTAGTTTATTTGGCATGTTAGTGTTTGGTTTTCTGGTTTGATACCTGAATATGATACCCAGATATTTTTCGTGTCAACAGTTTTTTTTGGTGTTGACGGTTCTCTTATTTTGTACCTTTCTTTTTTGGTTTGATCGCAAACCACTTTTTAGCCTCGCTCTCAAGAGCGTTGGCCTTGTAGTTCGCTTGAACTTGTTCGGGAGAGTTTCCGCATTGCTCCGCTACTTTTGCGGCGTCTCGGAGGATTGCCATTTGGTAGGACACATATGAGTGCCGAAGTCCGTTGTGTTTCCATAGTACCTTTGCATCTTTAGACAACCTGTTCGTCATTTTGTTCGGATTTTTTGAGGGGCATATGGGGCCCTCTTTTTTTCCGCTGTAACTTTTGAGCCACAAAACGAGGTTGTCCGGCATTTGCGCAACTCTTCGGCGCTTTGTTTTTGTGTGCCTGGCGTCGAGCACAATTACTTTTTCGTCGAACAACACCGACTCCCACTCTAGTCGAGGAATCTCAGCAGATCGAGGCCCCGCAAACGCGGCGATAGCGATGTATGGCATCCAATCTTCTTCGACAGTGTCGAGAAGTTTTTGTAGCTCGGAAGGTGTGAAAATTCCTGGGGATCCAGTCGTCTCCGATTTGTATGTGGACGATTTTTCTACGGGGTTCGCCATGTTGGATGGCAACCGTTCTTTTTCTATCGCCCAGTTGAAAAGCCGCATGATCGAACTTCGATGATTTATGCGCGTTCGATTTGACCAGCTCTCATGCCCCTGAAGATACCTATCAATATCAACGGCCCGTATTGACTCCATCGGAACCTTCATGCAGTCGGCGAATTTGTTTAGGTGCCCCCTAAGCGTGGAGATGTCTCGTGGCTGGTTACCAAGTTTTTTCACGCCCTCCATAAATTCGTCTTTGACTTTCTGGAGGGAAACTCCCGATTTAGTCTCACCGTGCATCCGCATGTAGTAATCTACGGCGTCTAGTAGAGACACGCCGTTGAGCTTTTGTTCACAGGTCTCGTAGTAGAGAGCCTTGCTGGATGAAATCGCGGTGGCCAACTGCTCTCCTTTTTTGAACTGCTCCTGCACGAGTTCGGCGTGATTTAAGGCAGCCATCTCGTCGGAGAAACTGAGACGATGCCTTTTTCTGCCTATTGACCAGGCCACCACATACACTACCCAAGCCCCCCGGTTGGAGTTTTTATAAATGTGAACCTTCCCGTAGCGAGAAACCAGATGCTTCGGGTATTCGCCGTTTGATTTTTGTTTTGGCATAAAATTTTCTGTGCTAGTATTGACACCACATGACAAAAAATGTTCAACGGTTTTTTTGACCGCTACCGCGATTAAAACCCCTAGTAACTCGTTGAAAGTATAGACGGACTAATGACGCAAAATACCAGAAAATTGGCGAAAAAACGGTACTTTATAACATCCTAGTGACATTCAATAATATACCACTTTTTATTTTAAATGTTTGATTTTGATATTTTTAACTTAGGTGTATTTCTAGGATATTACCCCAGTATAAACGGTTTTGTAAACCGTCGGTCCTCGGTTCGAATCCGAGTGTCGGCTCCCCTCCCCAACCCGCATGAATACTGGCTCTGCGGGTTTTTTCTTGTCGGATTTTTTAACCCGACAAAAACACTGACATGACACAATATTGACATGTTTTATTGTTACTTGGATATTATACCTTTATGAGTTCTATAACCGTAAACCCACCCGCACCCTCTTCAGACGTAGAACTGCAGTGGGGTGTTTGGTGGAAGAAAACTGACAATCAACTCATGCGGCATTTGAAGGCGTTCCGGTTAGGGCCTTCAGAGATCCCAGGCGGTCTTGGTAGAGCGGGGCATTTCAAAGCCATCTCGGACATGCTTTGGGGGCCGAACAACAAAAGGAAAAAATTTGTGTGGCACCCGTGGGCGGAACGAATGCTCGAAGAAGCTTGCGAGGCTATGGAAAAACCAAAAAGTTTTTTGGCGATAGCTGGGGCCGCCAGCACGGGCAAATCTGATTTTGGGGCCGTGTGGGCAATCGTAAATTTTTTATGCTTGCCAAGCAAAACAATGGTGCTCGTGACGTCGACATCTTTGAAAGATTCTCGGAAGCGCATTTGGGGAGCTATCCGAGATTATTGGCAGGCGATACCAGGAAGAGCCCCGGGCAAGCTCGTGGACTCCGTCGGATTGATTCGTTTTGATATGGGGACGAAAGATTCGACTGGTTCAGATCGCAGTGGAATTTCTTTGATCGCTGCCGAAAAAAGTAAGGACAAGGAAGCCTACGGAAAATTGATCGGGTTTAAGGCCCCTCGCGTTTTGCTGATCGCGGACGAGCTCCCTGAGTTGGGCGAGTCTGTTGTTGGAGCGGCGTATTCCAACTTGGCGGTGAATCCTTGGTTTCAGATGGTCGGTCTCGGAAACCCTGCAAGCTACTACGACGCTTTTGGCGTCTTCGCAAAACCTAAAGCTGGCTGGGCCTCGATAAACTCAGAGAGCGAGGAATGGGAGACTGACCGGGGGAAGTGTTTGAGGTTGGACGGCGAAAAGAGCCCTAACATTTCTGCTGGTTCGACGCTGTATCCGTGGCTGATCACTGCAGATTTTCTGGAGCAGCAAAGAGAATCTTTGGGTGAAAACTCTAACGCGTATTGGCGAATGATTCGCGGCTACTGGAGCCCCACTGGTGCGGCTGATGGGATATATTCCGAAGCGGACATTATAAAATTTAAAGCGGATCAACCCGCGATCTGGCTGACCCCTCCGGTTAAGATTGCTGCTTTAGACCCGGCTTTTACAAATGGCGGCGATCGAACGGCTCTTTATTTTGGGTGGTACGGAGAGAATGGAGACGGGCTGAAAACTTTGTGTTTCGACCGAGTTGAGTTTTTACGTGAGGACGTAACCAAGACTTCAGTACCTAGATCCTTTCAAATAGTGCAAACTTTTAGAGACCGCTGCATCAGTAATGGTGTGGCTCCTGAAAATGCTTGTTTTGACGCCAGCGGGGCCGGGAAGCCTTTTGGGGACATTGTGGCTAGAGAGTGGTCTAATAGGGTGGTTCGAATTGATTTCGGCGGTCAAGCTAGCGAACTCCCAGCTAGTGTTTCTGACCCCACACCTTCAAACGAGCGATACGCTAACAGAGTCACTGAGATCTGGTTCGGCGCTAAAGAACTGATGAGGACGGGGCAGATACGCGGAGTTACAGCTACCCTCGCTAGAGAGTTATGCGCTAGGACTTATTCCACTAAAAAAGGGTCTAACATGAGATTGGTAGCTGAGCCTAAGCCAGATATGAAAATGAGGATTGGGAAATCCCCCGATGAGGCCGACGCTGCGTTAATGTTAGTGGCGTTGTGTCGCGAAAAGTTTGGGTTTGGGGCGGATAGAAAGTCTGAAACTAAAAACAGTCCAACTGCTCGCAATTTAGGGGGCCTATTTAGCCGATTGAATCGCGCCAACTTGCCTAAAACCTTGTTAAGATAAAAAAAATTTGACAGTTGCTGAAGTGCAGTTCAATAATATCTGTTTAACATACCATCCATGATCATTGTAATTCCCGCATCCAGCGAAGACGCTGTCACAGAAAAAGGTTTGGAGGCCCTTATCAAATTTGGGCCGTATCAAAACCACGAAGCTGTAGTTGTAGCCAAGCCGTCCGACGAGGCTAACCTTAAAGTCGTGTTTGACAAGGTCCAGAATCTTTTTTCTAAAGTCTCCGCTTATGTTTTCAGCCAAGACGGCCCTTCCATCCCCCCACTAGACATCAATTTTTGTTGGTTTAACTCTGCGCATTACTTGAAGTATGTTGCTAATAGCGCGGCCCCCTGGCTTTGGTTTGGAGCTCAGGCTACGCCGTTGAAGTCGGGTTGGCTGGACTCTTTAGAGTCCGAGTATAACTTAGCTAAAATGCCTTTCTTGGGGGCGCTTGTGGACACTGAGCTAGTATCTGCTGATGGAGCTACGTATAAGGAAGGGCAACACTTAGTCAGGTCCGCAGTATACTCTCAAGACTACCTCCCTAACTCTTCTTTGGCGGCACACTCCCCGATGTTCCCCATCAATTATGAGGTATTCTGCCAAAACGAAATAGTTCCTATGGCTCACAACACTTCTTTAATTCAAGTAGATGGCGATGTTAAACCTTCTTCTGTATTGTACCACGGAGCCTTAAAAGAATTTGTTCTGGAGCCTACGGAAAGTTCGGTGAAACGTTCGGTGAAACTTTCGGTGAAACGTTCGGTGAAAGCCGAAGAACAACCTGAAAAAGCCGCCGTAGAGTGATTGGCGTTTATGTCTTCTTCTACAAACGACCTTCTTTTGGAGACGCTTGATGATAGTGGGACTCCCCCTAGAACTCGCATCAAAGATGCAAAGAGTGCGAGGGAGATCTACCACAGGCTTTTAAAAGCTGACGAGCAGTCTGCTAGAAACAGGGCGGCTATAGATGAAATGTTTGCCGGGGCCCCTCCTTACGATGATGCTGAGCTGAGGGCTACTGGACAGGCCGCTAGAGCTAATGTTAACTTTGGGGAAGCTGACGCACTACTGGAGTCTGCTTTGTCTGGGTATGTTGATTTGCTTTCCAGTGTCGAGGTTTTGATAAACTTCAAGACCAAGTTTGGCGACCCTCAAGAGAGGTTGGATTACGAAGACACTATTAGTGAAGAGATTACTCGTATGCTCCGTGGGTGGAACTCGTACACACCTAACTGGTTAAGGCTAGCTACACATTTTGTAGCGCACGGCGTCGGTTTTACGTATTTTGAGTCTGACTTGGACTGGCGTTGGCGCGTCGGTGGGTGGAGCGATTTTCTGATTCCCCGTAAGACTTTAGCTAGTGAGTCTGAGATAGAGGTAGCGTGTTGTTCTAGAGTTATGCAGGCTCAGCAGTTGTACCGTTTTATAGAAGACGAGCAGAAGGCTTTAGAGTTAGGGTGGAACGTTAGTGCGGTTAAGAAAGCTATCAAGGACGCTGTCTCCAACTCCCCTGCTTCTGGCGGGCACTCTACTGACTGGGAGGCTATTGTTAGGGAGATGAAAAGCAACGATCTATATGTTGGCGTGGCTACATCGTCTGAAATTAAAGTTGTGCATATTTGGAATGTAGAGTTCGACGGGACTGTTACTCATTCTATTATCCTTCGAGATGACGCTACTGATAAAGAAGACTTTTTGTATCGCAGAGTTGGGAAGTTTTCTCGTATGGAGCAGGCGTTTACAATATTTACATATGGCGTAGGGGTTAACGGCCAGTACCACAGTATACGAGGTTTAGGCGCTAAGATATTTACTGAAATACAAACCAGTAATAGGCTAAGGTGCCAGATGGTCGACGGAGCGCTTCTTAGCAGCAGCGTCATACTTCAACCAGCCAACGAAGACGCTCTCCAGAATTTGCAGTTGTCTTATTTTGGACCGTACAGCATATTGTCTCCTGGGGTTGAGATCCAAGAGCGGTCTATCCCTAACATGTCTACCAGTGTTCTTCCTGTGTTACAAGACATGTCTAGGTTGATTACGAATCGTACAAGCGGATACCAGGCTTCCGCTACAGAAGTTGACACACGCCAAAAAACTAAATACGAAATACAATCTCAACAAAGTGACAGAGCTAGGCTTAGCACTTCCGCGCTTTCTTTATTCTACGACCCTCTAGAGCGATTATTTAGAGAGGTTGTTCGTCGTGTATGCCGTAGGGATTACTACCCTTCTGAGCCAGGAGGAGACTCTGTTAGAGAGTTTAAAAAGCGCTGTTTTGAGCGAGGGGTGCCTTTGGAGGCGATATATCAGGTAGATCTGGCTCGTGTAACCGCTGTAAGAGCCATAGGCGCTGGAAGCGAGCAGATGCGTCAGTTAACTTTTGATGAGTTTAGCCAGATAGCCCCGGCGTTTGACGAGTTTGGCAGACAGAATCTTTTGAGGGATAGGGTGGCGGCTAGGATCGGTTACGCTAACTCCGACAGGTACGTACAGAAACCTACTTCTGAAAGCCGACCTTTGATGGACGAGAAGTTTGCTAATCTTGAGAATAACACATTGATGGCTGGGACCCAGCTGCCTACCTACCCTAACGATAACCACACTGTACATGCTAAGAGCCATATCGCTGCCCTGTCTCAAGGAGTTAACGGTTTGAATGAGGGCGCTTCCGACATAGCCACCGTGATTCCGGGGTTGGTTGCCTTGCTAGAGCACGCAACTTTACATATCGAAGCCCAATCTGCAGACCCAACAGTAACTGAAGAAGCAGCTGCAAATAGAAAGATTTTGTCTCAATTAACTGAAGTCGTCACTAATGGCGCTAAGCATGTTCAGAAATTAAATGAGCAGTCGGCTAATGTAGCTTCTGAGCCTGGTAATTCTGACCAGCAATCGGCTCTAGCTTCTAAGATAGAAGAAAGCAGAGTTAAGCAGAGGCTTATGATGGAAGAAGCGGACACCAAACGCCAGATTCGTATGGCTGATGCGGCTCAAGAACGGGCTTTTAAAGACGCCGATAAAGCTCAAGAGATTGCGTCTGGGGTGTAATATTCAAGTCACATGACGACAAAAGCAGATTGGGACCGTAATGAGTCTCTTCGAACTAAATTAGCAGATATTCTTAACGAAGAGCCGCTGAAACAAGCTTTAGAGGTTTGCCTCTCGATGGAGACAGACATACCTAATCACTTTGTAGGAGCAGTAGACATACTACATCAAGCGGCTCTTAGCGGGTCCGCTAGAGAAGGGTATTTCCGGTTTTACCGGAATTTAAAAGCGCTTACAAAAGAGCCAACCAAGCCCCTTGGTTTTTCGGAACCTTGGGGCCACGTTAAACCAACAAACCAAAAATAAATCATGCCAGATACAGAACCATCTTCGGATGCACAAACACACCAAGACAGCCAAGCTACAGAAACTCAACAAAACAGTTTGGGGGAAACGACCTCTCCTGAGCCTAACAGTGAGTATGAGCCGTCTTGGTTTGCAGCTTTAGATAAAGCTTTTGAAGAGGCCGAGGCCTCTGACGATCAAAAGCCTGAAGATAACGCTGAGGAAGAGCCGTCTAGTGAGGAGGATAAAACTGACGAGTCTACTGTTAAAGAGGTCGAAGACGAAACTAAGTCTATGACAGCCAACGCTGGGGCTAGGTTTAAAGAGATTAAAGCAGAAGCCAAAGCAGCACGAGCCAGAGTAGCGGAATTAGAAGCTAAAATCACGCAGCTAGAAAGCGCTAAATCTGAGACTTTGGAGGATCCTGAAAAACTAAAATCTGCGTTGTCCGAAAAAGAGTTGAAGATCTCTGAGTATGAAAAGGAGTTGGCCATTTCTAGGTTTGAGGCGACGCAGGAGTACAAAGAGTCTGTTGTCGCACCAATGGCGGCTATTCTAGGCGTTGTGGAAGAACTTTCTAAGGAGTACGACATTTCTGAGAGAGCTATTTTGAACGTGCTTGAAGAGCCAAACCATAAGAAGCAGGGGCAAATGATCTCCGATTTGGCCGGTAATTTTTCTGAGCGCGACAGGTTTAGCTTATATCAGTTAGGGGATGACTATGCTGCTGTAATTGAACAGAGAGATACTCTTAGAGCGAGGGCTTCTGAAGCTTTAGCTGCTAGAGATAAAGCTTTGCAGCTCCAAGAAAGCAAAAAATCCGAAGAGTCGAAAGCTGCGTGGGGGGATTCTGTTAAATCTGTTTGGGAGACGTTTAAAAGCAAAATACCAATGCCGGAATCTGCAGAGGAGAGGTCTAAGTTTGAATCTGAAGTGGTTTCTCAGGTTTCTAACGTTAATTTTGACAAGCTTTCTAATGAGCACAAGGCTTTTGCAGCGTACTCCGGCGCGGTACTCCCAGAAGTTATTAAAAAAAACAAAGCTTTATCTTCAGAAGTATCTGAGCTTAAAAACGCTTTGAAGAAATATCAGAAAGCCACCCCTGGCGCTGGAGTTGGAAGCGACTCTAAACCTAAAGATGTTGATTCTACGTTAAGTTTTTTGGACTCCATAGAAAAACATTTCGTCATGTAAAAAAAGTATTGACATCATTATGTCTTTACTTATTTTGCTATCGCGGTCTGGATACCGCTAAATATTCAGGACAATTCAAAGAGCTTAACGCCCCGCAAGGGGCCCTTCCTTGGCTCGGGAAGGGAAACAACAACCCAACCCAAAATTCAACCAAGAAAGTAATTTATGCCTTTCGATATTGATCATCTTTTGGTGAATGAGGCTAACCGTATCGGTCCTGACATTTACCATAAATCCCTTAACACGTCACCTTGGCTTAAGCTTTGCAAAAAAGCTACATGGCCTGATGAGATGGGCACTTCCATTTCCGTGATGACCTATCAGCGTTCGCTTCCTACTGCAGCTCAGGCGTGGTCTGATGTAGGTTTCAATACTGGCTCGGGCTCTAACTGCGTTCCTTCTGCCACTGTAGTTGAGTTCGCTCAGACCCTTCGTAACTTCAACCTTCAGCAGACTGCTATCGAGTCTCCGAAGATTTGCGTAAACGACCTTCGCTTCACTATGAAGCGCAAAGAGCAACTCTCCAACATCTTCCGTATCCTCACTGAGAATACAAGCTATGCGTGGATTGAGCGTTATCGTAGTGAATACAGCCGCTTGGCTGAAAACAAAGTGCTTCCTGTCACTGTTTCTACGACGGCGCAGTTGGTGTTCGGCACTGGCGGCAACTTCCCCAACGTTCCCGTTGGAGCTGCTCCTAGCCGCTTGACTCAGGGCATCCTTGATCGCTTGTATATGCGCCTCATTCGCGATGGTGCTGGCAACAATCCTTTCGGCCGCGAGAATGGCCGTCCTCAGTTCGCCATCATCACTAGCTCGGAGCAGAGCAACGGCCTCATTCTTGAGAACACCGCTGTTCGCGAAGACTACCGCTACAGCACCAAGGTTAGCGAGCTCCTCGCTCCTCTTGGCGTTGAGCGCGCCTACAAGGGCTTCTACCACCTCATCGACGACTTCGCACCTCGTTGGAACTGGAGTGGCAGCGCCTGGGTCCGTGTTCCGCATTACGTTCGTAGCACTACTGGCACCTTTAATACTGGTTCCGGCCGTTGGGACATCAATCCTGACTACCTTACTGCTACGTACGAAGATACCTTCGTGTTCCACACTGATGTGTTGGAGTGCATGATTCCCGCCCCAATCACCGCTCCTGGCGGCAACACTAAGTTCGACCCTGTCTCGTACATGGGCGAGTTTAAGTGGCTCAACATCCGTGACACTGCCGACAATCCTGACGGCACCATCGGATATTTCCGCGCTGTTCTTAGCTCTGGAAGTAAGCCCGTGTTCCCTGAATGGGGCTATGTGATTCGTCACGCACGTTGCGATTCCTCGCTCGGACTCCTCAGCTGCTAATAAGTAGCTGCTCTGGCATGAACGGCCAGCCTCGTTAAACGCGGGGCTGGCCAAGCCTAGCATAAATTATATGAAAAGTTCTATTTCTTTTCCCGCTCCTAATGGTTTTTCGGCTCCAGAGGACTCTAAACCCGGTCAGCCTTTTGAAGTAATGGCCACTGTTGTAATGGGTGGTGACGGGCTATTGACGCTTAGCGCTGTTGATGGAGTACCTGTGGCAAACTCTGAATACGATGAGGAAGCCGAAAACGAAAGCTCAGCTGAGTCTGAAGCCGAAAACCAGACTGAAACTGGTGAGAATGAGATTCCTCCAGGAGAAGGTTTTTTGATGGCTATCGAAAAGGGGGCTTCTAAAAGCATGAAATAGCGGTCGTAACTCCGTAATTTAATGAACTGGGTTTTTGATCTAGATGAGCGAACTATTTTGGATGCTGACGAAGGTGGCAAGGTATCTTCTTTCCCTTTGTCGTTTCCGGACAAATACCCAATTAAGATTTCTTTACGTAAGTACAATTCCAACTACAGAGTTGACGGGAATCTAGCTATTGCTGTTAAGCAATCTAAGTTGCCTAACTCCGATTATCTTGCTTTAGGGCTAATTCCTATTGTTTCTGTTGGGAATAGCGAATACTTTGGGGAACTAAACTTAAACACTCAGGAGGTCGACGATCTTTTAGACTCAATTGAGTCTAACGCCAGAGTAAAAACTAAAGTTATAAACGCTTCTTTAGAGGTGACTTTAGTTAGTGATGAAGAGGAGGTATCTTGTCTCCCTATAAAAGCTTCGATCTCGCGACGTAGTTTCATTTCCGGAAACCCAGGGCCTACTGTTTCTGTAAGCTCTTTAGCAACTCAATCTGAAGCCGAAGCTGGGGTAAGCAATGTTAATTGGATGTCCCCTCTAAGGACATTCCAAGCCATAAGTAATCGGCTTTCTGGCATCGAGTTTATGTAACTATGCCTGTAAAATCTATACAGTTTGGAGTGCCTAGCACTAGCCCGTCACCCCCAACTACAGGAGTGAAGTTGTTTTATGGGGCTGATGGCGTCTTTAAAACTGTAGCGCCTGATGGGTCTGTAGAAGAAATATCTGGAGGAGGCGGTGGCGGCGGTAACGCAAGTGTAGTTTTTGGCCCCACCGCACCGGAGAACCCGTATCAAGGTCTAAGGTGGGTAAATACAAGTGATGGTAGAATTTACGATTGGGTTGATTCTTTTTGGGTGGAGCTAACTGGTGTTGGTGGTGGAGGAGGCGCTCAAGGAGTTCAGGGTTCTCAAGGGCTACAAGGCCCAAGTGGGGGAGCTCAAGGAGACCAGGGCGTGCCAGGTGTGCCGGGGCCGCAAGGAGCCCAAGGAGATCAGGGTTTTCAAGGAGATCTCGGCGTACAAGGAGCACAGGGAGACCAAGGTTACCAAGGCCCCCAAGGAGATCAGGGTTTTCAAGGAGATCTCGGCGTACAAGGAGCACAGGGAGACCAAGGTTACCAAGGCCCCCAGGGAGATCAGGGTTTTCAAGGAGATCTCGGCGTTCAAGGGGCGCAGGGAAGTCAGGGGGCGCAGGGATTTCAGGGAGACCAAGGATCAGATGGCGTGCAAGGAGACCAAGGTAGTTTTGGGCAGCAAGGCTACCAAGGCGAAACTGGAGCTGGCTTTCAAGGGTTCCAGGGCCTGCAAGGTTCTGTTGGGCTGCAGGGGCTTGTCGGGACTCAAGGCATTACTGGAGCTCAGGGCGCTCAAGGACGCCAGGGGAGCCAAGGTGATCAAGGCGGGTCTGGAGCTCAAGGATACCAAGGGCAGGGGTTTCAAGGTTCTTCGGGCCCTCAAGGACTACAGGGCTCTCAGGGGTTGCAAGGCAGCCAAGGAGCTTCTGGGGTTAACGGAACTAACGGGTTTCAAGGTTTCCAAGGTACGGCAGGCCCTCAAGGAATTTCTGGTTTGCAAGGTTTTGTAGGCGCGCAGGGTTCCCAAGGAAGCCAAGGACTTCATGGGCCGCAGGGTTTTGTTGGGGTGCAAGGCCCAGCAGGCAATCAAGGCGGTATAGGTTCACAAGGCTCTCAAGGACGGCAGGGAAACCAAGGCGAACAAGGCAATTTAGGTTTTCAGGGCGCTCAAGGTAACCAAGGTTTTTCTGGGCCTCAGGGCTCCGTCGGCACGCAAGGTGCCGTAGGCAGTCAGGGCTCCGTTGGAGTGCAAGGTTCTCAAGGAAACCAAGGGTCTTCTGGGCCTCAGGGCTCCGTTGGCACGCAAGGAGCCGTCGGCAGCCAAGGCGTAGTAGGGGCTCAAGGCAGCACAGGGCTTCAAGGCTCTGTTGGTCAACAAGGTTCTGTCGGCGTGCAAGGCCCAGCAGGCAATCAAGGCGGTATAGGTTCACAAGGCTCTCAAGGACGGCAGGGAAACCAAGGCGAACAAGGCAATTTAGGTTTTCAGGGCGCTCAAGGTAACCAAGGTTTTTCTGGGCCTCAGGGCTCCGTCGGCACGCAAGGAGCCGTCGGCAGCCAAGGCGTAGTCGGGGCTCAAGGCAGCACAGGGCTTCAAGGCTCTGTTGGTCAACAAGGTTCTGTCGGCGTGCAAGGAACTGTAGGTAACCAAGGTGTAGTCGGGGCTCAAGGCAGCACAGGGCTTCAAGGCTCTGTTGGTCAACAAGGTTCTGTCGGCGTGCAAGGAACTGTAGGTAACCAAGGTGTAGTCGGGGCTCAAGGCTCTCAAGGACGGCAGGGAAACCAAGGGTTTCAAGGAGATGTAGGCGCTCAAGGAGCCCAAGGCCGCCAAGGTTCTAATGGGTTACAAGGGTCTGTTGGGTCGCAAGGCTCTACAGGCAGCCAAGGCAGTACTGGGTCGCAAGGTTCTGTCGGACAGCAGGGTTCTGTAGGCGTGCAGGGCGGAGTTGGAAGCCAAGGCACACAAGGCGTTCAAGGCTCTCAAGGATCTCAGGGCAAGTCTATTATAGTTTCTAGGTCAAACTCCGTAATATCAGCTGGCGCTTTGAGTTTGGATTTAAGTTCTTCTTCTGTGTTTGTCTCAACTGTTACTTCCGCTGTAACAGTTTCTTTTGTTAACCCCCCGGCTTCTGGAACTGTTTGTTCTTTTATAGTTCAGCTTAAAGGCAACGGCACTCAGTATAGTGTTACCTGGCCTGCTTCTGTACGATGGGACCAAAATATCGTTCCAGTGCTGACTTGGACTGCTAATAGAACTGATAATTTGTCGTTTTTCACCCATGATGGGGGTGTTACGTATTTTGGTTCTTTGATTGGTCAAAATTACTATCCATGAGCGCGGGGACCTCCATACACTCTAGAAACAGGTTTAAGACTTACCAGAGCTCCCCCAACAACATACCTGGGCTAGTTTTGCTTTTAGACTCGTCTGTGGGGGTCACCGCGTCTGCAGGTGCTGTCTCTAGTTGGGCAGATGTGACCACTGGAAGGGGTACTGAACTCATTCAGGGGGTCCCCGAGCTACGCCCTTCTGTCGGCGTGTCGTTAAACGGAAAGCCCACTATACGGTTTAGTAGAGACTATTTGTACTGCGCTGATTTTACTAAGTTTAATTTAGGCACTAACAGCCTTCTTATGTACGTTGTTTGTAGCTTAGACAGCGGCGGAAGTTCTGGAAGAGTGTCTTTTATTTCTGGGAAATTTGGTCATTTGAATTACCCTACTGGGACGACCAACGGTGTTGGGCGATATTATATTGGTAAAGACAATAATAACTACGTCTATGGGGCTTACTGGACTAATGGTTTATTTAATGGCTATGATACTATAGCTAATTTTTCAACCGCATATAGAATTTATATGCTTAATTTGCAACGGGTCTCCACAGGCACTATGACTAACGGTTTGTACGTTCATGGACGAGCTGCCATGACTACCACAGCTACCGACAATAAAGGAAATTGGGTGCCTAACATGCCTTTTTGCGTTGGGGCCCCGTGCAAGCATGACGGAACTTTGTACACATCTTTAAATGACATAGCTGTAAACAGCTCAACGAGAGAGTTCATGGCAGGGAATGTTGCTGAAGTGGGGCTTTTTCAGCGAGATTTTTTATTTAGGGGGGACGAAATCACTTTAATAAATCAGTACCTTGTTCGAAAATGGGGATTATCCGCTTTGTCAGCTTAATTTTTTGTGATACATTTACCATTATGACTATTGACTTTCCAAATAACCCAGTTATGAATCAGTCGTATAGTTTTTCAGGAAAACACTGGAAATGGAACGGGTATGCTTGGGAGTCTATAGCAACGCCTTTTGTTCTACCTCCATTGAGCTCCTCAGACATAGAAGATTTTGTCCCTGCTGTTAACGAGGCAATAACCGAAGTTGACGCGGGGGCATTTTAAATGAAAACCCTAACCTACTAATAGACAATAATACACCATGGCTAGTCCTCTAATTAAAATAAAACGTGGCTCTACAGCCCCAAGCTCAACGCTTTCTGCTGGCGAGTTTGCTATCGATCAAAGCAACCAGAACCTGTATCTAGGTATTGATGACGGAGTATCCGTTAGCAATGTGATTATCGCTGGTGAAGGCACTTTTGCTACTAAGACTTTTGTAGCGGACGCCATTGAAGCTGTTACAGACACTCTCGGCACAATGTCTACTCAAGACGCTGATAGTGTAGCTATTACTGGAGGGACTATTGATGGAACCGCTATTGGGCAGTCTTCGGCTTCGACAGGCATATTTACAGGGATCGAGTCCACTGACCCTAACTTGACTAACAAGTTTGTGGGTCCGACTGAGTTTACTTGGGGCCTTAAAGGCAACGGCGTAAATCCCGTGTATGTAAGTAGCACGCTTGATCTTTCGATTGGCTCTGGCATAATTGAACTGGGGACTTCGGGCTACGGCGCGGTTCGCGGCCTTGGCGAGCCCGCTAACGATAACGACGCGGCCCGTAAAAAATATGTGGACGACAAAGTGGCCGCTTTAGGGAGCGTTTTCCGCTATAAAGGAACTGTAGGCCAGTTTTCAAACGCCCCAGGCAACCGATTGCAAGATCTCCCCGATCAAAACGCTGGAGCGTATTATCTGGTAGATTTCGTCCCGTCCCAGAATGGCGAGGCTCTTGCCTTTGAAGATGGGAACGGCGGCTCTTGGTTTGCCAAAGTTGGAGACGCTTTTGTTATGACGTCTCAGAGCGGTTGGCAAAAACTTGACAACGTTGACGTTGTGGTTAGCGGAACTGATAACGAAGTTACCGTAACTGGGGATGAAAACACAGGCTACACTGTTGCGTTGGCGACTGCTTTCAAGTCTAGAGTTTCTAACGTAGAGCTCAAGACGCAAAACATTGACCTAGCCTCTACATCTGCCGGGGCCACTAAAGTAAACGGTAATGTCGATGTGGCTGGCAGGCTGTCTTCTTGTAACGAGAACTTTGTTGTTAACACCAGCAGAGTTGATTTTAGCAACCAGGCTGTTTACATCGGCGGTTCTGGGGCAAAGCTTGTAGGCGTTGATGATAGTGGAGCCACCCCCTACATCGAAAACATAAATCACCGAGGCGCTTTTAAATTGTCTTCTGCGGGAGTATTCAACTCTCCTGATTTTGAGGTAACCAACGGCGGAGAGGTGCGGTTGAACCAGGCTTGTAATTCAGCTGCGGTTCAGTCTTACGGGACATTTAATATCTCGTCTGGAGGGGGACAATTCACTGACTCCGGGTCTCCGATTGCTTTAAAGGCAAATGGAAACCTCGTTGGGGTCAATAATAATTTCGGGGTTCCGTACATCGAAAACTTTATTATTGACGGCGGAAATTATTAATGTTCAATATTTACCCGCTTCAGGTATTTACTACCTGAGGCGGGCCATTTCTATAAATGGCTTCTACTAAAATAGTACCTAAAAAGTCTGTACAGCAGGGCAAAGTGCCTGAAGCTGGCGATCTATCCTCTGGAGAGATAGCCATTAATTATACTGATAAGAAACTTTACGGAAAGAACCCTAGTTCTGGACTTGTTGTTGAGATTGGGGGGCTATCTGCCCACTACCACGATCAGCTTTTTTCGGTAAACAGAGTTTCTGACTTTGAGGTGTCAGACTCTGGAAGTGTTGTGGTAACTAACGGGTCTGGAGTTTCCACTTCACTTTTACCCCTTAGTTCAGTCAACAGGGTATTATCACTCCCTGACAAAAATGGCACTTTAGCTACGCTCGACGATGTCCCCGCTTCAAGCACCATCAATGACCTTGATGAGATGTTTAACTCTGCCAGAGCCACCTACTACCACGAGGTCGGCTATACGGCGGGCGGGGATGTCTCGGCCATCGAGGTGTATGCCACTAGCGCGAAGGCCACGCACCTTTACTCACGCGCATTCACTTACAACGCCTCGGGAAATATCACCCAGGTCCTTACCACCGATCGCCAAAATTCCGGCGTCTCTCTTACTAAAACAATTTCTTACAACGGGTCAGGCGACATCGCCACCATGACTCGCTCTTACTCGCTTTAATTTATGGCTAATATCTCAGTTACAACGGATACTAATTACAGCACGCTTACGATCGCCAATGGCGACACAATTAGCGTGGACTCGCTCGCCACTCTCACGATCGACACAAACACCGTTAATATCGCAGGTATTAGTTTCACTGGCACGGGCGGTAAGGTTGTAGTCAATAACCCCTCCACCACCACTCCGATTTTCGTGAATGTCACAGGCTCGATCCCTGTGAGTGTAGACGGCGAGCTTCGCGCTTTTGGCGCACCTATCCAGATCGGCACGGGGGATGGCAGCACGGCCACCTTTGCGCTGCCCACAGGCGCGGGCGGCTCGAAATACGATAACATCAGCGTGTGCTGGGTCGCTCGCGGCGACACTTTCCGCGACGGCACATCCTACCTCCGCACCTACGCCGAGGTGGATTCTTTCACAAATCTCGTCACGGCCTACCAAGACCATTTCACGCACGACACGGTGGCGAACACGATCACCTTCCGCAGCGCGCCGTCAGCCGGGGCCGCGATCACGATTCCGAATATCCAAATCCGCGATGCAGGCGGCTCCACAGGGATGACTTTCTCTGGCCCCACGGAGTTCAACTACACCTCGATCGCTCGGTTCGATAGCATGTCGAACAACAGCAACACGCAGGAACTTACGCTCCGCAACTGCGGGGTGCGCCACGGCGGCGGAAGCGGCACACTGAATTGGCGGCGCGCACCCGGCACCATCACCATGACAGGCACCGCATTCTTGTGCGAGAACGCTTCGCTCGATTGCTTCGCGTGCGTCAATATCGTTTTCAAAAACTGCATCTTCACAGGCAAAAATACTTCCAGCGTTTTTTCAGCCCAGCCAGCCGGGGTGATGAATGTAGAGAAAGTCCTCTTCGCCTGTGCGCTGACCAACGCCACCACGGGCCAAGGCGGGATCGGTTTCGGGGGCAGCGGCAGCACGATCAACGATGTGCGGTATGCCGCACCCGTCTCTGTCTCGATGTCGGTCTCCAATAGCTCTTTCGACACGATGCAAATCTCGCCGAAGTTTTACACTACGCAGGTCAACAACAGCACGGGCTACGCCATGTCCCTCCAGCCCGGTTACGGCGGCAACCTCTTCCAGAGAATCTCCAACCTCAACGACCTCGCCGTGCTCGGGGGTTACAGCGTCATCCTCGGCAGTGAATCCACGGCCTACGGCAACACATTCAATGACTGCACATGGTATGTCGGCGAGGGTCCGACTTTCCCGATCACCGATGGCCTCCGTGCCAGCCATGTTTATGCCATTAAATCTCTCGGCACCACCACGACCGCGCAGTGGCAGGCGATCGGCTACTCGGGCACTCCTGCGGTCGGCGGCACCTTCACGGCAAACTCCACCGCGCCCACTGGCACCGGAACCGTGGCGCTCGCCGCGACTTCGACCGTCATTCTGGATCGCGGCCCCGGTAGCCGCTTCAATAAATTCCAAATCGTCGGAGCGCATCGCGGCGGCGTGATCTTTCCAGACCCCGACTCTTCAAATTCCGTCTTCTCGAATTGGACTCACGATACGCTCACCTCCTTCACCGGAGGCTCGGGGAACAGTTACAACGGGGCCTCGAATATCGTCATAGATCGCGTGCTCATCCAGCACGCCACGCCTGAGACGGCTTTTGGCCTCTCGCTGACCACAGGCGTCGATACCCCCTCAATGCTGGTTTATCGCAATGTCGCCAAGACCGCAGGCCGCGTGCAGATCGCTCCGTTTTACGCGAAAAACAGCACGGCATTCGCGCTCGGCAGCGGTAATGTCGGCCCAGCTTTCACAAAAAGCAGCTTGCGCCTTTTCCTTCGCAACTCTGGCGACTCCGCTACCTACGAGGCCCGCAGCTATGGTGGAGTCACGGGTATCACAAATTTTCACTTTCGCGATGCGGGAAACAGCTCACTCCCTGCGACCACCTTTGATGCCGCTTACTCGCTCGGTGTCTCCATGCGCCGCCCCGCTGGCACCTACACAGCCACCCGCAGGATGTTTGGCGTGCGGCTCACAGGCTCCAACCAGACCGCGAATTACTCCGCAGGCCACACCGTCACGCAGGCCCGCACCATCGGCGGCCAAACCGTCACGCTCACAGGCATCGTGGATTCCATTGGCTCTAACGAAATCCGCATCCGCGACATCACCACCTCCAACGGCACTCTCTGGCCCGTCTTCGCCTCCTCCTCCGTGAGCGCCGCCCCGCTCATCAACGCCACCACCGGATTCACCCCCGCCTCGAATGTCTGGAGTGGACAGGATGAATATATCCCAGCCTCCGCCCTCACGAGCCTCTCCAGCGACTTGTCGGGGCTCCCCGCCGATTCGCAGAACCGCGTGCAGTTCCGCCTCACCGTCGTCCGTGCCGAGCGCGCCGGGGCCACCGACACATTCACCGCCGCGTTCCAAGGCGCGGCCCTCGATGTCACGCTCGACCCCGCCTACGAAGCCGAGTTTTTCGTCAAGCCCGCCACCATCTCCTCCCCCAGCCTCATCGCTGGCACCCGAGTCCGCCTCTACAACGAAACCAAAAACCTAGAACTCGCCAACGAAACCCTCGCCAGCGCCGGATTCTCAAAGACCTTTGATCTCCTCGGCGCACTCGTCTCCGTGGGCGATACCATCAGCCTCCGCGCCGCCTACCAAAGCGGCCTCACGGCAAAAACTCCCATCGAATCGCTCGGCATTCTCACCGCCGGGGGGCTCACCTTTGCCACCGAGCAGGAAAACGACGCGACCTATATTGCAAACAATATCGACGGCTCTGCCGTTACAGGCATCTCGCTTTCGCCCGACTATACGAATGTTGAGATTGATTTGAGTGACGCCTCGGCACCGTATGAAGTTACCGCGCAGGCGATCTACAATTACTACATCCATCTCCTGACGACTTCGCAAGGCATCGCCAATTTCTTTGGTGCCATCACACCGATCGACCGGATGAACTACCAGATCAATGCCGCAGTCGCTCCGCTCCGGTTCCAGAACACAGGAACTTCCCATGTGGTCATCAACGGGGGGCGCATTTTCCGCGATGACAATGTGAGCATCATCAACACTTCAAGCAACACGGGTTCTATTGTCCACGACACGGGCTTCCTCGTTCAGTTCTTGCAACCTCAAGTTGAGGCGGCCTTTGCGGGGTATGGAGTCGCAAGCTCCTCCGGTATGGACGCCATGGAATCCCGCTTGAAGAAGAAAATTAACCAAGCAGTTTTAATCTAGTATGCCTGAGGAATTCAATCGAAGAAAATCCGACGAGTTTTTCAAACTTTTCGACAACGCGCTAAAAGTCGGAACTTTCCTAGCTCTTGTCGGCGTAGCCCTTCTAGGCACAAAATTTGTTACAAAGGAGGAGTTTACAGCGGCCAATTCTCGCATTGAGAAGATTGAACAAGTTTTAATACGTATGGAACAAAATGCAGTTACCGATGCGAGGCATGATAACCTCCTCAACGATCACGAAAATAGATTAAGAACTCTTGAACGAAAATGACTTGGGATATTCCAGCAATGATAAAGTCGGGCGTCGATCTTATCGACAAATTTATTCCCGACACAGACGCAAAAAACAGGGCTAAAGAGGCTTGGCAGCTAAGAGTCCTTGAAATCGCCGCACAAGAAGCCACACAGCAAAGCCAAACTAATACAACAGAAGCTTCGCATTCTTCCTTGTTCGTATCTGGCTGGCGACCCGCTGTTGGGTGGGTGTGCGCATTTTCTTTTGCTTGGATATGCTTCGGGCAACCACTTTTTAGCTGGGTTTATGTCTTAACCACAAAACAACCAGCGCCAGTTGTTGAGCTGCCCACAGAAATGCTTATGACGACACTACTAGGGATGCTTGGGTTAGGGACACTTCGGACGCTAGAAAAAATTAGGGGAGTTAACAGATGATCTCTCCTAACCAGCTTTTTATATTATTGGTAGCGGGGTCATTAGCGGCAGCTGTATTAGCGTTCTTAACTTCGATGTAACTTATGATTCATAAACTAATATCTATAGCTCAAGCCGAGATAGGCGTTATCGAAATAGGCGGCAATAACTTAGGTCCTAGAGTTCGGGAGTATCAGTCTTCTACCGACTTGCCTCCCGGTGCGTGGCCTTGGTGCGCCGCGTATGTAGATTACTGCATAAGAGAGTGGCTTAGAGACCTAGATGTGCTAGACTGGCTTAAACTAACGCGCACTCCTGAAGAGTGGAGGCCAAAAACAGCTTTGGCTTATGGTTTAACTTCATGGGCGAAACAACGTACCAAGACCACTAGTATATTTACCGACAAAGACTCTGCACAGCCTGGAGACATAGTAACATTTGATTTCAGTCATGTAGGATTTGTATTGGAAGACGATGGGAAAAATCTAGTAACCGTTGAGGGTAACACAAATGGGAAAGGTCAGCGCGATAGTGATAGTGGTGACGGTGTTTGGAGGAAGATCCGCCCTAAGTCTCTAGCTAAAGACATTATTCGAATCCACCCAAGAAAAGTATGAACAACGAAATATTAGGGCATTACGCCTCACACCCTGCAACCCTACAACTACAAGATCCTCGCGTTAAGATTTATGAGCAAGCACTTAGACAAATCCTTAAAGCCAGACAAATCGCGCACGCGAAGTCGATCGCAAAAGAAGCCTACGCCCGAGTTGCAAATAGCTTATCGAAAGCTGGGTAAGGAAAAAGCTAGGGGGCAGTTTATTTCTGATCTAGGTTTAATAGAGATCGACGAGCGCTTAACTGGCGAGGAGCACTTGGAGGTTCTAATACATGAGTCACTTCACGCTTTACAACCACATCACGATGAGCTAACTGTAGCTCGTGACGCGGTTAATCTTGCGCACATATTGTGGTTCGACGGGTATAGAAAAACTGTATGAGTTACAAAAGATACTTAGCTTGTTCTTGTTCGCACGGAGACTTCATAGACCCTGAGGCCAGAGACGCTATACTAAAGTTTAAAAAGCTTTGGAAACCACACACAACCCTCCATCTTGGGGATTTTGTCGATTTGGCCGCTCTTCGAAAAGGTGCTCAGGCGGACGTGAACTCGAAGGACCGAGCTAGGTCTATTTCTGATGATGTGGACGCTGGAGTAGCTTTTCTTTATGAGCTAGGGCCTAACCACATTTTGTTTGGAAACCACGAGGCTCGTGTTAGCGAGTTGTCTTCGTCGCCTAACGCTCTTGCTTCTAGAGCCGCGCAGTCTGTTTTGGATGAATTGGACCAGTGCGCACGAAAATTGAAGGCCAAGCTCTACCCCTACACAGTTCGTTCCTGCGTAACTCTTGGAGACACTAAGTTTTTGCATGGATTCTTGCATAACGTAGCGGCCCTGAGGGACACCTCCGAGGCTTTTGGGTGCAGGATTGTTATGGGGCACATTCATCGAACTGGTATCGAAAGAGCTAGAACAATCGCTGGAGCTTCTGGGTATGGTTGCGGGATGCTTAGGGACTTTACTCCAGATTATGCTGCGACTAAACGGCAGACGCTTGCATGGAGCCAAGGTTTTGTGTTTGGCGAGTATAACGAGCAGCACTGCACAGTTAACATCGTAGAGAGGTATTATGGTCAACCGTGGAGGCTTCCGGTATGAAAAACAAGACCCCCAGTAAGCTTCAACAAGCTTGGGCCCGCTTTTTTAAAGACGCCGCTGTGGATGACTTGGAAGCCTATAGATCTGACGGCTGGAAGACTGTTGATGAGATAGCCACGCAATCAAACACGTCATTAAGCAC